>Ga0105238_10000038_pt1 | contig 162920 bp, 148 predicted proteins | sample KBSC34metaG_FD_81526 | JGI IMG/M metagenome (GOLD analysis project Ga0105238, IMG submission 81526) | Corn rhizosphere microbial communities from Kellogg Biological Station, Michigan, USA - KBS C3-4 metaG | ecosystem: Host-associated > Plants > Roots > Rhizosphere > Soil | place: Michigan...
GACAAGAAAAGTGAGCGGCTGCCGGGCCGCCCCCGGCGCGTTCTCCCGACCGGAGAGAGACAAGAATTAAGCTAGAGCGCAGGAAAGCATTCCGTGCAGACTACCCAAAACCTAACAACCAGAAAAGAACCCAGCCAAGACAACAAAGCAATCAAATCATCATTTAACGGGAGCGCCGCTTTCGAACCACTTCCCGATGATGGCACGTTCATCATCGGTGATCTGAGTCATGTTCCCTAAAGGCATGGCCTTCTGCACGACAGCCTGTTGATAGATCTGCTGAGCGTGCTGGGAGATATGTTCAGGCGAATCGAGCAGCACGCCTTTGCCGGGCACAGGCATGAGGGTAGGTTTGGCGGCATGGCACTGGATGCATCGTGCCTGGATGACTTGCTGAACTTGGGCAAACGACCCTGCAGCCACAGCTTCGCCAGCAGGAGCAGGAGCAGGAGCAGGAGCAGCAGGGGAAGAAGGAGCAACAGCAGCCACCGGCTTGGACTGCATGGCAGGACTCATCCGCAAGATCACCGCCAGCAGCAGCGCAACAGCAACCCCCGGATACCACCAGTTGTAAACCCCCTTGTGCCGCAACACGAAGAACTGCCGGATCAAGGCACCAGCGGCCATGATGCACAACAAGACAATCCAGTTATGCGGCGCACTGTAAGTCATGCTGTAGTGATTGGACAGCATGGCAAACAGCACCGGCAAGGTGAAGTAAGTATTGTGGACGCTACGCTGCTTGCCGCGCTTGCCATGAATCGGATCGGGCGCCTGGCCGGCGCGCATGGAAGCCACCATCTTGCGCTGCCCCGGAATGATCCACACCAGCACGTTAGCGCTCATGATGGTGGCAAGGGAAGCGCCACTGATGAGGAACGCCGCCCGCCCCGAGAACAGATGGCAGGCTGCCCAAACCGAAACGATCACCTGCAACCCGACCAGAATATTGACCAGCCGATCCGCCCCCGGCCGATCCCCGATGGTGCTGCAGATCGCGTCATAGATCAGCCAGTTGAAGACCAGGAAAGCAATCGCCGTCCCGCCCGCCATCGAAGCCGACATATCGAAAACGTTGCGATCCACCAAAAAGACGTTCGCATTGAAGAGATACAACAGCGAAAACAAGGCAAAGCCCGACAGCCAGGTACTGTAGGACTCCCAATAAAACCAGTGCAGATGCTCCGGCAACACCTTGGGTGCAAGAAGATACTTTTGCGGATTGTAGAAACCGCCGCCATGCACCGCCCACAACTCCCCCCCGACGCCCTTCTCCTTGAGCTCAGGGTCGGTCGGTGCCACCAGACTGTTGTCCAGCCAGACGAAATAGAACGAAGACCCGATCCAGGCAATCGCCGTGATCACATGCAGCCAGCGCAGCAGCAGGTTCAGCCAGTCAAGTAGGTATGCTTCCATGATGCTCCGCTCTCAAATCCCTGTTGATGACGAAGGCCGCAACACGCAAACCCCCATCCTGTTCAAAACCCAGCAATTAGATATCAGCCTGACCGATACCTCATGCCTGAAAACCTATAGCCAACATATGACAAACAACATAGCGCCCGGGGCACCAGCGGCCAGCCACAGTGTAGCCAATTCCCGCCCAGGGGCGAGCACCCAATAAAAATGCCGGATCCGAAGACCCGGCATCGCCTTGATGCTGCAAGCAGCCGGATCGACCGGACGCTTAGAAGTGATACTCGGCGCGCACCATCGGGGTCTTGGCCAGCGAACCCGCCACATTGCTCGGGTTGCCGAACTTGTTGCGCCAGTATTGATACTCCAGACCCACGCGGAAGGTGTTCTTGCCCATGCCCATCGTGGTACCGAGGTCATACATGATCTGACCGTCGAAGTTCAGCTCGGGCGCAGTCGGACCACCGAACTCGTTCTTGCCCTTGGACGCGATGTAGTTCATGTAGCCTTCGAACGCCAGACCGGTCGAACCCAGCGGGATGCCCCAGGACAGGTTCAGCATCGGGTGCGTGTCGTAGCTGTAACGGCTCGACACACCGATCGGCTGGTTGCTTTCGAACAGCGCCAGCACGCTCACGTTCAGGAAGCCCGGCACGTCCAGCATCAGGGTCGGACCGACCACCCACATGCGCTTCTTGGAAGCGTAGCTCTTGTCATTCTTGGTGTTCCAGTCAAAGCCCAGCGTCAGGCCGACACCGCGTGCCGGGCCGAAGGACAGGTCCTTGCCGCTGATCTTGCCGATGTCCAGGGTATTGCGGTAGACGATGTAGGCTTCCTGCGCATTGTCATCCTTGCTGTCCGACATCAGCAGGTCCACGTTCAGGAAGTTGGTGCCGTACTTGTAACCGCTGGCGTGCTGGAAGTTGATGATGTTCTTGCTGATGTCCTGCGAATTGAAGGGCTCGGCAAACTTCGTGCCGTAACGGTAGCCGATCGAATTGTCCGACCAGTCTGCCGCCTGCGCCGACATGCTGCCGGCCGCCGACGCGACCACGGCTGCCATCATCCAGTACTTCCCCTTGATACCCTTCTTCATAAGTTTCTCCCTGTGTTGCTTGTCTAAAAAAATGGCGATTGAACCGGAGCCCGGTTCGCATATCGTGACGCCCTGCACTCTCCCCGTCACGGCATGGAATCCGCACCCCTCGTGTGCTTGCCCTCGTCAAATCAGGTCTGGCAAATGGCTGACCATCTGGCCGACACCCACACCGACCGGAGCGTTTACGCAAAGCCCGTGCCAGCCCCCAAGCTGCCCTGTGCGCCTGCGATCGACTCCCTCCGAAGTGCCTGATCGATTGCCCGCAACGCGAGCCGTACATCGCTGCATCGAGCGATGCGCCCCGCGCGCCGGGGCGCAATCCTAGCCGAGTCCAGGCACTTTCCCAAGCCCTCTTCCACGGCTTAGTTGCATGGTGACTCGCATTGTCAACAATCGTGGCAACGATGTGCGATCCGACAAAAATGCCCAGGAGGCGCATGCCGTCTGCCTTACAGCGCTGTAAGCCAATTTTTTTTAGTGCATTTTTTTCTACTTAGGTGCAGACAAGCACCAAATTGTCGCAAATGAATTTTTTGATTGTCGACAAAAAGAAAAGCAGCTGTCGATCATCGGCACCACCCCTTGCCGACGGCGTGACGCCCGTCACGGCCGACAAAGCGGAGCAGACGCGAACTGCAGGAGGCTTGGCACATTAAATGCTATTGAAGCTCCGGGATCTGACATTCAAACGAACAAGGAAGGAAGTCCACCGTGCATTCCAGCAAGCTCTTCAAACTCGGCACCACCGTTCTCGGCCTGGTAATGGCCGCCAGCTCCTCGCTGGCGCTGGCGCAGGAAACCAAGGTCAAGTTCCAGCTGGACTGGCGCTTCGAAGGACCGGCCGCCCTGTTCCTGGTGGCCAAGTCCAAGGGCTACTTCGCGCAGGAAAAACTGGATGTCACCATCGACGCCGGCAATGGCTCGGGCAATGCGGTCAACCGCGTGGCCTCCGGTACCTATGACATGGGCTTTGCCGACATGGCCGCCCTGATGGAATTCACCGCCAACAATCCCGATGCCCCGGGCAAACCGGTGGCCGTGATGATGGTCTACAACGACACCCCGGCCGCGGTGTTCTCGCTCAAGAAATCCGGCATCAAGAAGCCCGCCGACCTGGCCGGCAAGAAGCTGGGCGCACCGGTGTTCGACGCCGGCCGCCGCGCCTATCCCATCTTCGCCAAGGCCAATGGCCTCGATGCCAGCAAGCCGCAATGGACCAGCATGGACCCGCCGCTGCGCGAAACCATGCTGGCACGCGGCGACGTGGATGCCATCACCGGTTTCTATTTCACCTCGCTCCTGAACCTGAATGCGCGCGGCATCAAGGATGAAGACATCAACGTGATGATGTACCCGGACTACGGCGTGCGCCTGTACGGCAATACCATCATCGCCTCCGAAACCATGGTCAAGCAGAAGCCGGAAGCCATCAAGGGCTTCCTGCGCGCCTTCGCCAAGGCCAGCCGCGACGTGATGGCCAATCCGGAAGCCGCCATCAAGGTGCTGAAGGAACGCGATGGCCTCATCGACGAAAAGCTGGAACTGCGCCGCCTGAAACTGGCCATCGCCAGCGCCATCGCCACGCCGCACGCCAAGGCGGAAGGCTATGGACAGGTCTACAGCCCGCGCCTGACGCTCATGGCCTCGCAAGTCTCGGACGCCTATGGCACCAAGACCCGCGTCAACGCCGACAAGATCTGGAATGGCAGCTTCCTGCCGAGCAAGGCCGAGCTGGACGTGTTCCCCAAGTAAATCATTTATATCGTTTACTAAATTCATCCTTGACTGAAGCATTCATGAGCGAACCCTTCGTCGATTTCCGCCACGTCTACCTGGCCTATGATGGCGCCGCCGAATTTGCGGTGGAAGACATCGACCTGCAGACCCGCGCCGGCGAATTCATCGCCATCGTCGGGCCGTCCGGCTGCGGCAAGTCCACCTTCATGAAGCTGGCCACCGGCCTGAAGCAGCCCAATCGCGGCAGCGTCGTCATCAATGGCCAGACGGTCACGGGGCCGCTCAAGTTCGTGGGCATGGCCTTCCAGGCCCCGACCCTGTTGCCCTGGCGCACTACGCTGGAAAACGTGCTGCTGCCGCTGGAGATCGTCGAGCCCTATCGGCGCGACTTCAAGCAGAAGAAGGCCGAGTACACAGAGCGCGCGCTCAAGTTGCTCAAGACCGTGGGGCTGGACGGCTATGCCGACAAATTCCCGTGGCAACTCTCGGGCGGCATGCAGCAGCGCGCCTCGATCTGCCGCGCGCTGATCCATGAGCCCAAGATGCTGCTGCTGGACGAACCCTTCGGCGCGCTCGATGCCTTCACCCGCGAAGAACTGTGGTGCGTGCTGCGCGACCTGTGGGCCGAGCGCCGCTTCAACGTCATCCTGGTCACGCACGACCTGCGCGAGGCGGCCTTCCTGGCCGACACCATTTATGTGATGAGCAAGCGTCCGGGCCGCATCGTGGTGCGGCGGGAAAACCCGCTGCCGCGTCCCTGCCCGCTGGAAACCACCTATACCGACGGCTTCAACGCGCTGGTGCATGAACTGCGCGAGCACATCGGCCACGTGCGCAATACCTGACCCTCACACGGCCCGGCCAAGGAAACTCATGAAAACTCCGTTCAACGGCAAACTCAACCGCGCCGCCACCACGCTGGCGCCCTGGATCCTGCTGCTCGCCATCCTGGGCGTGTGGCAATTCATCTGCAGCGTGTGGCAGGTCTCCGACTTCATCTTTCCGAGTCCCGCTTCCATCCTGCAGGCCATGGTGGATTACGCCGGCCCGATTACCGAACATGCCCTCTCGACCTTTTGGGTCACCATGGTGGGCTTTGCCATTGCCGTGGCGGTCGGTGTGACGCTGGGCTTCGTGATCGGATCTTCACCCGTGCTGTATGCCGCCGCCTACCCGCTCATGACGGCCTTCAATGCCCTGCCCAAGGCGGCCTTCGTGCCGGTGCTGGTGGTCTGGTTCGGCATCGGCGCAGGGCCGGCCATCCTCACGGCTTTCCTGATCTCCTTCTTCCCCATCATGGTCAACATCGCCACCGGCCTGGCCACGCTGGAACCCGAACTGGAAGACGTCTTGCGTGTGCTGGGCGCGCGCCGCATGGACATCCTGCTCAAGGTCGGCCTGCCGCGTTCGATGCCGTATTTCTTCGCCTCCCTGAAGGTGGCCATCACGCTGGCCTTCGTGGGCTCGACCGTGTCCGAGATGAATGCCTCCAATCAGGGCATCGGCTACCTGCTGGTCTCCGCCGGATCGTCGATGAAGATGCCGCTGGCCTTTGCCGGACTGGTGGTGATCGGGGCCATGGCCATGGCCATGTACGAACTGTTTGCCATCATCGAGAAACGCACCACCGGCTGGGCGCATCGGGGAAAATGAGATAAATCGGGCCGTTACGCCGCAACAGGGGCGCAAAACCCGGCAAAAGCGGTATGCGGCGCGGCGCAATTTGTCTATGATGTCGCGCGTGCGAGCCGCAGGGGGCGCTCGCGGCGGCCGCAGGCACGCGGACCGCGTTGCATTTCGACATGACCACATTCATCACCACAGGGAAATCACGTGAGCGCAGTTCCACTCCGTCTTGAAATCAGCCATGTGCGCAAGGCCTACCCGGGCGTGCTGGCCAATGACGATGTCAGCCTGGCAGTCGCGCCTGGCGAGATCCACGCCGTGCTCGGGGAGAACGGCGCGGGCAAGTCCACCCTGATGAAAATCATTTTCGGCGCGGTCAAACCCGATGCCGGCGAACTACGCTGGAACGGCGAGACCGTGCAGATCGCCAATCCACAGGTGGCGCGCAAGCTGGGCATTGCGATGGTGTTCCAGCATTTCTCGCTGTTCGATACGCTGACCGTGACCGAGAACATCGCCTTGGGCCTGGATGCCAAGACCGACCTCAAGGAACTGGCCGAGCGCATCACCCGCACCGGCGAAAAATACGGACTGGAGCTGGAACCGCAGCGCCACGTGCATACGCTGTCGGTCGGTGAACGCCAGCGCGTGGAAATCGTGCGCGCGCTGCTGACCGAACCGCAATTGCTGATCCTGGATGAGCCGACCTCGGTGCTCACGCCCCAGGCGGTGGAAAAACTTTTCGTCACCCTGCGCCGCCTGGCCGACGAGGGTTGCAGCATTTTGTACATCAGCCACAAGCTCGACGAGATCCGCGCGCTGTGCCACAGCGCCACCGTCATGCGCGGTGGCCGCGTGACCGGCAACTGCGATCCGCGCAATGAGAGCAGCGCCAGCCTTTCGCGCATGATGATCGGTGACGAACTGGTGCGCCTGCAGCGCGAACGCAATCCCGATTCGCTGCGCAATGAGCGCAAGCTGCACGTCAATCGTCTCTCGCTGCCCAAGGCGCATCTGTTTGCCACCGAATTGAAGGACATCGAATGCGAAGTGCGCGCCGGTGAAATCGTCGGCATCGCCGGGGTCTCGGGCAACGGCCAGCAGGAGCTGCTGGCGGCGCTCTCGGGCGAAGACCAGCGCGCTGCGCCCAACATGATCATGCTGGCCGGCAAGGCCGTGGGCGACCTCTCGCCCAATCCGCGCCGCGCGGCAGGCCTGGGCCTGGTGCCGGAAGAACGCCTGGGGCGCGGTGCCGTGCCTGGGCTTTCGCTCACGGCCAACATGCTGCTGTCCCATCAGAAAGCGCCTTACGTGAAGCGCGGCATGATCGACTTCGGTTTTACGCGCCGTGCTGCGGCGTCTATCATCGAACGCTTCAAGGTCAAGGCGGCAGGACCGGATGCCCCGGCCAAGAGCCTGTCGGGCGGCAATCTGCAGAAATTCATCGTCGGCCGCGAAATGGAACGCAAACCCGCCGTCTTCGTGGTGGCCCAGCCGACCTGGGGCGTGGACGTCGGTGCCGCCGCCCAGATCCACGGCGAAATCTTGAAACTGAAACAGGAAGGTTGTGCAGTGCTGGTGATCTCGGAAGAACTTGACGAATTGTTCGCATTATGTGATCGCCTGCATGTCATCGCCAAGGGGCGCCTGTCGCCCTCCATTCCCATCGAACAGGCCACGCGCGAACAAGTGGGCGTGTGGATGAGCGGCCTGTGGGACGAACCGGCAGCCGCTGCTGCGGAGGTGAACCATGGCTGAACGCATGAGCTTCCCGCTGCGTCTGGAACTGCGCGGTGCGCCGTCCAAGACCATGACCTATCTGTCGCCGGTGATCGCCATCGTCGCCACCCTGTTCCTCGGTGCGCTGCTGTTCCTCGCATTGGGCAAGGATCCGCTGGCCGGCCTGAAGGTGTTCCTGGTTGACCCATTCAATGGCAAGCGCGCCATCAGCGAGCTGCTGCTCAAATCCGTGCCGCTGATCCTCTGCGCGCTGGGGCTGGCGGTGTGCTTCCGCGCCAGCATCTGGAACATCGGTGCCGAAGGCCAGTTCACGGTCGGCGCGCTCTGCTCGGGCGCCATGCTGGTGTGGCTGGATGTGCCGGGGCACGGCATCTCCGGCGGCATGGGACTGGTGCTCATGATCGTGGCCGGCATTATCGGCGGCGCCTTGTGGGCGGGCATCACGGCTTACCTGCGCGACCAGTTCAACGCCAATGAAATCCTGGTCTCGCTGATGCTGACCTATGTGGCGCAGCTGCTGCTGATGTGGGCCGTCAATGGTCCGCTGAAGGATCCCAATGGCATGAACTTCCCGCAGTCGAAGGTGTTCTCCGGCGAATTCATGCTGCCCATGCTGATGTCGGGCACGCGCCTGCATATCGGCTTTGCGGTGGCCATCGTCGCGGCCATCCTGATGGCGATCTTCATGATGCGCAGCCTGCGCGGCTTCTCGCTCATGGTCGGTGGCGTGGCACCGCATGCGGCGCGCTATGCGGGCTTCTCGGCACGTTCGGCCTTGTGGGTGTCGCTGCTGATCTCGGGTGCCTTTGCCGGACTGGCCGGGGCCTTCGAGATCGCCGGTCCGATCGGGCAGCTGTTGCCATCGGTGTCGCCGGGCTATGGTTTCGCCGCCATCATCGTGGCCTTCATTGGCCGCCTGCATCCGGTGGGCGCCATCCTGGGCGGGCTGATCATGTCGCTGCTGTACCTGGGCGGCGAGCTGGCGCAGTCGCGCCTGGGCCTGCCCTCGGCCATCACGGGCGTGTTCCAGGGCATGCTGCTGTTCCTGCTGCTGGCCTGCGATACGCTCATCGATTACCGCCTGGCGTGGAAAAAGAAAGTCTAAGGAATCAGGACAGGACATGGAACAACTCGCTCCTCTCATCGCAGCCTCCATCAATGCCGGCACGCCCTTGCTGCTGGCGGCCATCGGGCTGTTGATCAATGAACGCTCCGGCGTGCTCAACCTGGGTGCCGAAGGCATGATGCTGGTCGCAGCCATCGCCGGCTTTGCGGTCGGCTATGCCACCAAGAGCCCGCTGCTCGGCTTTGTTGCCGGTGCCGTCTGCGGCATGCTGATGGCCACTCTCTTTGCCTGGCTGGCGCTGCGCCTGGCCACCAACCAGGTCGCGACCGGCCTGGCACTGTCGATCTTCGGGGCTGGCCTCTCCGCCTTCGTCGGCCAGCGTTTCGTCGGCCTGGCGCTGCCGGCGCAACCGAATTCGATTCCGCTGCTGGGCGATATTCCCTTCCTGGGCAAGGCGCTGTTCCACCAGCACTGGATGAGCTATGTGGCCTTCGCGCTGTGCCTGGCCAGCATCTGGTTCCTGTATCGCACGCGGGCCGGGCTGGTCTTGCGCGCCGTGGGCGAGTCGCCGGAATCGGCGCATGCGCTGGGCTATTCGGTGCGCGGCATCCGCTACCTGGCGCTGCTGTTCGGCGGTGCCTGCTGCGGCCTGGCGGGTGCCTACATGTCGCTGGTCTATACCCCGATGTGGGTCGAGGGCCTGGTGGCCGGACGCGGCTGGATCGCGCTGGCCCTGACCGCCTTCGCCACCTGGCGTCCGGCACGGGTCTTGCTGGGTTCGCTGCTGTTCGGCGGCGTCACCATCGCGCAGTTCTACCTGCAGGGCATGGGCGTGACGGTGCCCTCGCAGATCCTGTCGATGGCCCCGTACCTGGCCACCATCGTGGTGCTGGCGCTGATCTCGCGCAACCCCGACTGGATCCGCCTGAACATGCCGGCCTCGCTGGGCAAGCCGTTCCGTCCGGGCGCCTCCTGAACTATTTATACCGTTTATATCGTTTAAATCGTTTATTCCGTTTTTGTAGCAGCACTTGCATTTATCCACTGACCTTGAGGGAGAACACAATGAAGATTTCGCGCAGGGCATCCTTGACGATGCTCGCCACCCTGGCGGCAGCAACCCTGATCGGTTGCGGCAAGAAGGAAGAACCCGCTGCCGCCGCGCCCGCTGCTGCGCCGGCTGCTGCTGCACCGGCGGCTGATCCGCTGAAGGTCGCCTTCGTCTACATCGGCCCGGTGGGCGACGCCGGCTGGACCTTCGCGCATGACAAGGGCCGCAAGGCCGTCGAAGAAAAATTCGGTGACAAGGTCAAGACCACCTTCGTTGAGAACATTCCTGAATCCGCAGCGGATGCCGAGCGCGTCTTCCGCCAGCTGGCCACTGATGGCAACAAGCTGATCTTCGGCACCACCTTCGGCTACATGGAAGCCATGCTCAAGGTCGCCAAGGAATTCCCGGATGTGAAGTTCGAACACGCCACCGGCTTCAAGACCGCCGACAACCTGGCGCAATACGACGTGCGCACCTATGAAGGCGCTTATCTGGCTGGCGTGGTCGCAGGCAAGATGAGCAAGTCCGGCAAGCTGGGCGTGGTGGCCTCGGTGCCAATTCCCGAAGTGATCCGCAACATCGACTCCTTCACCCTGGGTGCGCGCTCGGTCAATCCGAAGGCCACCACCGCCGTGGTGTGGGTCAACAAGTGGTTCGATCCGGGCAAGGAACGTGAAGCCGCCACCACCCTGATCGGCCAGGGAGTGGATGTGCTGATGCAGAACACCGACTCCGCGGCCGTGGTGCAGACCGCGCAGGAAAAGGGTGTGTATGCCTTCGGCTGGGACAGCGACATGACCAGCTTCGGCCCCAAGGCGCACCTGGCTGCTTCCATGATCAACTGGGGCGTGTATTACACGGCGCGCGTGCAAGCCGTGCTGGATGGCTCCTGGAAGAGCAGCACCAGCTGGATCGGCCTGAAGGAAAACGGCATCGACCTGGCCGCCTTCAATCCTGAACTGCCGGCCGACGTGAAGTCGCTGGTGGAAGAGCGCAAGAAGGGCATCGTCGACGGCTCGGCGCCGATCTGGAAGGGTCCGATCAAGGACAACGCCGGCAAGGAAGTGCTGGGCAAGGACGCCGTTGCGGATGACGGCTTCCTGCATGGCATCAAGTTCTACGTCGAGGGCGTGGACGGCAAGGTGCCGGGCTGATTTTTCGGCTTGCCCCCCGGCGCTGCTGTCAGGCGGCCGGGGCGGACTTGATGAAGACCGCTGGCATCGCGAGGTGCCGGCGGTTTTTTTTGGGAGTTACGCAGTGATGCGTTCGATCACCGGACGAGCCAGTTTGCCCGCTTGGTGCAGGTCATACTGCAATTGCATCCCGGCCCAGAGTTCGGGACTGGTGCCGAACGCCGCCGCCAGGCGATAGGCCATATCCGGCGAAATACCGGCGGCACCGTTGACGATCCGTTGCAGCGTGACACGGGCGACGCCCAGACGCATGGCTGCTTCCGTGGCGGTCATCTCACCCAGATATTCCCTCAGGACCTCGCCCGGGTGCGGCGGGTTGAACATGCGCGTCATGACTGACCTCCGTTGATTTGCATTAGTGATAGTCGCGGTAATCCACCAGCACCGCGTCCTTCCCCTCGAAAGCGAAAATCAACCGCCAATTGCCATTGACGGTGATCGCCCATTGCCCCTTCAGATCACCTTTGAGTGGATGCAGCGCCCATGCAGGCGCTGACAGGTCTTCCGGACGGATGGCTTGTTCCAGCGCAGCCAGCTGCAATCGCAGCCTGCCCGCATGGGCGGCCTGGATACCGGCCTTGCTGCCCGTCTCAAAGAAACGTTGCAGCCCTTTGTGTCGGAAACTCTTGATCATGGCGATCAATGTATCTTGTAACGCTACACTTTACAAGACTGGCGTAGAGTGTAGCTGGACACTGGCTTTTCGCCATAAATATTTGGCAAATCGTCGGCACCCGCGGCGCCCCCTCCTTGCCTGCCGAAAACCCCCGCTCCACCGCTATCGCGGCCGCATCCAGCCTGTATAATGCACAGCCAAACCGGGTGGAAAGCCTGCATATTTCTTCACTTTCCGCCGCCTTGAACTACAGGATTTATGCAAAAAACGCGCAAACCGATCGAAATCAAAATTTCCACTGTAGTTGCCATTTCGGCAATCCTGCATGAAACCGATCCGACTTCGCTGGAAAAAGCCCTGAAGGAAATGACTGGCGGCGTCGCCGATTTCTTCGAAGACGAATTCGCGGTGCTGGACATCGGCACCCTGGATGCGGCGGCCGCTGCGGCCATCGACTGGAGTGCCGTGGTGGCCCTGTTCAAGCGCTTCCGCTTGAATACCGTGGCCGTGCGCAATGCGCCGGAAGAGTTGCACAGCGGCATCGTCGCCCAGGGCCTGGCCATCGACAATTCGGCCGTGGCCGGTGCCGGCACCGCCAATGCACGTGCGCAGGAGGCGGCAGCCCAGCAAGCCGAGCCGGCACCGACACCGGTAGCCGCCCCCGCAGCACCGGCCGCTCCCGCTGCGCCCGCTCCCCAGTCCGCCCCGGCCCCGGTGGCCAACACCGTCGTGATCGATACCCCGGTGCGCGCCGGCCAGCGCATCTATGCGCGCGGTGCCGACCTGGTGGTGCTGGCCGTGGTCAACAACGGTGCCGAGCTGATTGCCGATGGCTGCATCCACGTCTACGCACCGCTGCGCGGCCGTGCCCTGGCCGGTGCCTCGGGCAATACGAGCGCGCGCATCTTCGCCGCTTCACTGGAAGCGGAACTGGTTTCCATTGCGGGGGTCTATCGGACCTTCGAGAACGGTCATGCGCCCGAACTCGCCGGCAAGCAGGTGCAGGTGCGCCTGCAGGGCGAACGCATCGACGTGCTGCCGATGGCGGCATCGTAAGGCTGCGGCGTAAATCATTTAAACGAATCCAGCCGGAACCGCCGGCGTACTGTTCTTCTTAAGGAGTTTTTCGTGGCAAAAATCATCGTTGTGACTTCGGGTAAGGGCGGCGTCGGCAAAACGACGTCCAGCGCCAGTTTCGCATCGGGCCTGGCCATGCGCGGCCACAAGACGGCCGTGATCGACTTCGACGTCGGTCTGCGCAACCTGGACCTGATCATGGGCTGCGAGCGCCGCGTGGTCTACGACCTGATCAACGTGATCAACAAGGAAGCCACCCTGAACCAGGCCCTGATCAAGGACAAGCACTGCGACAACCTGTTCATCCTGCCGGCCTCGCAAACCCGCGACAAGGACGCCCTGACCGAAGAAGGCGTGGAGCGTGTCCTGAACGACCTCTCCAAGATGGACTTCGAATACATCATCTGCGACTCCCCGGCCGGCATCGAGCACGGTGCGGTGATGGCGCTGACCTTCGCCGACGAAGCCGTGGTGGTCTCCAACCCGGAAGTGTCGTCGGTGCGTGACTCGGACCGCATCCTCGGCATCATCCAGGCCAAGTCGCGCCGTGCCTCCTCGGGCGGCGAGCCGGTCAAGGAACACCTGCTCATCACCCGCTATTCGCCCAAGCGCGTGGAAGACGGCGAGATGCTGTCCTATACCGACGTGCAGGAAATCCTGCGCATTCCCCTGATCGGCATCATCCCCGAATCGGAAACCGTGCTGCAGGCCTCCAACCAGGGCTCCCCCGCCATCCACATGAAGGACAGCGACGTGGCCCAGGCCTACCAGGACGTGGTATCGCGCTTCCTCGGCGAGACCGTCGAGCTGCGTTTCACCACCTACGAAAAGCCGGGCTTCCTGCAGCGCATCTTCGGAGGTAAGTGACATGTCCCTGCTTTCTTTCCTGTTCCCCAGCAAGCCCAAAAGTGCGGTGGCGGCGAAGGAGCGGCTGCAGATCATCATCGCGCGCGAGCGTTCCAACGGCCGCCAGGGCCCGGACTTCCTGCCGGCCCTGCACAAGGAACTCATCGAGGTCATCTCCAAGTACACCAAGGTCAATGCCGACGACATCAAGATCTCGCTGGACCGCCAGGGCAACCTGGAAGTGCTGGATGTGAACGTGGTGCTGCCTGACAGCGACGTACCGGCTGCCTGAGCGCGCACACCGCACTCTGCATGAAGAAAAGGGCAGCTTCGGCTGCCCTTTTTGCCAATACGGTCCACCACACCCGGGCTCTGCGCGTTGACTGCCTTTTACTGCTGCCCTGAACTGATGCAATGAAAATCGGGATCCTTTCCAAAGACGCCGATACCGTGACCCTGGTCACGCAGCTGGCCGATCGCCATGACTGCCAGGTCTACAGCGGCGTCGAAGGCTTTGCCGCCGCCTGTGCCGACCGCGCCAACCTGGTCGTGCTGGATCTGGACGACCTGCAGCGGCATCAGCATGCGGTCACCATGCTGGTCCAGCAGCACCGTCCACCGGCGGCCTCGAAAGCGCGGCCGGTGGTGTTGCTGCTGTGCACGCCGGCCCATCAGCATTGGCTGCGCAACCTGCGCATGGCGGGTGCCGATGATTTCCTTGTCAAACCGGTGGACCGCCAGGAACTGGCCCTGCGGCTGGACTTGCTGCTGCTGGCCGCGCAGCCCTACGAAGCCCCGCCCAGCGTGGTGGAAGCCGGCGGCTTCATGGTCGACCTGGCGCGCCTGCGCATCACCCATCCCGAGCGGCCCGGCCTGGATGCCACGCTCACCCGCAAGGAAGTCGAACTGGCGCTGCTGTTCATGCAGCACCTGGGACGCCCGCTGTCGCGCGCCTTCCTGCAGGAACGCATCTGGGGGGCCGAACCAGACACCCCGACCCGCACCATCGATACCCACGTCTCGCGCATCCGCACCAAGCTCAAGCTGCATCCCGGCAATGGCTACCAGCTGGCCACCGTCTATGGCTATGGCTACCAGCTGGAGCGGCTGGAATAACACGCGGGGAGCCTTCGCGCAGGCCAGCCGGCGAGTGTTGCATCGGCACCCCGGCCATCTGCGCCAAGCCTGATCCATGTCAGGGACATATACCGATTATCAGAGGCCGTCCCAACCCGAGTGTGGGCAAAGAGTATAATTATTCCCAAAACCGGGGCCGAATCTGTCTGATTTTGTACGAATTGCATTGTTTCGTACGCTTTTCATTCAGTTTCACAGCCATAGAAGTGCAATTTCCCAGCTCATCGGCACTGCTGCCTTATAGTCGATTCCTCCATGCATTTGCTCGCCGTCGGACTCAACCACACTACCGCGCCGGTCTCGCTGCGCGAGAAAGTGGCATTCCCCGCTGACCAGATCGGTCAGGCGGTGGCGTCCGCGCGTGCGTGGTTCGGCGGCAATGACAAGATCGTGGCCTCGGGCGAAGCCGCCATCCTCTCCACCTGCAACCGCACCGAGCTGTATGCCGCTGCGGCGGCCGGGCAAGACGGGGTGGAGTTCGCCATCGACCGTACTGCGCAATTCCTGGCCGAGTATCACCACATTCCCTACGCCGACCTGCGTCCCTACCTGTATTCGCTGCCGCAGGACAATGCCGTGCGCCATGCCTTCCGCGTCGCCTCCGGGCTGGACTCGATGGTACTGGGCGAACCGCAGATCCTGGGCCAGATGAAGGATGCAGTACGCCAGGCCGATGCCGCCGGTGGCCTGGGCACCTATCTGCACCAGTTGTTCCAGCGCACCTTTGCGGTGGCCAAGGAAGTGCGCAGCACGACCGAAATCGGCGCGCACAGCGTCTCGATGGCCGCCGCTGCCGTGCGCCTGTCGCAGCGCATCTTCGATTCCATCTCCGGCCAGAACGTGCTCTTCATCGGTGCCGGCGAGATGATCGAACTGTGCGCCACGCACTTCGCGGCCCAGAATCCCAAGACCCTGACGGTGGCCAACCGCACCATGGAGCGCGGCGAAACCCTGGCCCATCGCTTCAGCGGCCGTGCCATCCGCCTGGCTGACCTGCCGGCGCAGCTGGCCAACTTCGACATCGTGGTCTCCTGTACCGCCTCGCAGCTGCCCATCATCGGCCTGGGGCTGGTGGAACGGGCCGTCAAGGCACGCCGCCACAAACCCATCTTCATGGTCGACCTGGCCGTGCCGCGCGATATCGAGGCCGAAGTCGGCCGCCTGGATGACGTTTTCCTCTACACCGTGGACGATCTGGCCTCGGTGGTGCAAAGCGGCGTCGAAAACCGCCAGGCTGCGGTCGCGCAGGCCGAAGCCATCATCGAAACCCGGGTGCAATCCTTCATGCACTGGATCGACAGCCGCGCCATGGTGCCGCTGATCCAGGACCTGCATGAAACCGGCGAGGCCCTGCGCCTGGCCGAACTGGAGCGCGCACGCCGCATGCTGGCCAAAGGCGAGGATGTGGAAGCGGTGCTGGACGCCCTCTCCAAGGGCCTGACCGCCAAGTTCCTGCACGGCCCGCAACAGGCCCTGCATCACGCCCAGGGCGAACAGCGCAGCCAACTGGTCTCGCTGCTGCCGCAACTGTTCCGCGCCAAGCGTTAGCGCCTCTCCCGCCGCGCTGGCCGCTGCCTGCGGCTGGCACCCTCGCGCCGTCGCCGACGGCTGCCGTCGTCCCCATCATTGCTGACCGATACTGACTTCCCGACCACATGAAACCCTCAATGCTCGCCAAACTCGACCAGCTCGCCGAACGGCTGGAAGAGCTCAACAGCCTGCTGGCCCAGGAAGATGCCACGTCCAGCATGGACAACTACCGCAAGATGACCCGCGAACACGCCGAACTGGGCCCGCTGGTGGCGCTGTACCACGACTATGTGCAGGCCAGTGAAGATATCCGCACCGCCGGCGAGCTGCTGTCGGACCCCGACATGAAGGCTTTCGCCCAGGAAGAAATCGATGGCGCCAAGGCCCGCATGGAGGCGCTGGAGCTGGATCTGCAGAAGATGCTGCTGCCCAAGGATCCCAATGATGAACGAAACATCTTCCTGGAAATCCGCGCCGGAACCGGAGGTGACGAATCGGCCCTGTTCGCCGGCGACCTGCTGCGCATGTACACCCGCTATGCCGAACGCCAGCGCTGGCAGGTGGAGATCGTCTCGGCCTCCGAATCGGAACTGGGCGGCTACAAGGAAGTGATCGCCCGCATCGCAGGCTTCGGCGCCTACTCGCGCCTGAAGTTCGAATCCGGCGGCCACCGCGTGCAACGCGTGCCGGCTACCGAGACCCAGGGCCGCATCCACACCTCCGCCTGCACGGTGGCCGTGATGCCTGAAGCCGATGAAGTCGAGGATGTGGACATCAACCCGGCCGACCTGCGCATCGATACCTATCGCGCCTCCGGGGCCGGCGGACAGCACATCAACAAGACCGACTCGGCCGTGCGCATCACCCACTTGCCGACCGGCATCGTGGTGGAATGCCAGGACGACCGCAGCCAGCACAAGAACAAGGCGCAGGCCATGAAGGTGCTGGCGGCACGGATCAAGGACGTGCAATTGCGCGAGCAGCAATCCAAGGAAGCCGCCACCCGCAAGTCCTTGATCGGCTCGGGCGACCGCAGCGAGCGCATCCGCACCTACAACTTCCCGCAGGGGCGCATGACCGACCACCGCATCAACCTGACGCTCTACAAGCTCGATTTCATCATGGATGGCGACCTGGACGAACTGACCAATGCCCTCATCACCGAGCACCAGGCTGAACTGCTGGCCCAGCTGGGCGACGACTGAGGCCACCGGAACCAAGCCGAGGGGATGGGTTCAGAGTGCCTTTGCCGCCGCTTTGCCTGTGCGGGCAGCATGCACGCAGGCCCGGACTTCTCTACAATCGCGTCATGGCAAAAAAGCCGCCGGATAATCCCTGCGGCCCTGCCCATCGAACTGCCCCGGCGCTGTCCCCCTCCATTAATGAATCACTGAACCCTCAACCATGAAATCATCCAAAGCGGTTTTCCTGCTGGTGGCGCTGGTCTGCGCTGCCCTGCTGGGCGTTGCCATGTACCTGCAGATCGTCGAAGAAATGCAGCCCTGCCCGCTGTGCGTGATCCAGCGCTACATGTTCGTGCTGGTCGGCGCCTTCGCCCTGATCGGTGCCCTGATGCCCGAAGCCGCCCGCCGCGGCAGCGCCGGCCTGGGCCTGCTGGCCGCGCTGGCTGGCGCCGGCACCGCGATATGGCATCTGTACGTAAAGGCGCATCCGGGCGTCTCCTGCACCACCGATCCGCTGGAAACGGCGCTCAACCAGCTGCCCACGGCCAAGCTGTGGCCGCAGATGTTCACGGCCGATGGATTCTGCTCGGCCCCCTGGCCGCCAGTGTTTGGCCTGCAGATCCCGACCTGGTCGCTGATCTGGTTCGGCGTGCTGGCCCTGGTGCTGGCCGTGCAATTGTTCAAGCGCGCCCCGCGCACCACCATCTGGAAGTGATGGAGCCGCTCTCCAGCTATGCCGGCTGCACGCTGGCCACCGTATTGAAGACGGCGCCGCTGGAGCCGCTGGAGAACCGCATCCTGCTGTGCCACGCGCTGCGCATGACGCGCGTGCAACTGATCACGCAATCCGAACGGCGGCTCGATGCCGCTGAATCGGCCAGCCTTGTAGCCCTCTACGCCCGTCGCCTGCGCGGCGAGCCGATTGCCTACATCATCGGCCAGCGCGAATTCTATGGACTGGATTTGCGCGTGACGCCGGATGTATTGATCCCCCGGCCCGATACCGAGCTGCTGGTGGAGCTGGCCATGGAGAGATTGCCGCAAGGCGCGGCCCTGCTGGACATGGGGACAGGTTCGGGGGCGATTGCCATCGCCATCGCCCATACGCGGCCCGATGCGGTGGTGACGGCACTGGATGCCAGCGCTGCTGCACTGGTCATCGCACGCGAAAATGCCACGGCCAACCAGGTCCGCGTCACGCTGCTGGAAAGCGACTGGTATGCCGCCCTTCCCCAGGACCAGCGCTTTGCAGTGATCGCCTCCAACCCGCCTTATATCGTCGCAGGAGATGTGCATCTCTCCCAGGGCGACCTGCGTTTCGAACCGGTCGATGCGCTCACCGATCACGGTGATGGCCTCAGCGACCTGCGCAGCATCATCGACGGCGCACCGGCGCATCTGCTACCCGGCGGCTGGCTGCTGATGGAACATGGTTACGACCAGGCCGCTGCGGTGCGCGGACTGCTCTCCGGCACCGGCTTCAAGGAAGTACAGAGCTGGCGCGACCTGGCCGGTATCGAACGGGTCAGCGGCGGCCGCCTGGGCTGATCCGCTGACCGTTTCCGACTTTCCTCCTGCTCTCTCAGGCCGCCCGCTTGCCGCCTCCTTGCGGCGAGTGCGGCTGCTGCGAGGATCCCTGTTCGAGCTGTGCCAGCAAAGCGGCCTGTTTCTGCATGGCCGCTTTCAGATGGCGTTCCTTCACGTGGCCATAGCCGCGAATCTCTTCCGGAATGCGGGCCACGGCGACCACCTGTTCCAGGTTCTCTGGCGTGAGCTTTGCCAGCAGGCGTGACAGGGTGGCACGGTACTCGCTGATCAGCGCCCGCTCCTGCTTGCGTTCCTCGGTGTAGCCGAAAGGATCGAAGGCCGTACCCCGCAGGAAGCGCAGCTTGGCCAGCACGCCGAAGGCCGGCATCATCCAGCTGCCGAAGGCCTGCTTGCGCAGGTGTCCCATTTCATCCCGCTTGGCCAGCAGCGGCGGGGCCAGGTGGAAGCGCAGCTTGTAATCCCCCTCAAACATGCCGGCGATCTTGGCGCGGAAGGCCGGCTCGGTGTAGAGGCGCGCGACTTCGTACTCATCCTTGTAGGCCATGAGCTTGAAGAGATAGGTGGCCACCGCGCGGCTCAGTTTGAGGCCGCGTCCCGCCTCACCCAGCGTACTCTCACGCGCCCGCACTTCTTCCACGGCATCGCGATAGCTGCGCGCATAGGCGGCGTTCTGGTAATCGGTGAGGAAGGCCACGCGGCGCTCCACCAGTTCATCCAGGGTCGGCGTGCGCTTGAATTCGATCACCTGCGCCGTCATGCCATTGCGGCCTGCTGCGGCCAGCACGAAGTCCACATCATGCGCGGCCACGCGGCCCCAGGCGAAGGCCTGCTTGTTGAACTCCACCTGCAGCGCGTTGAGTTCGATGGCGCGCAACAGGGCCGCTTCCGACAACGGCACCCAGCCCTTTTGCCAGGCATAGCCGAGCATGAACATGTTGGTCGCGATCGCATCGCCCATGAGCGCCGTAGCGATACGGCCGGCATCAATGAGTGAAAGATTGTCCCGGCCGCAGGCCTTGGCGATCTCGCCTTCGCTGGAGGCGGTGGGGAATTGCCAGTCAGGATTGCGGACGAACGCGGCAGTGGGCATCTGCGTCGAATTGACCGCTGCATGGGTACGCCCCTCGCCCATGCGCGAGAGGGCATCGCGGCCCGCAGTGACGATGACGTCGCAGCCGATGACCAGGTCAGCCATGCCGGTGCCCACGCGGGTGGACTGGATGTGCGCCGGGTCCTCGGCCACACGAACGTGCGACATTACCGGTCCGCCCTTTTGTGCCAGCCCGCTCATGTCCAGCACCGAGCAGGCGCGGCCTTCGACGTGAGCCGCCATGGCGATGATCTGGCCGATGGTAATCACGCCCGTGCCGCCTACGCCGGTGACCACGATGCCATACGGCTGGGCCAGCCCCGGCAGCACCGGTTCCGGCAGGGTCGGCAAGGCCGGCCCTGATTGCGTCTTGGCACGTACGGGTTTCTTCAGCTGGCCACCTTCTACCGTCACGAAGCTGGGGCAGAAGCCGTTCACGCAGGAATAATCCTTGTTGCAGGAAGACTGGTTGATCTGGCGCTTGCGGCCGAACTCGGTTTCCAGCGGCTCCACCGACAGGCAATTGGACTGCACGCTGCAATCGCCGCAGCCTTCGCACACCGCCTCGTTGATGACGGCGCGCTTGGCCGGGTCGGGATAGGCATTGCGTTTCCGACGACGGCGCTTCTCCGACGCGCAGGTCTGGTCATAGATCATGGCCGACACGCCCGGCTGTTCACGCAGTTCGCGCTGCACGGCATCGAGTTCGCTGCGATGGCGGATGGTCACGCCCTCAGCCCATTGGGTGCCGGCCGGATACTTGTCCGGCTCATCGGTGACCACGATGATGGGCCGCACATTTTCGGCGGCCAGCTGGCGCGAGATCATGGCCGGATCGAGCGGGCCATCGAACTCCTGGCCACCGGTCATGGCCACCGCATCGTTGTACAGGATCTTGTACGTGATATTGACCTTCGCCGCGACCGAGGCGCGCACCGCCAGCAGGCCGGAATGGAAGTAGGTGCCGTCGCCCAGGTTGGCGAAGACGTGCTTTTCCGTCGTGAACGGTGCCTGGCCTACCCAGGTCACGCCCTCGCCGCCCATGTGGGTGAAGAGGCTGGTCTCGCGGTCCATCCAGGTGACCATGTAGTGGCAGCCGATACCGGCCAGGCCACGGCTGCCATCGGGCAGTTTGGTCGAGGTATTGTGCGGACAGCCCGAGCAGAAATGCGGCACGCGGTCCTTGTCGGGATCGGGCTTGCTGCTGATGTTGAGGGCCGCTTCCTTGGCTTCGAGATAGGCCACGCGGGTGCGCACACGCTGCTCTACCGGATGGCCGGCGAAGTAGCGCGAGATGCGCGTGGCAATCGCGCGCGCGATCTGCGCCGGATTGAGTTCATAGGTGGCCGGCAGCAGCCAGTTGCCATGGCCTTCGCGCTGCGAACCGCTCCATTCGCCGGTGTCATCGAATTTGCCGACCACGCGGGGTCGAACATCGTCGCGCCAGTTGTAGAGTTCTTCCTTTAACTGGTATTCAAGAATCTGCCGCTTCTCTTCGACCACCAGGATCTCGTCCAGACCCTGCGCGAATTCACGCACGCCTTCGGCTTCCAGCGGCCAGGTCATGCCGACCTTGTAGAGACGGATGCCGATGTCGGCGGCGACCTGTTCATCGATGCCCAAGTCTTCCAGCGCCTGGCGCGTATCGAGATAGGACTTGCCAGCAGTGATGATGCCGATGCGCGCACGCGGACTGTCCCAGATGATGCGGTTGAGTTTGTTCGCACGGGCATAGGCCAGGGCGGCATACCACTTGTAGTTGATCATGCGCGCTTCCTGGCCCAGCACCGTATCCGGCATGCGGATGTTGAGGCCGTCGGGCGGCAGTTCGAAGTCCGGTAACTCTATCTTCACGCGCTCCGGATCGATCATCACCGACATGCCCGATTCGACCAGGTCGGTCACGCATTTCATCGCGACCCACAAGCCGGTGTAGCGGCTCATGGCCCAGCCGTGCAGGCCGTAGTCGAGATACTCCTGCACCGACGACGGATAGAGCACCGGAATGCCGCAGGCCTTGAGGATGTGCTCGCTCTGGTGTGCGGCGGTAGAGGATTTGGCGGCGTGGTCATCGCCTGCGATCACCAGCACGCCGCCATGTTTGGAGGTGCCGGCCATGTTGGCGTGCTTGAAGACATCGCCGCAGCGATCCACCCCCGGGCCCTTGCCATACCACAGCGAGAACACGCCGTCGTATTGCGCGCCCTTGAAGAGATTGACCTGCTGCGTGCCCCACACACTGGTGGCGGCCAGGTCTTCATTCATGCCGGGATGGAATTTGACCTGTTTGGCTTCCAGGTATTTGCGCGCCTTCTCGGCGGTCTGGTCGACCGAGCCCAGGGGGGACCCGCGATAGCCGGTGATGAAGCCGGCGGTGTTCAGTCCTGCGCGTTCATCGTATTGCCGCTGCAGCATCGGCAGGCGGATCAGCGCCTGGATGCCGGTCATGAAGACGCGGCCGCGCTCCAGTGCGAATTTGTCGTCCAGGGATACATCGTCCAGCAGCAGGCGTTGCCCGGCGGGTAGGGGTGCGTTCATGTGGTCTCCGTGCCAAAAATCTTGTTTTTGCCTTGCACATGCTCCCGTCAGCGACGCCCTGCACAGGTGTCGCTGTGCGGCTACGCCGATCTGTCGGGAATCGGGAACACCTCAGTCTTGTGAACCGGGTGTCTTCAAGTTGTAGTGTCAAGTTAGCACAAGGGTGACCGGCCCGCTACGCGCGCCGCAGCAGGGTTTCCGGGCTTTTTTGCCTTGCAGGAAACTGTTTCCGCAGGTCCTGCGGCGTTAGTGGCAATGCAGAGAAGAAAATGCCGGAAAGCGAAAAACAACAACATTTCCGGCTGAAAAAAAAGGGCTGTGGAGGCCCCAAGTGTTACAAGCAAGACGTGAATGTAACAGCCCGTAAAAGCCGTTGGACCAGCTCGGCTGCTGACGTTTAATAGACCTCACTTGAACAGCGATTGATTGGTATCCGTTACTGTGCAAGGTTCCTCCCCTCTAGTGTTGAAAGCACCACTAGCTCGCGGATCCGGCCTCCCCTGTCGGATCCGCTTTTTTTTTGCGCTTCTTCAGGACACAAAAAAGCCGGACGCATGTCCGGCTTTCCTGAGTGCTTGCTTGCAGCAATGTCGTCTTCAGCGGTTGGGCGGGAAATTGGTCTCACCCGGCAGCAAGGTATTGGCCGGCAAGGCCTCCTGCTGCTTGAGCCGCGCATAGAGCGGTGTGAAGTCCGGCGCCGTATCGTTGAAGAGCTGTTCGAAATCCTTGATCACGAAATAGGTCTCCTGATAGGTATCGATCTTGTAGAGCGTGCGCATGATGCGCTCCACTTCAAACGGCACGCGGCGCGGCTGGTCGCTGGAGAGGCAGTACTCGACCTCGCCGCCCGAGGAGAGAATGCCGGCACCATAGATGCGCAAACCCTCCTTGCTCTGGATCAGCCCGAACTCGATGGTATACCAGTACAGGCGCGCCAGATAAGCCAGCCCGTCGAGCTTGAGCGCCTTCAGGCCACCCTTGCCGTATTCCTGCAGGTGGTTGGCGAAGACGGGATTGAACAGCAGCGGCACATGGCCGAAGAAGTCATGGAACAGATCAGGCTCGACGATGTAATCGAACTCGTGCTCTTCACGTAGCCACACGGTGACCGGGAAGCGGCGATTGGCCAGGTGCTCGAAGAAGGTGTGGTCCGGCACCAGGCCCGGCACCGCCACCAGTTGCCAGCCGGTGGCCTTGAAGAGCGCTTCGGTGGTACGGTCAAAGCGCGGGATGCCTTGTGAGACATCGAGCGCCTTCAGGCTGTCGATGAAGACATCACAGGCGCGGCCGGGAATCAACTTGGCCTGGCGTTCATAGAGACGACGCCACAGCGCGTGCTGGGCGGGCGTGTAGCCCTCCCAGTTCTGGGCCACGACGTAGTTGGCGTCGGCCTGGCTGTAGTCGCCGCGCAAGGCTCCGCTATCGGACTTGGTGGCGACGGTGGCGAAGAAATCATCCGTGTTGGGATTGGTGCTCATGGCATACCCGTTATCAAAGTGAGGCGCATATTATGCGCTCCCGGCACGGGATGGTCATGTGCGTTCGCGCAAGCAGCGCGTCAGGCAGCAGGCGGCGGCGTGCCGTCGTCCTTCTTTTTGGCACCGATGCCGGTCACGCGCGCGCCCCATTTCAGCAGTGCCTTGAAGTTGGCCTTGACGATATAGTCCAACATTGCAACTTGCTCTTCCAGCGCTTCCTGGAACACCGTGGCCGAGTTGGCAGGCTTGATCTTGAGGTAGGCATCGGCCTCGCCATAGTCGCGGTGGATTTCCATGCCAGCCTTCTTGGCGATGTGCATCATCACCTTGTTGGACGAAAGGCAGTGCATGTACAACGTATCGACATCGGCATTGCGACAGTGCATCGAAGCGCGCATGAACAGGCGCGTGCCCACCCCGAGCCCGCGTGCGGCGGCCGTCACCGAGACCCCGAACTCGGCGACCACCGGCTTGATGGTGGCACCGCTGATGCGCGTGCTCTCCTTGGGCGCGAAGGCCAGGTGGCCCACACCGAGCAGTCGCAAGCGACGGTCATAGACGCCGAAGACGGTATCGCGCTCGAAGTTGATGCCCTCCACGTAGCGCGTCACCATCTCATCGGAGAGCTTGGAACCGAAGCGCAGCAGGCGATCCTTTTCTTCCAGCGCGAGGAAGTGGCGCAGCAGGTGGCGGCGCGCCCGCGGCGAGAGCTCCTTGACGAAGACGTTGGGCTTGTCCTGCTTCTCCGGCTGTGCAGGCGGCAAGCCGGGTTGCTGGCCGCGCAGGCGCTGGAGGAGACGGGACAGGGGATGGCTCATCGTAACCTTCCCTCAAGACTGCGCCGGACGATGCTGCTCGACATAAGCCGCCACTTGCGCCGTGCGTGCCGCCAGGATGGCCTCGGGAATGCGTTGCGGCTGTGCCTGCTGCTGTGCGATGGCGCCGGCATCGATGGCCTGCGCGGCCTGCAGTGCGCCTTCCAGATAAGCCGCCTGCGGGAAGGGCTGCAGCTCCAGCCCGGTGCGGCCGCGATGGTCGCACTCCGAGGCACGCAGCATGTCGACGAAGCGCTGCGGTTTGCGAAAGGCATCGCACCGCGCGAAGAACTTGACCAGGGTATCGGGACGCATCTCGAAGGAGCGTCCCACATTGCCATGTTCGCGGGCCGTCATCAGCGCCAGGTCACGGCATTCGCCGGGTACCTTCAGGCGCGTGCAGACGTCTTCGGCCAAACGTTCGCTGCGCGCTTCATGGCCATGATGGCGCGGCCAGATCTCGGGCGGCGTGGTGCCTTTGCCGAGGTCGTGCAACAGCGCGGCAAATCGGATCGGCAATGAAAAATCCTGCGCGGCAGCCCAATCCACCACCAGCATCACATGAACGCCGGTATCGATTTCGGGATGCCATTTCTCCGGCTGCGGTACGCCCCACAGCGCATCGAGTTCGGGCAGGATGCGCTGCAGGGCGCCGCAGGCGCGCAAGACCTCGAACATGCGAGACGGCTTGTGCTCCATCAGGCCGCGTGCGAGTTCCTGCCAGACGCGTTCAGGCACCAGCGCATCCACCTCGCCCTCTTGCACCATGCGCTGCATGAGCGCGTTGGTTTCCGGCGCCACCGTGAAATCGGCGAAGCGCGCCGCAAAACGTGCTACGCGCAGGATGCGTACCGGATCTTCGACAAAGGCCTCGGAGACATGGCGAAATACGCGCGCCTCAAGATCGGCACGGCCGTGATACGGATCGACCAGGGTGCCATCCTCATCCTGCGCAATCGCATTGATGGTGAGGTCGCGGCGCGCGAGATCGTCTTCCAGCGTCACATCGGGTGCGGCATGGAAGGCGAAGCCCTTGTAGCCGGGCGCGGTCTTGCGCTCGGTGCGGGCCAGGGCATATTCCTCGTGGGTATCGGGATGGAGGAACACCGGGAAGTCCTTGCCGACCGGGCGGAAACCCAGTTCCAGCAACTGCTGCGGCGTGGCCCCCACCACCACGTGGTCGCGGTCCTTCACCGGCAGGCCCAGCAAGCCGTCGCGCACTGCGCCGCCGACGGTGTAGGTCTTCATCGGCTGCGCCTCACTGGTGGTCCGGAAGGATTTCCTTCTCGGCCAGCGCCTCGGCGATCCAGCGCGCCACCGCCGGGTGCTCGCGCACACGGTCGGCATAGGCTTGCAGGGCCGGAGCCAGCGGCACCTGGTAGCTGACGAAGCGCATCACCACCGGTGCATAGAAGGCATCGGCAATGGAGAAATCGCCGAAGAGGAATTCATGATGGCCGAATTGCGAGAGGCACTCTTCCCAGATCTCGCACACGCGCGCGATATCGGCTTGTGCGTCGGCGGTGCGCCCCTTGCCGGGGTAGCGGCCACGGATGTCCATGCTCATGGCCGTGCGCAGGCCGGTGAAACCGGAGTGCATCTCGGCACAGATGCTGCGCGCGATGGCGCGGGCATCGGTGCGGGCCGGCCACAGGTGGCGGTCAGGGAATTGCTCGGCCAGATATTCGCAGATGGACAGCGAATCCCAGATCGCGATGTCGCCGTCGAGCAGCACCGGCACGCGGCCCGAGCCGGTGTAGCGGGCGATCTCGCCGGCGGTCTCGGGCTGGTCCAGCAGCACGCGCACTTCCTTGAAAGGGATATCGAAGGCCACGGCGGTGACCCACGGGCGCATCGACCACGAGGAATAATTCTTGTTGGCGATGACCAGGGTGGGCATGTGGCGTCCGGCCTTTTGCAGGGTTTCGGACAAGACCGGATCCAGTTCTGTATCTTGCATGTGAGCTCGTTTCTCGAAGATCAATGTCGCGGCGACTGAACCATTCAGCGTCGCGCGGTGCTACGGAAAAAGTCGAATTGCTGTTGCGGGCTGCGCGGCAGGACATAGCCGGGAATGACGTCTTCCAGTGCGCGCGGCGTGAGCTGCAGCTCGGGGGCAATGGGGCCGTGCAGGACATTGTCCACCTTCATCGAGGCGACGTTGTCGCGGCTCATCAGCTTGCCCGGCAGGTGTTCCAGCGCGAAGGCCTGCAGCCAGCCGGCCGCATCGGGCAAGCCGATCACCGGACGCGGATGGCCGCTGTACCAGCCCGACAGGCGCACCAGTTCACGCAGAGAATATTGCTTGGGCCCGCCCAGCTCGAACACCTTGCCGCCCAGGCGCGGCAAGGCCAGCGCATTGACGAAGGCCTGTGCCACATCGCCCACGTAGACCGGCTGGAAGCGCGCATCGGGGCTGCCCAGCGGGATCACCGGGAACAGGCGGTTCAGGCCGGCGAACATGTTGATGAAATTGTCGCCCTCGCCGAACACGACCGAGGGGCGGAAGATGGCCACATCGAGCGCCGGCGAGGCCAGCGCTTCCTGTTCGCCGGCCGCCTTGGAACGCAGGTACATCGACGGCCCCTGGGCATCGGCGCACAGCGCGCTCATGTGCAGGTAGCGCGGCACGCCCTGCTGCACGCAGGCGGCCACGATGCGGCGCGGCAGCAGCACGTGCTGGCGTTCGAAATCCGGACCATAAGGAGCACCACCACGCGCCGGGCGCGATTGCAGGATGCCGACCAGGTTGATGACCACGTCCGCCTCGGCCACCAGGCGCGCCAGCACGGCATCGTCATGGATGTTGGCCTGGACCACGCTGACCACGGGCGAGACCAGCAGATGCTTGGCGCGCTCGTAGCGGCGCGTGGGCACCATGATGCGGTAGCCGGTGGTGCTGCCCAGCAGTTCGATCAGGCGGGTGCCGATGAAGCCGGAACCGCCGATGACGAGGATCTTCTTGACTGCCATTTGTCTCTCTCCGATTTCCAGGGGGAACCGCTGGCCGCCGCGTCAACGAGGGACGGCGGCCGCGGCGATGGGATCAGGGCAGGTCGGTGGCGACGTTGGCATTGGGGGCCACCGTACCCATGCGCTGCTTCAGCGATTGCGGGCGGTTCTCGAACATGGCCGCATAGTAGGTCGCATTGGACATCACGTTCTTGACATAGCCCCGGGTTTCATTGAAAGGGATGATCTCGGCGAAGATCGCCCCTTCGACCGGACGCGGCAAGGTCGCGCGCCAGGTGCGCGGACGGCCGGGGCCGGCATTGTAGCCGGCGGTGGCCAGGGTTTCCGAGCCTTCCAGGTTGTTCAACACCATGTCCAGATAGCTGGTGCCCAGCAGCAGGTTGGTGTTGATGTCATTGACCTGGTCGGCCGTGAATTCGGTCATCCCGATCTTCTTGGCAACGAACTTGGCGGTGGCCGGCATCAACTGCATCAGGCCGGAAGCGCCCACGTGCGAACGGGCCGACTTGATGAAGCGCGACTCCTGGCGGATCAGGCCATAGACCCAGGCGTTCTCCATGCCCAGCGGACGGGTGGCCGCATTCATCTCGGGCAGGTGTGGTGCCGGGAAGCGCTGGGTGAAATCGAACTCGGTCTTGGTGCGGTCGGAGGTGTTGACCATGCGGTCCAGCACATCATTCTGGCGCGCGTATTCGGCGGCGGCCAGCAACTGGCGGTCGGTCATGTTGCGCAGTTCCCAGTTCCATTCGCGGATGGCTTCGAAGCGCAGGTTCAGCTGATAGAACTTGAGCGAGCGCTTGAAGCCGGCATTCTGCGAATACAGCGCCACTTCACCGGCGCCCGGCGGGGTCGGGCCGGGCGGAATGGTGATCTGCTGACCCAGCTCTTCCAGCGCCAGCTGGCCATAGAAGCTGAAGTTGGGCGCGATCGATTCGAACAGGCGGCGCGCGGCCTCGTTCTGGCCTTCGGCCTTCAGGGCACGGCCGAGCCAGTAGACCCAGGCGATGTCGCTGCGCAGCGGGGCCGGCATGGCTTCGATGGTCTTGCGTACGGTCTTCCAGTCGCCGTCGCGCAGGGCCATGCGCACCTTCCATTGCATCGCATCCTGGGTCAGCGGCGCGTCCTTGGCTTTGCGCCAGTAGTCCGAGGCTTCCGGTGCCAGCTTGTAGGAGGCGGCCAGGGCGATCTGTGCCCAGGCCTGTGCGACTTCCTGCGAGTTCAGGTTGCGGCCGGCATCGTTGAGATAGGTGGCGGCCTGGGACGGATTGGTCTTGGCGATGCGGCCCAGCGCGATGATGTAGAGCTGGTGGTTCACCGGGCCCCGGCCCGGTCCCTTGGCCAGCATCAGCGCCGGACGATCCATCACCTGGGTCACGCTGACATCGCCGCTGTCGACCAGCACCGCCGCACGGCGGGCCACGGTGGCATTGCCGTTCTCGGCGGCCTGGCGGATCTGGAACCAGACGTCGGCATCGCTGAACTGGCCGTTCTGCGCCAGGGTCGCGATCAGGTCGCTGCAGCCCTGGCCGTAGTCCTTGGGATTGCTCAGCAGCGCACGCGCCTCCTCGGCCACATTGGCCCCCTTGAGCGCGCGCGAGTTCAGGGCAAAGCACTTGACCTGGGTATCATCGTTGAGCACGAACTTGGGGTACTGCTCATCGAAGACGGCCCAGTTGCCGGTCTTGCCCAAGGCCAGCAGCCAGTCGTTGCGCAGGCGATCAACGATGGCCTGGCCGTCCCAGCGCGCCAGGAAATCGCGGATCTCCTGCTCGCTGGCGCTGTAATCGCGCACGCGCGGCTTGAGCCGGTAGTAATCGACATAGGACGCCAGCTCATAGCCCGACAGCCGCGAGGCCAGGTCTTGCGCCAGCGCGGCGTTGTCGCTGGCGGCCGCCTGGCGCAGGGCCAGGAAAATATCGTCAGGAGCGGCGTCCGGGGCCACACGCTTCTGGGCGTGGGCGGCAGGCGCAGCGGAAAGCATGGCACCGGTCGCCAGCGCCAGGGGGAGCGCCACGGAGGCGGCCAGCGCGCGCAGGCGCTGGTTGAACGGATGATTCTTCGGACGCATACTCATGCAAGCTTCTTCATGCAGATTGTTGGAACAAATAATGAACCCAAGCATAGCACGCGATACGCCCCCTCCACCGACGGAACAGGAGGCGGCCGCCCTTCACAAGCAGCGCCTGCGCGCAGATCTGCTGGCGCGCCGCAAGGCCCTGCTTGACGAGGACAAGATCGCAGCCGATGCCATCATCGGGCAGCGGGTACTGGACTGGTGCGCCGCGTACGCCATCCACAGCCTGGCGGTTTACCAGCCGATCCGGCGCGAACCGGATCTGTCTGCGGCCTATAACGCGCTGGCCGCGCGCGGGGTGCACCTGTGCCTGCCGGTGGTGGTCGATAAAGATTCGGCACTGGAATTTCGCGCCTGGCGGCCTGGCGATCCTCTGGAAAAGGATGGGATGGGCACACTCGTGCCACCGGCCGGGACCACCGTCGTACAGCCGCAGGCCTTGTTGATTCCTTGCCTGGGTGTCAATGCGGCAGGATGCCGTCTGGGCTATGGCGGCGGCTTCTACGACCGCACGTTGGCGGCCAGTCCGCGGCCGCTGGCCGTGGGGGTCTGCCACGGCTTCGGACGGGTCGAATTCGAAGCGCAGGCGCACGACATCGCGCTGGATAGCGTCATTTTCGACGATATATGAAGAAAAAAGCCGGACTCAGGTCCGGCTTGAAAAGGCAATCTCCGCCTACTTCACCAGTTGTTGCCAGATCGCCTCGGTCGGCCCTGCCTGGTTCAGTGAATAAAAATGCAAACCGGGCGCCCCCCCAGCCAGCAGGCGCTGGCACAGCTGGGTCACCACGTCCTGACCGAAGGCGCGGATCGATTCGGTATCGTCGCCGTAGCTGGCCAGCTTGAGACGGATCCAGCGCGGGATCTCGGTACCGCACATGTCCGAGAAACGCATCAGCTGCGTGTAGTTGGTGATGGGCATGATGCCGGCAATCACCGGAACGGTCGCGCCCAGTCTGGCGGCCTCGTCCACGAAGCGGAAGTAGGCGTCGGCATTGTAGAAATACTGGGTGATGGCCGAATTGGCACCGGCCTTCACTTTGCGTGCGAAGTTCTGCACGTCATCCTGCGGCGAGCGCGCTTGCGGGTGCATCTCGGGATAGGCGGCCACTTCGATGTGGAACCAGTCGCCGGTTTCGGCGCGCACGAACTCGACCAGTTCGTTGGCATGGCGGAATTCGCTCGAAGCCTGATCCATGGCCCCATAGCCGCTGGGCAGGTCGCCGCGCAGGGCCACCAGACGCTTGATGCCCTGGGAGCGGTAATCTTCGAGAATGGCGCGCAGGCTGGCGCGCGAGCTGCCGATGCAGGACAGGTGCGGGGCGGCCTCGTGGCCTTCACCGATGATTTCCAGCACGGTATCGCGCGTACCTTGTTGCGTCGAACCGCCGGCACCGAAGGTCACCGAGAAATACTTCGGAGCCAGCGCCGCCAGCCGAGCGCGGGTAGCGCGCAGCTTTTCCGCACCTTCGGCAGTCTTGGGCGGGAAAAATTCGATACTGAAATTATGTGTACTCATTGATTCGAACCCGATTTCAGCAACAGTGTGGACAGTGCCCAGGACACGATGCTGTAGAGCAGTGCGCCGCCGACTGCAGACCAGAAGCCGGCCACGTGGAAGCCGCCGACCAGTTGCGCCACGACCCAGAACATGAGGCCATTGATGACCAGGATGAACAGGCCCAGGGTGAGCATGGTCACCGGCAGGGTCAGCACCACCAGCACCGGGCGCACGATGGTATTGACGAACCCCAGGATCAGCGCGGCCAGCAGGGCCGAGCCGAAGCTGTCGACCTGCACCGAGTGCATCAGGTAAGGAACGGCCAGCAAGGCCAATGCATTGATGAGCCAGGTCAGCAGCAGGCGCATGTAAAAACCTTTCGATCCCGTCGGGGAGTGATGAAGATACGTGAAGCTTGCATCACCTCAGGAGGGGATGCAAGGTCCGCGGGCGGGAGACGATGCCGAGACTGCCGGGCCGGCCCTCTCAAATCAAGAGAAGGCCGGCACCCGGCAGGAATCAGTAGCGGTAGTGCTCAGGCTTGTAGGGGCCTTCGACCTTCACGCCGATGTAGGCGGCCTGTTCGGCGGTCAGTTCGCTCAACTGCGCATTGAGTTTCTTCAATTGCAGGCGGGCGACCTTTTCGTCCAGATGCTTGGGCAGCGTGTAGACGCCGACCGGATAGTCCTTGGTGTTGACGAACAGTTCGATCTGGGCAATGGTCTGGTTGGCGAAGGACGAGCTCATCACGTAGGACGGGTGGCCGGTGGCGCAACCCAGGTTCACCAGGCGGCCTTCGGCCAGCAGGATGATGCGCTTGCCATCGGGGAAGATCACGTGATCGACCTGCGGCTTGATGTTTTCCCAGGTGTACTGCTTCAGGGCGGCAACTTCGATTTCATTGTCGAAGTGGCCGATGTTGCAGACGATGGCCTGGTCCTTCATCTTCTTCATGTGCTCGTGGGTGATCACATGGTAGTTGCCGGTGGCGGTGACGAAGATGTCGCCGTGTTCGGCGGCGTAGTCCATGGTCACCACGCGATAGCCTTCCATGGCGGCCTGCAGGGCACAGATCGGATCGATCTCGGTGACCCACACTTGCGCCGACAGCGCGCGCAGGGCCTGGGCCGAACCCTTGCCGACGTCACCGTAGCCGGCCACGATGGCGACCTTGCCGGCGATCATCACGTCGGTGGCGCGCTTGATGCCGTCCACCAGCGATTCGCGGCAGCCGTACAGGTTGTCGAACTTGGACTTGGTGACCGAGTCATTGACGTTGATGGCCGGGAAGGCCAGCTTGCCTTCCTTGAACATCTGGTACAGGCGGTGCACGCCGGTGGTGGTCTCTTCGGTGACGCCCTTGATTTCCTTGATGCGCTTGGAATACCACTGCGGGTCCTTGGCCAGATAACGCTTGATGGCGTTGAAGAGGCACACGGCTTCTTCCGAATCGGGCTTGTCCAGCACCGAGATGTCCGCCTCGGCACGGGTGCCCAGGTGCAGCAGCACGGTGGCGTCGCCGCCGTCGTCCAGGATCATGTTGGAATAGCCACCGTCGGTCCATTCGAAGATGCGGTGGGTGTATTCCCAGTATTCATCCAGGGTTTCGCCCTTGACGGCGAACACCGGGGTGCCGTTGGCCGCGATGGCCGCAGCAGCGTGATCCTGGGTCGAATAAATGTTGCAGGAAGCCCAGCGCACTTGCGCGCCCAGTGCTTCCAGGGTCTGGATCAGCACGGCGGTCTGGATGGTCATGTGCAGCGAACCGGTGATGCGCGCGCCCTTCAGGGGCTGGGAAGCAGCGAATTCCTCGCGGATCGCCATCAGGCCCGGCATTTCGGTTTCGGCGATCTTGATTTCCTTGTGGCCCCAGTCGGCCAGCTTGATGTCTGCGACGATGTAGTCTTGGGTAGGATTGGTGGTCATGGCAATGGCGCTGTTCACGCCCTCCTTTCATGAAAAAGCCAGAAAAAAAGTAACGTGAGCGCGGTTGCCAGGCGACTTGCGCCTGTTCACCGCTTCAAGCCTGGCAGGGGATGTCCCTGTCGCAACGCTCCTTGCAGCGGTGAGGCATTGTGAGATTTGGCGTTCCGGACGCAATGCCAACATCGGAACAGTGCGCGAATCTTCATTCGCGGGAACAGCATTGTAGCGCGGGTCAGGCGTTAGTCAATCCTCGGAACAGGCGTGTGAATCACTATTCACACGCCTTTCCAGCAGGTTTGCAGATGCATTGGCGCTTCATTGTGCATACTGCAAGCCGGCTCGTGCCGGATGGGCTGGCTTACAGGCCGGCCGAGGCACGCAGGGCGGCGACCTTGTCGGTGCGCTCCCAGGTGAATTCCGGCTCTTCGCGGCCGAAGTGGCCGTAAGCGGCGGTCTTGGCGTAGATCGGACGCAGCAGGTCCAGCATCTGGACGATGCCCTTGGGACGCAGGTCGAAGTGCTCCTGCACCAGTTGGGCCAGCTTTTCATCGCTGATCTTGCCGGTGCCGAAGGTGGTCACCATGACCGAAGTCGGCTTGGCGATACCGATGGCATAGGACACCTGGATTTGGCAACGCTCTGCCAGGCCGGCAGCGACGATGTTCTTGGCCACATAGCGGCCGGCGTAGGCAGCCGAACGGTCGACCTTGGACGGGTCCTTGCCGGAGAAAGCGCCGCCACCGTGGGGCGCTGCGCCACCATAGGTATCGACGATGATCTTGCGGCCGGTCAGGCCGCAGTCACCCTGCGGGCCGCCGATGACGAAGCGGCCGGTCGGGTTGATCAGGTAGCGGGTGTTCTTGAGCCACTCGGCCGGCAGCACCGGCTTGATGATTTCCTCGATGGCGGCTTCGTGGATGTCCTTCTGCTCCATCTCGGGCGCGTGCTGGGTCGACAGCACCACGGTATCGATGGCGACCGGCTTGCCATCCACATACTTCAGCGTGACCTGCGACTTGGCATCCGGACGCAGCCAGGGCAGGCGGCCATCCTTGCGCAGTTGCGACTGGCGCTCGACGATGCGGTGGGCGTAATAGATTGCGGCCGGCATCAGTTCCGGGGTTTCATTGCAGGCGTAGCCGAACATCAGGCCCTGATCGCCGGCGCCTTGCTCCAGATCAACGCCACGGCCTTCGTCCACGCCCTGAGCGATGTCGGGAGATTGCTTGTCGTAGGCCACCAGCACGGCGCAGCTCTTGTAGTCGATGCCGAAGTCGGCGTTGTCGTAGCCGATGCGCTTGATGGTTTCGCGGGCCACATCGATGTAGTCGACGTTGGCGCGGGTGGTGATTTCACCGGCCAGGACCACCAGACCGGTGTTGCACAAGGTTTCGGCGGCGACGCGGGAATGCGGGTCCTGGGTGAAGATGGCATCCAGGATGGCGTCCGAGATCTGGTCGGCGACCTTGTCGGGATGGCCTTCGGAGACGGATTCGGAAGTGAAGAGATATTCGTTGGACATGCAAGCCTCTGACTGAAAACGATTTACCAATGTCGCGGCCCATCGTTAGTCGTGCCTGCGACGCTTTAGCGATATTTGTACCCCGTCTCGCAAGTTGTCATTAACTCGACGGCTTGTGCTATTTTACGCGTCTTGCATTTTTCTGCAATTTGACGGCGGAGCAACTCCGCCTTTTTGTTATCGGCAAGTATGCTCGTTTCTTTATTCCGCCTGCTCTCTTTCCTGCCGCTGCCGGCCTTGCATGCCCTCGGCGTGGTGGTGGGTTGGCTGGTTTTCCTGCTCTCGCCCGCCTATCGCCGCCGCCTGACTGACAACATCACCCTGGCCGGCCATCGCGGCAGCCTGTGGAAATCGGTCGGGGAAGCCGGCAAGGGCATGTTCGAGCTGCCCTTCATCTGGTGCGCCCGCCCGGAACGGGTGTTGCGCACGGCGCGCATCGTCAACTGGGATCTGGTCCAGCAGGCACTGGACGCCAAGGCCGGCATCGTCTTCCTGACCCCGCACCTGGGCTGTTTCGAGATTTCGGCGCAGTCGGTGGCGCGCCATCACAGCCTGAGCGTGCTGTACCGCCCACCGCGCAAGGCCGCACTCAAGCCGCTCATCGAAGGTGCCCGCGCCCGCGCCAACCTGCACCTGGCACCGGCCAACCTGTCCGGCGTGCGTATCCTGCTCAAGGCCTTGAAGAATGGCCAGGCCATCGGCCTGCTGCCGGACCAGGTGCCGCAGAACGGCGAAGGCGTGTGGGCCGATTTCTTCGGCAAGCCGGCCTATACCATGACCCTGCCGGCCAAGCTGCAACAGATGAGCGGCGCACCCATCATCCTGGCCTATGCCGAGCGCCTGTCCTGGGGACGCGGCTACGCCATCCATTTCGTGGCCTTTGAAGGTGAACTGGGCGAAACGCCCGAGCAACAGGCCCGTGCCATCAACGCGGCGATGGAAAAGCTGATCGCCCGCTGCCCGGCACAATATATCTGGAGCTACAACCGCTACAAGACGCCCCCGGGCGTGACCCCGCCGGGAGCCGCGCAATGAGAGCCCTGATCGGGCTGATGTGGCTGCTGCACTGGTTGCCGCTGCCCATTCTGGGTCGGCTGGGCGAGGCGCTGGGCTGGCTGCTCTATATCTATATGCGCCCGCGCCGCCGCATCACCCTGATCAACCTGCGGCTGTGCTTTCCCGAGAAATCGGAAGAGGAACGCCGCCTCATCGCCCGCCGCCACTTCCAGGCCTACGCCCGCAGTGCCCTGGAGCGCGGCATCCTGTGGTGGGCCCCGGAGTCCCGCCTGAAGCGCCTGATCCAGGTCGAGCCCGGCATTCCCTTCGAGACGCTCGACAAGGGTCCGACCATCCTGCTGTGCCCGCATTTCGTCTGCCTGGAGATTCCCGGCATCGCGCTGGTGCTCAACTCGGACTACTCGGTCTGCACCATCTACTCCCGCCAGCAGAACGAAGTGGTGGACCAGGCCCTGCTCAAGGGGCGCTCGCGCTTCCGCCCGGTGACCCTGCTGGCGCGCGAGAAAGGGGTCAAACCCATCATTCGCGCCATGCGCGAGGGCCTGCCCTTCATCATGCTGCCGGATATGGATTTCGGCACCCGCGATGCCGAGTTCGTCCCCTTCTTCGGCGTGCCGGCCGCGACGCTCACCGCCACCGCCCGCATCGCGGCGGCCACCGGCGCGTCGGTGGTGCCGGTGATCACCACCTTCCTGCCCGGCTATCGCGGCTGGAAGACCACTTTCTATCCGGCCTGGGAAAACTATCCGGGCGACGATATCGTGGCCGCCACCCGCCGCATGAATGCCTTCATCGAAGAACGCGTGCTGGAAGCCCCGGCCGAATATTTCTGGGCGCACAAGCGTTTCAAGAACCGGCCCCCGGGCGAGCCCGACGTCTACCGCAAGGGCCAGCACTAGGCCCTGATCTCCCTCCCTGCGCCCTGTGAATCGGGCGCGGCGTACTTATAATGATGTGATGAAAATCAAATTTACCAAGATGCATGGTGCCGGCAACGACTTCGTCGTGCTTGATGCCGTGAACCAGGCCATTTCGCTCACCCCAGCCCAGTGGCAGTTCATCGCCGACCGCCGCTTCGGCATCGGGGCCGACCAGATGCTGGTGGTGGAAAAGGCGCAAGCCCCTGGCGTCGATTTCCGTTATCGCATCTACAACGCCGATGGTGGCGAGGTGGAGCAATGCGGCAACGGCGCGCGCGCCTTCGTGCGTTTCGTCACCGAAAAGGGCCTGACCGACAAGCGGGCGATCCGGGTGGAAACCATGTCCGGCGTGATCGAACCGCGCCTGGAAGCAGACGGCCAGATCACCGTGGACATGGGCGCGCCCATCCTCACGCCGGCCGACGTCCCCTTCGACAGCCGCGGGCTGCAACACCGTACCGAAGCCGAGGACACGCTGTGGCCGCTGGATGTGGCCGGCAAGACCACCTGGATCTCGGTGGTGTCGATGGGCAACCCGCATGCGGTGCAAGTGGTGGAGGACAGCGAAGCGGCCCCGGTCCTGGTGGACGGACCGCTGATCGAGCACCATGAACGTTTCCCCAGGCGCGTCAACGCGGGTTTCATGCAGGTGGTGGATCGCCATCACATCAATCTGCGCGTCTACGAACGCGGTGCAGGAGAAACCCTGGCCTGCGGCACCGGTGCCTGTGCCGCGGTCGTCGCGGGTATCCGCCGTGGCCTGCTGGATTCGCCGGTAGCGGTCCAGACCCACGGCGGCGTGCTCAACATCGCCTGGGCCGGCCCGGGCGAACCGGTGATGATGACTGGCCCCGCGGTGACGGTGTTTGAAGGCGAAATCGAACTGCCTGATTCGCTTTGATCCCGGACCGACAGCAGATATAACAAAGCGGCTTGCTGAGGCATCAGCAAGCCGCTTTTCATTTGCGCTGCAAGACTTGCGCTGAACAGTGGCTTCAGGTTCTGTCAGGCCGCCAGATCCTGGGTCTCGGTTTCCTCGTCTTCCTGCGACTGGGGCAGCACGGTCTTCAGACGGTACAGACGCTGGCGGTAGTTGCCTTCCGGCCCGCTGGGACCGCAGTCCATGTCTTCGAAGAGCCGTCCGATACGGTTGAGCGTGCCACGCTGCTCGCCGGTCTCCACCATGATGAGCCGCCGCTTGCTGCGCGCGTACTGGCTGCGGATGTCGATCATCAGGCAATGTCCGCAATCCGCCTGCTTCAGGTCGATCAGCAGGGCTTCCGGCCGGGTCAGGCCAAACAGCATGGCCAGTTCGATGCGGGCCGCCAGGAAGGGATGGGCATTGACCTGCTCGCGGCTCATCTGTGCGCGGGCCTGCACGGCCCAGGCAGCAGATTGCGGACGATCAGCCACCTTGTCCAGCAAGGCTTGCGCCTGTTGCGCGCCCTGGCTTGCCGCCTTTTGCAACCAGTACAGCGCACGCACGTCATTGGCGGGATCGTCACGCCGGTTGCGCCACGCGCCCACGCCGCATTCCACCTGCGCCTCCACATGACCCATCTCGGCGGCACGCTCCAGATAATGCTGCACATCGGCAAGGTTTCGCTGTGAAAATTCCGGCTTCAAATAGATACGGGAAAGAACAAACCAGGCCGCTGCCATCCCCTGCTCGCCCGCCAGGGTCAGCCAACGGATAGCCTTCTTGTAATTGGCTGACCCTTGCCCGGCGAACCGGCGCTCACCCGAGGCGTCGACCCGTCCGTACAGCAGGCCCAGGGCCAGTTGCGCATCCCGGTCGCAGGCCAGGGCGGCCAGTTCCAGCAGTTGCTGGGCCTGCAGGAGATCGGGGCGCTTGTCGGACTGGTGCACTTCGGCCAGGCGGCGCAGCAACTGGATGTTCTGCGCACCGAGCGCAGCAGCCAGCGCCTCCGAAGGAGCATTGAGCTGCGCCACCTGCTGTTCATGCTGGCGCAACAGGGCATCTGCCAGGGGCTGGGCGCGCTGGCGGAAGGCCGCAAAGTCGGACTGCTGCCAGGCGCTGTCGGCCAGCGCATGCTGGGCCTGTTCGATACCGGCATCGGCGGCTTTCTGCGTCCACTGCTGCAATTGCTCGGGCCTGACCGTTGCCGCCGCCGCTGGCGCCACATCGGCTGCGGCCTCTGACGATACTGCTGTCGGAACCAGCATGCGTTCGCCCTGACGTGCCAGCAGCCACTGGGCATCCGGATCGCCCTCCGCCGCCACCGTTTCCAGCGCGCGCAGCGCACGGTTCTTCTGCTCGGGACTGGCCGCCGCCACGCCGGCAGGGTGTTCCAGGACCAGGCGCGCCAAGGTCAGACCAGCGCGCGTGGCCCCCGCCTCGAAGGCGCGCTCGTACCATTGCGCAGCTTCGTGCGGCTTGCCCAGTTGGCTCACAACTTCATAGGGAATATGCCGGGCAATGAGCATCCAGGCATCGGCCAAGCCCTGGCGGGCAGCCCGCTCCAGCCAGTGCCATGCGGTGCCCGGACTTTGCGGCAAACCATTGCCGCCAAACAGGTAGCGCTGGCCCAGGTTCAGTTGCGCCTGGGCATCTCCGGCACGTGCTGCCCGGATGATTGCTAGATCTTCGCGATTGGCCATCCAGCCTCCACATCAGGTCAGAAAGCCAAAATTATGCCGCACAATCGACATTTTTTTAAAATTCCCTGGAAAAGTATCCAAATGCATCGTTTTAACAACAAACTTGTTGACGAGACGGGGCGGATCAAGTTTTGCGCGGCCATGCCGATAACGAGTGACACGCTGCAAGCCAAAATTTGCCTGTCATGCATTGACGGGCAGGAAAGCGTTTGAAAAAAACAACACTCCATCCGTGGATTGACGCTTTCAACCAAAATTCCTCCCTCCACGTGACCAATCTGCGGCCACGCCAAATGAGAACCCTTAATGTCTCACCATCCGACCAGAAGTACGGATCCTCAAGACTATTTTTATAGAAGGATGTCAAATGAAAAAATCTCTGCTGGCACTGGCCGTCCTCGGCGCGTTCGCAGGTGCTGCTCAAGCACAAAGCTCCGTTACTATCTACGGTATCGTTGATACCGGTCTGGTTTACACCAGCAAGGCTGTTAACGCCACCACTGGCAACACTGGCAGCAAGTTCGGTCTGAACTCCGGCATCATCCAAGGTTCGCGTATCGGCTTCAAGGGCGTTGAAGACCTGGGCGGCGGCCTGTCGGCTGTGTTCCAACTGGAAACCGGCTTCAACAACGATAACGGTGCTCTGAACGGTCAAGATGCAGGTTCGACCAACCTGTTCCGCCGCAAGTCCGTCGTCGGTCTGTCGGGTGGTTTCGGTACCGTCCTGGCTGGTCGTCAAACCGACTTCGCTGACACCATCTCCGCTTACACCTCCGTCAACGACTTCGGTGGCGTGACCGGCGCTGTCGGCCACAACCTGGACCGTCTGGAAGGTACCCGTACCAACAACTCCATCAGCTACACCACCGCCAACCTGAGCGGCTTCACTGGTAACCTGATGTACGGCTTCGGCGAAACCGCTGGCAAGACCTCCGCTGGTCAGTCCTACGGCATCGGCGGCAAGTACGACAACGGTCCTCTGGGTCTGGGTATCAACTACTACCAGTCCAAGCAAGGCTCGACCCCGTCGGACACCAGCCTGATCTCGACCGCTAACGGCGCCCAAGCTGGCAACACCGCCTTCAAGGGTCTGAACGTCGTGGCTTCGTACCAGTTCGGTCCGGCACGCGTCTACGGTAACTGGTCGCGCGTCAAGCAAGACCTGAACACCTCGACCACCCTGGCTCGCAGCCTGGGCAACACCACCAAGGCTGACGTCTACGAACTGGGTACCGCTTACTCCCTGTCCCCGTCGCTGAAGCTGCTGGCCAGCGTGCAACACACCCGTGCTGACTTCGCCAACGGCGGCAACAAGGGCAAGCTGACCCAATTCAACCTGGGTACCGACTACTGGCTGTCCAAGCGTACCGACCTGTACGCCTTCGTGTCGAACATCCGCGCTACCGACATGATCAACACCGGCGTCTACGGCGACACCACTGGCTCTGACGCCAGCCAAACCGCTGTGGCAGTTGGCGTTCGTCACAAGTTCTAATTCAAGGACCTGAAACCGGTGTGAACACATCGGTTTCAACCTGAGTTGAACCTGAGTCGTACCGAAAGAGGCCTGCATGAGCAATCATGCAGGCCTCTTTCTTTTTGCCCTCATCCGCTGCCATCGCCCCGTTCAACTGCCCTGAACGGTGCCGATGATTGTCAGTGTGTCCGATAGCGAGGATAATCTCGCGATACTTCCGGTGCGCCCCTCCCCGCGCGCCACCGGCACTCCAACACAGACCCCGCGACGATGACCACCGAACTGGATTCCAGCCTGATTGCCGACTACCTGCTCGACCACCCTCATTTCTTCGAGGAGCATGCCGAACTGCTTTCGACGGTCAAGCTCACCAGCCCGGTCATGGGCCGCGCCGTGTCGCTGCAGGAACGCCAGATGGAAATCCTGCGCGAGAAGATCCGCGTACAGGAACTGCGCATGGCCGATCTCATGCGTATCGCCCAGGAAAACGACGAGATCACCAGCAAATTCCAGGCATGGAGCCGCGCCCTGCTGCTCACGCGCGATGCCGACGACCTGCCGCGCGTACTGGTGGACCGCCTGCAGGAAATCTTCCACGTGCCGCAAGTGACGGTCCGCCTGTGGAACCTGGGGCCGGCCCACGCCGGCAACTGGGCCACGCAGGAAGTCTCGGACGACGCCCGCATCTTCGCCAATGGCCTGTCAGCCCCGTTCTGCGGCCCCAACAAGGATTTCGAAGCCGCAACCTGGCTGGACGATGCCGCCTCCGTGAAGTCGGTCGCCATGCTGCCGCTGCGCGTCGGTGCGGCACCGGAAGCCTTCGGCTTGCTGGTGCTGGGATCGCCCGATCCGAATCGCTTCACTGCCGACATGGGCACCGATTTCCTGACCCGCATCGGCGAAACCGGCAGCGCCGCCCTGGCCTGCCTGCTGCGCTGAGCGCGGCCGAGCGCGTCCCACCGGGAGTCATGGCATGGATGGCCCAGCTTCCCCGGCTTCTTCCCTGATCGGACAGTATCTTTCCTTCCTGCGCAGCCAGCGCAAGCTGTCGACGCACACGCTGGACAGCTATGCGCGCGACCTGCAGGAGCTGCGCGCCCTGCTGGCCCCCGCCGATCAACCGCAAGAGGCCGAACCCGCGCTGCAGCGCGTGACCCAGGCCCAGATCCGCAAATGCGCTGCGCGCCTGCATGCGCGCGGGCTGAATGCACGCTCAATCTCGCGCAAGCTGTCGGCCTGGCGCGGCCTGTTCGCCTGGCTGGCCGTGGAACAGGCGATGCCTGCCAACCCGGTCGACGGTGTCAAGCCGCCCAAGAAAAGCAAACCCCTGCCCAAGGCCCTGCCGGCCGACGAAGCCATCCGCCTGGTCTCCCAGGCCGATCCGGCGCGCGACCCCGATTCCACCCTGGCGGCCTGCAACCGGGCCATGTTCGAACTGCTGTATTCGAGTGGGCTGCGGGTCTCTGAACTGGCCGGCATTGATGTGAAAGACGTACGCGAAGGCACTTACGAATCAGCAGGCTGGATCGATCTGGAAGAAGCGGAAGTCACCGTGACCGGCAAGGGCGGCAAGAGGCGCAAGGTCCCGGTCGGGCAGGCCGCGCTGCAGGCGATCCGCGACTGGCTGCCCCTGCGCGCCAGTCTGGTCAAGGCCGATGGCGGCATGGATGGCCATGCGCTGTTTCTCAATGAACGTGGCGCGCGCATGTCGCCCCGGGTCACGCAGCTGCGCCTGAAAGCGCATGGCAAGAGTGTGGAGATGCCGGCCGACGTCCATCCGCACATGCTGCGGCACTCGTTCGCCTCGCATGTACTGCAGAGTTCGGGGGACTTGCGGGCGGTACAGGAAATGCTGGGCCACGCTTCCATCACCGCCACCCAGGTCTACACCGCACTGGACTTCCAGCGCCTGGCCCAGGTCTACGACCAGGCCCATCCGCGCGCCCGCAAGGGCGGCGGGAAATAGTCACTGACGAGCCACAGTCCGGCCGCCGGCCGCGCCGCCGCGAGCGCCGGCCCGTGATCGGCTAAAATGGAGGCTTCCGCACGCCACGTGCTACCGAATCTTTTCGCCAGTCCTGCTGGCCCAGCACACTCGCCCATGCCGACCATGAAAGCCAAAGCCGCCGACTCCTCTCCCGCCAGCACCGCCGCCCAGGCTGCGACGGTGACCGCGCTGGCCGAGGCGCAGCTGCGCGAGGCCGGCGTGCGCGTGACGCAAGCCCGGGTCAACGTCCTGGGCGCGCTGCTGGAAACCCGCAGCGCCGCCTCCCATCAGGATATCCAGGATCGCTTTGCCGACATGGACCGGGTCACCCTCTACCGTGCCCTGGATTGCCTGACCGAAGCCGGCCTGGCACACAAGATCTCCAGCGACGACCGCATCTTCCGCTACAGCGCTGGTGCCGATCACGCTGAACACGGGCTGCACGACCATGCGCAGGGCAAACAACACCAGCACGGCCACTTCAAGTGCACCCGCTGCAACCGCGTGTTCTGCCTGGATGCCAGCGATGGCACCGACTTCCTGGCCACCGTGCTGCCCGATGCCGACCGTCACCGCTCCACCGCCGCGCAACTGCAGTCGGCCTTGCGCAAGACCTTGGGCAAGGGCTTCCAGAGTCACGAAGTGGAACTGACCATCAAAGGCTGGTGCGCCGACTGCGCCGACTGACTTTTTGACACATCCCTTCAGGTCAGCGCGCAGCCCCCAGCGCCGCGAGCCGTCGCGGCAGCTGCCGCACTGAACGAACCTTCACATCGACAAAACCCGGCAGGCGACTGAGCGCACGCTGGCCTCCCATGTGCCCGAGCAGGGCCTGGCTGCCGCGCAGGTACTGCGTGACCCATGCCGTGCGAACGCCCAGCTCGCGGGCACTCTTGAGGTTATCCACCGTATCCTCAACCAGGATGCAGCGCCGTGGGGCCACCTTGTGGCGTGCCAACAGCTTGCGCAGCATGATGCGCGAAGGCTTGGGGCGCAGCTGGCGATGCACGTGCATGGATTCGATGGAAATGTGATGCGAGAAATGCCGGTGCAGCCCCAGGTGCCGCACCAGCTCGCGCGAATAGCGGCGCGGCGCATTGGTGAGCAGGATCTTCTGCCCCGGCAACTGCGAGAGCCAGCGGCCGATGCCGCGCTCGGCGCGCACCATGCCCGGGAGGTCGTCGAACAGATGCGCTTCATGCAGGAATTCATCCACCCCCAGTCCATGATGCCGCACCAGCCCCAGCAGGGTGGCGCCGTAGAGCTTCCAATAATGCCGCCGCAGGTAATTGACCGCGGCTTCGTCGCTGGGCTGGCCATCGTTGTCCAGCACGCGCTTGATGATGCGGTTCATGTTGGTGTTGATGGCGGGGAAGATCGCGTGCGAGGCGTTGTGCAGGGTATTGTCGAGATCGAACAGCCAGAGCGGTGTAGTATTGGACGCCATAAAAAGACCGGCGCGCCACCGTCGCCGGGGCGCACCTTCAGCAAGCTAGGAAAGAAAGGCCAGCAGTGACCGGATTGATGCAACGCTTGATTATAGTGAGTTTGACCTGGCTGTCCTGCCTGAACTTGCTTTCCCCGGCCCGCGCCGCGACGCCAGCGGATGCAGCTCCGCCCGCCCCGCCGCGCGGCGCGCTCTACCAGGTCTCCGATGGCCGCCATACGCTGCTGCTGTTTGGCACCATCCACGTCGGCGCGCCCGATTTCTATCCGCTGGAACCCAAGCTGCAGCAAGCCCTGGCCGCCGCGCCCACGCTGGCGCTGGAACTGGATCCGCAGAACACCGCCGCCATGCAGAGCGCCGTGCAGCGCTACGCGGTCTATCCTGCCGGGCAACAGCTGCTGGACCAACTCGACCCGGCGCTGCGCGAACGGACCCGGACCACGCTGCAGCGTTTCGGCATGACGCCGGACAACGTGCAGCAACTGCGTCCCTGGATGCTGGCCATGGCCCTGACCGTGCAGGAATATGTGCGCCACGGCTATCGCACCGACCTGGCCGTCGACAGCCACCTGGCTGAGAGCGTGCGCGCACATGGTGGCAGGGTGATCGAACTGGAAAGCGCCGACCGCCAGCTGGGCCTGTTCAGCAAGCTGACGCCGGCGCAGCAGGCGCACTTCCTGTCCGATACCCTGCAGGAGCTGGACGATGCCGACCTCACCCGCAAGCTCGATCGCCTGGTGGCGGCCTGGCGCAGGGCTGACAGTGCCGACTTCGGTGCCGCCTTGCAGGAGATGCAGCAGGATGACAGTTTCGCCAGCCGCTTTGCGGTGCAAACCCTGCTGCGTGAGCGCAATCCTGGACTGGCGGCGGGCATTGCCGGTTTGCTGCGCCAACAGGACAAGGCCGTGGCGGCTATCGGCATCCTGCATCTGGTCGGGCCGGACAGTGTGCCGGTGCTGCTGGAAAAGCAGGGCTTGCAGGTCAGGCAACTTTACTGACCGCGACCGCTACGGCGCTGCAAAACGCTGTGAACAAAAAAGGGATGAGCAAGCTCATCCCTTTTTTACAACCGAACCACGCAGCGATCAGTGCGAACGGATCATGGTCCCGAAGGCCTGCTCGGTCAGCACTTCCAGCAGCAGCGAGTGTTCAATACGGCCATCGATGATGTGCACCGTGTTCACGCCCGACTTGGCCGCATCCAGCGCCGAGGAGATCTTGGGCAGCATGCCGCCGGAGATGGTGCCGTCGGCGAACATCTCGTCGATCTCGCGCGCCGACAGGTCGGTCAGCAGGTTGCCGGCCTTGTCCTGGACGCCGGCGATGTTGGTCATCATGATCAGCTTTTCGGCGTGCAGGATCTCGGCGATCTTGCCGGCCACCACGTCGGCATTGATGTTGTAGGCCTGGCCGTCGTCGCCGAAACCGATCGGCGAGATGATGGGGATGAAGGCATCATCCTGCAGCGCCTTGACCACCGCCGGGTTGATCGCGTCGATTTCGCCCACGTAGCCGATGTCGAGGAATTCACCCGGATGCTCCTTGTCCGGCATCTGCATCTTGCGCGCGCGGATCAGGCCGCCGTCCTTGCCGGTCAGGCCCACCGCCTGGCCGCCGTAGTGATTGATCAGCATCACGATGTCCTGCTGCACTTCACCGCCCAGCACCCATTCCACCACTTCCATGGTTTCTTCATCGGTAATGCGCATGCCCTGCACGAAGGTCCCCTGCTTGCCGATCTTCTTGAGCGCCGCATCGATCTGCGGGCCGCCGCCGTGAACCACCACCGGGTTCATGCCGACCAGCTTCAACAGGATCACGTCGCGGGCGAAACCGTGCTTCAGGCTCTCTTCGGTCATCGCGTTGCCACCGTACTTGACCACGATGGTCTTGCCGTGGAATTTGCGGATATACGGCAGCGCCTCGGCCAGGATTTCGGCTTTGATCTGGGGGGCTACGTGGGTGAGGTCGGTGGTCATGGCAATGTCCTGTCGATGCGATGAGGAAAAAGTGATGGGGTGATGCGGTTAGGGACGCGATTTTACATGGAAAGCCGCTTGCCTTCGCACTGCAACATGCGGCGTGTCCGATCCAGACAACGCCGCCGCGCTCAGGCGCTGCAGGCGCGGATTTCCTGATCCGGGAAGGCGCTCTTGATGTTCTCCAGTGCGGTGCGGGCTTCCGGGCTCAGGTCGCGCAGCTGGAATACCTGTTTGCCGGCCCCCGAGCGGCGCGCAATGATGCGGGCGCTGCGCACCCCGCGCGAGATCAGCTGGCCTACATAGGCCTTGGCCGCCTCCTCGGTACGGAAGATGCCCAGCGAGACGCCCGAACGCAGTGCCGGATTGGGGAAACTGTCAGGAATGACGTAGAAATCGCCGATACCCAGCCGGCGCAGCTCGGCGATGCGGCGGTCCGCGCCTTCGCGGCCATCCTGGGGCGGGATGTAGACCATGTGGCTGGTGACGTCCTGGGTCAGCTTCTGGACCACCTTGTCGCCCAGTTTGAGGCTGGCCAGCTGGTCCGAGAAGCGGCGGGCGTCGGCGGCGGTGAAGTTGCCGACCTCGGTACAGGAAGGCGTGACCGTGGCGACCTGCGGGACCGTTGGCTGGGCCGGGGCTGCCGTGGCAGGGGTTGCCGCAGGAGCCTCGGCGGCAGGCGCTGCGGCCGCCGTACCAGCATCGGCAGCGGCCGACTGCGTGGTCGCCGGCTGCGCGCGCAGTTGCGACGCCAGTTTGTCGCTATTGGCGGGCAACACGCTGAGCAGCTCCGGGCGCAATTGCTCAGCCAGGCGCTGGGGCTCACGCCGTTCGGACGCGTTGGCACCGAAATAGCCGCGCGACATCCCGAACAGGACCACGTTACCCACCAGCAACAGCCAAAAAAGCAGTTTCAGCTTCATCCGCGCCCAGTCTTCCTTGCCCTCATTGATTTGCCTGTCTGCATGGACAAGCGCTCAGCGTCCATGGTTCATACCCGCATGGTGGCCATATGAAGGCCTATGAGCACCAGATTATCCACTTTTTCCAGCGGCGTATCGCCCGATGCGAGATACGGCGCCAGCAACAAGCCGGCGCCCCCGGCCAGCAGGCAGCGCAGCGGAACGTTCGGACGCAGGCGCCGCCGCTCGGCCAGCGCATGCTCGATGGCTCCGACCTGGGCCGCGATGCAGCCGGCGACGATGGCATCGACGGTATTGTCCGCAAACAGGCGTTCGGGCGGTGCGGCGCCATCGATGCGCGGCAGCTGGGCGGTATTCAAGGCCAGCGAGGTAGCCATGGTACCGAATCCCGGCAGGATCATGCCGCCCTCGAAGCACCCGTCGGCGCTGACCACGTCGATGGTGGTAGCCGTGCCGCAGGTCGCCACCAGCAACTCCTGGTCCGGAAACAGCGCCCGCGCACCGATGGCCGCCGCAAAGCGGTCGCAGCCCAGCTGGCCGGGATGGCGGTAGCCATTGCGCACGCCAGCCCGCTCGGCTGTGGAAGCGAACCATTCGACGATCACACGCGGTCCGAAGACACCGTGCAGAAGGGCCTGCAGGCTGTCGCGCAGGGCCGGGCCGGCGACGTTGGACACACAGATCTGCAACTCTTCCTCAGGAGCAGCCTGTCTGGCCAGTGCCCCCCAGTCCCGTGCCAGCCTCTCCACCTGGGCGCGTTCCACCGCGCCTTGCTGCTGCCAGCGCGGCAACGGCGCCATACTCCGTTCCGCATCGGCCACGACCGCCCACTTGATGCGGGTGTTGCCGGCGTCGACCAGCAGCCTCATGCGTCTTGCAACCGCAAGGAGACATCCCCGGCCAGGATCTCGACCTGCCCGGCCTCGGTGTCCATGAGGAATCGGCCCATCATGTCCACGCCCACGGCCGTGCCTTCCTGCAGCACGCGGCCATTCTCGACGATCTTGACGGCCTGGCCGGCATAGGCGTGGAAGGCTTCCCAGCGCTTGACGAAAGCCCCGAAGCCGCGCGCCTCGAACTCTTCCAATACGCCCGCCAGCGCGCTGGCGATGATGGCCAGCACGGTTTCGCGCGGCGGCTTCTGCAGTTCCGGCGCTGCGCCGACGGCGCGTTGCAGTTCATCTTCCAAGCCTGGCGGTACCGCCAGGTTCAGGCCGATGCCGATCACGGCCCAGGTGGCATTGCCCTGGCGGCCATCGGCGGCGGTCTCGATCAGGACACCGGCCAGCTTGGCGCCATCGCGCAAGACGTCATTGGGCCACTTCAGTTGCGGCCGGATGCCGAACACTTCCAGCGCCTCGGCCAGCGCCACGCCCACGGCCAGCGGCAGGCCCAGCAGCGCGTGCATGGGACGCTGCAGGCGCCAGGCCAGCGAAAAGGTCAGGGAATCTTCCGGCGCGGCGCGCCACGGACGGCCGGCGCGGCCACGGCCGGCGGTCTGGCGGTCGGCCACCAGCAGCAGCGGGCGCTGCAGGGACGACAGGCGCTGCATCAGGTCGACATTGGTGGAACCGGTCTCGGCCACGGCTTCGACATCAATGCGTTGCTGGCCCTGGGGATCGGAACCTGCCAGGAGCATGCCGATGCGCTCGGGACGCACCAGCGGTGCCGATTCAGACTCGGCGGGCATGGGAAAAGTCAGTGTCATGCGGGCATTGTAACGGCAGAGCGCGCCTGCGCGGGGGGCCGGGTACGCTGCAATGGTAAAGACGGCAGCCGGCCGGCGCGGCCCGGCCCGAAATCGGTTACCCTCTGGCCCATGCCCGTTCCACCCGATGCCCGCTCCGAGCCTCCCGCTACACCGGCCAGTGCGCCGGCAGCCTCGTCGTTCGCGCGCGTGAGCCTGCTGGTCTATACCCTGCTGATCGTCTATGCCAGCTGGTATCCCTTCTCCGGCTGGCGCGACATGGGAATCAAACCCTTCGATTACCTGGGCGCGCGCCTGCCCTACTACTGGACCGTGTTCGACGTCTGGACCAATGTCGCCGGCTACATCCCGCTGGGCCTGCTGCTGGTGCTGGCCCTGCATCCGCATCTGCGCCCCTGGTGGGCGATATGGCCGGCCACTCTGGCCGGTGTGCTGCTGTCGGCGTGCATGGAGGCGGTGCAGACCTACCTGCCCACGCGCGTGCCCTCCAATCTCGACCTGCTGACCAATTCGCTGGGCGTGGCGCTGGGGGCCGTGCTGGGCGCAGCTTGCAGTCGCTATTTCCTGGAGGATAGCCGCTTCCTGATGCTGCGCCGCCGCTGGTTTTCGGGCGCGGCCAGCCGCGGGCTGGTCGTAGCGTGGCTGTGGCCGCTGGCGCTGATTTATCCACAGAATCACCTGTTCGGCCTGGGACATCTGGTGCCGCCGCTGTCGGCATTCTTTTCCGACCTGTTCGATACCCCCATCGACCTGGCCACCACCTGGCTCAACAGCGCGCAACCGAGCGCCGAGCAATACTGGCTGGCCGACGTCATCGTCACCGCCTGCGGCCTGACCGGCGCAGCCCTGCTGGTGCTGCTGCTGATGCGCCGCCAGGCCCCGCGCCGACGGCTGGTGACGCTCTACCTGCTGGCCTGCATCGCGGCCAAGTCGCTGGCCTGCGCGCTGTTCTTCGCGCCGCAGAATGCCTTCGTCTGGATTTCTCCCAGTGCCGTGGGCGGCATCATGCTGGGGACACTGATGATCGTCGGCCTGGCCTGGGCCCCACCCACGGCGCAGCGGCGAGTGGCAGCGCTGGCACTGATCCTGAGCCTGGTGGTCACCAACGCAGTCCCGGCCAATCCCTATTACCTCTCCACGCTGGAGACCTGGGTCCAGGGCAAATTCCTCAACTTCGACGGGGCCGCGCAGTTCCTGTCGGTGCTGTGGCCCTTCCTGGCGATCTGGTTCCTGTTGCACCCGGTGCACCGCAGGCCGGGCTGAGCGGGGTGTATCATTGACGCTTTGCCGGCCCGCGCCGGCACTGCCGTCACTCTCCACAGGGCATTCCATGAGCGATCAAGAGCAACCGCAAGAGCAAGAGCAACCCTATTACGAACATCACGTCTTCTTCTGCCTGAATCAGCGCAAGCCGGGCGAACGCACCTGCTGTGCCGACAAGGGCGCGCAGGCCGCGCAGGAACACGCCAAGAAGCGCATCAAGCAACTGGGCCTGTCCGCGCCCGGCAAGGTCCGCATCAACAAGGCCGGCTGCCTGGAGCGCTGCGAAGAAGGCCCGGTGGTGGTGATCTACCCGCAAGGCACCTGGTACACCTACGTCGACAATGAAGACATCGACGAAATCATCGACAGCCACATCGTCGGCGGCAAGGTCGTGGACCGCCTGAAAATCTGACGATATGAAAGTTTGATCATGCTGCCGCCCTCAATGCCGGGCGCAGCAAGCTTCCCCTCATCCGTTTCCCCGCACGCCATGAACGTACATACCCAACACTTCCAGATCGCCGGTGCCGTCGGCCAGCTCGAATGCGCACTCGACCTGCCGGATCCCGAGCAATTCGCCGCGCCCGTCGGCCTGGCCCTGGTGGCCCATCCGCATCCGCTGTATGGCGGCACGATGGACAACAAGGTCGCACAAACCCTGGCCCGCACCTTCCTGACGCTGGGCTACGTGGCGGTGCGCATGAATTTCCGCGGCGTGGGCAAGTCCGAAGGCGTACACGACCACGGGGCCGGCGAGACCGACGACATGGCCCTGCTGCTGCAGCACATGCGATCGCAGTATCCGGACCTGCCGCTGGCCTTGGCCGGCTTCTCCTTCGGCACCTTCGTACAGGCGCAATTGCAGCAGCGCCTGCTGCAACAGGATGCAGCCTTGGCTGCCGAGCGCCTGGTGCTGGTCGGCACCGCCGCCGGCAAGTGGCCCATGCCGCCGGCCCCGGCCAATACCATCCTGATCCACGGCGAGCAGGACGACACCATTCCCCTGTCCGCCGTACTGGACTGGGCGCGCCCGCAGGAGCTGCCGGTGGTGGTGATTCCGGGCTCGGATCACTTTTTTCACCGCAAGCTGCAACATATCAAGAACGTCGTGGTCGAAAGCTGGCATCGCCGCCCGGCGCAGCTTCCGGCCTGAAGTTTTCCGGCACGACCGGCGTTCATCCGGAAGCATGGCGGCGCTGTACGAGGCCAGAGCCAGGGTGCATGCCGGTATCGTGAGGGGATTTTCGGGGATGAAGATCCATTCAATTGGGAACGATGCCACATGACGTTTTATAATTCAGTGCGACCAGCCAGACCGGCGCAGCGCGCGCCATTGCGGTTGTTCGCATCGATTGAACCAGACTGATCCGTCCTGCCTCACCCTCTTTTCAAACCAACAGCTACGATGTTCCCCCGTGCTGGCAATTTTTCTTAGGCACCGATGAAAAAGCTTCTCGCGGCATTTGCCGCAACCGTCCTTTCCCTTTCCGCCCTGACCGCCTCCGCCCAAAGCCTGCCGCCGCCGACCGTGGCGGCCAAGAGCTGGCTGCTGCTGGATGCCTCGGCCAACCAGGTGATCGCCTCCAGCGACGCCGACACCCGCGTGGAACCGGCCTCGCTGACCAAGCTGATGACCGCCTACCTAGCCTTCGCCGCCCTGCGCGACAAGCGCCTGAGCCTGGAGCAGGAAGTGAACGTTTCAGTCAACGCCTGGAAGGTCGATCCGAGCAGCTCCAAGATGTTCATCGAGCCCAACAAGCCGGTCTCGATCGACAACCTGCTGTATGGCCTGATCTCGGTCTCCGGCAATGACGCCGCCGTGGCCGTAGCCGAAGCCGTCTCCGGTACGGAAGATGCCTTCGTGCAGCTGATGAACCGTGAAGCGCAGCGCCAGGGCCTGACCAACACGCACTTCAGCAACCCGCACGGCCTGCCCAGCGCCGACACGTACACGACCGCGCGTGACCTGGCGATCCTGTGCCGCAACCTGATCAACGACTTCCCCGACTATTACAAGCGCTATTACTCGGTCAAGAAGTTCACCTACAACAACATCACCCAACCCAACCGCAACCGCCTGCTGTGGCTGGATCCGACGGTCGATGGCATGAAGACCGGCCACACCTCCAGCGCCGGCTATTCGCTGATCACCTCGGCCCATCGCCCGGTGCCCAACGGCGAGCGTCGCCTGATCTCGGTGGTGATCGGTACCGTTTCCGACCAGGTCCGCACCCAGGAAAGCCAGAAGCTGCTGAACTGGGGCTTCCAGAACTTCGACGCCGTGAAGCTGTATGCCAAGGGCCAGGCCGTGGATACGCCGGACGTGTGGAAGGGTTCGCAGAGCAAGATCAAGGTCGGCTTCAAGAACGACGTCTACATCACCATCCCCAAGGGCACGGCTGACAAGGTCAAGACCAAGCTGGAACGCAATGATCCGCTGATCGCCCCGATCTCGGAAAACGCCAAGGTCGGCACCCTGAAGGTGACCATCGATGACAAGACCGTGGCAGAACTGCCGGTAATCGCACTGGAATCGGTGGGCCCGGCTGGCTTCATCGGCCGTGCCTGGGACTCGCTGCGCCTGATGTTCAAGTAATCCTCAGGTCGTTCTGCCGCCACGGCGGCAGATGAGCAAGTCAAGAAAACGCCATCGGGTGACCGATGGCGTTTTTTCATGTGCGCTGCCAAGGCCACGCATTGCATGCCGCTACGTATCCGCAAACCCTTGGATGCACCGGATCACATACCCCAAGCCAGAAACAAAAACGCCACCGGCGAACCGGTGGCGTTTCTTTTACTGCTTTGCTGGCTGGCTGAAATCAATCAGCAATCAGGCCGCAACCGCTTCCTTGGCTACTGCCGGTGCCACATCATCCGCCGACGAACGGATCAGGTGATCGAAGGCCGACAGGCCAGCCGTTGCACCTGCACCCACGGCGATGACGATCTGCTTGTACGGCACCGTAGTGACGTCACCCGCAGCAAAGACACCAGGAATCGAGGTCTGGCCCTTGGCGTCAATCTCGATCTCGCCGTGCTTGGACAAGGCCAGGGTTCCCTTGAGCCATTCGGTGTTGGGCACCAGGCCGATCTGGACGAACACGCCTTCCAGTTCCACGTGCTTGACCTCGCCGGTTTCACGTTCCTTGTAGCTGATACCGTTGACACGCTGGCCGTCGCCGGTGATCTCGGTAGTCTGTGCCGACGTCACGATGGTCACATTGGGCAGGCTCTTGAGCTTGCGCACCAGCACCGCATCGGCCTTCAGTTCGGCTGCGAACTCGATCAGGGTCACATGGGCGACGATACCGGCCAGGTCGATGGCTGCTTCCACGCCAGAGTTGCCGCCACCGATCACCGACACGCGCTTGCCCTTGAACAGCGGACCATCGCAGTGCGGGCAATAGGCCACGCCCTTGTTCTTGTATTCCTGCTCGCCCGGCACGTTGACGTTGCGCCAGCGGGCACCGGTGGACAGGATCACGGTCTTGCCCTTCAGCACGCCGCCATTGGCCAGCTTCACTTCGATCAGCTTGTCGCCCGGCACCAGCGCTTCAGCGCGCTGCACGTTCATGATGTCGACGTCATAGGCACGCACGTGCTGTTCCAGCGCAGTGGCGAATTGCGGACCTTCGGTCTCCTGCACCGAGATGAAGTTCTCGATGGCCAGGGTGTCGAGCACCTGGCCGCCGAAACGCTCGGCCACCACGCCGGTACGGATACCCTTGCGCGCTGCATAGATCGCAGCAGCTGCACCAGCGGGGCCACCGCCGACGATGAGCACGTCATACGGCTCCTTGGCACTCAGTTCTTCACCCTTGCGGGCAGCGGCACCGGTGTCGAGCTTGGCGAGGATCTCTTCCACGCCGGTACGGCCCTGGCCGAAGACTTCGCCGTTCATGTAGACGGTCGGCACGGCCATGATCTGGCGTTGCTCGACTTCACCCTGGAACAGCGCGCCGTCAATGGTCACGGACTGGATGCGCGGATTGATGATGGACATCACGTTCAGCGCCTGCACCACTTCCGGGCAGTTCTGGCAAGTCAGCGAGACATAAGTCTCGAAGCGATAATCGCCGTCCAGGTTCTTGATCTGCTCGATGACCTTGTCGTCGAGCTTGACCGGGTGCCCGCCGACTTGCAGCAGCGCCAGCACCAGGGAGGTAAATTCGTGGCCCATCGGGATCGCGGCGAATTCGACGCTGATAGGGGTCCCGGGGCGGTTCAGCCTGAAGGACGGGGTACGTCCCTGGGCATCGGCACCGCGTTGCTCGACCAGCTTGATGCGGTCCGACAGCAGCACGATGTCTTGCAGGAGTTCCTGCATCTCACGGGACTTGGCGCCATCATCGAGCGACGCGACGATCTCGATCGGGTGGCTGACCTTTTCCAGATAGGCCTTCAATTGGGTCTTGAGATTGGCATCAAGCATGATGATTACTTCCTCGTTGAGAGATTCTAGGGTCGCCCTGACCACGGCCTCGCCCTTGTGGGGGTCGGCCGCTTGCCCGGGGGGGGAGCGGGCCAGGACGGATACTGCAGGGATGTTCAGTGCAGCGCCAGCCGGAGAACAGCGCTTGGCTGGCGCGATACGGCGGGGTGTTGCTTAGATCTTGCCGACCAGGTCCAGCGAAGGCTTCAGGGTGGCGGCGCCTTCTTCCCACTTGGCGGGGCAGACTTCACCCGGGTGCGATGCCACGTACTGGGCAGCCTTGACCTTGCGCAGCAGTTCCGAAGCGTCACGGCCGATGCCGTTGTCATGCACTTCCATGACCTTGATTTCGCCTTCCGGATTGATCACGAAGGTGCCGCGCAGTGCCAGGCCTTCTTCTTCGATCAGCACTTCGAAGTTGCGTGCCAGGGTTGCGGTCGGGTCGCCCACCAGCGGGTACTGGACCTTCTTGATGGCTTCCGAGGTGTCGTGCCATGCCTTGTGAGCGAAGTGGGTGTCGGTGGACACGCCGTAGATTTCAACGCCCAGCTTCTTGAATTCAGCGTAGTTGTCGGCCAGATCTTCCAGCTCGGTCGGGCACACGAAAGTGAAGTCGGCCGGGTAGAACACGAACACGGACCACTTGCCCTTCAGGGTGGCTTCGGTGATGTCGACGAACTTGCCATCGTGGTAAGCGGTTGCCTTGAACGGCTTGATAGTGGTGTTGATCAGGGACATTGTCGATTTCCTTTAAAAGGGGGGTTGAGTGAAGCGATGGGTTGAATAGTAGAACGCCAAACAAAATAGATCAATTTTATTTAATCAATACTTTTGATTGGATTTAACTATCAGTCTTGAGGATCAGACTATCGGCAGCGCCGGCGCCCGCAAAACGACGCGGTCACCGGAAACACATGGCATCGGCCTGCGCAGATGCAAGCGCGACACTGGCCAATCTCTGACCGTGATCGCTTAAGATGGAACACTTCCGGCCGCGCCAAGGAGCGGGTGCGAGCGGAAGTGGGAGCAATGTTACTGCAAGCACGCCGTTCTTGTGCAGGTGCACAAGCTGACCAATCCTGACCCTGATGAACCGATGAGCGAGCACCGTCCCCAACCCGGCCGCCGCGCCGATTTCCTGCATTTTCACGCGATTGCGACACGCTGGATGGACAACGATGTCTATGGCCACGTCAACAATGTCGTCTACTACAGCTGGTTCGATACCGCCGTGAACCACTACCTGATGCAGCGGGGCGTGCTGGATATCGAACGGGGGGAGGTGATCGGGCTGGTCATCGAAACGCAGTGCAACTATTTCGCTTCCGTGGCCTTTCCGGACCTGATCGAAGTGGGCGTGCGCGTGGCGCATCTGGGCCGCAGCAGCGTGCGTTACGAGCTGGGCATCTTCAAGGCGGGGGAAGAGACTGCCGCTGCGCAAGGCCACTTCGTGCATGTGTACGTGGATCGCGCCAGCCGCAGGCCGGTGGCCTTGCCGGAGGCATTGCGGGCGGCGCTCATGCCGCTGACCTTGCTGATGCCGGGCTGAAAAAACGCTTTCGCCAGATCCTCCACCCCAAAAAGAAAACGCCCGCCGCATCACTGCGGCAGGCGCTTCCTGTCTTCTCCGAACCGGTCAGCTTAGGCTGCCAGCTTCTTCTCCAGCTTGTCCTTCACGCCTTGCAGTTCGGCCGGCAGCTTGTGCTTGAGCTTGTCGAACAGTTCGGCATGCAGCTCCAGTTCCTTGACCCAGGCGGCCTTGTCGATGGAGGTGATGGTGGCGAATTGTTCGGCGCTGAAGTCCAGGCCTTCCCACTGCAGGTCATCGAAGCGCGGGGTCACGCCGAACAGATGTTCGACACCACCGGTCTTGACGCCCTGCGGATCCTCGATGCGGTCCAGCATCCACTTCAGCACGCGCATGTTGTCGCCGAAGCCGGGCCAGACGAACTTGCCATCGGCATCGGTACGGAACCAGTTCACGCAGTAGATCTTCGGCAGCTCGGCGGGCGAGGCGGCGATCTTCTTGCCGATGTCCAGCCAGTGCTGGAAGTATTCGCTCATGTTGTAGCCGGCAAACGGCAGCATGGCGAACGGATCGCGGCGCACCACGCCCTGCTGGCCGACGGCCGCAGCGGTGGTTTCCGAGCCCATGGTGGCGGCCATGTACACGCCTTCCACCCAGTTGCGGGCTTCGGTCACCAGCGGCACGGTGGTGGAACGGCGGCCACCGAAGATGAAGGCCGAGATCGGCACGCCGGCCGGATCATCCCAGGCCGGATCGATCACCGGGTTCTGGGTCGCGGCCACGGTGAAGCGGGCGTTCGGGTGCGCTGCCTTGCGGCCGGTTTCCTTGCCGATTTCCGGAGTCCAGTCCTTGCCCTGCCAGTCGATCAGGTGCGCCGGGGCTTCCTTGGTCATGCCTTCCCACCAGACGTCGCCATCATCGGTCAGCGCCACGTTGGTGAAGATGGTGTTGGCCGAGACCGAAGCCATGCAGTTGTAGTTGCTCTTCTCGTTGGTGCCCGGGGCCACGCCGAAATAGCCGGCTTCCGGGTTGATGGCGTACAGGCGGCCATCGGCACCCGGCTTGATCCAGGCGATGTCGTCACCGATGGTGGTGACCTTCCAGCCGCCGAAGGCCTTGGGCGGGATCAGCATGGCGAAGTTGGTCTTGCCGCAGGCCGAGGGGAAAGCGGCGGCCACGTAGTGCTTCTTGCCTTCCGGGGATTCGACACCCAGGATCAGCATGTGCTCGGCCAGCCAGCCCTGGGCGCGGCCCATCGTGGAGGCGATGCGCAGGGCGAAGCACTTCTTGCCCAGCAGCGCATTGCCGCCGTAGCCCGAACCGTAGGACCAGATCTCGCGGGTTTCAGGATAGTGGACGATGTACTTGGTGGCGTTGCACGGCCAGGCTACATCCTTCTGGCCGGCGGCCAGCGGTGCGCCCACGGTGTGCACGCAGGGCACGAACTCGCCATCGCTGCCCAGCACGTCATACACGGCCTTGCCCATGCGGGTCATGATGCGCATGTTCACGGCCACATAGGGGGAGTCGGACAATTCCACGCCGATGTGGGCGATGGGCGAACCCAGCGGACCCATCGAGAACGGCACCACGTACAAGGTGCGGCCGGCCATGCAGCCGTCGAAGAGGCCGTTCAAGGTCTGGCGCATCTCGGCCGGATCGGTCCAGTTGTTGGTCGGGCCGGCGTCTTCCTTGTTCTGCGAGCAGATGAAGGTGCGGTCTTCCACGCGGGCCACGTCCGACGGATCGGAGCAGGCCAGGTAGCTGTTGGGACGCTTGGCTTCGTTGAGTTTCTTCATGGTGCCGGCGGCGACCATTTCAGCGCACAGGCGATCGTATTCTTCCTGCGAACCATCGCACCAGTAAATGCGAGCCGGCTTGGTCAGCGCAGCGATTTCGGCGACCCAGTTGATCAGTTTCTGGTGTTTGACGTAGGCGGGCGCATTGACTGCGGGAATGCCTGCCATGAGGGGTTGGTTCATATGCTACCTCCAATGCCACAAGTTGATGAATTCGGTTGGCACGGCAGGATCGTCGTTGCACGGGCCCGGCGGGATACGCACGCCAGTCTGCAATACGGCGGTCTTGTCGATGGCGGCCGGCTCCAGGAGCCCGGCTACCCGGCCCGCCTCCCTGCTGGCGGCGGGTTTTGCTCACTCTTCGACAGTCGAGAGTGCAGGAAAGTGGCAGCGATTGTACCCCGATAAAACGGAATTTACGCAAATTTGTAGCGAAAAATACCCGACTTATGTAGTAGGTAATTACAAATCAAAAAAAATCTGTTAATTCATTACCGTTGGATATAACAGTCATTCCTTGATAAACCGCATGAACACTGGATTTGCGGGGCATTGCGGGCGATATGCCATTCACGCCGTGAATATCTCCTGCAGAAACGCGACGAAAACTTTCACCTTGGCTGTCTCGCGGCGTGTTGGTTGGTAAAGCGCCACGATGTCCGGACCGGCCAGCTGCCATTCCGGCAGCACCGGCACCAGGCTGCCCTCCTGCAAGGCCGGATCGAGGGTCACCGACATCTGCTGGATGATGCCGCCGCCGGCCTGTGCGGCGGCCACCATGGATTCCACATGATCCATGGCCAGCAGGCCCTTGGGAATATGCGAGCTTTCCACGCCGTCACGGCTGAAACGCCAGGGCTTGACCATGCGCGTGCGCGGATTCAGGAAACCCAAGCAGGCGAACTGATCCAGCGCCTCGGGCGTCTGCGGCCAGCCGTGCTGCTGCAGGTAGGACGGTGCCGCGCAGCACAGGTAGCGGGTACCGGCCAGCTTGCGCGCCACCATGCCGGAGTCGGCCAGGGTGCCGATGCGCACCACCACGTCCAACCCTTCTTCGACCATGTCGACCATGCGGTCGCTCACGGTCACGCGCAGCTCCAGCTCGGGATACCGGCGCAGGAAGTCCGGCAGCGCCGGCGCCACGTAACGCCGGCTGATGACGCTGGGCAGGTCAACCCGAAGCAGCCCTGCCGGGCGCGTATCGGAGGCCCGCAAACCCGCCTCCAGCTCGCCCATGTCGGCCAGCAGCCGCAGCGCCTGCTGGTGGCAATGCCGGCCCTCTTCGGTGAGCGACATGCTGCGCGTGGTGCGATTGAGCAGGCGCACCTTGAAGTGCGCCTCCAGTGCGGCCACGTGAGTGGTCACGGAGGAGGTGGACATGGACAGCTTTTCAGCCGCCCGGCTGAATGCGCCCGCCTCGACCACGGCGCAAAAGACCTTGAGCATGTCCAGTCGGTCCATGGTGTTCTCCCTGTGCTGTCGTTATCGGTGCCCTGATTCTAGGCCATGGCACGCGGCCGATTATTCGCCGATGCGCAATTCTGACTTTGGCGCCGCCCGCTTTTTCCGCGCAAGGCAAACCGCGAGACTGCGTGCATCGACCTGCCGCCCTGCGGTGAGGCGAGCTTCCTTCACCCAGACCACCTTCAGGAGTCATCATGTCCAACGCCCCCTCCCTCATGCAAGCCGCCCTGCTGACCCAGTTCGGCACCCCGTTGTCGCTTGCCCCGATCGAAATACCGACGCTGCGCCCCGGCCAGGTGCTGGTGCGTATCGCCGCCAGCGGCGTCAATCCGCTCGATACCAAGATCCAGGCCGGCAACGCCGCCCATGCCCAGGCCCGCCTGCCGGCCATCTTGGGCATCGACCTGGCCGGCGTGGTCGAGGCAGTCGCGCCTGGCGAAACGCGCTTCGTTGCCGGTGACGAGGTCTATGGCATGACCGGCGGCATCGGCGGCGTGCCGGGTTCGCTGGCCCAGTTCGCTGCCGTTGATGCCGACCTGCTGGCGCACAAGCCGCGTAGCCTGGACATGCGCCAGGCGGCCGCCCTGCCCCTGATCTTCATCACCGCCTGGGAAGGCCTGGTCGAGCGCGCCCGCGTACAGCCCGGCCAGAAAGTGCTGGTGCACGGCGGCGCAGGCGGGGTCGGCCACATCGCCGTGCAGATCGCCCGTGCGCTCGGTGCCGAGGTCTATGCCACCGGCAGCGCCGACCAGCAGGGCCTCATCGAAAGCCTGGGCGCCACCGCCATCGACTACCGCAGCCAGCAGGTGGAGGATTACGTCCAGCAATACACCGACGGCAAAGGCTTCGACGTCATCTACGACACCGTCGGCGGCGCTACGCTGGACGCCTCCTTCGCCGCGGCCCGCCGCTATGTCGGACATGTCGTCAGTTGCCTCGGCTGGGGCGCGCACAAGCTGGCGCCGCTGTCCTTCCGGGGCGCGACCTATTCGGGCGTGTTCACCCTGCTGCCGCTGCTGACCGGCGAAGACCGCGCGCGCCATGGCCAGATCATGCGCCAAGCCGCAGGCCTGGCTGATGCCGGGAAATTGCGGATCCTGATGGACGAACGCCGCTTCACCCTGGAGCAGGTCAACCAGGCCCACGCCCTGGTGGCCGAGGGCCAGGCGCGCGGCAAGCTGGTCATCGACATCGGCATTTGAGTGGCGGGGAAGCGGCCAGGGCAGCAGCGCCCGTGCCGAATCCCGGCAATCGCTTTATGATGGACGCCCACGCCGGCCACGCAGGTGGCCGGACACAGCCCCTCAAGAGTGCCAGGAGACTTCCCATGAAAATCGCCATCCTCGACGACTACCAGGATGCCGTGCGCCACCTAGACTGCTTCCGTCTGCTCGACGGCCACGACGTCAAGGTCTTCACCAACACCGTGCGCGGCACCGGCCAGCTGGCCGCGCGGCTGGCGCCCTTCGACGCCGTGGTGCTGATCCGCGAACGCACCGCCCTGACCCAGCCCCTGCTGGAAAAACTCCCCCTGCTGAAACTGATTTCCCAGACCGGCAAGGTCAGCGGCCATGTCGACGTGGCCGCCGCCACCGCGCGCGGCATTGCCATCGTCGAAGGCGTGGGCGACCCGACCGCACCGGCCGAACTGACCTGGGCCCTCATCATGGCTGCCATGCGCCGCGTGCCGCAATACTGCAGCGCCCTGCGCGCAGGGGCCTGGCAGCAGGTCTCGCCCACGCCGCATCACAACCTGATCGGCACCGCCCTGAAGGGGCGCACCCTGGGCATCTGGGGCTACGGCAAGATCGGCAAGCTGGTGGCCGGTTATGGCCGCGCCTTCGGCATGCAGGTGGTGGTGTGGGGACGCGAAGCCAGCCGCGAGCAAGCCGTCAAGGATGGTCTGCAAGCTGCCGCCAGCAAGGAAGATTTCTTCACCCAGGCCGACGTACTGACCCTGCACCTGCGCTTGAACGACGCAACGCGCGGCATCGTCAAGGCCAGCGACCTGGCCCGCATGAAGCCGACTGCCTGCTTCGTCAACACCAGCCGCGCCGAACTGGTCGAGGCCGATGCGCTGGAAGCGGCCCTGCACGCCGGCCGTCCCGGACTGGCTGCGCTGGACGTCTACGAGCGCGAGCCGCTGCCGGTCGACTCACCGCTGCTGAAGATGGACAACGTGGTGGCCGCCCCGCACCTGGGCTATGTGGAAAAAGACGGATATGAACTTTACTTCCGTGCGGCCTTCCAGAACATCGTCGACTACGCCGCCGGGTCGCCCAAGAACGTGCTCAATCCTGAGGCTCTGGGGTGATGCGGTGAATGGTTCTGACCGGCGGGTCATAGGTGAGCTGGGGCATGGCCCCGGCGCGCTTCCACAGGTGCCGCCAACCCGGCGGCCACGGTAGCGGCGGGCCTGCGTATTCGGGGACGTTGCGCCGGATCGGGATCACCGGCAGGTGTTCCGGGATGCTGCCGTTGCTGTGCCAGCCGAGGCTGAAGGCGTAATCCGGCAAGAGCGTGGCGCAGACCAGCTCGAACCAGCTGGCATGGGCTTCGTCCTCGCCCAGCGCCTGGGCCAGTCCCTGCGGGTCGAACTGGGCCAGCAGGCGCGCCAGTTCTTCGGGGGACGAAGAAGGTCCGTCGCCCCAGCCCATCACCGGATTGAAGTTGTAATCGGCGCCCGAGCCATACCAGCCCTCGCGCCAGGGCCGCTCGATCCAGTTGCGCGGGCCGCTGAAGAGATGCCAGCGCCAGTGCAGCCCGGACGGCTTGGGCCAGCTGTAGAGGTAGAGCCGCTGATAACCGGCACGATGCAGCTCGCGCACCATGGCCATCAGGCGCGCATGCGGCATGCGGTCGGGCGGGGCGCGGCGAAACAGGATGGGCGTACCATCGGCGTGCTGCACTTCGTCCGACGACAGGTTCAGGTCCAGGGTGCGCACCTCGCTGCCGAAGCGCGCAGAAATCCAGCCCGTCATCAGGTTGACGAGCACGATCACGCCATAGCCGCGATGGCGGTGGAAGATGACGGTGCCGGGTGCCAGAGGTTTCATATGCGGTCCATTATAAATGTCCTTGGAAAATCGCTCCGGCCCCGCCCGTCTCGACACGAAAATGAAGCTTCCTGCGTGTAAGATAGCGCCTGCCAGCAGCCATAGCGCGGCTATCCGGGGGGAAGCGGCTGGCACGCGGCGTCCGGGACCGCATCTTGCTTATCCCGCGATGTGAACATTTTGACCAGTTGGAAGATAGGAAACCCATGAGCCTGCGCATCATCGCCACCGGTGGCACCTTCGACAAGCATTACGACGAAATCGCGGGCCAGCTTGGCTTTGGCGAGAGCCACCTGCCGGACGTCATCGCCCGCGCCCGCATCACCACCGAAGTCTCCCTGGAAACCCTGCGCCTGCTCGATTCGCTGGAGATGCAGGACGGCGACCGCCAGCGCGTGCTGGAAGCCTGCCAGGCCTCGGCGCAAAAAGCCATCGTCATCATCCACGGCACCGACACCATGCAGCAGACCGCCCAGGTGCTCGGCCAGGCGCTCACCGACAAGACCGTGGTGCTGACCGGCGCCATGATCCCCTACGAGATCGCCAATTCCGACGCCTTCTTCAACTTCGGCTTTGCCTGCGGCGTGGCCCAGGTGCTGCCGCCGGGCGTGTATGTGGCCATGAACGGCCGCATCTTCGCCTGGAACAAGGTGGCCAAGAACCGCAGCGCGGGCGTCTTCGAACCGATCTGACCCCAGCCCCTGGCAGGCCCCGTCCTTCAGCGCGGTGCCTGCCGCTTCGCCCAGTCGCGGCAGAACGACAGCAGCGCCGCGAGGCTCGGCGAAGGCGCGCGGTGGCGGCTGACCACCATGTAGAAATGCCGGCGCAAGGTCGGCAGGGGCGTATCCAGTTCGACCAGCTTCCTTGATTCGATCAAATCTTCCACCACCGAGCGTGACAGGCAGCTGATGCCCAGGCCTTCAGCGGTGGCGCGCTTGATGGCTTCCGAATTGCCGAACTCGAAGGACGACGGCAAATGATGCAGGTAGGGAATGAGCGCATGCTCGACCGCCTCGCGCGTGCCGGACCCGGCCTCGCGCAGCAGCCAGTCGGCTTCGCGCAGCATCTTCAGGGTAATCTTGCGGCGCGCGCGGACGATGGGGTGTTTGGGCGCGGCCACCACGATCAGTTCATCGGTCATCCACGGCTCCACCTGCACATCATCGGCATGGCAGGGCCCTTCAATAAGTCCCGCATCCACTTCGAAGTTGACTACGGCCTCCACGATATCGGCGGTATTGGCCACCAGCGCGCGCACTCGCGCCCCTGCATGACTGCGCCGATAAGCGGCGATCATGGCCGGCAGCAGATAGCTGCCGATGGTGGTGGAAGCCCCCAGGTGCAGGTCGCTGCCGGCGGCCGGATCGCTGAACTGGCGCTCGATGGTCTGGGCCGCATCCAGCATGTGGCGCGCCTGCGGCAGCAGCTGTCGGCCGCTGTCATTCAGCACCAGCCGCTTGCCGACACGGTCGAACAACTGCACGCCCAGCAGGCTCTCCAGTTCGTTCAGCGCAGCGCTGGCCGCCGACTGTGACAGCGCCACCAGCCCGGCCGCCGCCGTGGTCGAACCTGACTGGGCCACGGCCAGGAAAATCTGCAATTGCCGCAGCGTGATTCTCATCGATCCTCCGTTATGCATTTCGGACATGGAGGTGCGCAGAAAACGTCACCGTCCATCTACCTGTTCAACAGGTAGATATTAGCAAAATAACGCGTTTTTCTTTTATAAGCCCGGCGCGTAAAGTGCACTCCATCGACAGCACACCCTTCGTGGAGAGCCCCATGCGTACCGCCATCCAGACTTCCTCCCTGCCGCCGGCCGCCGCCGGACTGGCGCTTTCAGGCGCCGTCGCCTGGGCTGCCATGAGCCTGGGCAATATCGGCTGGCTGCAGAATCACGGTTTCTCGGCCCTGACCGTGGCCATCGTGCTGGGCATCCTGATCGGCAACACCGTCTATCCGCGTCTCGGTGCGTACTGCGGCGAGGGCGTGCGCTTCTCCAAGCAGACGCTGCTGCGTGCGGGCATCATCCTCTACGGCTTCCGCCTGACCTTCCAGGACATCGCCCACGTCGGCGTGGCTGGTGTAGTGATCGATGCGGCCATGCTGCTCTCCACCTTCGGGCTGGCCTGGCTGATCGGCACCAAGCTGTTGAAGCTGGATCGCGATGCCGCGCTCCTGATCGGTGCCGGCAGCTCGATCTGCGGGGCGGCGGCCGTGATGGCCACTGAACCGGTGCTGCGCGCCCGCAGCGAGCAGGTCACCGTGGCGGTATCGACCGTGGTCATCTTCGGGTCGCTGGCGATCTTCCTCTATCCGCTGCTCTATACGCTGCAGGCCGAACCGGTGTGGGGCCTGCGCCTGCCGGACTTCGGCGTCTACATCGGTTCCACCGTCCATGAAGTGGCGCAGGTGCTGGCCGCTGCACGCTCCATCGATCAGCACACCGCCGATGTGGCGGTGATCACCAAGATGGTCCGCGTGATGATGCTGGCGCCCTTCCTGCTGATGCTGTCGATGAAGGCGGCACCGTCTGCGGCTGCCGCATCGGGGGCTGCACATGCAACGAAGAAGCTGTCGATTCCCTGGTTCGCCTTCGCCTTCATCGGTGTGGTGGTGTTCAACTCCTTCTTCCCGCTGCCGGCCGCCGTCAACCAGCTGGTGCTGCAAGCCGATACGCTGATGCTGGCCATGGCCATGGCGGCCCTGGGACTGTCCACCCACCTCTCGGCGCTGCGCAGTGCAGGCATCAAGCCCATGATCCTCGGTGCGGTGCTGTTTGCGTGGCTGGTGATCGGCGGTGCTCTGGTCAATGGCGCATTGGGACGCTTGCTGGCCTGAGCCTGACTGCACCTCACCAAGCAAAAAGGCGCGCTCCACAGGGAGCGCGCCTTTTTTGTTACATCAGGAAAACTGACTCAACGGGCAAGCTGATTCAGTTTCTTCAATGCAGCTCACCACGCTGGGTGAGTTCGCGGATGATGCGCACCGTATCAATATCGGCTTCCTGGTAAGCCGAGCGGCGGAAGTTGTCATAGAAAGCTTCTTCGCCGGTGACATCCTCGGGCTTGCCGTCGTCATACTCGAAGCGCACGAAGAGCACATCGGCCTGCGGCTCCTCGATGGTCATGCTCATGCGCGAGGCCGGGATCTCGCCCTGCGAGGGCACCTCATAGAGCACCTGGATCTGCGGCAGGTAAGTGACCTTGTCGATGATGACCAGCTCGCCATAGCGCAACTCGCGGCGCACGCTGTCGAGGCTTTTTTCGGAGAGGCGGCAGTCATCCAGATGCGGCATGAACAGGCGCGGCGACTCCGCACGCAGGACCAGGCCGCGCCAGAGTTGCTCGCGGGTCAGGGAATCGATCAGCGGATTGAGCGGATCGTTGATCTGGATGAGATGGTTGAATTTCATGGTTGCTCTCGTGTTGTTGTTGCCGCCGGCAATGCGGGCATTGTCCCACAGGCGCAGCCGGGCCGGTCGGGCGGGCTGCTACAATGGCGCCTCGTTTCTTCTCCTGCCCACGCCGATCGCCTCCGTATGTCCGCACCCTCCTTCGGCCTGAACAAGCCGCAAAGCGAAGCCGTCCACTACATGGCCGGGCCCTGCCTGGTGCTGGCCGGTGCCGGGTCGGGCAAGACCCGCGTGATCACGCAGAAGATCGCGCACCTGATCGAGAACTGCGGTTACGAATCGCGCAACATCGCCGCGCTCACCTTCACCAACAAGGCCGCGCTGGAAATGCAGGAGCGCATCGCCAAGCTGCTCAAGGATCCCAAGCAGGCCAAGCACCTCACGGTGTCGACCTTCCATTCGCTGGGCGTGAAGATCCTTCGGCAGGAGTCCAAGCATCTGGGGCTGAAGGACCGCTTTTCAATCATGGACAGCGATGATTGTTTTTCCCTCGTGCAAGAACTGGCGGTCACCACCGACAAGGCCATCATCCGCGGCATCCAGAATTCCATTTCCCTGTGGAAGAACGGCCTGATCGATCCCGGGCTGGCCGAAAAGAATGCCCGCACCGAAGACGAAGCCCAGGCCGCGCGCATCTACCGCAGCTATGTGGCCACGCTGAAGGCTTACCAGGCGGTCGATTTCGATGACCTGATCCGCCTGCCGGTGGAGCTGTTCCGCAGCAACGAGGAAGTACGCGACCGCTGGCAGCGCAAGCTGCGCTACCTGTTGATCGACGAATACCAGGACACCAACACCTGCCAGTACGAACTGGTCAAGCTGCTGGTGACCGGCGTAGGCAAGAAGCCGATGTTTACCGCCGTGGGCGACGATGACCAGGCCATCTATGCCTGGCGCGGCGCGACCATCGAGAACCTGAAACTGCTGGGCGTGGATTTTCCCAACCTGCACCTCATCAAGCTGGAGCAGAACTATCGTTCCAGCACGCGCATCCTGCAGGCGGCCAATGCGGTCATTTCCAACAATCCCAAGCTGTTCGACAAGACCTTGTGGTCCGAGCACGGGCTGGGCGATCCGATCACGGTCATGGCGATGGATGATGAAGAAGCCGAAGCCGACCAGATCGCCATCACACTCTCGGCGCACCGCTTCGAGCGGCGCGCCAAGTTTGCCGATTACGCCATCCTGTATCGCGGCAACCACCAGGCCCGCATTCTGGAAAAATCCTTGCGGCGCGAACGCATCCCCTACGTGATGTCGGGCGGGCAGAGTTACTTCGACCGTGCCGAGATCAAGGACATCATTGCCTACCTGCGCCTGATCGCCAATCAGGACGATGACCCGGCCTTCATCCGCGCCGTCACCACGCCGCGCCGTGGCGTGGGCCAGGCGACTTTGGAAGTGCTGGGCACGCTGGCCGGACAGTGGCAGTGTTCGCTGTTCGAGGCGGTCTACAAGGGCGGCCTGGAAGACAAGCTGACCGACCGCCAGCTGCTGCCGCTGCGCAAGTTCTGCGACTTCATCAATGCGCTGGAATCGCGCGCCACGCGGCCGGGTCCGTCCGGCAGCGGTGAAGAGGCGGGCAAGGTGCTGGACGACATGATGGAGGCGATCAACTACGAGTTCTACCTCTACGACAGCTTCGAGGAACGCGCGGCGCAGGCACGCTGGCAGAACGTGGTGGACTTCGTCAACTGGCTCAAGGAACGCGCCTGCGGCGGCCGCGATGGCGAGGGCGAAGAGAAGAACCTGCTGGAGATCACGCAGATGGTGGCGCTCATGAGCATGCTCGAAGGGCGCGACGAAGAGCAGGACGCGGTGCGCATGTCGACCTTGCATGCGTCCAAGGGACTGGAGTTTCCGCACGTGTTCCTGGTGGGCGTGGAGGAAGGCATCCTGCCGCACAAGGGCGACCCCGACACCCCGCCCGAGGCTGCCGCCGCGCGCGTGGAAGAGGAGCGCCGCCTGATGTATGTGGGCATCACGCGCGCGCAGCGCTCGCTGCACCTGTCGTGGTGCAAGCGCCGCAAGCGCGCCAAGGAAGTGATCGAATGCCAGATCTCGCGCTTCGTCAAGGAGATGCGCCTGGATGAGGGCGAGGCGGTGCCGCAGGAGAGCGAGAAGATCACGCCGCAGGCGCGACTGGCCAATTTGAAGGCCTTGTTGCAGAAGCCGCGTCCGACGCCGGAAGGAAGTTGAGCCCAGGGGCGCATACGCGCCTGAAACGTGGCGAAAATGTCGATATCACGCACATCCATTGTGCGATTTGATCTCGAAATGAGCGCCCTGGCCGCATCGCGGTTTACAATGCCGCCTGCAAAAAAATCCCCAAGTTTCACAGAAGCAACACCGCCCGCCGCGCTACCCGCTCGTCTGCCCCTGTTGCCCCAAACCATTCCAGACAAGGAAATCACGCAATGATCAAGATGTTCTCCCGCCACGCCCGTACGCTGGCGCTGACCGCCGGCTTCGTCGGCATGCTGGGCCTGGCCGCCTGCGGCAAGCAGGAAGACAAGAGCGCCGCCACCCCCGCGCCGCAAGCCGCAGCCGCGCGCGTCTACGTGGTTGGCGTGGAATCGGCCTATGCGCCCTTCTCCTCGGAAAACGAACAGAAGGACGTGGTCGGTTTCGACATCGACGTCATGAAGGCCCTGGTCAAGAAGATCGGCATCGAAGTCAAGTTCGTGCCGACGCCCTTCGAAGGCTTCTTCAACTTCCTGGCGCAAGGTGACCGCGACCTGCTGATCTCGGCCATCACCATCACCGATGAACGCAAGAAGTCGGTGGCCTTCTCCGAGCCCTACTTCGTGGCCACCCAGACCATCGCCCTGCCGGCCGCCGACACCAAGGTCAGCAAGATGGACGACCTGAAGCCCCTGACCGTGGGTACCCAGAGCGCCACCTCCGGCGACGAACTGGTGCAGCAGGTGCTGGGCAAGAACAGCGCCAAGATCAAACGCTTCGACTCCACCCCGCTGGCCCTGAAGGAACTGGAAAGCGGTGGCGTTGACGCCGTCGTGGCCGATGAACCGGTGGTCAAGAACTACATCGCCAACAACCCCAACAGCAAGCTGCGTACCGTCACCGATCCCAGCTTCCCCAAGGAAGACTACGGCATCGCCGTGCGCAAGGATGATCCGGAACTGCTGGCCAAGATCAACAAGGGCCTGGCCGACATGAAGGCCGATGGCAGCTTCGCCGCCATCAGCGCACAATACTTCGGCAAGTAAGCCCTGCCCGGCGCACCGCCGGCAGCTCATCAGGACGGCGGCATCTGCCGCCGTCCTGTCTTTCCAGAAACTGATTTTTACAACCACCAATCGAGTCCGACATGGATTTCCGCTGGAGCATCATCCAAGGCTACGCGCCGCTGTTCGCCAAGGGCGTCCTCATGACCTTGCAGGTGTCGCTGATCAGTATCCTGATCGGCACCGTGATCGGCTTGCTGGTGGGCATGCTGCGCCTGGCCGACCTGCAGCACGGTCCGTGGAAGTGGCCGCTGAAGCTGCTGCGCTGGCTGGCCAGCTTCTACGTCGCCTTCTTCCGTGGCACGCCGCTGTTCGTGCAGATCATGCTGATCCACTTCGCGGTGATGCCGCTGCTGGTGCAACAGGAACACGGCCTGCTCATCACCGGTGAACTGGCGCGCACCATCAAGCAGGACTATGGTGCCTTCCTCTCCGGCACGGTCGCGCTGTCGCTCAATGCGGGAGCCTACATTTCGGAAATCTTCCGCGCCGGCATCCAGTCCATCGAGCGCGGCCAGTCCTATGCCGCCGCCAGCCTGGGCATGAACTACGGGCTCACGATGCGCTACGTGGTGCTGCCGCAGGCGTTTCGCCGCATGCTGCCGCCGCTGGGCAACGAAGCCATCACGCTGTTGAAGGATTCCTCGCTGGTCTCGGCCATCGGCCTGGCTGAACTGGCCTATGCTGCGCGCACCGTGGCGGGCACGTATGCCCGTTACTGGGAGCCGTATATCACCATCTCCATCCTGTATTTCTCCATGACCATCTGCCTGGCGCTGGTGGTGGCCCGTCTGGAAAACAAGTACAGCGCGCCGCATCGCCGCTGAGCGTCTTTTTTCCCGCTGATCCGCAGCGATCAGCGGGAAGCGCGTGCGCTGCTCGCAGGCGGGCGGTATGATGCCGCGCATGACATCGATGCACACTCTTCCCCAACTCGCTCCCGGCAGCCGCCGCGTGGCCGTGATCGGCGCCGGTCCGGCCGGCCTGATGGCCGCCGAAGTGCTGGCCGCGCAAGGCGCCACCGTGGACGTCTACGACGCCATGCCATCGGCCGGCCGCAAATTCCTGCTGGCCGGGCGCGGCGGCATGAACATCACGCACTCCGAACCGCAACCCGACTTCCTGCCGCGCTATGGCCATCGCCGTGAACAGGTCGCGCCCTTCGTGCGCCGCTTCGACGCCGACCAATTGCGCGCATGGATACACGGCCTCGGCATCGAGACCTTCGTGGGCAGCTCCGGCCGCGTCTTCCCGCGCGAGATGAAAGCCGCGCCGCTGCTGCGCGCCTGGCTGCATCGCCTGCGCGAAGCCGGCGTGCGCTTCCACATGCGCCATCGCTGGCTGGGCTGGCAGGAGGACGGCGCACTGCGCTTCGCCCATCCTGATGGCCACACCGATGTGCAAGCCGATGCCGTGGTGCTGGCACTGGGCGGCGCCAGCTGGCCGCGCCTGGGTTCGGATGGCAGCTGGGTGCCGCTGCTGCAAGACCGCCAGGTCGAGGTCGCACCGCTGCTGCCCTCCAACTGCGGCTTCGAGCTGGACTGGAGCGAACATTTCCGCAGCCGCTTCGCGGGGGAACCGGTCAAGCCCGTGGTGGCCAGTACGGCGTTGCCCAGCGGCGGCGTGCAGAATCGCCGGGGCGAATTCATCATCACCGCCGAAGGCATCGAAGGCAGCCTGGTGTATGCCATGTCCTCGGCCTTGCGCGACACCATCGCCGCAGAAGGCTCGGCGCGCCTCTACCTGGACCTGCTGCCCGACTGGCCGCTGGAAAAAGTGGAAGCCGAGCTGGCCCATCCGCGTGGTGCGCGCTCACTCTCCAGCCATCTGCAAAGCCGCCTGCATCTCAAGGGCGTAAAGGCCGGACTGCTGCGCGAGCTGGTCAGCAAGGACGACTTCGCCGACATGGGCAAGCTGGCGCGCGCCATCAAGGCCCTGCCGCTGACCGTGCTGCGCACGCGTCCCATCGCCGAAGCCATCAGCAGCGCCGGTGGCGTCAGCTTCGAGGCGCTCGATGATGCGCTGATGCTGCGTGCCCTGCCCGGCGTATTCTGCGCCGGCGAGATGCTGGACTGGGAAGCGCCCACCGGCGGCTACCTGCTCACTGCCTGCTTTGCCACCGGGCGCGCCGCTGCTGCCGGTGCCTTGCATTGGCTCATCAGTGATGACCGCGCTGCCAGCCTGAGCCACTCTTCCAAGGAACAACACAAGTGACCCAAGACGACCGCCTCATCGATCTGGAAATGAAACTCGCCCATCAGGAACACCTGCTGGACGAACTGAACCAGACCGTCTACCGCCAGGAAAAGAAGATCGAGGAACTGGACATGCTGCTGCATGCCCTGGCCAAGCGCTTCAAGGAATTGTCCGACACCAGCCAGGACCGCGCCGCCGCCAACGAGAAGCCGCCGCATTACTGATCGCGCCGCTTCCGCTTTTTCTTCGCTGCCCGCACCACCATGGCCAACGAACGCCGCATCGCCCACCTCGACATGGACGCTTTCTATGCGTCGGTGGAATTGCTGCGCTATCCCGAGCTGCGCGGCCAGGCGGTGGTGATCGGCGGCGGTTCGGCCACGCGACCGGTGGAATTGCCCGATGGCACGCGCCAGTATTTCCGCATGCGCGATTACGCCGGGCGCGGCGTGGTCACCACCTCCACCTACGAAGCGCGCGCGCTGGGCGTGTTCTCGGCCATGGGCATCATGAAGGCAGCGCAGCTGGCACCGGACGCCATCCTGCTACCGACCGACTTCGAGGCCTATCGCAAGTACTCGCGCCTGTTCAAGGAAGCGGTGCGCAGCATCGCGCCGCTGATCGAGGATCGCGGCATCGATGAAATCTATATCGATCTTTCTGCGTGGCCCGATACCGCGCATGAGGTCGCGCGCCAGATCAAGGATGCGGTGCATGCCGCCACTGCGCTGACCTGCTCCGTCGGCGTGGCGCCCAACAAGATGCTGGCCAAGATCTCTTCCGAACTGGACAAACCCGATGGGCTGACCATCCTCACGCCCGAGGATATCGAGCGCCGCATCTGGCCGCTGCCGGCGCGCAAGATCAACGGCATCGGACCGAAGGCCGCCGAAAAGCTGGCGGCATTGGGCATCGAGACCGTGGCCGACCTGGCACGTGCATCACCTGAAATGCTGCGGGCACATTTCGGGCGCAGTTATTCGGAATGGCTGGGCCGCGTGGCGCAAGGTGTTGACGATCGCCCGGTGCAGACTTATTCCGAACCCAAATCCATCAGCCGGGAAACCACCTTTGAACGCGACCTGCATGCGCGTGCCGACCGTACGCAACTCTCGGAAATCTTCACCGCCCTGTGCGTGAAGCTGGCCGGTGACCTGGAGCGCAAGGGCTATGTCGGCCGCACCATCGGCATCAAACTGAAATACGCCGATTTCCAGGGGGTGACGCGCGATGTCACGCTGCCCGCGCCCACCGGGGACGCTGCCACCATCCGCCAGGCGGCGGGGGAATGTCTGAAGCGAGTGCCGCTGGAAAAGAAGCTGCGCCTGCTCGGTGTGCGCGTGGGTGCGCTCTCGCGCAAGGATGAGCTTGCATCGACGGCGCAGGCGCTGCAGGCGGAGTTGCCGTTCGGCGGCTGATCCATTTTTCCGCGAACTATTTGTGCGTTTTCCTGACGTACTCTGCGGCAAGCCCGGCCACGGAAAATTTAACTGCAAGCGTGGACAATCCGACATCGCTTGCGGCGAGACGGGCGTGTAAAATCTCCCCCTTTCCCTCTTTGCCCTGCTCCGGAAACCTATGTGGTTCAAGAATCTCCAGATCTACCGTTTGCCCGCACCGTGGGCGATCAATGCCGACGAACTCGAATCCCATCTCGCGCCGCAGGCCTTCACCGCCTGCTCCAGCCTGGACATGCAGAGCCAGGGCTGGGTGCCGCCGCGCAACAATGAAAAACTGGTGCATGTGGTCAACCGCCAGCTGCTGTTGAAACTCGATACCGAGAAGAAACTGCTGCCCTCGACCGTCATCAACCAGGTCACCAAGGCCCGTGCCGCCGAGCTGGAAGAGCAGCAAGGTTTCCCGCCGGGCCGCAAGCAGACCAAGGAATTGAAGGAACAGGTCACCGACGAACTGCTGCCGCGCGCCTTCTCGGTAGTGCGCAGCACCTGGGTCTGGATCGATCCGGTCAACGGCTGGCTGCTGGTCGATGCCGGCTCGCCCTCCAAGGCCGAAGAAGTCCTGAAGCTGCTGTTCAAGGCCATCCCCAAGTTCCCGCTGGAAACGCTGCGTACCGTCATGTCGCCGGCAGCGGCCATGACCGACTGGCTGGCCAGCGACGAAGCGCCCAACGGCTTCACCGTGGACCAGGATACCGAGCTGCGCTCCACCGCCGAGAGCAAGGCCACGGTGCGCTATGTGCGCCACACGCTGGAAGCCGACGACATCCGCCGCCACATCGAAGCCGGCAAGCAGTGCACGCGCCTGGCGCTGACCTGGGCCGACAAGGTGTCCTTCGTGCTGACCGAGAACCTGTCCGTCAAGCGCATCGCGCCGCTGGACGTGCTCAAGGAAGACAGCGAGATCGCCGGCAAGAACGACGATGAACGCTTCGATGGCGACTTCATGCTGATGACCGGCGAGCTGGCCAAGCTGCTGACCGCGCTAGTCGACGCGCTGGGAGGCCAACTGAAGGAAAACGACGGAACACTGGCCCGCGCGGCCTGACCGGCATCGCTTCAGTACGCCAGTACGAATGTAAACGCCGCGACGGGCTGACCGTCGCGGCGTTTTTTTCATATCGTCCCGTGCGGGTGGATCAGGTTGCGCACGATGTGCTCGCCGATGGCCAATGACGAGGTGGCCCCCGGCGAAGGCGCATTGCGGATATGCGTGACGCGGCTGCTCTGGCGAATCACGAAATCGTCCACCAGCCGGCCATCGGGTTCCATGGCCTGGGCACGAATGCCGCGCACGGCCGGGGTCACGCTCACCTCGGACAAGGCCGGCACATAGCGGGCAGCTTCGCGCACGAAGTGGCGCTCGCTGACCACCGTTTTCAGTTCACGCAGGGTCGCGGCCATGTTGCGGCTGGCGAATTTCCAGAAACCCGGATAGCCGAGATAGTCGGCCACGTCGCGCAGGCTGAAACGATCCCCTTGGTAATTCTCGCGTCCCAGCGAAATGAAGGCGTTCGGACCGATGGTCATCTGGCCATCGATACGCTTGGTGAAATGCACGCCGAGGAAGGGAAAGCGCGGATCGGGCACCGGATAGATCAGGCCCCTGACATGCGACTTGAAGGCTTCATCGATGACATAGTACTGACCGAAGAAGGGCACGATGCGCGGCGTGGCGACATCGCCCGATTGCTGCGCCAGCCGGTCTGACTGCAGGCCGCAGCAGGCGATGGCGAAATCGAACGCATCACCGTGCACCTCGCCGCCGGCCAGTTCGATCTGCACATGCTGCCCTTGTTCGAACACGCGTTGCACCGCTGCATTGAGACGGATCACGCCGCCCCTTTGCACGATCTCCTGCGCCATGTGCTGCGCGATCTGGCCATAGCTGACGATGGCCGTGCGCGGCGAATACAGCGCGCGCAGCCCTACGCAATGGGGTTCGATCTCGCGCAGGCGTGCGCCGTCGATCATCTCCACATCCGGCACGCCATTGGCCAGCGCCTTGCGATGGATGGCTTCCAGGCGCGGCAATTCGTCCGCGTCCAGCGCCACCACCACCTTGCCGCATTCATCGTAGGGCAAGCCATTCTGCTCGCAGTAGCGCCTGACCAGCTCGACGCCGCGCCGGCACAGCCGCGCCTTGAGGCCGCCCGGTTCGTAATACAGGCCGGCGTGGACCACGCCGGAATTATGGCTGGACTGGTGGCGGGCCACGGCGTCTTCCTTCTCGAAGACGGTGACGCGCACATCGGGTTGATCCAGCAGCAACTGGCGGGCCACGGCCAGGCCGTTGATGCCGCCGCCGATGACGGCATAGTGCAAGGGTCTCATGAGGCTGGTAAGGGTCCTGGTAACGGCAAAGGGAGGGAGGATATCGTAACGGGCGCAGCAGGATTCATTCACTCCGGCGGCAGCGCATGCACCATCACGTTTTCCAGCGGCAGCATCGCATGCGGCAGCGTGGCGGCCAGCCGCGCCGTGGAGACCCCATCGCGCGCACCCAGCGCCAGTCCATTGAGAAAGCTGGTGTAGAAGTCGCCGAGGGCGGTGACATCGGCATCGGCCCGGATCTCCCCTTCACGCTGCGCCTGCAGCAGGCGCGCGCGGATTTCATTGCGGCGCTTGTGGCGACGTTGCGAGAGCGCATCACTGTGCTCGCTGTTTTCCGGCGCACAGTTGATGGCGGAAATCACTACCATGCATCCCTTTCCTGCCGGCAAGCCCGGCACCGTCGACTTGCCCGAATACATGCGCACGCTGGCGCGCAGCATGGCTTGCAGGTCTTCGCGAATGCCCTTGCCGGCCTGCAACAGGCGCAGCGGTTCGGCGCTGATGGTGCGCGAGTAGACCTCCATGACTTCACGGAACAGCGCATCCTTGTCGCCGAAGGCCGAGTAGAGACTGGGGGCCTTCACGCCTATGGCCTCGCACAGATCGGCCATGGTGGTGCCTTCGTAGCCCTTGCTCCAGAACACTTGCATGGCCTGCTGCAGCGCCTGGTCGCGGTCGAAGCTGCGCGGGCGGCCACGGGTTTTTATCATCGGTTTCCTTTGCGGGGTATTACCCCTGGCGGTAATGGTGTTGCGGAGAAGTGTAGTTTAATTTAGTCGGCATTACAAAAATAAATCGCCAGCCCTTGAACTTTGGGGAAGAGGTTCCTATTATCTAATGCTCGTTACATAAATAAACTTTGTAGCGGGCAATTTGATCAACCGTAACCATCAACACTGAATCCAGCATTTGACGGCACCCATCGAAAGGACATGCCATGAGCCGCAAGACCCGAATAGAAAACTACCGCAACATCGGTATCAGCGCGCATATCGACGCGGGCAAGACCACGACCACCGAGCGCATTCTTTTTTATACGGGTGTGAACCACAAGATCGGTGAAGTGCATAACGGTGCGGCCACCATGGACTGGATGGAGCAGGAGCAGGAACGCGGCATCACCATTACCTCGGCCGCCACCACGGCCTTCTGGAAAGGCATGGCGGGCAATTATCCCGAGCATCGCATCAACATCATCGACACCCCGGGCCACGTGGACTTCACCATCGAGGTGGAGCGTTCCATGCGCGTGCTCGATGGCGCGGTGATGGTGTACGACTCGGTGGGCGGCGTGCAGCCGCAGTCCGAGACCGTCTGGCGCCAGGCCAACAAGTACAAGGTGCCGCGCATCGCCTTCGTCAACAAGATGGACCGCATCGGTGCGGATTTCTTCCGCGTGCAGAAGCAGATCGAGGAGCGCCTCAAGGGCAAGGCCGTCCCCATCCAGATTCCGGTGGGCGCGGAAGACCATTTCTCGGGCGTGATCGACCTGGTCAAGATGAAGGCCATCATCTGGGACGAAGCCAGCCAGGGCGTGCTGTTCAAGTATGAAGACATCCCGCTGGAGCTGGAGGACACCGCACGCCACTGGCGTGACCTGATGGTCGAGCAGGCGGCTGAAGCCAATGAGGAACTGCTGGAGAAATATCTCTCCGGCAATCCCCTGACCGAGGACGACATCAAGCGCGGCCTGCGCCTGCGCACGGTGGCCAACGAGATCGTGCCGATGCTGGCCGGCAGCGCCTTCAAGAACAAGGGCGTGCAGGCCATGCTGGATGCGGTGATCGATTACCTGCCCTCGCCCGTCGACGTGCCCGCCATTGCCGGCCATGCCGAGGACGACAGCGAGATCGAGCGCCATCCTTCGGACGAGGAACCGTTCTCGGCGCTGGCCTTCAAGATCATGACCGATCCCTTCGTGGGGCAGCTGACCTTTTTCCGCGTGTATTCCGGCATCGTCAATTCGGGCGACACGGTCTACAACCCGGTCAAGGGCAAGAAGGAACGCCTGGGCCGCATCCTGCAGATGCACGCCAACGAGCGCAAGGAAATCAAGGAAGTGTTCGCGGGCGACATCGCAGCCGCCGTGGGCCTGAAGGATGTGACCACCGGTGACACGCTGTCGGATCCGGAACATCCCATCATCCTGGAACGCATGATCTTCCCTGAGCCCGTGATCTCGCAGGCGGTAGAACCGAAGACCAAGGCCGACCAGGAAAAGATGGGCATCGCCCTGAATCGCCTGGCGCAGGAGGATCCGTCCTTCCGCGTGCATACCGATGAGGAATCGGGCCAGACCATCATGTCGGGCATGGGCGAGCTGCATCTGGAAATCCTGGTGGACCGGATGAAGCGCGAGTTCAACGTCGAGGCCACGGTCGGCAAGCCGCAGGTGGCTTACCGCGAAGCGATCCGCAAGGGCGTGGAAGATGTGGAAGGCAAGTTCGTCAAGCAATCCGGTGGACGCGGGCAGTATGGCCATGTGGTCATCAAGCTGGAGCCGCAGCCGGCCGGCAAGGGTTATGAATTCGTCGATGCCATCAAGGGTGGCGTGGTCCCGCGCGAATTCATCCCGGCGGTCGACAAGGGTATCCAGGAGTCGCTGAAGGCGGGCGTGCTGGCGGGTTATCCGGTGGTGGACGTGAAGGCCACGCTGACCTTCGGTTCGTACCATGATGTGGATTCCAACGAGAACGCCTTCCGCATGGCCGGCTCCATGGCCTTCAAGGAAGCGATGAAGCGTGCGGGTCCGATGCTGCTGGAGCCGATGATGCAGGTCGAGGTGGAAACGCCCGAGGAATTCATGGGCAACGTGATGGGCGACCTGTCCTCACGGCGCGGGATGGTGCAGGGCATGGAAGACATGGTGGGCGGCGGCAAGCTGGTGCGTGCTGAAGTCCCGCTGTCGGAAATGTTCGGCTACTCGACCACGCTGCGTTCGCTCTCGCAGGGGCGCGCGACTTACTCGATGGAGTTCAAGCACTATGCCGAGGCACCAAGGCAGGTGGTGGAGCAGTTGTCGGGGAGCAAGGGCAAGGGTTGATTGGACTTGCTGGCTGCTGGCTGCTGGCTGTATGAGGAAGCCGATGCATCTTTGGGTGCATCGGCTTTTTTTAACTTTAGGTAAATAATCCGGAACGAATCCGCAAAAACAAAAACGCCCCATTCTTTCGAATGAGGCGTTTTATTTGGCGGAGCGGACGGGGCTCGAACCCGCGACCCCCGGCGTGACAGGCCGGTATTCTAACCAACTGAACTACCACTCCTAAAACCGTTTCAGCTGTCGTTGCTTGCTGAAAGATCGCTATTATAGGAGAGCCTTTTTGAAAATGCCAGCCCTTTTTAAAAATAGTTGCGAAATATTTTACGGCCCGGCATCAAGCCTTGAACTTGCCCTCAAACGCCAGCTTGGACAGCGGCTCACGCGGGCTCGGCACTTCACGTGCCTGCAGGCCTTCCGGCAGGATGGACTTGTCACCCAGCTTGCCCACCACCACCATCGCCTCCACCGAGAACTCGGCCGGGACGTTCAGCTCGGTACGGGCCTTGTCCTTGTCGAAACCGGCCATGCCGTGCGCATGCCAGCCGGACAGCGACGCCTGCAGCGCCAGGTAGCCCCAGGCCGAACCGGTGTCGAAGGAGTGAGTCGGCGCAGGCACCGCCTCGGTCGCACCCGGCGGCACCATCACGGTACGCGACAGCACCACGAACAGGGCCGATGCATTGGCGCACCACGAACGGTTGAATTCATTCAGGAGACCCAGCAGGCTGTCCCAGGCTGGCGTACCACGGCGTGCATAGACGAAGCGCCAGGGCTGCGCATTGTAGGCCGAGGGTGCCCAGCGGGCGGCTTCGAGGAAGGTCAGGACGGTTTCTTCGGAGATCTCGGCACCGTTGAAGGCGCGCGGGGACCAGCGGTTCAGGAATTGCGGATCGATGGGATAGTCGGCGTTGCGCGGATTGGCGGACATGCTCTTTTCCTATGAGGATGAGGGTGGATGAATTCAGGCAGCAGGCATCTTAGCAGCGCCGCCTGTTTCCTGCAGAGCCAGCCGCGCAGCCATAAAAAAACCCGCGCACCTTGCGGCGGCGGGTTAAATCCAATTCTCAGGGGTGATGAATTGGAGGGGGAGGAACTTCAGAATAACGATGGCCCTCTCGCGCCTCCAACGTTTTTACACGCTGTAACATCCGTTGCAATTGTGCAGTGGACTGTGGGGACTTTGTCAGGATTCGAAACTGGTCCGATTTTGCTCAGCTCGCATGCTCTATATACCGACAACACTTGCGCTGGCGGGGATTACCCCCCCTTACATTGCCGGCAGAGCTGCACGTTCCATTCACCCCCGTGAGGAAGACGGTGCGTAAAGCCAGCGCTTTCCAAACCTTATTCCGGGAGATTCAATATAGCGATAACTGCAATAGGCCACTATCGCGGTAACCGCAAACAGACCCGCGCTTGCGAAAAACCATCCCCACGTTGGCAGCGGACCTGAACTGAGCAGCCAAGAAAAATAGGGAAGCATCAACAGCAAGTGAAAAATATAAAGCGAGTACGAAATGTCGGCCAAGATTTTCGACGACCGATGCGCGAACACACGTTGAAGCCAACTTCTGAGGAGTTCAAGATGCCGTGCGGACGACAGAAACCAACACCCAAAAACGAAAAGCAACGGAATTGGCAGGCTTCGATTTCCCAATAAAAGGAAGAACAATACCGTCGCAATCACAAACATCCGGGAAATTCTCCCGGCATCCGGATTCAGCATTAAATAAGCCAGCGCGATGCCTGCTGCAAAGTTGTGGAAACTGAGCGGCAACAAGCTCGGCATCGGGAAGTCCAACCCTGAACGTCTTATGATCATCCACGCGCAGTACATGAGGATGAGCGTTACGGGCAAGGCGATCTTGAAATTTTTGCGGTAGCCGAAGTACAGCAGCGGAAAAACGAAATAGAACTGCATTTCAAGGCCCAAACTCCAGTCTGGAAGCGGGGTACTGAACGCAAACTTCGGAAACAAGCCAAAAATGAAACTCACATGGACCAGGACACTGGTGACGTAATCCTCGATGTAATACCGCTCCATTGAGGTTGCCGACGAGGGCAAGACCTGCGCGATCTGCTCGCGGCACTGCCCGAGATAGCTTGAGAGAAGCAATGCAAAAAGCAGGGCCACATAATAAGCCGGCGCTATTCTGAAAAAACGTCGAACGTAAAAATTACGAATACCGGCCGAGCTTTGAAGATGGTCATATCCGGCCGATGTGGAGCATTGCAGATAAATCAGGAACCCAGAGGCCATCATGAATACATTGACCGCCTCTTTGCCCAGCGCACCAGTCAAGTAACCCGGCCCACCGCCAAGAATAGCCGCGTGGTGAAAAAACACGAGAACTGCCGACCAGCCCCGTAGAAAGTCCAGTAGGGCAATATCGTGTTTAGTCGTAGACATCTTTAATCGAAGATCCTTTTCTTGGTGAGCAACTGCTGGCGTAAAACAGATTTCACTACCAGTCAGACCTGGCAACACGCGCAAGCTCAAGCACTCTTGATAAACTTTTGGCAATTTTTTGCGAGGATAGCATAACGAGATCAGGCAGCTCGTACGCAAAAAAACCCTTCATCTCGGATGTGCTCCGGAGCTCTTCGGGAAAGCCCCCCGGGCAACACGCTTCAAGATAGGTCCGGCCAAGTGCGCGACGAGGCGCAGATCCCTCGCTATTTCCCGATACAGAACCGCGAAAAAATCACCCCCAGCAAATCATCCGGCGTGAACTTGCCCGTGATGCTGGACAAGCGCTCTTGCGCCAATCGCAACTCTTCAGCAAACAAATCCAGCGCGTGCTCACCGGCCTCATTGTCCAGCGCCGCATGTGCCGCTGCATGGGCCAGATGTTCATCGGCCGCCTTCAGTGCCAGCAAATGCCGCTCGCGCGCGAGGTAGCGCGATTCCACCGTCTGCTGCCAACCAGCAATGCGCAACAACTCGGCACGCAGCAACTCCACGCCCTGCCCTTCGGCGGCCGACAGATACACATGCGTGGCGTCCGGCATCGGATCCACCGCCGGCTTGTGGCCCGAGCGGTCGATCTTGTTCCAGATGCGGATGATGGGCACGCCTTCCGGGAAGCGCGCGGTAATCTTTTCATCTTCCAGCGTCGGGCCACGGTCCGCATCCAGCATGTGCAGGATCACGTCCGCCTTGGCCACCTCGGCCCAGGTGCGCTCGATGCCGATGCGCTCGACTTCGTCCGGGCCGCTGCCATCTTCACCAGCCTCGCGAATACCCGCCGTGTCGATGATGTTGAGCGGCATGCCTTCGATCTGAATCGTCTGCGTCACCTTGTCGCGCGTGGTGCCGGCGATCGGCGTGACGATGGCCACATCCGATCCGGCCAGCACGTTCAGCAGCGAAGACTTGCCCACGTTGGGCTTGCCGGCCAGCACCGCATTCAGACCATCGCGCAGCAAGGCCCCTTGAGCGGCATGCCTGAAGACCTCTTCCAGCGTGTTGCGGATGGTGGCCAGCTGGCCGCGCGCGTCGCTCTGCTTGAGGAAATCGATTTCTTCCTCGGGGAAGTCCAGCGTCGCTTCCACCAGCATGCGCAGGCGCGTGACCTGGTCCACCAGTTCGTGGATCACCTTGGAGAAGGCGCCCGAGAGCGATTCGGAGGCCGACTTGGCCGCCGCCTCGGTGGTCGCTTCGATCAGGTCGGCCACGGCCTCGGCCTGGGCCAGGTCGATCTTGTCGTTGAGGAAGGCGCGCTGGGTGAATTCGCCCGGCTCGGCCAGGCGCAGGCCGATCTCGTGGCCCGCCTGCACACAGCGCGCCAGCAGCATCTGCATCACCACCGGGCCACCGTGGCCCTGCAGTTCCAGCACATCCTCGCCGGTGTAGGAATGCGGGGCCGGGAAGTGGATCGCCAGGCCCTGGTCAATCGCGCTGCCGTCTTCGTTGAGGAAGGGCAGATAAGTGGCGTGGCGCGGTGCCAGGCTGTCGCGGCCGCAGACGGCGCGGATCACCGGGGCCAGGTTCTTGCCGGAAATGCGGACCACGCCGATGCCCCCGCGTCCGGGTGCGGTGGCGATGGCGGCAATGGGAGAAGAATCGAAAGTCATCTGCGAATACTTGTTGTTGTGTTGAGGTGAGCCCGCCGCTGCATCCCCCTCGGAGCAACGGCGTAAAGCCATGTTAACCCTGCTTGCGTTCTACGACCGAAAAAAAACCCGTGGATTCCACGGGTTTTTCCTTTGATGGCCTGCAAGAAGCAAATTATTTGGTCTTGCCGCTCTCGATATTGCGGGTGATCACCCATTGCTGCGCGATCGACAGGATGTTGTTCGTCACCCAGTACAGCACCAGGCCGGACGGGAAGAAGAAGAACATGAACGAGAACACCAGCGGCATGAACATCATCACCTTGGCCTGGACCGGATCCGGCGGCGTCGGGTTCAGCTTGGTCTGCAGGAACATCGACGCAGCCATGATGATCGGCAGCAAACCGATGGGCATGTTGAAGTAAGGGATGGTGCCGAACAGGCGGTCCGGGGCGGTCAGGTCATGCACCCAGCCCAGCCACGGCGCGCCGCGCATTTCCACCGAGGCCAGCAGCACCGAGTACAGCGCGATGAACACCGGGATCTGGATCACGATGGGCAGGCAGCCACCCAGCGGATTGATCTTCTCGGTCTTGTAGAGCGCCATCATCTCGCGGTTCATGGCCTGTGGATCACCCTTGTGGCGTTCGCGGATGGCTTGCATCTTCGGCGAGACCGCCTTCATCTTGGCCATGCTGCGATAGCTGGCCGCCGACAGCGGGAAGAACACCAGCTTGATCAGCACGGTCAGCAGGATGATGGTCCAGCCCCAGTTGCCCACCAGGTTGTGGATGTGGGTCATCAGCCAGAAGATCGGCTCGGCGATCACGGTCAGGTGGCCGTAGTCACGCACCAGGTCCAGGCCCGGGGCAATCGCCTGCAGGGTCTTGGAGACGGTGGGACCGGAATACAGCTGGGTATCCATGGTCACGCTGGCGTTCGGGGCCACGCTGCCCAGCGGCAGGATGGAACCGACCGCGTACAGGTTGTCGCCGACCTTCTTGCTGAAGATGTCGCGCTGCGCGTTCTGCGGCGGGATGAAGGCCGAGACGAAGTAGTGCTGCACCATGGCGATCCAGCCGTTGTCCGCCTTGTTGACGTGCTGCTGCTTGCCGTTGGCGATCTTCTCGAAGTCCAGCTTCTCGAAGTGCTCGGTGCTGCTGTAGACGGCAGGACCGGTGAAGGTGCTGTAGAAGTGCGATTCGCCGCCTGGCTTGTTGCCGTCGCGCACCAGCTGCAGGTACAGCGAAGGATTGATCGCCGCACCCGTGGTGTTGGTCACGGTGTGCTTGACGTCGATCAGGTAGCTGTCGCGCTTGAAGGTGTAGGTCTTGGTCAGCTTCACGCCGCCCTGCTCGGCCACCAGCACCAGCTGCACTTCATTGCCGTTGTCCAGCGAACGGGCGCCGGGCTGTGCGGTGAAGATGGTCTTGTGATTGGGGAAGGGACCGCCGATCAGGCCCGACTCCGCCAGGTACATGTGGCCGGGTTCGGAATCGAACAGCACGACGTTCTTGGTCGGGTCGACCACGTCGGGTTGCTTCAGCAGTTCCAGGCGCTTCAGTTCACCGCCCACGGTATCGATGCTGGCCTTGACCAGGTCGGTGGTGATGGTGATGGTTTCGCCCTTGGCGGCGGCAGCCACGTCAGCACCGGGGACAGCGCCAGGTGCCGGTGCCGGCGTGCCAGCCTGCGGCACCGGCGAGCCGGTCGGGCTGGCGGTGGGCGCGGCCGGATTGGCGGCGGCTTGCTCCTGAGTCGGGTTGGCCGACGGGAAGAACATCGACTGATGTCCGTTATGGCGCATCCAGCCATCCCACAGCAGCAGCAGGGAGAAGGAGAATACAACCCACAGGACGGTACGTTTGATATCCATATGCGTATTGATGAGTTCAGGAGTGGCTGCAACCGTCAGCGGCCACAGGGGGAGACAGCCGCGCTGCCGGAGAGGGCAGCGCAGAGGTCGGGGAATCGGGAACGACGGAAGAAGACGGGCTGTTCGCCTGCGCCTGCGCATGGGCTTGCGCCTCGGCCGAGCCGGGCACGAAATCCAGGCCGCCGGCATGCCAGGGATGGCATTTGCAGAGGCGCTTGCCGGCCAGGACACTGCCCTTGAGCGCGCCATGCAGACGCACCGCCTCGGCGGCGTAGTCGGAACAGCTGGGATAGAAACGGCAATTCTGCCCCAGGAAAGGGCTCACTCCCAGCTTGTAGGCACGCAACAGCAGGAGCAGAGGGGTCTTCATCACTTCCTGTTTTCCTGGCTATTTCCTGGCGAACGCGGGGGCGCTCGGCAGGAAGGCGAACAATTGCATCAGTTCGGCACGCAGCATGGCCTTGACGGACGCACTGCGGGCAGGATCCTTCCTGGTATTGACCGGGCGCGACAGGCGCACGATGCAGTCCACGGCAGGCAGTTCAGCCTGGCGAAACAGCTCGCGCGTGGCCCGTTTGATCGTGTTGCGGGTGACCGCACGCGGTGCCAGCCGCTTGGCCGCCACCACGCCCAGACGGGCTTGCGGCAGGCTGTTGCGGCGTGCGTACAACACGAAATGCTCGGTACGATACACGGGGCGCAAACGAAAAACGGATGAAAACTCATCCGTTTTAACGATTCGCCGATCGCGTGGGAAGTCGCCTGCTTGACGTGCTGGAAGCGGTGTACGGACGTCCGTCACACGAAACGGCAGCGCAAAGCCCCGGCTTAAACTGCAGCCAGACGCTTGCGGCCCTTGGCGCGACGGGCGTTGATCACGGCACGGCCGCCACGGGTTGCCATACGGGCACGGAAACCATGGGTACGCTTGCGACGCACGACGGAAGGTTGGTAAGTACGTTTCATGTTGGACTCGCTAAGTTGGGCTGCCTTGGAGCAAACAGCAAAAATAAATCGGAATTCTGGAACCGCTTTCGGTGTGCCTGTTCCGCATCACCGATGCCCTGCCGCCTGTCTGAGCCGGCAGCCCCTGCATCGCTGACACCATTAACTCTGTTGGCCTCTGCCGCCTCCCGGTGTGATCACTGGGTAATCGACCGGTGGACAACTGAAACAGCACTGCGTCGGCACCGCGCGCAATTCTTCAGATGGTGAACCCTGAATTAGACTGCATTTTCCACTTCGCTGTCAATGACTTATGCGCTTTTACGCCCTCCCCGGCCCCTCAACGGCCGAGTTCGGGGCCAATGCGTGGCGGAATTGCCGCATCTGGCCAGAATCGTCCCTTTCCTGCCGCCAGCCGGCCGGCAAAAAGCCGATATGAAGTTGCTTGCAGGACATCACCCCGAATTCAGCCCAAGCCTTCACGTGATTCGTTCAATGCATGAAGAAAACGCAGACACCCCATGCGCCACACGCATGAACAAATCCGTAAATCATCTAAAGCATTTTTTCAGCAGGGCTGGACATCGGTGCGCCTGACTTGCCCACGGGAGGCGGATGAGGCAGATCAGCAACATTGAGACAGCGCAATCGTGCTGTTACAAAAAAGATGCGTCATGCAAGCTGCACCCTGCAATATGACAAACATGCCTGGCACGATTCCAGCTATAAGGGGAGATGAAGCAAAGAGACCGGTACGCAGGCAGGAACGAATTGCACCGGCAGGAGGAGATCGGCAGCATCGCCAGGCACCAGCCGCGCTGGCCTGCGCAACCGCCCGACAGGCATTGTCCGCCTGTTCTCTCCCGCCGGCTATCAGGGTTTTCACGATGGCGCGCTGCGCGAAAATAGCGCACCGTGAGGTCAACCGCTGAAGCAATCCGCACATTGAAAGAGCATGATGTGAATGAAGCTGCGAATATCCCTGCGGCCGCAAGGGGATCAATGCTTCACCCCAATGCGCGGGAAAGTGCAAAGAAAATCCAGTGCTTGGTGAATGAATCTGCACCATAGGGATCACCAAGCGGAAGCAAAAAAAGGAATAGAATGAATCGCAGGATCTGAAAAGATCTTCGCATCACGTTGTAGAAGCTACGGCTTTCAAAGAACACACCGGCAATGACGCAATACAAGTCACCGACGCGTTCTTCGATAACCGCAGATGGCAAGTCCAGACATATGAATCTGTTTCGTACTTTTTTGAGAGCGACGGAGGTGGTATGGATATCTACAGCAGCTTTGCAAGCCGGTTCGACAAGACCAGAGAAGAAGAATTATCGCTTGAAGAGTATCTGAATCTTTGCAAGAACGACCCGGCAGTCTATGCATCGGCTGCCGAACGGATGCTGATGGCCATCGGCGAACCGGAGAAGGTCGACACCCGGGAAGATCCGCGCCTCTCGCGCATCTTCGCCAACAAGGTCATCAAGGTCTATCCCGCCTTCAAGGAGTTCTATGGCGCGGAAGAAGTGATCGAGCAGGTAGTTTCGTATTTCCGCCATGCCGCGCAAGGCCTGGAAGAGAAGAAGCAGATCCTTTATCTGCTGGGTCCGGTCGGTGGCGGCAAGTCCTCCATTGCCGAACGCCTGAAGCAGTTGATGGAGCAGGTGCCCTTCTATTCCATCAAGGGTTCGCCGGTCAATGAATCCCCGCTGGGCCTGTTCGATTACGACGAAGACGGCGCCATCCTCGAAGAACAGTACGGCATCCCGCGCCGCTATCTCAAACCCATCCTGAGCCCCTGGGCCGTCAAGCGCCTGCACGAGTACAACGGCGACATCCGCCAGTTCCGCGTGGTCAAGCGCTATCCGTCCATCCTGCGCCAGATCGGCATTTCCAAGACCGAGCCGGGCGATGAAAACAACCAGGACATTTCCACCCTGGTCGGCAAGGTCGACATCCGCAAGCTGGAACAATATTCGCAGGACGATGCCGACGCCTACAGCTATTCGGGCGGACTGTGCCTGTCCAACCAGGGCCTGCTGGAATTCGTGGAAATGTTCAAGGCCCCCATCAAGGTGCTGCACCCGCTGTTGACGGCCACGCAGGAAGGCAACTTCAAGGGCACCGAAGGTTTCGGCGCGATCCCCTTCGATGGCGTCATCCTGGCCCACTCCAACGAATCGGAATGGAAGGCCTTCCGCAACAACAAGAACAATGAAGCGCTGCTGGACCGCATCTTCATCGTCAAGGTGCCGTACTGCCTGCGCGTCTCGGAAGAAATCAAGATCTACGAAAAGCTGATCCGCAGCTCCTCGCTGGGCAAGGCGACGTGCGCGCCCGGCACGCTGAAGATGATGGCGCAGTTCTCGGTACTGACGCGCCTGAAGGAGCCGGAAAATTCCAGCCTCTTCTCCAAGATGCAGGTCTATGACGGCGAGAACCTGAAAGACACCGACCCCAAGGCCAAGTCCTACCAGGAGTATCGCGACTACGCCGGTGTGGATGAAGGCATGAACGGCATTTCCACGCGCTTCGCCTTCAAGATTCTGTCGCGGGTATTCAACTTTGATACCACCGAGGTAGCAGCCAATCCGGTGCACCTGATGTACGTGCTGGAGCAGCAGATCGAGCGCGAGCAATTCCCGCAGGAGAGCGAACAGAAATATCTCTCCTTCGTGAAGGACACGCTGGCCTCGCGCTACGCCGAATTCATCGGCAAGGAAATCCAGACCGCCTACCTGGAGTCGTATTCGGAATATGGCCAGAACGTCTTCGACCGTTACGTGACCTATGCCGACTTCTGGATCCAGGACCAGGAATACCGCGATCACGATACCGGCGAGAGCTTCGACCGTGCGGCCCTGAATGCGGAACTGGAAAAGATCGAGAAGCCGGCCGGCATCAGCAACCCCAAGGACTTCCGCAACGAGATCGTCAACTTCGTGCTGCGTGCGCGGGTCAACAACGGCGGCAAGAATCCGCTGTGGACCAGTTACGAAAAACTGCGCGTGGTGATCGAGAAGAAGATGTTCTCCAATACCGAAGACCTGTTGCCGGTGATTTCCTTCAACGCCAAGGGCTCCACCGAGGAAATGCAGAAACACGAAGACTTCGTCAATCGCATGGTCAGCAAGGGATACACGCCCAAGCAGGTGCGCCTGCTGTGCGAATGGTACCTGCGCGTGCGCAAGTCCTCGTAAGCGCCGCTGTTGCGCATCGCCCGCAGAGCGCGTGGCGATGCGCGCGGCGACCCTTCGGCGCCGTGCGCCTGGCGCACCGCCGACCACTAGCAGGAGAACCGAGTGCTGCATCAGATCATCGACCGCAGGCTGGCTGGCAAGAACAAGAGCATCGCCAACAGGGAGCGCTTCCTGCGGCGCTTCAAGGGGCATATCCAACGTTCGGTGGCGGACGCCGTGCGCGACCGCAGCATCACCGATCTCGAAAAATCGAAGAGCATCAGCATCCCGCGCAAGGATGTCTCGGAGCCCTTCTTCCATCACGGCAAGGGCGGCAAGCGCGAAGCCGTGCACCCGGGCAACCAGGATTACTTGCAGGGTGACCGCATCCCGCGCCAGAACGGCGGCAGCGGCGGCGGTGGCGGCAGCAGTGCCAGCAACGACGGCGAAGGCCAGGACGATTTCACCTTCGAACTGACCCGCGAAGAATTCATGCATTACTTCTTCGAGGACCTGGAACTGCCGCGCCTGGTGGAAACCAACCTGTTGCAGGTACCGAACTGGAAGAACCAGCGCGCCGGTTATTCGGTGGACGGTTCGCCCAACAACATCGACGTGGTGCGTTCGCTGCGTTCCTCGCTGGGCCGCCGCATCGCCCTGGGCGGACCGCTGCAGCGCCAGCTCGACGTGGCCGAAGAAACGCTGGCCGAGATGAAGCGCAATCCCGGGGAACACAGCGCCGACATCCCGCTGCTGGAAGAGGAAGTGAAGCATTTGCGCGCCCGCATCCTGCGCATCCCCTTCATCGACCCCTTCGACCTGCGCTATGTGAACCGAGTGCGCCAGCCGCAACCCTCCAGCCGCGCCGTGATGTTCTGCGTGATGGACGTATCGGGCTCGATGGATGAGCAGCGCAAGGATCTGTCGAAGCGCTTCTTCATCCTGCTGTATCTGTTCCTCACGCGCAATTACGAACACATCGAAGTGGTCTTCATCCGCCATCACACCCGCGCCGATGAAGTCGATGAAAACACCTTCTTCCATTCGCAGGAAAGCGGTGGCACGGTGGTCTCCAGCGCGCTGGAGCTGATGCATGACATCATCACCAAACGCTACTCGCCCAGCGAGTGGAACATCTATGGCGCGCAAGCCTCGGATGGCGACAACTGGAACGACGATTCCCCCAAGTGCCGTGAACTGCTGGAGTCGTCGATCCTGCCGCTGACGCGCTACTTCGCCTACATCCAGGTGGCCGAGCCGGAACAGAACCTGTGGACCGAGTACATGCAGCTGATCGAATCGCATCCGCACTTCGCCATGAAGAAGGTGCAATCGGCCGCCGAGATCTACCCGGTCTTCCGCGAACTCTTTGAAAAGCAGGTGCACGCATGAACAGCCGCTTCAAGCATGACCCGCTGCCTTGCCCCTCAGACTGGAGCTTTGATCTCATCGAGCGCTACAACGAGGAAATCGCACGCGTGGCCAAGGGGTACGAGCTGGACATCTATCCCATCCAGCTGGAGATCATCTCGGCCGAGCAGATGATGGATGCCTATGCCTCGCACGGCATGCCGGTCAACTATCGCCACTGGTCCTACGGCAAGCATTTCATGCTGACCGAGCGCGACTACAAGCGCGGCCAGATGGGCCTGGCCTATGAGATCGTGATCAATTCCGATCCCTGCATCGCCTACCTGATGGAAGAGAACACGATGACCATGCAGGCCCTGGTCATCGCGCACGCGGCCTATGGCCACAACTCCTTCTTCAAGGGCAATTACCTGTTCCAGCTGTGGACCGACGCCAGCGCCATCATCGATTACCTGGTGTATGCGCGCAATTACATCGCCGAGTGCGAAGAGCGGCATGGCTTCGAACGCGTGGAAGAATTGCTGGATTCCTGCCACGCGCTGATGAACTACGGCGTGGACCGCTACAAGCGTCCGCAACGCCTGTCGCTGGCGCAGGAGAAGGCGCGCCAGCGCGAGCGCGAGGCCTACATGCAGTCGCAGGTCAACGAACTGTGGCGCACCCTGCCGGCCAAAAAGGAAACGGCCGCCGCTACTGTGGAAGGCCGCTTCCCGTCCGAACCACAGGAGAACCTGCTGTATTTCGCCGAGAAGAATGCGCCCCTGCTGGAGCCCTGGGAACGCGAGGTGATCCGCATCGTGCGCAAGGTCGGGCAGTATTTCTATCCCCAGCGCCAGACCCAGGTGATGAACGAAGGCTGGGCCACTTTCTGGCATTACACGCTGTTGAATACGCTGTATGACCAGGGCCGCCTGACCGATGGTTTCATGATGGAATTCCTGCATTCGCACAGCAATGTGGTGTTCCAGCCGCCCATCACCAAGCCGTATTACAACGGCATCAATCCGTATGCACTGGGCTTCTCGATGATGAGCGACATCCGCCGCATCTGCGAGAACCCTACCAATGAAGACCGCGAGTGGTTCCCCGACATCGCCGGGCGCAACTGGCTCGATACCTTGCAGTACGTGATGCGCAACTACAAGGACGAGAGTTTCATCGCGCAATATCTCTCGCCCAAGCTCATGCGCGACATGCGCATGTTCGCCGTGCTCGATGACGAGGCGCGCAGCGAGATCGAGGTCTCGGCCATCCACAACGAACGCGGCTTCCAGTACGTGCGCCAGGCGCTGTCCCGGCAGTACGACATCAACCACCGCGAACCCAACATCCAGGTCTGGTCGGTCAACACGCGCGGCAACCGCAGCCTCACGCTGCGCCACTTCCGCAGTGACGGCCGCTCGCTGGGCGACAGCACCAACGAGGTGCTGCGCCACATGGCGCGGCTGTGGCAGTTCGACGTCTATCTGGAAAGCGTGGACGACAACGGCTACATCGTGCAGCGCTATGAATGCGTGGCCGAGAACCGGTATGCTCTGCGTTCGTGAGTGACCGCTGCCAGGAGTGACCATGCCCGCCGCCCCCGCTACCCCGCGCCCGCCGATCTCGGCCCAAACCATCCCGCTGTTTCCGCTGGCCAGCACGCTCTTCCCGGAAGGGCGGCTGCCGCTGCAGATCTTCGAGGTGCGTTATCTGGACATGATCGGCAAGTGCATCGCCGAGGGCAGCAGCTTCGGCGTGGTGGCCCTGACGGAAGGATCGGAAGTGCGGCGGCCCGGCCAGAGCGAACGCTTCGTCGGCGTGGGCACGCTGGCGCGCATCCAGGAATGGAGCACGCCCTCCCCCGGCCTCATGCGCATCGCCTGCCTGGGCAGCGAGCGTTTTCGCATCGTGCAGGCCGAGCAGCAGAAACATGGACTATGGACCGCGCAGGTAGAGATGATGGAAGCGGACCGTGCCGTGACGATCCCCGAGGAGTTGCGCAATACCTCGCAGGCGCTGGACAACCTGCTGCAATCGGTATTGCGCCAGGGCCTGCCGGACAGCGAAGTGCCCATCGCCGCGCCTTACCGGCTGGACGATTGCGGCTGGGTGGCCAACCGCTGGGCCGAGATGATGCCCATCTCCGTCAACCTCAAACAGAGCCTGCTGGCGCTGGACAATCCCCTGTTGCGGCTGGAGCTGGTGCAGGATGCACTGGATGAGTTGGGCTGGCTGAAATAATTAGTTATTTCCATAATGCAACTAACTATCCTGCTTCAGATTTCCTGATATTTGTACTTCCCCATCACGGCGACACGCCACTGATCCCCGCCTCGGCCAGCAGCGCCGACATCCCCGACCAGAAGATCTGGATCCCGATACACAGCAGGATGAAGGCCGACAGGCGCAGCACCACCATGGTGCCCAGTCGCCCCATCAGGTGCACCAGCTTGTGCGCATAGTTGTAGCAAAGGAAGATCACCAGCGCCGTGAGCGCGGCACCCAGCGCGGCACTGCCGACCGAGATCACCCAGTCCAGCAGGCGGGTCGGCGTATTGGCGCCCAGCGTGATGGACGCGGCGATGGTGCCGGGGCCGACGGTGAGGGGGAAGCTCATGGGATAGAAGCTGCGCGCCTTGATTTCGTCGTCGGGCAGGTCCTCGTCATAGGTCTTGGCCACTTGAGTGGGGATGGAGCTGTCCTGGCTGTTGTCGTTGAGCAGCTTCCAGCCCGAGACCGCCACCAGCAGGCCGCCGCCGACGCGCACGATGGGTAGCGAGATGCCGAAGAAGGTCAGCACGTGCGAGCCGATGAAGATCGCCGCCACCAGCATGAACCAGCAATTGATGGCGACCTGGCGCGCGATGCGCTTTTCGGTGCTGCGACTGACGTTGCCCAGCAGGTTGGCGAAGACCGGCGCGATGCCCAGGGGATTGAGGATGGGCAAGAGCGTGACCGGGATCAGGACGACCGCCTTGAGGAAAAGGATGAACATGGCGCAATCAGAAATAAACGGCGAATAATCGGCATTGAAGGTTGACCCGGCAGCGTAGCTGAAAGCCGCTACGCTGCCAACCACGGCCGCATCTGCCGTTGCGCGGTTGTGCCCTCTTCCCTCAGGCGGCCCGCAACCGCATGCCGCGCACCCGCGTGAAGAGCAGCACGGCGATGCCCAGGTTCAGCAGGTTCCAGGCGATGCCATTGGCGAAGGCCGCGTGATAGCTGCCGGTGAGATCGAAGATCTTGCCGGACATCCAGCCGCCCAGCGCCATGCCGAACATGGTGGCCATGATGACCGCGCCCACGCGCTGGCCCGCTTCAGCCGCGGGGAAGTATTCGCGCACGATGATGGCGTAGGACGGCACGATGCCGCCCTGGAACAGCCCGAACAGGACCGAAATGAGATAGAGCGAGGCCAGGCTGTCGAAGGGGATGAACAGCAGCAGCGACAGGCCCTGCAGGGCCGAGCCCAGCAGCAGCGTGCGCAGGCCGCCGATGCGGTCGCAGATGGCCCCGGAGACCAGGCGGCTGACCACGCCACAGGCCAGCATCAGCGAGAGCATCTGGGCACCGCGTGCCGGGCCGTAGCCGAGGTCGCCGCAATAGGCCACGATGTGGACCTGGGGCATGGCCATGGCTACGCAACAGGCGACACCGGCCACGCACAGCAGCAGCTGGGCGGAGCCCGGTGCCAGGCCGAAGGGACGCGGGGCGTCGCTGCACTGCTGTCCTGCACCGGCGGGCGGGCGCGCATGAGCAGGGCCAGCGGGCACATGACCAGGATGCAGATCAGGCCCAGACCGCGATAGGTTTCCTGCCAGCCGTAGTTGTCGACGAAATGCTGGACGATGGGCGGCCAGATTGCGCCGCCCAGGTAGTTGCCGCTGGCGCAGACCGCCACGGCGATGCCGCGACGCTTGCGGAACCACAGCGAGGTATCGGCCACCAGCGGAGAAAAGGTGGCGGAGGTCCCCAGCAGGCCGATGAGGATGCAATGCACGGCCATGAAGGTCCAGATGTCCTGGGCCCAGGAAGCGGCGATGAAACCGCCGCCCAGGCACAGCCCGCCCAGCATCATCGGCCGGGTGATGCCGGAGCGGTCGGCCATGCGGCCCATGAGCAGGCCACCGACGCCCACGCCCAGCATGGTGAGGGTATAGGGCATCGAGGCCAGGCCCCGGTCGACGTAGTAATGCGCCTGCACGTAGGGCAGCACCACTGCGATCACGTACATGCCGCTGGCACCCACGACCATCAGGATCATGGTGATGCAGAGGCGCATTACGGCGTAGGGGGAGTCGACCTGGTGGGGGTCGGTGGGTGCGGGGCTTGCGGGGGAGGATGGGGGCATGGGGGTCTCCTGATCATTTTTTTAATGGGGCGCTGCAACGCCCGCTTGTTCTCGGTTGGCAATTTTTCTTGGCTGACTGCTGGCGATGAGCTTGGTCGGATCAGCCTTGTTTCTCATCTTTTTTATAGGGATAGTAATCGAGGCAGATGCCCAGGCTTGCTTCGGCAAGGCGTCCCATCAGCGCTGGTTCCAGCTCAACGACGATATTGAAATCGCTGAAGAGTCCGACAAACAATTCGGCCCGTCCTCCTTCTGCACGAACTTTCCTGAAAAACAAAGCTTGTCGGGAAAATGCTTCGACTTGCCGCGCTATCTCCTCTTCTACCCAAATGGTATCGGAGAGCACTGTTTTCTTCGTTAGTCTTTCGGTCCAGTAGGAGAAATCATAGGCACCTCCCAAAGGTTTTCCATGAATCGAGAAGCGAGGACTTCCCACAGTCCAACTGCGATTGGGCGTGCGCCCCATCGTTCTTGAAATCTCTTCGTGAGGCATATCTGGATGCCAAATCCGAAGGGAAATAACGTACTGATAAGCACAGGGATCTGGTTCTTGCATGTTCATGACACCACGTTTTTGTTCAGAGGGTCGTTATCGGACCAAGCCGCTTCAGCCGAAGGAAGATTCAATCTTGCGCAATCATAGTCGGCTTCTCTCGCCCCTTTGGGTCCAAGAAATTCAACTTCAAGAAGTCGTCGATTCGAAAACCTGATCAGCAATTTCCCGACGTCTCTGCGACCAAAAAAAGGCAGCTGTTTTACCAAATGCTGGATGTCATGGCTCGTTGAGCATTCCCGGCCTATCGTGACAGCAAGCCACAGTAGCGGAATCACTGCCATCGAAAACAGGAGCACTGGCTGACCGTGTGCCTGTAGTCTTGGTGTTGCTCACATTTGGCCGCTGGTGATTTCATGGATCATCTTTAAATCGCGGGATGGAGCCAAAATCCGAGAGCAACTTCTCCTTCAATTGGTTTGCCTTTTCCATATCAGCGTCACCCATTTTTCCAGCCAGCATCTTTAAATTCGATGCGAGAAATTGTTTTAGCTCTGCTTTTTCTTCATGACTTTCCGCGACAGAGAACCATGCGTAGGACAGTGGTAGATTCTTGATCGGAGAGCCTTCGCCATAAGCGAACGCAAGGTCAACTTCAGCTAAACGGAAGCCTTTTTGTGCGGCACCAAGGAAAAACGGAACAGCTTCCTGGATGCTGCGCTCTTTGCGAAGAATGACACCAAGGATATGAATTGCGGGCGGATATCCACTCTCGGCCGACTTGGTTTCCAGCTTGACGCCTTCATCACTATCTTTTCTTCCACATTGCCCCGTCAAAAGCTGAGTGCCCAACAAATATTGGGCCTTGGGATTCCCTTGCTGAACTTCTGCCTCCAGCAACTTTTGTGAGGCATCGCTGCAATCGCGGGGGAGTTGCGCATGAGCGCAGTTCAACAGAAATAACAGTAGAAAAAAAATTGCCGGGTAAATTTTCATTTTGAATTTTCGTGATTGTTTGAATTCTCGCCGATTGCGGACGCGAACGCGCCAAGAAGAAGTCATTGCGGATGAGACACCGAAGGCAACTACCGCAATATAGGTCATCCTAGCCGCAATAACGTTCGCCTCTCAACCGCTCTCCGCCACGTTTCCAGAATTTGCTGCAGGGCAGACTATTTGGTCCAGCGTGTGGACTATCAGGAATTCATTTCTCCGCTGCACGTTTTAAAACTGCCTTCAATTGATCCCAATACCAAATGGACTCGTTGACGAATTCTGCGGATAGCGCGCTATCCCAAAGTTGGATGTTTGTTTCAATCCCTTCGCGAAGCAACATGGCTTGCATCAGGCAAAGCGTTCGTCGCCGGCCAGTAAGCCAGTGAGATGACTCCGACGAAACGAGCTTCATTGCTTGCTGCAACGAGCATTCGATCTTTTGTCGTAGCCGAATAACCGCGCGCTTGTCATCCTTCCCAAATGCAGGGCCCAATACGTAATACATAGCACCGGCCGCAGCAGCATCGTACATGTCCTGAAGATAATCATCCACGCTGCACGAGCTGCCAACGCGGTCGATCTCACCGGAAACCGTATCGACCAGGTAGGCATTAACCCCAACATAGCAACGTTCCAGTATCCCTCGGACGACATACGCCTCACTATTGGCGCGGATGATCCAGTAGTCACTCCGCTCAGACAGCGTACAGGACTGGATTGCAAAAGGTTCGGTAGCCGAGGAGCGGTCAAGATAGCGAAGCACCAAGGTCTTCGCCTGTTCTGCATCGATCATTACTCCCTTCCACGTTTGCGTAGATCAGACCAGCCATTCGGATGATTTTAGTCATGTCCTCTTCTGGCCGGCTGCGGACACGCTACTCACTCAAACTTCGGCGAAGCGCAATTCCAGGCATTTTCATCATATCGCCCCCAGTGCAGCTTTCCGTTCGATGTGTAAACGGCCATGGTGCCCGCTCCAGATTCTTTCGATGGGTAAGAGTCGAATTCGATTTTTCCATCTATTTCCAGAGGAGGCTTGGATTCGTCCAACGGTCTTAGGCGTAGGCGCAAGTTGTTTTCCGGATCCAGGCTCCAAGCGCCAATCGCGAGATTCCCTTTTCTAAAACGCTCATTGACGTCGCACGGCATGAATGAGATCAGCGTTCCATCATGCTCAAATTTCCAGGCTACGCCAACGTCACCAGTCCGAAAAAGATGCGGAAAAGATGCAGTGGTTCCGGGTGCAATAGAGGCAGGAAAGAAATTGGAGAGCCAGCTTCCCACCACTTTATCCGACATCCCATCGCCCTTCGCCCTACTGGCGGTTGTCACCAGTACCAGAGAAATGAGTGCAAAACAAATGTTGATTTTTTTCATGATTTTAGTGTGCTCTTCCAGTGAGCAACTCCGGAAACATTCTTGCGTCTCTTCTTGGCCGATTGCAGACGGCACTTAGGGCCTGTGTCAATTCACGCGTCTCTCTAGAAGGCAGGCTTCCGCTCCCTTGCAAACCGCATAATGCGGCACGCCAGCTCCGTCACGGGGACATTACTTAGGAAACGAGTGCATTCAAAGGACATGAATGCCGGAAAACGTTGCCGGATCTTCTCTTCTTCTCGGTGCGAGTTCCCATTGAGGTAATGTCGTCCCATTTGGCGGCTGACAATGATCTCAACACATTCCTCCAGCTCGAAGGATGGTAACAGCAAGACAGACAGAGGATTATGTTCGATTCGGTGACGCAGCCCTAGATAACCTTCGGCAACGTCTGCTGGATATGTAATGAAGCCGGAAGATAGGGCAAGAACTACGGGCGCATTGCCTATGGAAACAATTGATTCGTAAATTGCCAAGTTTCGCTGTGCGTATGCGCGATAGCCTTTCGTTTCGATAAATGCGGAAATATCGCCCGCAGAGGAGATAAAGGATTCATCAAGATCGATGAACTCCCAAGCTAGCAGCTTCCCCAGCAACTTTCCAACACTCCTTTTTCCGGCACCGCCTGGGCCCGCGAGATGAAGTACATTTTTCATTTTTTTCTTCTCATGCGCATGGCCGAAGCATATGTCCGACGTCTGTTCTTGGCCGATTGCGGACGTCTACGAACCTGTAATCCATTGGTCCGTATCGCGACATTTATTCAGTCCCACAACGCGAAATCCATCCTCATCCTCGGAGACATTGACGCCGACCAAAGCAAGCGCGGAATTAATTGCATCAGCACCGACAATCGGACCTGAAACCAATTCGCCGCCATTGATCACCGCACATGCTTGCGTCCCGACGCCTCCAAAGTATTCGGCTTCCAAGTATAGGACGATACCTGGAAGAGCGATTTTTTTGCAAAGAGCGATCAACGAGTGTGGCATCGCTTTTTCACCACCCTCCGTCAGAGGAAGGAAAGGAATGCCGGTGGCCGCTCGCAGAGCGCTTGTCATTGGAATCATAGCCAACCCCTGATTTAACTCCACCAAACCCGGAAAGACGGCCGAGCCCCCATTTTCTAAAGAAGATCGCGGCAAAACGAATGCCTGAAGGGTATATGCCATTTTTATATTTCACACGATTCGCGTCTGGCCGAATTAGAGCATGCCCTCGGATGACGTATGCATAGTCCTCTTCTGATCGATTGCAGTCATTCCGGTAGCTTACTAAAAACTGTGACATCACTACTCGTCGCAAAGATGAATGAGTTCCCGCTATAGGAAAATCCAAACGTTTGAAAGTAACCAGATGCGATATGCAGACAGTCTGTTTGATGACCTTCTACGAAAGGTGATTTATAGGGGCCACAGAAGAACAGATCAGACTCCGGCCAGTTGGGAGCGGCGCTTTCCAGCGATTCCCCACGCTTGTTGGCAAGAGGCAAACCACCACCAACCATGCCAGCCAGCTGTATTCGTTCATCCTTCAGCGGGCCTATCCCTTCACAAGTCAAGGACGATGCAGAATACCAATCGCCATTGATCTCATAGTCGCGCGCGATTTTTTCCCCACGCGTGCAATCAATCACTCCTCTGCCAGCGCTGGACACAACCAAAAGCAATTCTGATCGTTGTGAGAACCCAACTTCGGTTAGACCTCCAACAGCGAATGCTCCCGTCTTTTGCCAACCAGGGGGACAAGCTTGAGATGGAATCTTCGACAACAGCTGAATGAGTCTTGCACGATTGTTTTTTTCGTATTCGTTCATGACGTGCCGATGCATTTTTCGTTATAGGAGATTCCGCTTTTGGCCGATAGCGGATCTTTTTCGAAGCGCTCTTAATACAGCAATTCCGGGGGGCGAGGCCATTTCAGATAGGGAAGCAAGCTGACTTTGTCTTCTTCGGAGAGAGGTTCCGATAAAGGGATTGCCAACGCTCGCACTTGCGGCCAAGGGGCCTGTTCTGCGATTTCTGCCGTGAACCCCATCAGTTTCTCAATGTTTTCAACTGGAGGGGTGAGCAATAAAGGCGATAGATCGCAGACATAACTGAAATTAAAAGTGTTGCCGCGTCTAGCCCATTCGCAAGGTCGCCAAGCATGCTCCGGCACCTCGTGCAACATAAAATTCACGATGTCGACGCCTTCGGCCTCTGGGCCGCGCAACTGCTCTCTTACCGTTTTGAGTCTTCGCTTGAACCAGGTTGCGAATCCCCAATGCGTCCTATTGAGTTGCAGTGTGCGTTTCTCGCTGCGCGCCTCGTAATAGATTCGTGCTGTAGTAATAGTCATAATAGAAACGATAAGCTAAGACGGCTCCTGCCCGAAATCGGCCTTGACCGTCGCCTCTACTGCGGCAGAAGCGTGTTGATTCCATTCCGGAGGATCGCCATATCGCGCTTTGCAAGAGCATTAAAAGAGTCCAGCGCGCTGAACTAATTCTTCGATTGCCTTATAAGTCGTCTGCATATTAGGCACGATGCCGGCGATATCTCTTAGCCCCGAGATAAGTCCTTTGACAGTGAATCTATTAGGTTTATCTGCCTTCACCGCAGCGTTGCACTGCTCGACGTGATCCAACATATCTTTCCTAGCGGCGGGATCAACTTCACTAGATGCGTTAATCGCTATTTTCATATCATTCAGCAGCTCAAAAATCTTTGAGATATCCGCGTCGACCGTTTGATAAATGACAGCACTTGAACCTGAACCATTTTGAATTGCACCCACTGGACCATGCACAGTGGTATTGAACACGTTTGGCGATGGAGCCTTTTCTCGGCGCTCGGCAAAGTGGAGCGCGACTTCGGTCTTATTCTTAGCTAGAACCCTGCTGGCGGCACTATCGAAGTCCAAAGCTTGCTGCAGTTTCGGATCGATTTCTCGTAAGTAGACGCTACGTAACGTCTGAATTTCATGCTCAAGAGAATCGTGGGTAATCTTATGAAGCGCATTTTTTTGCGCAAGTTCTTCTACATCACGCAAGACGCTAGATGCCCGGTACGCCTCAGAGCGGATTTCGTCAGATCGGGCGGTGAGTTCGCTCACAATCGCTTCAAACACCATTTTGTACCGAGCCCCTGAATTGAGCGTGCCTTTCGCAGCCAGACTTCGCTTAATACCCTCAATTGATTGCTCTATACGTACCGTTTGTTGCTGCAACTTATTGGTTCTCTGCTCGGCAAAGAGCACATCAAATTGTTCATGCATTTATTCATCCCTCCGGTCCACATCTTGATATTTTTTCCGACAACTAGACAGAGTTCCACCAACGATCGATCAAGGAACTTGATCGCGACCCGATGCTGAGTCCCTGGAGCCAATATTTCGTGTTCAGCCAGTAGCCAACGGCAATCGAAATATTCGGCATCGATCGATAACAAGCAACCGTAGCCGTGAGATTCATAAGATCGAATAGGTTGGCGTCGACCGCCATCCTCCATCCTTATAAGATGAAGACGTACTATCACGTCAGGAGCAGGAATTGGCTTATCCATTTGTGCCAATCATATAGTACGTTGAGAACCAGGCACCCGTTCCCGGCCGAGGGCGGACTTCCTTAAATCGTATACAAAGAGATGCGATCACCCCATCTGCAACCTGACCATCTGTTTCTCGAGCGATGTAAGTACCAAGTTAACAATGTGATCGACGTCTTTGGATGCCCTTATCTGTGCCACGGCATCAGTTATTTCTTGAACATGCGGTGAGATATATGCCGCGCTACTCAAATGAGATCGGATCGAATCAAGTACTGCGACGCGGATATCAGAATTTACGGATTTGAGTAGTTGGAGCAAAACTAAAATCGCGTTGTAACTCTGGATATCGCCGAGAGTCTCTGCGCATCGAATACCCCACTTTTCGGGCTTGCCAAGGCACGAGGTAGCAAGAGCACTCCAATCGCTATCGGTAAATCTGCTCAAAATCAATCCCGCCTGCGATATTCCCTCATCTGACCAATAGTCAGACGAGAAGTCGCGACCAAGATATTCATCGTAAAGTTCGTACATTTCAGATTCTCGCGGGTCCAGGAACGCCCGCTTGTTCCGAACGCCAAACCATGAGTATTTCCATCCACAACAAACAGCCTGAATTCGTGGGACAGTTTGCGTAGAAGGGCCACTTCTGACCGATAGCGGACATCATAGCCCCAATAACAATGACGATCGCCGATATGGAAACCGCCCATGGTTCTCAGCAAATCATGCGAACCCCTAAACGAGCATGTGATCGGGATAGCTCCGTTATCTGCCGTTCATCATTAGCTAAAAACGCGGCCAGGAAAGCACGCTTCTGAAAACTTGCGGACGACATCGGGACGTTGAAACGCAAGCATGGAAGCAGCAAGAAAAAAGCGGGCGCTCAACGGCAGGTATTGAGATCTGTATTGCTGATGATCATTCCTTGCTTGCTGCCTACGCTCCGGCTCAATGACATATCCTCGGCATGATAACCAGGTTCATCTTGTTCCAGAACGATATACTGCGCGCCGTTTTTCCAGGCACGCAGAGATCCGTAAACCCTTCCCTTTTTGATGTCTTTCAGATACTCGGCTGTTGCGTCGCTGTAGTTCTTGTCGAAGTAGGCTGATGCTGCGGCAACATCCTCTTTTTTCCCGCGCATGATATAGAACGCGGATTCCGCATTGCTACTGTCTTCTGTCGAAGCAAAGACAGCGGCCAAAACGGGAACCTGAACATGCGCAAATTCCATCTGGCAGAGCGGTACTCCCATCACCATCAAAGACTTTGCACGAGGAAAGCATTTATTGGGTTCAGAATCCGAGTCCTGTACGACAACAGCCTTCTTCGATACAAGTAATTGCGCATCAGCCATTTGCCTTACAGTTCTGGGGGTGGCACTTAATTTCTCACAGGCCTCCTGGACCGAGCTTGCAGTCGCCTGCAACGCATCATTGTCACGACACAGACATCGACATCGGGTGACTCTGCAACCGCCAATTCCTGAACGTGACCAAACACCTTCAGCGATTCACAAGCAGAACGATTGCAGAAAATATCATTCCCCAAAATACCAACACGCCTGCCAATCCCATCAACATGAGGATCTGGCTGAGATAACGAAGAGCTGATCGTGCTTGATGGAATCTGTCATTCATCTTTGCCAGGAACAGGATGGCGAGCCCCGAACAAATGGTGAAGAAGATGGTGCCGCGGATACTGGCCGTGACAACCCGATTCCCCTCCTTCAACCACGAGGAATAGGAATGATCCATGAAGCTCACTACTATCAGCCATTGAATCGCGATAACGATGCCCGCAAGGACCAGTCCGATTTTTGTCTTCATTGAAAATGAGAAGTCAGATTTCAGACCATTTGCCAGTAGTACTTCGCCGCCAGCCGATAGGCTCGCAATGGTTCGGTGACGCTTGCATCCAAGGCAAGCGGTTCATCAATGACTTGTGAGAGAGGATCGCAGGTCATATGGCTTCTTTCGATATGTCGGTTGGGCCGCAGTCCGTCCCGGGCCGATTGTGGGCATCGTGCGCAAGAAAAATCCATGTCACTCGCGGTTGCACAGGACTCCGATTACATCGTTACAGGTAGCGATTGGCCAACTCGTCGATCGCCACCGATAGGTGGCCTATATTGACTCCTTGCATGCGCCACACCTGCTTGCGTGATTCCTAGTGCATAACTCGCACCGTACCCAACATGTCATGCACACCAAGCACCATCATCGCGAGAAATGCAATCAAGGCGAGGTAGCACGTACTGTAGTTAAGCTTCGTCGAAAGCGGAACTCCGTAATAGCGCGCATTGTCGGGATGACTCGGATCATAGTTCCAGGCTAGTCGAAGTTGCGGCAAAGCCAATATCGCAACCAGGATCAGCATCGGGCTCGGATGGTAGACGAACAGCGCTATCAACACCGGAACGCCGGCGAACCAGATACGGGGAGACAATACTGCCGTAATGCGGCCACCATCGAAGGGCGACAACGGGATGAGATTGAATAGATTGAGGAAAAAGCCACTGTATGAAATGGCGAGCAACAGCGAGCTGTCCAGTTGACGTGCTGCGAAATAGCAGGCAAGCGCTGCAATACTGCCAGCAAGTGGGCCGGCCAATCCGACATACGCTTCCGTTTCTGCATCGAGGGGCTTGTCCTTCATTTCTATCCACGCACCGACGAATGGAATGAAGGTCGGCAAGCCGACATCCAGCCGCCGATTGCGGGCTGCCCAGTAATGGCCGTATTCGTGAATCAGCAGCATGCATACAAAGCCCAGCGCATAGCGCCAGCCGAAGATCAAGGTATAGCCTAATAGCGACAGCAGCATGGAACCGCCCGACGCAAGCAACTTGCCGAACTTGAGCCCGGATAGGGCAAGCACTAGCAGTTTGATCATGACGTTTGCTCAGCGTGAGTCCGCAGGCCCGGGCGACGACGGTGGAGTGTTCTGCGCTTCCGGTGGAATTAGCACGGTCGAAACGGGAGCATGCGTATCTTCTCCCGACACAGTCGGAGAGGCAGTCTTGGCTTTACCGGTAAAGAACTTCTTGAAGGCCGCGCCAAAGCCGAACACGGCCAACAGAATCACCTTGAAGAACTTGGCAAAAAAGGCAGCAATGAGAGCAAACAGGCCCAGCTTCTTGATCGCCACCCCAGCCACCAAAGCGGCAAGACCATATTCGGCGACATGATCGGTGGATGCGTTGAAATCAATGTATCGTTTGCCTTCGTTGAAACTGATCGCCGCAAGCAGTTGTTGCGCAGCTGGCTTGTATTGTTGGAGCAGATCCAGCGAGCTGACCATAGTGAGTGAGAGATAGCCTTCACGACCCAATGCTAAGGTACGGTAATTCACCGAAAGGTCGGATGGGGCATCATGCTTGCCTTTGTTGGCCACGATGGCTGACCACACCAGCTTATGTGTAGCCGAATCATATTTGGGTATCTCGGCCCAACCGGTCACTTCGATCTCAGGAATCCCGTGTTGCGTGCGCTCAGCATTGGCGGCCTCCGTGCCTTCCTTGAGGTTGCTGAGGATGTCGTCTGCCTTCCAATCCTTGGCATCATCGTCACGGACATAGCCGGCTTTTTCCACGGTCAGTACGCTCAGCCATGAGCTTGTGCCATCGGTAGGCACAATGATGCCGACCAATCCTTGTTCATTAACGCGGTTGCCAAGGGAACGCAAATAACGTGCCGCGGCAGCAGAAGGGATGAATGCAGTTCCAGCCGGGAGCGCAAGCTTTGCCTGATCTTGGATATCGATGGAGACAGGGCCATGCTGGAGAAGCTTTTCAGCCTCCTGAGCCGCAGCTTTTTGCTCGGCTTCGGTCGCTTGGTCCACCGCATTGGCGCTGCTGCAGATGAAAAATAGACTTGCAAAAAAAGAAATGAGAAAACGCAGTGATGCATTCATGGATGGAATTCCCCTTTTAATTGTTTATGTCGGCGGTATGGCTGCCAAACATTATGGCAGAAGAAGTTCCCGACTGATGAGATTGAGTGGCATGCCGGCCTCAAAGCTGTCATCGCCAAAAATTGGATTCTGCTCGTGTACCAACGGCGTCAGAAGAACCACCCAAAGCTACTGCTTCGATAAAAAGAAAGAGCGATTTTCTGTGACGCATGGATTCACCTTCCGGATTTCACAAGCTCACATGCAACGATTTCCACGTGCCCCGCTACCAACTCGATACACCCGAAATCACCTTCGAGCGTGAGCCTATGGGGAGCAAACTGTATCGCTTCAATCTCACCGAGGCTTGGGCTGCCGTCGGCAGTGCAACGGCCTGCATTGAGCGCGATTGGATGAAAGCTCATCTGCACGTCGACATCATGCAAGGCGATGGCGTCGATCCGAACTCTCCGGTCCTCCACAGTAAGGACTTCAAGGCCGGCATACGTCTTCTCTTGCGCCCACTCAATGGAGAGGAGCTCACCCTCCAACAGGTCATGCATGTTCATGCGACACTCCTGAATATCGGCCTGCCAGACACCCGCACATAAAAAAGCCGTCCGGGCCACCAGGGCGCGAACGGCGATCAGCAAGCAAGGCAGGCAGCCTCAGCCCACGTGATAAAGATGCACCGGCCGAAACCCCAGGCGCTCCTTGTGCCGCGCAATCTTCTGCAGCATCCGCAAGCCTTCCTCATGCCCGGCCACCACTACCCGGCGCACGGCGCTGCGGCCTTCGATACCGTCCCAGGCTTGCGTGAGTACCCAGTCACCCAGCAGATCCTGCACCAGGTCCACCGTGAAGATGGCGCGCGTCTTGCCGTCGGTGAAGTGCAGGCGCGTGGCCACGGTCACGGGCAGTGCATGGGTGACGTGGTCAGCGGAATCGATCATGGCAAAAGCAGGGCTACGGAACGGCGGGCGTGGATGATAGCAGGACGGCGACGGAATACAAGAACCAGCGGCAAAAGTCCGGAAATGAAACTAACCGCCCGGCATCAGGCCGGACGGCGATTCCGTAAACTATTTACAGGTTCGGCGCCAGCCAGCGCTCCACCTCTTCCTTGGGCACATGGCGGCGTTCCGCCATATCCACGACCTGGTCTTCACCGATCTTGCCGACCACGAAGTACTTCGACTGCGGATGCGCGAAGTAGAAACCCGACACCGAGGCGCCGGGGAACATGGCGTAAGACTCGGTCAACTGCATGCCGATCTCGTCGCACTGCATGACGCGGAAAGCCTCAGCCTTGACGGTGTGCTCCGGGCAAGCCGGATAGCCGGGGGCGGGACGGATGCCGAGATATTTTTCCTTGATGAGATCGGTGCTGCTCAGGTTCTCATCAGCGGCATAGCCCCACAGGTCCTTGCGCACGCGCTCATGCAGGTATTCGGCGAAGGCTTCGGCCAGGCGGTCGGCCAGGGCCTTGAGCATGATCGAGGAATAATCGTCGTGGGCATCCTCGAAGCGCTTTTCGTATTTCTCGATGCCCAGGCCCGCGGTCACGGCAAACATGCCGATGTAATCCTGCACGCCCGATGCCTTGGGCGCGATGAAGTCCGACAGGCACTGGTTGGGACGCGCCACGCCATCGACCACCGGCTTCTCGGTCTGCTGGCGCAGGCCGTAATAGGTGAAGGCGACCTGGCTGCGGCTATCGTCGGTGTAGATCTCGATGTCGTCATCATTGACGGTGTTGGCTGGCAGCAGCGAGATGACGCCATTGGCGGTGAGCCAGCGGCCATCGATGATCTTCTTCAACATGGCCTGGGCTTCCTGGAAGACCTTGGTCGCCGCTTCGCCCACAACTTCATCGGTGAGGATGGCAGGATAAGGACCGGCCAGGTCCCAGGTCTGGAAGAACGGACCCCAGTCGATGTAGTTGGCCAGCAAACCCAGGTCCACATTCTTGAACAGGCGGCGGCCGATGAACTTGGGCTTGACCGGTGCGAATTCCAGCTTGGTCTTGTTGGCGCGGGCCGCTGCCAGCGGCAGCATGGGCGCGGCCTTCTTGCTGGCGTGCTGTTCGCGGATGCGTTCGTAGTCGGCGTTGAGGTCGGCCACGTACTGCGTCTTCTGCTCGTCGGCCAGCAGCGACTGCGCCACCGACACGGCGCGCGAGGCGTCGGGCACGTAGACCACCGGGCCTTCGTAATTGGGAGCGATCTTGACGGCCGTGTGGGCGCGCGAGGTCGTGGCGCCGCCGATCATCAGCGGCATCTTCAGGCCGGCGAAATACGGGTCGCGCTGCATTTCCTTGGCGACGTAGGCCATCTCTTCCAGCGACGGGGTGATCAGGCCGGAGAGGCCGATGATGTCGGCCTTCTCTTCCTTGGCCTTGGCCAGGATCTCGGCGCAGGGCACCATCACGCCCATGTTGACGACCTCGAAGTTGTTGCACTGGAGGACGACGGTGACAATGTTCTTGCCGATGTCGTGGACATCGCCCTTGACGGTGGCGATGACGATCTTGCCCTTGGGCTTGGCGACTTCACCGGTGGCGATTTCGAGCTGGCGCTTCTCTTCTTCGATGAAGGGGATCAGGTGCGCCACGGCCTGCTTCATCACGCGTGCCGACTTGACCACCTGCGGCAGGAACATCTTGCCCTGGCCGAACAGGTCACCGACCACGTTCATGCCATCCATCAGCGGACCTTCGATCACGTGGATGGGACGGCCGCCATCGGCGGCGACCTGCTGGCGCACCTCTTCGGTGTCTTCCACGATCCACTGCGTGATGCCGTGTACCAGCGCATGCGAGAGGCGCTTGGCCACCGGCAGATTGCGCCATTCCAGGGTGGCTTCTTCCTTCTTGTCGCCGGCCTTCAAGGTAGCGGCGTATTCGATCATGCGCTCGGTGGCGTCTTCGCGGCGGTTCAGGACCACGTCTTCCACGCGCTCGCGCAGCTCGGCCGGCAGGTCGTCATAGACGCCGATCATGCCGGCATTGACGATGCCCATGGTCATGCCGGCCTTGATGGCGTGATACAGGAAAACGGTGTGGATCGCTTCGCGCGCCGGGTCGTTGCCGCGGAAGCTGAAGGAGACGTTGGAGACACCGCCGCTGATCTTGGCGTAGGGCAGGTTCTGGTGGATCCAGCGGGTGGCTTCGATGAAGTCGACCGCGTAGTTGTTGTGTTCCTCGATGCCGGTGGCGACCGCAAAGATGTTGGGGTCGAAGATGATGTCTTCGGGCGGGAAGTCCAGCTTGTCCACTAGCAGGCGATAGGCGCGTTCGCAGATCTCGATCTTGCGGGCGAAGGTATCGGCCTGGCCCACTTCGTCGAAGGCCATGACGATGACAGCCGCCCCATAGCGGCGGCACAGCTTGGCTTCACGCAGGAATTTCTCTTCGCCTTCCTTCATCGAGATGGAGTTGACGATGGACTTGCCCTGCACGCACTTCAGGCCCGCTTCGATGACTTCCCACTTGGAGGAGTCGATCATGATGGGCACGCGCGCGATGTCGGGTTCGGAGGCGATCAGGTTGAGGAAGCGCGTCATGGCGGCGACCGAATCGAGCATCGCCTCATCCATGTTGATGTCGATGATCTGCGCGCCGTTCTCGACCTGCTGGCGGGCCACTGCCAGGGCCTCGTCGTATTGTTCGTTCAGGATCAGGCGGGCGAAGGCCTTGGAACCGGTGACGTTGGTACGCTCGCCGACGTTGACGTAGAGCGACTGGTCATTGATGGTGAAGGGCTCCAGGCCCGACAGGCGCATCTCGTGCGTGGGCTCGGGCAGCTTGCGCGGGGCGATGGTGGCCACCGTGTCGGCAATGGCCTTGATGTGCGGCGGCGTGGTGCCGCAGCAGCCACCGGCGACGTTGACGAAACCGCTCTCGGCGAATTCCTTCAACAGGGCCGAGGTGACGTCCGGGGTTTCATCGAAGCCGGTATCGCTCATCGGATTGGGCAGGCCGGCGTTGGGGTAGATGCAGACGTAGGTGTCGGCGATCTTGGACAGCTCTTCCGCATAGGGGCGCATCAGGGCCGCACCGAGCGCGCAGTTCAGGCCCACGGTCAGCGGGCGCGCATGGCGGATGGAGTTCCAGAAGGCGGTCACGGTCTGGCCCGACAGGATGCGGCCGGAGGCGTCCGTCACGGTGCCCGAGATCATGATGGGCAGGCGCTTGCCGCTCTCTTCGAAGAAAGTATCAATGGCGAACAAAGCCGCCTTGCAGTTGAGCGTATCGAAGATGGTCTCGACCAGCAGCACGTCGGCACCACCTTCGACCAGCGCACGGGTCTGCTCCAGGTAGGCCGTGACCAGCTGATCGAAGCTGACGTTGCGCGCGGCCGGGTCATTGACGTCCGGCGAGATCGAAGCGGTCTTGGGCGTGGGGCCGAGGGCGCCGGCCACGAAGCGCGGCTTGTCCGGGGTCGAGTACTTGTCGCAGGCCGCACGTGCCAGGCGCGCCGATTCCACGTTCATCTCGTAGACCAGGTGCGCCATGTGGTAATCGTCCTGGGCCACGCTGGTGGCACCGAAGGTATTGGTCTCGATCAGGTCGGCACCGGCGGCCAGGTATTGCTCGTGGATTTCCTGGATGATGTGCGGCTGGGTCAGCGAGAGCAGTTCGTTGTTGCCCTTGACGAACAGGTCCTTGCCGGGAACGCTGAAGCCGGCGAAACGCTGGCCGCGATAATCCTCTTCGGTCAGCTTGTAGCGCTGGATCATGGTGCCCATGGCGCCATCGAGGATGAGGATGCGCTGCGACATCAGGTCGCGCAGCAGCAATTCGGTCTGGCACAGTTCGTTCGGCTTCATCTGGCGTTTTTCTCTGGTAACGGCAACAATGCGAGGCCTGATCCCGCACGCGAGCGCGCTGCGGATAAAAAAACCGGCCAGAAAAGGACCGGTTCGTCAGGCAAAAAGTGAACCCGATTATACGCCAAAGCACCCTCCCCCCGCCTCCCGGCAGGCTTTGCGGGCGGGGCTTAGTTGCAGAATGTTAACTATTTACATCCATGCCCGATCACCCGCCCATCCTCATTTTGACCGCCCTGGAAAATGAACTCGATGCCGCCGCCGCCCCGGCGGGGGTGCAGGTGGTTTATTGCGGCGTGGGCAAGGTCAATGCCGCCCTGCATGCGACCCAGGCCATCCTGACCCATCGCCCGCGTGCACTCATCAATTTCGGCACGGCCGGCAAGATCGATCCGGGGCACGACGGGCTGCTCGAAGTGGCGGCCGTCATCCAGCGCGACATGGCGGCCATGCCGCTGGCACCGCGCGGAGTGACACCATTGATGAACCAGGAGCAACAGCCGGCACGCCTGGAGTCCGGCTACCCCGGCGTGCTGTGCGGCACCGGCGACAGCTTCGTGACGGCGGCCGATGACTGGCTGCTGGAACAGAAGGTCGATCTGGTGGATATGGAATTGTTTGCCATCGCCCGCGTGTGCCGGCACTTTGGCTTGCCGTGGCGGGCCTTCAAGTTCATCACCGATGGGGCCGATGACGATGCGGCCGAGGACTGGCAGGCGCGCGTGCATCTGGGCGAGGAACTGTTCTGGCGGCATCTGCCGCTGGTGCTCAGGCAGTTCGAGGGAGAACAGGCGCGTTGATTCGCGCAGGCGTTCAGGCGCGACGGGAGGACTTAGTTCGCGCCTGAACCAAAGTCCTCATGCCTGCCTGAAGGTGGTCGCAGCGCTCAGGCGAAGCGCCCGCCTTCCAGCGGGAATCCCTTCAGGAATTCTGCCGCCGGCAGGCGCTTGCCGCCCGGCTTCTGCAGTTCCGTCAGCAGCAATGCGCCTTCACCGCAAGCCACCACGATGCCAGCCTGGGCATCGGCCGACAGTACCTGTCCCGGCTCGCCCTGCTGCGCCACCTTGACCGGACGCGCCTGCCACAGCTTGACCACGGTATCGCCGAAGCGGCCGGTTGCGCCGGGGAAGGGATTGAAGGCGCGGATGCGGCGGGCCAGCTGCTCGGCACTCTGGGTGAAGTCGAGCGCGGCCTCTTCCTTGGCTATCTTGGCGGCGTAGTTGGCGCCCTCTTCCGGCTGCGGCGTGGCCGGCAGCGTGCCCTGTTCCAGCCTCGCAATCGCTTCCACGATCATCTTGCCGCCCAGTGCGGCCAGCTTGTCATGCAGGCTGCCGGTGGTGTCGTCTTCGGCAATGGGGACGCTTTCGATCAGCATCATGGGGCCGGTGTCGAGGCCCTCTTCCATCTGCATGATGGTGATGCCGGTCTCGGTGTCACCGGCCTCGATGGCGCGATGGATGGGGGCGGCACCGCGCCAGCGCGGCAGCAGCGAGCCGTGGATGTTGATGCAGCCAAGGCGCGGGATGTCGAGCACGCTGCGCGGCAGGATCAGGCCATAGGCAGCCACCACCATCACGTCATGCGGGGTCGATTGCAGCAGGGCGTGGGCTTCCTGTGCCACTTCCGGATACTTGCCATTCAGGCGCAAGGAAACCGGCTGCGCCACGGGCGTACCGTGCTTGATCGCGCACTGCTTCACGGGCGAGGCCTGCAGCTGCATGCCGCGTCCGGCGGGGCGGTCGGGCTGGGTCAGCACCAGCGTGATCTCGTGACCGGCAGCGTACAGCGCTTCGAGCGCGACGGCGGCGAATTCCGGCGTGCCGGCAAAAATGATCTTCATGAAAAACTCCAGGGGCGGCCGCAGCCGCCAGATTTACAGATTGCGTTTCTTGTGGGGCGCGCGGGCGAAGGCCATATCGTACAGCCAGTTCGGCAGCAGCCGCAGCAGCTTGGCCACCACCCCCATCTGCCACGGGATGACGCGATAGCTCACGCCCTCGGCGATGCTCTCGACGGCACGCTCGGCAAAGCGCTCCACCGGCATCAGGAAGGGCATAGGATAGGTATTGACGCGGGTCATCGGGGTATCGATGTAGCCCGGCGCAATGGTCACGACCTTGATGCCGGAGGAGCGCAGTTCCACCCGCAGCGATTCGCAGTAGCTGATGACAGCCGACTTGGAGGCGCTGTAGGCCCCCGCCCCCGGCAGGCCGCGAATGCCGGCCACGCTGCCGATGCCGACCAGGCGGCAGCGATTGCGCTGCGCGGGCGGCGCGGCCTTCATGCGGGCCACGAAGGGCGTGAAGGTGGCAAAGGTGGCCGTGACGTTGACGGCCAGGATGCGTTCGAAGGCCGGCAGGTCTTTCTGGTATTCGGTCAGCGTGCCTTGCGAGATGCCGGCGTTGGCAATGACCACGTCAGCCCCGCCGAACTCGGCCAGGAAGGCTTCGGCGGCAGCCGCCAGGGCCGCATGGTCGGTGACGTCGAGGGCATAGACGCGGTGCCGTTCAGGATGCGGCAGGCTGGCGCGCAGGGCTTCCAGCTCGGCCGTGCGGCGCGCGACCAGGCCGAGGATGGCACCACGGCGGGCGTAGGCTTGCGCCAGGGCCATGCCGATACCGCTGGAGGCGCCGGTCAGGAACACGCGTTCCTGGGCTGCAACGACGAGAGGGTTGGCCATGCCTGCTCCTGAGGTGATATGAAGGTTTAGGTAATTTCTGCTGCCCAAATGACAACGGTCCGCGGCCTTGCGGACGCGGACCGTGTGGAACGGGTGAAGCTTATTTCTTTTTCGCGGGGGTGCTGCCAGCGGCCTTTTCAGCAGCCACCTTGGCCACCAGGTGATCCATCACCTGCAGGGCGGCGGCTTGCTGCATCGATTCCGGCTGGTTGGCAAGGGCCACGCCGACCACGGCCGGCGAGGTCACATAACGGCCATCGATGGCGATCATGGGCACGCCGTCGACCTTGTAGGCTTCCTGCAGCTGGGCAGCGCGGCGGGCCTTGGTCTGCACGCCGAAGGAGTTGTACAGGTCGAGGAATTTCTGCTTGTCCAGGCCGATCTTCTCGATGTAGGCCAGGATGGTCTTGTCGGTGTTGATGCGCTGGTTTTCCACGTGGATGGCCTGGAAGATCTTGGGGGTCAGCTCATCGGCCTTGCCCATGGCTTCCAGCGTGTAGTAGAGCTTCTGCTGCGGCACGAAGCTGTCGCGGAAGGCCACCGGCACCTTCTTGAAGCTGATCTTGTCGCCCTGCTTCTTGACCCAGGCCGTCAGCGACGGATCCCAGGCCGCGCAGTGCGGACAGTCGAACCAGAAGAACTCGGTGACTTCGACCTTGTTGCCGGAATCGGTCGGCTGGGCCTGCTCCAGCACACGGTAGTCGCTGCCCACTTGCGGATTGGCCGGCGAGGCCGAAGCGCCAACGCTGGCGGTGAAAGCCAGTACGCCGAAGCTGACCGCAGCCAGCAGCTTTTGATGGAAACGCATGGTATTACCCTCTCTGATGGATAGTCGGCGGAATCGGCCTGGGGCCGTTCCAAGCCCGTCGTGCCGGTCGGTTATCCCCTGCCGCCGGCATCCACGGTGCGATCTGTTTATTTGGGGATGCGCACGATGGCGGCATCGACCCCGTTATCGGACAGCTTGCTGCGCGTGCGGTTCATCGACTCCGCATGCTCGAAGGGACCGATGCGCACGCGGTAAAGCACGCCACTGTCTGCCGTGCGTTCGGTGACCTTGGCCTCGAAGCCCAGCAGGGCCAGCTTGGCGCGGGCACTTTCGGCATCGGCCTGGTCGCGGAAGGCACCGGTCTGCAGGAAGTAAGTCCACTTGTCGTCGTTGGTGTCGTTCTTGGCCGGCGGGGTCGCAGGCGTCGTGGCCGAGGGCTTGGCGTCAGCCGTCTTGCTGTCGGACTTGGACGGTGCCGGCGTGGCCGGGCTGGCCTGCGGCGTCGGCGCTACCGGCGGCACCGGTTGCGCGGCGGCCGTATTGGGCGGCACCGGCGTCTGCGACTGCTGCTGGTCGCGCGCTGCTTCGCGGGCGATGTCGCGGTTGCCGTAGAGCGGACGGTTGGGATCGGCCGCCTGGGCCGGTGTCGGGTCGGCGCGCTCGGGGCGCGTCACCTTGTTGACGAAGGGGATGGGCGACTTGGTGATCATCAGTGCCACACCCACGGCGATCCCAAGGCCGACGATCAAACCCAGGATCAGGCCGAGCAGCGTACCGCCGGCCTGCTTGTGATATTTCGCGTTCAACGGTTTCACGTTTCTCTTTAGCTGCTTGTTTTACATTCTGGCCGGAGCCGATACGCCCAACAATGCCAGGCCGTTGCGCAGCACCTGGCGGGTGGCGGACAACAGCGCCAGGCGTGCAGACCTGGTTGGGACATCGTCGACCAGCACGCGTTCCGCATTGTAGTAGCTATGCAGTTCGCCTGCCAGATCGCGCAGGTAGAAGGCCACCTGGTGCGGTCCCAGTTCCTGCAGGGCATGGGCCAGCATGTCCGGATACTCGGCCAGCTTGGCCAGCAGCGACGCTTCGCGCGGGGCGGTCAGCAGCGACAGGTCGGCCGTGGTCTTGAGCGCTTCTTCATCCACGCCCGACTTGCCCAGCACGGTGCAGATGCGGGCATGGGCGTACTGGACGTAGTAGACCGGGTTTTCATCGGACTGCGCCAGCGCCAGGTCGACATCGAAGACGAACTCGGTATCGGCCTTGCGCGAGATCAGGAAGAAGCGCACCGCATCGCGGCCGCGCGTGAGATCACGTTCCTGGCCCTCGACCGCTTCGCCGGCCGACCATTCGATCAGGTCGCGCAGGGTGACGTAGGAACCGGCGCGCTTGGAAATCTTGACCTCTTCGCCATTGCGCATGACGGTGACCATCTTGTGCAGCACGTAGTCGGGATAGCCCTGCGGGATACCCACGCCGGCAGCCTGCAGGCCGGCGCGCACGCGGGCGATGGTGCCGTGGTGGTCGCTGCCCTGAATGTTGATGACCTTGCCGTAGCCGCGTTGCCACTTGTTGATGTGATAGGCGACGTCGGGCACGAAGTAGGTGTAGGTGCCGTCGGTCTTCTTCATGACGCGATCCTTGTCGTCGCCATAGTCGGTGGTACGCAGCCAGAGCGCGCCATCCTGCTCGTAGGTCTTGCCAGCGGCAATGAGCGCCTCCACGGCGGCGGCCACCTTGCCGTCGGCGTAGAGCGAGGACTCCAGGTAGTAATTGTCGAACTTCACGCCGAAGGCCTGCAGGTCCAGGTCCTGCTCGTGGCGCAGGTAGGCCACGGCGAAGCGGCGGATCGATTCCATGTCTTCCACATCGCCGCTGCCGGTGACGGGCTCGCCGTCGCTGGCCGAGACGGTTTTCTTGTCGAGGAAGTCGCGGGCGATGTCGGCGATGTAGTCGCCGTTGTAGGCCGACTCGGGCCACTCGGCGTCACCCGGCTTGAAGCCGCGCGCACGCGCCTGCACCGAGGTGGCCAGCGTGGCGATCTGCACGCCGGCATCGTTGTAGTAGAACTCGCGCAGCACATCATAGCCCTGGGCTTCCAGCAGCGAGGACAGCGCATCACCCAGCGCGCCCTGGCGCCCATGGCCCACGTGCAGCGGACCGGTGGGGTTGGCCGAGACGAACTCGACCAGCACCTTCTTGCCAGCGCCCAGGCTGCCACGGCCGAAGGCCTCGCCCTGTTCGTGGATCACCTTGACCACCGCCTGCTTGGCGGCAGCCGCCACGCGCAGGTTGATGAAACCGGGGCCGGCGATCTCGACCGACTCCACCAGGCCTTCACGCGCCGGGTCGGCCATGACGGCGGCCACGATGGCTTGCGCCAGTTCGCGCGGGTTCTTCTTGAGCGGCTTGGCCAGCTGCATGGCGATGTTGCAGGCGATGTCGCCGTGCGAGGCATCGCGCGGACGCTCCAGGGTGATGGTCGGGGTCAGGCCGCTATCAGCCAGCAGCGGCTGCAAGGCGGACGAGAACAGGTCGGAGATGCGTTGTTTCTGTTGTGCGAGCATGGGAATGAGGGGTAAAGCGGAAGCGGCCGAGGCGCTGGTCTGGCAGGCTGCGCCGCGCGGAGGGATCGCTTGCAATTGGTTGAGCAGCCGAGATTATACCGGCTAGGCGCACCATGTTGGCTGCCCGAGCAAGCAGCTTGCACACAGGCAAGCTCTCTGTTCCATAAAGATGGCGCAATCACAACAAAGCGTGTGGCCGCGCTTGCCGGCGCTTGGACGCGCTTAGGTCAATTTTGCAACAAACTTCACCCGGCATTTCACGATGCGCCGGGGGCCCGCCTGCTGCCGGGCTGCCTTCATATATCGACCGGATCGACCTCAAGCGACCAGCGCACCCGCGTCTTCAGTTGCCGCAACTCGGCCAGCCAGTGCTTGAGGAAGCCTTGCAGCGCCGGGCGTGATGGACATTCGATGAGCAACTGCGCCCGCTCCACGTTGGCCACCCGCATCATGGTCATGGGGATAGGTTCGTTGATGGTGATGGCGGGGGCGTCCAACAGCGCGGCGGCCTCCTTCAGGAAAGCCATGGCCGTATCCAGCTCACGCGCCTCGGCGCGCAGCAGGGCCTGGTACATGAAGGGCGGGAAATGGGCCTGGCGGCGCTCGTCCAGCAGGTCGCCGGCAAAGCCGTCGTAGTCATGGCGCATCACGGCCTGGTACAGCGGGTGATGCGGATAGCGGGTCTGGATCAGCACCTCGCCCGAACTGCCATCGGCGGACAGCCCGGCCCGTCCGGCGCGGCCGGCCACCTGCATCAACTGGGCAAAGAGCCGTTCACTGGCGCGGTAGTCGTGCGAGAACAGCGCCGTATCGGGATTGAGCACGCCCACCAGCGTGAGTTTTTTGAAATCGTGTCCCTTGGCCACCATCTGGGTGCCGACCAGGATATCCACCTCGCCCCGGTGCACGCTGTCGAAGGCGCTCTGGGCCGAGCCCTTCAGGCGGGTCGAATCGGCATCGATGCGCAACACGCGCGCGCCGGGGAAAATCGCCCCCAATCCCTCCTCCACCCGCTGGGTACCGCGCCCCAGGGGCTGCAGGTCGACGTTGCCGCAGGTCGGGCAGGCGCGCGGGATGGCCAGTTCCAGGCTGCAATGGTGGCAGCGCAGGCGGCGCTCGGGCCGGTGCACCACCATGAAGGCATCGCAGCGCATGCAATTGCTGATCCAGCCGCAGGCATCGCAGGCCAGCACCGGCGCATAGCCGCGGCGGTTCAGGAACAGCAGCGACTGCTCGCCCTGCTCCAGGCGCTTGCGCACGGCGGCGATCAGGCCGGCGGTGAGGCCATCGACGGGCTTGTCGCGCTCCATGTCGATCACCTTGACGGTGGGCAGCACCGCCTGCTGGGCTGCGCGTTGGCGCAGCTCCAGGCGGCGGTAGCGGCCGGCCTGGGCGTGGTGCCAGGTTTCCAGCGAGGGCGTGGCCGAGCCCAGCACCACGGGAATGCCGAGCTGGTGCGCCCGCCACACCGCGAGGTCGCGTGCGGAATAGCGCAGGCCTTCCTGCTGCTTGTAGGAGGGATCGTGTTCCTCGTCGATGACGATGAGCTTCAGGGACGGCAGCGAAGACAGGATCGCCAGCCGCGTGCCCAGCACGATGTGGGCCTGGCCCAGGTGCGCGGCCAGCCAGTTGCGGGCGCGCTCGCCCTCGGCCAGCCCGCTGTGCAGCGCCACCACGTTCAGGTGCGGGAAGCGCGCGCGGATATTGCCTTCCAGTTGCGGGGTCAGGTTGATTTCGGGCACCAGCACCAGGATCTGCGCGGGGGCCGGCGCGGGCTGGCCAGGGTCGGCCGTGCCGGTGGGCGCTTCCTTGTTGCCCTGTGCCGCCTCATCGGCCGCACGGCGCAGGATGGCGGCGGCGGCTTGCAGGTAGACCTCGGTCTTGCCGCTGCCGGTGACGCCGTACAGCAGCAACGGCGCGAATCCCGTGGCACCGGCGATGGCGTCCACGGCCTGCTGCTGGGCCGGGTTCAGGGACGGTGCCTCACCCAGCTCGAGCGGATCGGGTGCAGCCTGCAGGCCGGGTTCTGCTGCTTCGGCGGTGATCGCTTCAGCCTCGGCGCGGGTCTTGCGGCGCGCCTTGGTCTTCTTGGGCGCGGCCAGACGGCCCAGGGCCTTGAGCGCCTTGTCCAGCGCTACGGTGGTCAGGGCGCGCAGGTTCTTGGGCAGCCCCGGCAGCATCACCTCGCCCAGCGGGCGCTGGTAGTAGTCGGCCGCGAAGCCGCACAGCGCCAGCCAGTGCGCCGACATCGGCGGCAACTGGTGGCGCACGGCAATGACGTCCTTGATCTTGTCGGCCTGCAAGTCGGTCTGGTCCGCATGGCCAACGACCACACCCACGGCTTCGCGGCGGCCGAACGGCACCACCACCAGCTGGCCGATGGCCGGCATGGGCTCCTCCGGCGTGGCCGGCTGCCAGCGGTAATCGAAGACGGTATGCAGGGGCGTATCGAGCGCCACCTGGAGCAGGCGTTGTTCCACGAACTTAAAGTCAATCCTGAAAAACCGGGCTAAGCCCCGGTTTCATCGTCATTTTTGGACCTATCCACATACGCTGTGGATAACTTTGGGGACAAGTGCCACTTGACATCGCCCCGTGCAGGCTGGCTGCGGCTTGCGATGCGTTGCCCAAATCGAGGGCAAAAAATTAAGCCAATGAAATCAATGACTTGCATCCGAGGCTTCAAGCACGAAAAATATTTTTGCATGGAAGCTTTGCGCATGGCGCTGGTGCTTCCTGTGTGCATAAGTCTGCACCAAGGGGCAATGTGCCCAGCGTTTGTCAAGTCCTGACCGACAGAATTTTGTCGGCTTTGGCCGGCAGGCCGTTATCTCACTGTCCTACAAACTTAAAGTAAACCTTCAAAGGTTTCGATAAGCAGCGGTTTTGTAAACGCTTTTGGGTCTTATACACAGCGTCTGTGGATAACTTTGTGGGCAACTGCCTATTGACAAGCTCGCAAGCCACGGCCAGTGCATCTTTCAGCAAAAATGCCTCTGCAAGCCAAAAAATTAAACCCAATAAAATCAATGGGTTACACAGGAGCCCTCTGCGCAATCCTTCATATTCAAATAAATTTGATTCTCAGTCAAAAATTCTGCCTGTATGTGCATAAGTCCCTCGCCAGTGGCACGAATGTGCATATGGACTTGGCAAACTGCACAAATACGAAAAGATAACGACAGATACGCGCACGTTCAACCGCGCAGCGAGCGGCTGATCTCGTGCACGGCCTGCGCAAGGGTCGCCACCGCTTCCGGCGGGGTGTGCTGGGAGATGCCGTGGCCCAGGTTGAAGACATGCCCGCTACCGGCGCCGGGGCGTCCGAAGGACTCCAGCAGCTTGCGCACTTCGGCGCGGATGGCGTCGTCACCGGCAAAGAGCACGTTGGGGTCGAGGTTGCCCTGCAGCGCCACCTTGTCGCCCACACGGCGGCGGGCTTCGCCCAGGTTGACGGTCCAGTCCAGGCCGACGGCATCGGCGCCGATGGCGGCGATCTGCTCCAGCCACAGGCCACCGCCCTTGGTGAAGACGATCACCGGGATCTGCTGGCCATCCTGCTGGCGCTGCAGTTGGCTGACCACCTGCTGCATGTAGGCCAGCGAGAATTGCTGGTAGATGCCATCGGCCAGTGCGCCACCCCAGGTATCGAAGATCATCACGGCCTGCGCACCGGCGGCGATCTGCGCGTTCAGGTAGGCGGCCACGGCATCGGCATTGGTCTTGAGGATGTGGTGCATCAGGTCCGGGCGGCGATAGAGCAGGCTCTTGACCAGGCGGAAATCATCCGAGCCGCCGCCTTCGACCATGTAGCAGGCCAGGGTCCAGGGGCTGCCGGAAAAGCCGATCAGGGGCACGCGGCCATCGAGCTCGCGGCGGATCTGGGTGACGGCCTTGAAGACGTAGTCCAGCTTGCCCAGATCGGGGGCCTGCAGAGCTTGAATGGCAGCCTCGTCGCGCAAGGGGCGTTCGAACTTGGGACCTTCGCCATCAGCGAAATACAGGCCCAGGCCCATGGCGTCCGGCACGGTGAGGATGTCGGAGAAGAGAATGGCGGCGTCCAGCGGATAGCGTTCCAGCGGCTGCAGCGTGACTTCGGTGGCGTAGTCGGGATTGGTGGCCAGGCCCATGAAGGAACCGGCACGGGCGCGCGTGGCGCGGTATTCCGGCAGGTAGCGGCCGGCCTGGCGCATCAGCCACAGCGGCGTGTAGTCGGTGGGCTGGCGCAGCAGCGCACGCAGGAAAGTATCGTTTTTGAGCGGAGCGAAGGTGGACATGGAAGAAGAGGAGGACATGGTCGGCCTGCAATGCGGTCTGACGACAATCCGGCATTATCTCATCCTCCGCGCATGGCTTCCGGCTAATTGTCGCTATCAGCGTGCGCTGATATTGATGCAGGTCGTGGCGCGCGGTTTTGCTATGATCGTGCGGCTGTCTCCAGCCGGTCCTATGCATGTCCAATGAACAAGAAGCGGACCGAATGCAATGCCAACGTCCCTGTCCATCATCATCCACGAGGAGCTTCCATGAAGTCCATCATCCGCACCGCCCTGCTCGCAGGCCTGGCCGCCCTGTCGCTTTGCCTGACGCTGTCGGCGGCCCGTGCCGACGACGCCCTCCCTGCCTCACGCCTGGACCAGGTCATCAAGGCCGGCAAGCTGCGCATCTGCATGACCGGCGACTACAAGCCCTTCACCTACTATCGTCCCGACCAGACCTTCGAAGGCATGGACGTAGAACTCGGTCAGGCGCTGGCCAAGTCGCTGGGCGTGGAGGCGCAGTTCGTCAAGACCACCTGGAGCACCCTGATGAATGACTTCATCGCCCAGTGCGACGTGGCCATGGGCGGTGTCTCGATCACCCTCGATCGCGCCCGCCGGGCGGCCTTCTCCGAGCCGGTCATGGTGGATGGGAAAGCGCCCATCATCCGCTGTGCCGACAAGGACAAGTTCCGCAACTTCGACATGATCGACCAGCCCGGCACCCGCGCCATCGTCAACCCGGGCGGCACCAACGAGCGCTTTGCCAAGGCCCGCTACAAGAATGCAACCCTGCTCCAACATCCGGATAACGTGACCATCTTCCAGCAGATCATCGATGGCAAGGCCGACGTCATGGTCACCGATGCCAGCGAGACCCTGTGGCAATCCAAGCTGCATCCGGAACTGTGCCCGGTGCAGCCTGACCAGCCGCTGCAGTTCGCCGAGAAGGCTTACCTGCTGCCGCGCGGCGATGTCGCCTTCAAGGCCTATGTCGATACCTGGCTGCACCTGGCCAAGGCCACCGGCGAATACCAGCGCATCTTCGACAAGTGGCTGAAGTGATCAAGTAAGCGCCGGTTGACTCGTGCCCGGCCTCAGTCGAACTTGAGATCCTTGAGTTCGGGCTTGGGGTCGGGGAAGCGCAGCTTGAGCTTCTGCAGCGTCTCCAGGACCACATTGGCCACCAGCAGGTTGCGGTGGGTCTTGGAGTCGGCCGGCACCACATACCAGGGCGCGTGCAGGGTGCTGGTCTGGCGCAGCACCTCCTGGTAGCGCTGCTGGTAGGCATCCCAGAACTTGCGCTCGGCCAGGTCTTGCGGATCGAATTTCCAGTGCTTGTTGGGATCATCGATGCGCGATTGCAGGCGTGATTTCTGCTCGGCCTTGGAAATGTGCAGGAAGAATTTCAACACCACCGTTCCGGTTTCCCACAGCATGCGTTCGAAGTCGTTGATCTGGCGATAGCGGCGCTTGCACTCCTTGTCGTCGATCCAGTCGTGCACGCGGGTGATGAGCACATCCTCGTAATGGCTGCGGTTGAAGACGGCAATCTCCCCCGCCACCGGTACCTGCGCATGCACGCGCCAAAGGTAGTCGTGCGCCAGTTCGATGGCCGTCGGCCCCTTGAAGTTGGCGATGCGGATGCCTTGCGGATTGACGGCCGCGAAGACGTCATTGACGGTGCCATCCTTGCCGCTGGTATCCATGCCCTGCAGGATCACCAGCACCTTGTGCTTGTGGCCGGCGTAGAGCATCTGCTGCTGCAAGCCGATCTCGGCTGCCAGGCGCTGCACGGTGGCGCGGTCGGTTTCCTTGTCGCCGCTGGAGAGCGGCTTGGTGGAGGCTTCACTTTCCTTCAGGACGAACTTGGGATGGACGATGAATTGCGGGCCGATTTTCTTTGCCATGCTGTCTCGCTTTTTTCGTTATAAATCATTTCCGGTTGGCACCGGTGACGTCTTACAAGACGCCGTGGGATTGGCCCATGGCATGCTCGATCTTGATGCACTTGTCCATGACAACCTTCAGCCCGGCGGCACGGGCGCGCGCCGCCGCTTCTTCATGGACGATGTCGAGCTGCATCCAGACGCATTCTGCGCCGATGGCAATGGCCTCCTCCACCACCGGCGGGATATCGGCCGACTTGCGGAAGCAATCGACGATGGAGATGCGCAAGCCATCACTGGCCAAGGCCGCGCTGGCGTCCTGCAGGCTGGCGTGGCAGTGTTCGCCGAGGATGGTCTGGCCAGCGTACATGGGATTGACGGCCACGATGCGATAGCCCGCTGACTGCATGTAGGCCGCCACGTCGAAACTGGCGCGCTCGGGGCGATTGGAAAGACCGACCACGGCGATGATGGGCTTGCCGTGCTGGCGCGGGCTGGCCATGGAAGGGGATGCGGAAGATGCGGGTGCAGCTGGCGACATGAGGGCTCCTGTCCGGCTGGTTTGAAAGGGGCGAATGCTTTAAATGATCTGGCTGGAAGGAATTGGTTCTTTTCTTCACCATCCGGGCACTTTACCCGAGGATGGCAGTGGCCGCAGCGCCAGTGGACGCGGCATTGGGGAAGGTTTGATGCAGATTGTTTCAAAGTGCCCGAAACCGGCAGGCCTGGTCAGCCCGGCAATCACTGTGAGCCCGGGGAACGGCCAAAGGAAGGCCGGTCTGAGCGGATCGAGCGCGCATGAAAAAAGGCAGCCGAAGCTGCCTTTTCACGTACTGCATTCCTGCGGTAATACTGTGCTGCTGTGCTGCCGTGCTACCGGACCAGGCGTGCTTCGCAAGGAAGAACGCCGCTGCCGATCAGCGCTTCTGACGCAACTTCTGGATCGCGGCCAGCTGTGCCACTGCGGCGGCCAGTTCGGCCTGGGCTGCGGCGTGGTCGATCTTGGAGTCACGGTTCACCAGCGCTTCCTCGGCCAGACGCTTGGCTTCGGCGGCCTTGGCTTCGTCCAGGTCGGCACCACGGATGGCGGTGTCGGCCAGCACGGTCACGGCGTCGGGCTGCACTTCCAGCAGACCGCCGGCCACGAACACGAATTCCTCGTGTGCCTGGCCCGCGACCTTGATACGGACAGCACCTGGCTTGATGCGCGTGATCAGCGGGGTGTGACGGGGATAGATACCCAGTTCACCCGCTTCGCCCGGCAACGCGACGAATTCTGCCTCGCCGGAGAAGATTTCCTCTTCCGCCGAGACCACGTCCACGTGAATAGTATGTGCCATGTCGTTTCCTAGTCGATGGACCGCTCCTGCGAACAGGAGCGGCGCCAATGAATCAATGTGTACTTACCTGCCGCCACCGGCCCGGGCTACGCACCCGCTGCCTGCGACGGCATGGCCAGTCTTAGTTGATCTTCTTGGCCTTTTCGATTGCTTCGTCGATGGTACCGACCATGTAGAACGCTTGTTCCGGCAGGTGGTCCAGTTCGCCGCTGGCGATCATCTTGAAGCCCTTGATCGTGTCCTTCAGCGAAACGTACTTGCCCGGGGAACCGGTGAACACTTCGGCGACGTGGAAGGGCTGCGACAGGAAACGTTGCATCTTGCGAGCACGGGCGACGATCAGCTTGTCTTCCGGTGCCAGTTCGTCCATGCCCAGAATCGCGATGATATCGCGCAGTTCCTTGTAGCGCTGCAGGGTACCCTGGACCGCACGGGCGGTCTCGTAGTGTTCCTGGCCGACCACTTGCGGGTCCAGCTGGCGCGAGGTCGAGTCCAGCGGATCGACGGCGGGGTAGATACCCAGCGAGGCGATGTCACGCGACAGAACGACGGTCGAGTCCAAGTGGGCGAAGGTGGTTGCCGGCGACGGGTCGGTCAAGTCATCCGCAGGGACGTACACGGCCTGGATCGAGGTGATCGAGCCAGTCTTGGTCGAGGTGATACGCTCTTGCAGGCGGCCCATTTCTTCGGCCAGCGTCGGCTGGTAGCCCACGGCCGAAGGCATACGGCCCAGCAGCGCGGACACTTCGGTACCGGCCAGAGTGTAACGGTAGATGTTGTCGACGAAGAACAGCACGTCCTTGCCTTCATCACGGAAACCTTCCGCGATGGTCAGGCCGGTCAGCGCCACGCGCAGACGGTTGCCCGGCGGTTCGTTCATCTGGCCGTAGACCATGGCGACCTTGGAGTTGGTTGGGTTTTCCAGGTCCACCACCTTGGCTTCTGCCATTTCGTGGTAGAAGTCGTTACCTTCACGGGTACGCTCACCAACACCGGCGAACACGGACAGACCGCTGTGCGCCTTGGCGATGTTGTTGATCAGTTCCATCATGTTCACGGTCTTGCCCACACCGGCGCCACCGAACAGACCGACCTTACCACCCTTGGCGAACGGGCAGACCAGGTCAATGACCTTGATGCCGGTTTCCAGCAGCTCTTGCGAGGGCGACAGTTCGTCGTACGCGGGAGCCTTGCGGTGGATCGAAGCGGTTTGCTCGTGCGAAACCGGACCGCATTCGTCGATCGGGTTGCCCAGCACGTCCATGATGCGGCCCAGAGTCGCGGTGCCAACCGGCACGGAGATGGGCTTGCCGGTGTTCGAGATGGTCAGGCCACGGCGCAGACCGTCCGACGAACCGAGCGCAATGGTACGAACCACGCCGTCGCCCAGCTGTTGCTGGACTTCCAGGGTCAGATCCGAACCTTCCAATTTCAAGGCATCGTAAACCTTGGGCATCGCATTGCGCGGGAACTCCACGTCCACCACAGCGCCGATACACTGAACGATTTTGCCATCAGCCATTTTCGTTCCTTCAATAGATAAAATTTAAATTCTGTTTCGCTGCGCTACGCCAGCCGATCAGCCAACCGCAGCCGCACCGGAGACGATTTCCGACAGCTCTTTGGTAATGGCGGCCTGACGAGTCTTGTTGTAGACCAACTTCAACTCGCCGATCACGCTACCTGCGTTGTCGCTGGCGGCCTTCATCGCGACCATGCGCGCCGATTGCTCGGAGGCCATGTTCTCGGCGACGGCTTGATAGATCAGCGCTTCGACGTAACGCACCAGCAGTTCGTCCACCACGGATTGCACATCGGGCTCATAGATGTAGTCCCAGGAGTGCGCACCCTCGTCAGCCTTGAGCTTGTCGCTGGTCAGCGGCAGCAGCTGCTGCAGGGTGGCTTCCTGCTTCATCGTATTGATGAACTTGGTGTACACCAGGTACACCGCGTCCAGCTTGCCTTCCTGGTAAGCGTCGAGCAGCACCTTGACGGGGCCGATCAGCTTTTCCAGGTGCGGCGTATCACCCAGTTGCGTCACGTTGGCGGCCACGCGGGCGCCGATGCGATTCAGAAAACCCAAACCCTTGTTGCCAATGGCGACGGTTTCGATGGCCTTGCCCTGGCCTTCCAGTTCACGGAACTTGTTGGTCATCAGGCGCAGCGAGTTGGTGTTCATGCCGCCACACAGACCCTTGTCGGTCGTGACGACGATGAAACCAACGCGCTTGGCCGTATCCTGCTGAACCATGAACGGGTGCACGTACTCCGGATTGGCCTGCGACAGGTTGGCCGCAATGTTGCGGATCTTGTCGCTGTACGGGCGGGCTGCGTGCATCCGGTCCTGCGCCTTGCGCATTTTGGATGCCGCGACCATTTCCATCGCCTTGGTGATCTTCTTCGTATTTTCTACGCTCTTGATCTTGCCACGTATCTCTTTACCTGTAGCCATGAGTAAGACTCCTTATAGCTTCAGTAAGAATTAGTACGCGCCGGATTTCTTGAAGTCAGCGATGGCGGCTGCCAGGGCTGCCTCAGCATCCTTATCCAGTTGCTTGGTGTCTTCGATCTTCTTCAGCAGGTCAGCGTGGCTGGTCTTCATGAAGTTGTGCAGACCCGACTCGAAGGCCAGGATCTTCTTCACTTCGACGTCATCCATGTAGCCCTTGTTGACGGCGAACAGGGTGACAGCCATGATCGAGATCGATTGCGGGGTGTACTGAGCCTGCTTCAGCAGTTCGGTCACGCGCGCACCGCGGTCCAGCTGCTTGCGGGTGGCTTCGTCCAGGTCGGAAGCGAACTGCGCGAAGGCAGCCAGTTCACGGTACTGTGCCAGGTCGGTACGGATACCGCCGGACAGGCCCTTGATGACCTTGGTCTGGGCAGCGCCACCGACGCGCGACACCGAGATACCGGCGTTGATCGCAGGACGGATACCGGCGTTGAACAGCGAAGTTTCCAGGAAGATCTGGCCGTCGGTGATCGAGATCACGTTGGTCGGAACGAAGGCGGAAACGTCACCAGCCTGGGTTTCGATGATCGGCAGTGCGGTCAGGGAACCGGTCTGGCCCTTGACTTCGCCGTTGGTGAACTTCTCGACGTAGTCGGCGTTCACGCGGGCAGCACGTTCCAGCAGGCGGCTGTGCAGGTAGAACACGTCGCCAGGGTAAGCTTCACGGCCTGGCGGACGGCGCAGCAGCAGCGAGACCTGACGGTAAGCCACGGCTTGCTTGGACAGATCGTCATACACGATCAGGGCGTCCTGGCCGCGGTCGCGGAAGTATTCGCCCATGGCGCAACCCGAGTAGGCCGACACGTATTGCATCGCTGCCGATTCGGAGGCGGTTGCTGCCACGACGATGGTGTATTCCATCGCGCCGTGGGCTTCCAGTGCGCGCACCACGTTCTTGACCGACGAAGCCTTCTGGCCGATCGCAACGTAGATGCAGGTCATGTTCTGACCCTTTTGATTGATGATGGCGTCGATCGCAACAGCGGTCTTGCCGGTCTGGCGGTCACCGATGATCAGCTCGCGCTGGCCACGGCCGACGGGCACCATGGAGTCGATCGACTTCAGGCCGGTCTGCATCGGTTGCGACACGGACTGACGCGCGATCACGCCCGGGGCGATCTTTTCGATCGGGGCGGTCAGCTTGGCGTTGATCGGACCCTTGCCGTCGATCGGCTGGCCCAGTGCGTTGACCACACGGCCCTTCAGTTCAGGACCGATCGGCACTTCCAGGATGCGGCCGGTGCACTTGACCAGGTCGCCTTCGGAGATGTGTTCGTATTCGCCCAGGATAACGGCGCCCACCGAGTCACGCTCCAGGTTCAGCGCCAGGCCGAAGGTGTTGCCCGGGAATTCCAGCATCTCACCTTGCATCACGTCGGACAGACCATGGATACGGCAGATACCGTCGGACACGGAAATGACCGTGCCCTGATTGCGAATCTCAGCGGTATCGCCAAGGCCTTGGATCCGGCTCTTGATCAGCTCGCTGATTTCAGATGCGTTGAGTTGCATACTAACTCCTAAAAATTGTTCTTTCGCTTAGCCAGCCAGAGGCACTTACGCGGCCAGAGCAGCTTGCAGCTGCTGCAGCTTCGCGCGCACGGAGGTATCGAACACTTCGTCGCCGACCACGACGCGCACACCGCCAATCAGGCTGCTGTCGACCGTCACGGAGGGGTTCAGCTTGCGGCCGAACTTCTTCTCCAGTGCCGAGACCACATCCTTGACCTGGGCATCGCTGAGCTCAAAGGCGCTCACGATGTTGGCATCGGCCGAACCTTCCGCCGTGTTCTTGAGCACGTGGAATTGTTCGGCGATCTGCGGCAGCAGGACCAGGCGGCCGTTGTCGACCAGCGTCTTGACGAAATTCTGCGCCTCGACGGACAGCGGGGTCTTCAGGGCAGCGGCAAACACTTCTGCCAGCTTGTCATGCGATACGGAAGGGTTCTGCGCCAGGGCCTGCACCTCGGGATGCGCCGCCACCTGGGCCATCTCGTCGACGAGATCGGACCAGGCTGCCAGGCTGCCTGCCTTGGCCACACGGAACAAGGCTTCGGCGTAAGGACGAGCGATCGTTGCGAGTTCGGCCATATTACAGCTCTGTCTTCAGTTGATTCAGCAAGTCGGCGTGAGCAGCCGCATTCACTTCGCGCTTGAGGATCTGTTCCGCGCCCTTGACGGCGAGCGTTGCGACCTGGCCGCGCAGTTCTTCACGTGCCTGGTTCACTTGCTGTTGAGCGTCGGCACGGGCAGCGGCGATGATGCGGGCAGCTTCTTCAGCGGCCGTCTTCTTGGCTTCTTCAATGATCAGCTGAGCGCGCTTTTCGGCTTCGCCGATGCGCTTCTGGCCTTCATCACGTGCCGATGCCAGTTCGCCCTGGATACGCTTTTCGGCGGCGGCCAGATCGGCCTTACCGCGGTCAGCGGCTGCCAGCCCGTCCGCAATCTTCTTGGCGCGTTCATCGAGCGCCTTAATCAACGGCGGCCACACGAATTTCATCGTGAAGCCGGCGAGGATGAAGAAGACCACGAACTGTGCAATCAATGTTGCATTTAAGTTCACGGTAATTTCCTTCTCAGAATAACGAGTGCCGGAACCAATCGTCCGGCAGATGAGAATCGGCTATGAAGCGCGAATTACTTGGCGATGAACGGATTTGCGAATGCGAACAGCATGGCGATACCAACGCCGATCAGGAATGCCGCGTCGATCAGGCCAGCCAGCAGGAACATCTTGGTTTGCAGGGTGTTCATCAGTTCAGGCTGACGTGCGGATGCTTCGAGGTACTTACCGCCCATGATCGCGATACCGATACAAGCGCCGATAGCACCCAGGCCAATGATCAAACCGCAAGCCAGAGCAACGAAAGAGACATCAGTCATGACAATTCCTTAAGAAAAGTTAAATTAAATACAAAACCAAAAAACAAACTGAAAAACAGGTACTGCAAGCCTTGTGTTAGTGCGCTTCGTGCGCCTGGCCCAGGTAAACCAGTGTCAACATCATGAAGATGAATGCTTGGAGCAACACGATCAGGATGTGGAAAATTGCCCAGATAGAACCGGCGATCACATGGCCGATGAAGCCGAATGCGGTCGCGGTCGATCCCAGCAATGCGATCAGCAGGAACAACAGTTCGCCTGCATACATGTTGCCGAACAGTCGCATGCCCAGGGACACGGTCTTGGCGGCGAATTCGATGATGTTCAGCAGCAGGTTGAACGGAGCCAGCCAGATGCCGAAGGGTGCTGCAAACAGTTCGTGGATGAAGCCGCCTGCGCCCTTGATCTTGACGCTGTAATACAGCATCAGCGCCAGCACGCCCAGGGCGATGCCCAGGGTGCCGTTGAGGTCGGCGGTGGGGACGATGCGGTGATGCATTTCACCCAGGCCGAACAGGCCCAGGATGCCGGAAGCCAGATCCACCGGCAGGAAGTCCAGCGAGTTCATCAGGGCCACCCAGACGAACACGGTCAGCGCCACCGGGGCGATGAAGGTGCGGTCGCCGTGGACGATGGCCTTGGACTGGTCTTCCACCATTTCGACGACCATCTCGACGAAGGCCTGGAAGCGGCCCGGCACGCCCGAGGTCGCCTTGCGGGCAGCCAGGAACATGAAGAAACAGGCGATCACGCCGCAGAACACGGACCAGAAGATGGTATCCACGTTCAGGATGGAGAAATCGACGATCTTGGTCTGGTGCTGCGTGGAGAGGTGTCCGAGGTGGTGGACGATATATTCAGAGGCTGTCGGCGCGTGCTCTGCGGCTTCTACGGTCATGGTCGGTGTCTAAACAGTAAAATGAAATAACTCTTAAGCACCACGATGAAGCTCAGCAAAAATGCGAGCCAGTGAACACCGTGGTACAACCAAACGATCGCGCCCATGAGCGCAAAAGTCGTAGCAATCTTGATAAATTCCCCGAAGAAAAACGTCATCGGGTTGGTACCACCGGGTTTCTGCGCACTGACATGAAGTCGCAGTGCAAACAGGGCATTGGGAACGACACAGCAGACGCCTCCCAACAATGCGGACCAAAGCGCCGGAAGTCCGCCCAGCATCCCCGCCACCAGGGCAGCGATGACCGTGGTGAGGAGCTGCAAGAGAATGATGCGCAGCATATGTATCCAATATCGTGCATGCGCCGCACCCTTTACGAGCAGACGGCAGCTTAAAAGCCCGGCGATTATAAAGGTTCGTTTTCCGGTAAGTCAAACCTTTTGCAGCCAGATCAAGGGCTTATCTGGGGCACTTCGCAGCGAGTTGTGGCAAATAGGCAGCCACTTCGATTTTTTGCAGTGCAACACAAAAACGCCATTGCGCGTATTTTGTCCACTGCCCGCTATTTGCTCCCGAGGGATCTCCCCTTCTTGTCCCTTTGTTCAGATTTGTGCATCTCGCAGTGAATTTGCGGAAATGCATGCACAAAAGCCGGAAAAACGCGCCGGTTTTTGAAACAGCGCTCAATTTAATCAAAAAAGCCCGTCGACGCCAGAGAAATATCCCGCAAATTCAATGATTTACGGAAATTTTGCGGGCGCTCGCAAACGTTTACGCAAGGCGCTGACATTTTGTCAGGAAATTGGAAGAGGTCGGACGACCGGGCTCGCTTTCAGGGTGGCATGTTGCAGCACAGCGTGAGCCGGGAAAAAAAGTGAGCCCGCTCACCAGACCGGTGCAGTGGTCGGACCGTTGATGCCGTAGAAATACGGCATCGGATCAAGATCAGATCAAGCCCAGGTGCAAGCCCTTGAGGGTGGCGGCCGCCCGCGTGGAGCACTGCAGTTTGCGAAAGATGCTCTCGACATGGGTGCGCACGGTGGAGGGACTGATCTGCATGGTACGGGCGGCTTCCTTGTTGCTCTCGCCCAGGCTGATGCGGCGCAGCACCTCGACCTCGCGCTCGGAGAGCAAGCCCTTGCGGACCGGGAGCGGAACACCCTCTCCTGCCGCTGCGGCCAGCACCCAGCGCACCGCCTCCGGATCAACGCGGCCAAGGCGGGCCTGCTCCTGCAGCACCTCCCCGGCGGCCTGCGGCGCATACGCCTCGCGCCAGGGACGGCGGGCGCACAGCGCGGCCTGGACCGACGCGGCCGCCAGGAGTCGGGCTGGCAATCCCAGCATGTCGGCGTCCAGCCCCCGGAAATAACCGCTGCCATCCAGACGTTCATATAGTTGCGAGGCCAGCGCGGCCTCATGATGCAGGCCGGGAATGAGCGCGCCGGCACGGGCGGTCCAGTAGGGTGCGAGGCGAATGCGCTCCCAGTCAGCCTGACCCGGACGGCCCTCGCGCTCCCAGATCGTATTGGAAACCGAAGCGCGCCCGATGCCATGGATCAAGGCGGCCCGTGCCAGCCGTTCCTGTTGCTCCACAGGCAGGCCTGCCAGCACCGCCGCCCGCTGGACCAGCTCGCTGACGCGCCTGGAGTAGCCGGTCAACCACGGCAGCTTCAGTTCGATCAGGTCGGCCACGATGCTCAGGGGAACGGCGTGCATGGGCAGGTCCACCGGTATCGCTGCCCCATCGGCCTCCTCGTCCAGCGCCGCCAGCCAATCTGCCGCCTGCGGCAGGACGCGGCTGACCAGCTCGGCCGGATACTTGATGCCGCCGTTGCGCTGCACCGCCTCCAGGGCGAACGGGATATCGTGCGACCGTGCATGAATCTCCAGATCCCCCGCCAGGCTGGTGTAATAGACCACGGCGGGCACGGCCGCGCCCTGCAGCCGCTGCGGCGCGCCGCTGCCATCGTAGTGTTCCCAGACATGGCGCAGTCCGGTCTCGACCCCGCCCGACAAACCCAGCATGCCGGCCACGTCGCCTGCCACCTCACAGTGGATGCGGGCCAGCGGCTCGACCGTCGCAAAGTTCAGGGGATGACCCTCGGGCAAGGCTTGCCGCAACATGGCCTCGCGTCCGCCCACATCGTCACCCAGCAGGCTGGCAAAGCCCGCAGCATTGGCAGTACAGCCGGACCAGCGCAGCCAGGCCACCAGTTGCGCCTGCTGGATCAGGTCGGCCGTGGCACCGTCCAGCGTGGCAATGCGGGCGGCCAGGACCGCGGACCGGCGGGACTGGTGCGGCGGCTGGCCCATGCTGAGGTCGCCGACCAGTGCCAGAACCTGCACGGCAGTGCCGGCGGCGACCAGGTGGGCGGCGGGCAGCGCGGACGTGCCGGCGTCGGGAAGGGGGGAAGCGTCGGGAAGCATCCCGACACTGTAGCGGCAAGCATCCACCGGCCGCAATCAACTCTTCGGTTAATGGGCAGGCCGGTGGCAACCGGCCACAATCGCAGCACCTTGCCGCACGCTGGCCGGGGTCGGTCAATTGACCGATACCGGCAGCGCAGCGGCATTTCTATACTGGCCTCACTGCAACACACCCCTAGCCCACGCACTCTTTGAACAGGAGAACACCATGAAATCCGCTTTCCCCCGCTTCAGCTTCAAGACCACTCTCGGCATGCTGGCTCTCGCCGCCGCCTTCACCGGCAGCAGCGCGATCGCCGCCGATGCCTCGGACAAGCCGTCGGTCGTGATCGTCCACGGTGCCTTTGCCGATGGCTCCGACTGGGCCAAGGTCATCCCGCTGCTGCAAGCCAAGGGCATCAAGGTCACCGCGGTGCAGAATCCGCTGACCTCGCTGGCCGACGACGTCGCCGCCGCCAAGCGCGCCATCGACAACCAGCCGGGCAAGGTGGTGCTGGTCGGCCACTCCTGGGGTGGCACCGTGATCACCGAGGCCGGCAATCATGAGAAGGTCGCCAGCCTGGTCTATGTCGCGGCCTTCGCACCGGACGCCGGCCAGGCCACGGGCAACCTCGGCAAGGACCTGCCGGTACCGCCGGGCATCGCCAAGCTGTCGGTGGACAAGGCCGGTTTCGCCAGCCTGCCGCCGGCCGCGCTGGCCGCTGATTTCGCCCAGGACGTGCCGGCCAGGCAGGCCGCCGTGATGGCCGCAACCCAAGGTCCGATCGCCATGAAGGCCTTCGGCGACAAGGTCGAGACCGCCGCCTGGAAGACTCGTCCCAGCTGGTACATCGTCAGCACCAAGGACCGCATGATCCAGCCCGCACTGGAGCGCAGCTTTGCCAAGCAGATCAACGCAAAGACGACCGAGCTGGCCGCCAGCCACGTGCCGCAGCAATCGCGTCCGGCTGACGTAGCCAAGGTGATTCTGGAAGCCGTGGCCGCGACCAAGTAAGCCGCCCTCCTCAGTAAAGTTCGCCGCCGGCCCGCGCCGGCGGCGCATCTCTCATTCCCTTTCCTCCTCTTCCGCCGCTGCGCAACGGCGGGAATGAAAGAAGAAAGCCTGCCTGCTTCACTCTTGCCCGGCCGCCACGCCATGGTCTAATAGGGGCCTCGTCGACACCAACGCTGCTGCGCACATGCATTCGTCCGGGTGATCTCGGCGATATTCCTCTCCCGCATTCGAGGCTGCATGATGTCGAACTTCTGGCGTGACAAACGTGTTTTCATTACCGGGCACACCGGATTCAAGGGTGGCTGGCTGAGCCTGTGGCTGCACATGATGGGCGCGAAGGTCAGCGGCTATTCGTTGCCTGCACCGACCCATCCCAGCCTGTTTGAACTGGCCCGGCTGCACGACTGCGTGCAGACCACCACCGGCGATGTGCGCGACCCGGTGCATCTGGCGCAGACCATGGCAGCCGTGCAGCCTGACGTGGTGTTTCATCTTGCGGCCCAGGCGCTGGTGCGGGACTCCTATGCCAACCCGGTGGACAACTACGCGACCAATGTCATGGGCACCGTGCACGTGCTGGAAGCCGTACGGCACACCCCCAGCGTGCGAGCCGTGGTGGTGGTCACCAGCGACAAGTGCTATGAGAACCGTGAATGGCTGTGGGGCTACCGCGAAGACGATCCCATGGGCGGCCATGATCCCTACAGCAGCAGCAAGGGCATCGCCGAACTGGTGACCTCGGCCTATCGCCGCTCCTTCTTTGGCGAGCGCGATGCGGGCCGTGCCGCAATCGCCAGCGTGCGGGCCGGCAATGTGATCGGCGGCGGCGACTTCGCCGCAGATCGCCTGATCCCCGATGTCATCCGCGCCCTGCAAGCGCAGACGCCGCTGAACATTCGCCACCCTGGCGCAATCCGTCCCTGGCAATTCGTGCTGGAACCGCTGTCGGGCTATCTGCAGATTGCCAGGCTTCTTTACGAAGAAGGCCCGCGCCATGCGGAAGCCTGGAATTTCGGCCCGGCCGATGCCGATCCCCGCAACGTCGGCCAGCTCTGCGAGAGCTTCAACCAGGCGCTTCGGCAACACGACATCGCGCCGCTGGACATCCGTGTTGAATCCCAAGCCCATGCCCCGCATGAAGCCCATCTGCTGCGGCTGGATATCTCCAAGGCGCGCCAGCGCCTGAACTGGACGCCCAAACTGGAATTGACCGTCGCGCTGCAGATGACCGCGCGCTGGTACGCCGCCTACCTGAACAACGATGACCTGCGCACCCTGACCGAAGAACAGATTGGGTTTTACCAGACTCTGACATAATCACGCTGTTGCCAACTTACCAAGAGAAGCTCACATGAACATCCTCGTCACCGGCGGTGCCGGCTACATTGGTTCCCATACCTGCGTGGAATTGCTCAAGGCAGGCCACGAAGTGATCGTCTTCGACAATTTCTGCAACAGCAGCCCGGAGTCGGTGGCGAGAGTGCAGCAGATCACCGGCCGTTCACTGGCGCTGGTCAAGGGGGACATTCGCAACCGCGATCAGCTGGAAAGCGTGCTGCGCGAGTTCAAATGCGACGCGGTCATCCATTTCGCCGGCCTGAAAGCCGTGGGCGAGTCGGTGGAAAAGCCGCTCATGTACTACGACAACAACGTGGTCGGCACCGTGCGCCTGCTGGAGGCCATGGAAGCCACGGGCGTGAAGACCATCGTCTTCTCCTCCTCGGCGACGGTCTACGGCGACCCGCAATACCTGCCGCTGACGGAATCCCATCCGCTGTCGGCCAGCAATCCGTATGGCCGCAGCAAGATCGTCATCGAAGACATGCTGCGTGATTACCATCGTGCCCATCCGGACTGGAAGATTGCCCTGCTGCGCTACTTCAACCCGGTCGGCGCGCACGAGAGCGGCATGATCGGCGAAGATCCGGGTGGCATCCCCAACAACCTGATGCCCTATGTCGCCCAAGTCGCCGTGGGCCGCCGTGAAAAACTGAGCATCTGGGGCGGCGATTATCCGACCCCGGATGGCACCGGCGTGCGCGATTTCATCCACGTAGTCGACCTGGCGACCGGCCACCTGGCCGCCCTGCAGGCACTGACCGGACCACAATGCTTCGCGGTCAATCTCGGCACCGGCAATGGCTACAGCGTGCTGGATGTGGTCAAGGCCTACGAAAAGGCGGCCGGCAAACCCATCCCCTACACCATCGCCGCGCGGCGTCCGGGCGATATCGCCTCCTGTTATGCCGATCCGGCGGAAGCGCGCCGCAAGCTGGGCTGGGAAGCCAAGCTGGGACTGGACGCCATGTGCGCCGACTCGTGGCGCTGGCAGCAGAACAATCCGAACGGCTTCAAGCCCTGAGCCATGAAATCCATGCGCATCCTGCTTACCGGCAGCAGCGGCCAGGTCGGCAGTGAATTCCTGCGCCGCCTGCGTGCCATGCCGGCCGGCCTCGACGTGATCGCGCCCGTGCGCGGGCAACTCGACCTCACCGATGCGGATGCGCTGCGCACGGCGGTACGCGAAGCCCGGCCCGATCTGATCATCCACCCGGCCGCCTATACGGCGGTGGTCAAGGCCGAGTCCGAACCGGAGCTGGCGCGTCGCATCAACACCGACGCGCCCGCCCTCCTGGCGCAGGAGGCCGCGCGGCTGGGGGCTGCCCTGATCCACTTTTCCACCGATTACGTGTTCGACGGACAGCACCCCGGTGCCTATACGGAAGACATGCCGACCCATCCGCTGAATGTCTACGGTGCCAGCAAGCGTGACGGCGAACTGGCCATCGCCGCCAGCGGCGCAGCCCACTGGATCTTGCGGACCAGCTGGGTCTACAACCGTACGGGCAACAATTTCATGAAGACGGCCATTCGCCTGGCCCAGCAGAAGGAAAGCTATACCATCGTGGGCGACCAGTTCGGGGCACCGACCTGGGCCTCCACCATTGCGGCGGTCTGCTGCCGCATGCTGGCCGGGGCCGAAGGCGGGCGCGAGAAAGTTGCGGCCACCAGCGGCATCTATCACCTCACCGCGCAGGGTGCCACGTCGTGGCATGGCTATGCGCAACTGGTGGCGCGCGAGCTGATGGCGCGTGGCGTCCCGGTCAGGCTCAAGGGACTGGACCAGATCACCCCGGTACCGACCTCTTCCTACCCCACGCCGCCCGAGCGTCCGCTCAATTCACGGCTGGATTGCAGCAAGCTGGAACAGCGCTTCGGCATCACCCTGCCCGCATGGGATGAGGACGCCACGGCCTGCCTGCAGCAGATCATCGACCACTACCAGCTCGATCAGGGCAAGCTGCTCCCTGACTGAAGACGCAGGCAGTCTCGCCGGCCGGGCAAGTGATGAGCCTGGTCAGTGGCTGGGAACGTATTTGGTCTGGTCGCCACGGGTGATGAGATTGAGCTGTCCAAAGAAACGCATGTAGCCCGGATCACCGTAGCGTGCGCGCAGTTCGCGCAGGAGCAGGTAGCTGCCCAGGCGTTCAGCGCAGAATGCCCACGCGCGGGATTGATAGCCTTCGCGGCGGGTGTCGTAGTGCTGGACGCAATACCAGGTCACGGCTTCGATCTGCTCCACGGTGCGCAGCCAGAAATCGGCAGGAAACACGCCCATCTCGATGCCGCCCATGAAGAAGGTCTTCTCGTTGAAGAACAGCTCGGCCTCGCTGCGTGCGAAGACCCCCAGCTCGGTTGCGGCAGCCGCATAGCGCAACAGATCCTCGGCGTGATGCGAGACCGCGTAATGCGACAGATAGCCGGCATCCCGCCCGCTCACCTTGAACCCGCAGGTCTTGCCGACCAGGAATTCCTGCTCGCCCGGCTCCATCATCTGCTCCAGCGACAGCCGTGCGAATTCCTTGTCGGAGACCACGTCCATCATCCAGTTGTCTTCGGCAGGCACGCCACTGATGCGCTCGCGCGAAATGAACTTGCGGTACAGGCAAACGCCCACGCGCTTGACGTGGGGGTAGTCGCGCAGGATCAGGTTGCGCAAGGCAAAGTTGCCGAGCATGCCGGCCACGATGGGGTGATAAGGGACCCATTGGGGTGCCAGGTCGCGCAGGTTGAGCGCGCCCTCATGCTGGGCCTCGCCGAGGTAGATCGGCAGCACATGATCGGGGAATTTCACCGGCAACGGCACGTGGGTCATGCAGCCAAACACCAGCTCGCCACGCGCGGCCTGGGCCGCCGCATTATCGGGCAGCGCCAGCGCGCGCGGTGCCAGCGTCAGCGCTGGTGATGGCGATGGCGCAGCGGCGAGCGGTGCCGCCAGCGGCGCAGGCGGCCGGGACGGCGCGCCGCGCAACTGTCCGCTGCGCAAGCTGAAACGCTGCAGATCAGCGGCGTCACCGCTGGCGGCATAGGCATTGCGCAAGGCTTCGAGTTCCGCCAGGTCGGCAGCTGCCACGGGCAGGGCAGCCGGCATCAGCGCCGGCGGGCAATGCCATACGCGCAGTTGCTGGTCCAGTCCCAGCACCAGGGAGCCCAGGCGTGCCGCCAACAGCGACCGTCCGGACTCGCCGGATACTGCCTGGCGCTGCAGTGCTGCGCGCAACTCACCCGGCTCCTGCTCGGCCATCTGGAACAGGCGCTCGGCCAGATCAAACCAGGTTTGCCAGAACGCCGGCTTGGCCGCGATGAAACCGTGCGGCACATTGTTCTGCCACTGCGGCACGAAATGCAGCGGGTCCAGTTGCAAGCCCAGCGCCTGCAGGAAACGCTTGGCCAGCGCGGCGAAACCCTCCAGATGCTGCTCCGCCTGCAGCAGCAGGTTGAGCTGGCCACAGGCCTCCAGCGGATGCGGCATGAAGGTCCAGGCGGCGGCTTGCGGATTCGCCTCGATCAGACTGCGCACGCCGGCCGCATCCAGACCGGTCTGGCCGAGAAATGCCGTTGTGACGAAGGCATAGCAAGCCTCGCCATCGATAGCCTGTTCATGAAAAAAACGGCGCATGGCCAACAGATCGCCCCAGGCGTCAGGCGCAGGGGTGAGCACGTGCTGGAAGCCTGGCGCTACCGGGACGGTCGTCGGAGCGAGCTGCAACAGATGAATATGCATGTTGGCCTCCCTCACCACACCTGAAGCTGCGGCACCGCGATGGCGAAGCGGCCGCCCCACGCACGGATCTCGGCCAGCTGCTGCGCGACCTCGTCCTTGATGTTCCAGGGCAGGATCAGCACCACGTCCGGCTTTTCGTCGAGCAGGCGCTGCGGGGAGACGATGGGAATATGACTGCCTGGCATGTACTTGTCCTGCTTGGAAGGTGCAGCATCGGCGACCATGGCCAGCAGGTCGGGATGCACGCCGGAATAATTGAGCAGCGTGTTGCCTTTGGCAGCGGCGCCATAGGCCAGCACCTTCTTGCCGGCGCGCTTCTGCTCCAGCAGGAAGGACAGCAACTGCAACTTGATCTCTTCGGCACGCGCCTGGAACCCTGCATAGCCCTCGATGCACTCCAGCCCGGCCTCCCGCTCACGTGCCAGCATGGCCTGCACGGCCGGCGTGGCGGCGATGGCGGCATCGGCATGGCAGGCATAGATGCGCAGGCTGCCACCGTGGGTCGGCAGCTCCTCGACGTCGTAGACGCGCAGCCCCTGCGATTGCATCACGCGCTGTACCGCCACCAGCGAGAGATAGGAGAAATGCTCGTGGTAGACGGTATCGAACTGTGCCTGAGCGATCAGGTTCAACAGGTGCGGACACTCGACCGTCACCGTCCCTTGCGGCGCCAGCAGGGCGCGCATGCCGCCCACGAAATCATTGATGTCCGGGACATGCGCCAGCACGTTGTTGGCGGCGATCAGGTCTGCAGCACCATGGCTCTCGCGCAGCCGCTGGCCAAGTGCCACGCCAAAAAATTCCTCGACGATCGCAATGCCCCTGGCACGCGCCGCGTCAGCCGTGCTGGTGGTGGGCTCCACGCCCAGGCAGGGGATGCCCTTCTGCTGCACGTACTGCAGGAGATACCCATCATTGGCGGCCAGTTCGACCACCAGGGATTGCGCGTTCAGCTTCAGGCGTGCCGCAATCATGTCCACATAGCGCGCGGCATGCGCCAGCCAGGTGCTCGAGGTGGATGAGAAGTAGGCGTAATCGGTGGCAAAGAGCTGGTCGTAGTGCGTGTAATCCTCGGTCTGGACCAGCCAGCACTGGCGGCACACCATCACCTTGAGCGGATAGGTGGTTTCAGGACAACGCAGATCCTCGGCCCTCAGATAAGCGTTGGAGGGCGGTGAGAAACCGAGGTCGATGAACGTGTCATGCAGTTCGGTCTGGCAGTGGCGGCATTTCATAGCGGTATTCCATCGAAATCGGGAGCCAGCAGCGGATGCTGGAGGTCGCGCGGCGACAGGTTCTGCGGCGGCAGCGGCCAGGCAATGGCCACGCGTGGATCATCATGCCGCACGCCACCTTCGGCATGCGGGACATAGGGAGCAGTATGCAGGTAGAGCAGCGAGCTGCCCGCTTCCAGGACCTGGAAACCGTGCGCGCAGCCTTCCGGCACCAGCAGCGCACGATCGTCGCCGGCGGCCAGCTCGACGCCGCGCCACTGCAGGAAGGTGGGTGAGCCCTTGCGCAGGTCCAGCACCACATCGAAGACGCGGCCTGCCAGGCAGCGAATCAGTTTCTTTTCGGCGTGGGGCGCATGCTGGAAGTGCATGCCGCGCACGCTGCCGGGCTCGGCCGTGAACGAATTGTTGACCTGCACGATGCAGCTGCCCTGCAATACCGGTGCCAGTTCCTCGTCGCAGAACCAGCGCGCGAAACTGCCGCGCGCGTCACCGCGCCGCACACTGGACACCACCACCGCCCCCGCGATTCCGGTGGGCGTGATCTGCAGGTTCATGCGCACTCCCCGCGCCCGCAGGACGGGCTCAGCTCCAGGTCTTCCATCGTGCCTGGTCCTGGTCCCACATCTGGTTGAGCTGGATCTTGTCGCGCAGGGTGTCCATGCATTTCCAGAATCCGTGATGCGGCCAGTTCAACAGGCGCCCATCGCCTGCGATCTGCTCCAGCGGGGCACGTTCGAAGATGGTGCCCTCGCCTTCCTTGAGGTAATCGAACACACCCTGACGACATACCATGAAGCCGCCGTTGATCCAGCCCAGGTCACCCGGCGGCTTCTCGCGGAAATCGCGGATGAAGCCGGCCTCATCGGTCTGTACCATGCCGAAACGCGCCTCGGGCTGCACCGTGGTCATGGTCACCAGTGCCTGGGGATTGGCCTGGTGATGCGCCACCAGGGCACTCACGTCGACATCGGAAACGCCATCGCCATAGGTGAGCATGAAATCGCCCTCCTTGAGATAGTCGCGGGCGGCCAGCAAACGGCCGCCCGTCTGGGTCGACAGGCCGGTTTCGACCAGCGTCACTTTCCACGGCTCGGATTTGTTGCGATGGACTTCCACCCGGTTGTCGGCCAGATCAATGGTGACATCGCCCTGATGCAGAAAGTAGTTGGCGAAGAATTCCTTGATCAGGTAACCCTTGTAGCCCAGCAGGATCACGAACTCATTGAAGCCGTGCTGCGAATAACCCTTCATGATGTGCCACAGGATGGGCTTGCCACCGATCTCCACCATCGGTTTCGGACGCACATCGGTTTCTTCCCCAAGCCGCGTACCCAGGCCGCCGGCGAGAATGACGACTTTCAATTTGTACCCCTAGATGAGTGATGATCCGTCAGCCATGAAAGTATTGCATCCAAAGCAACACTCTCACCAAAGATGCCTATGTTACCGGCTTTGCCAGCGGGAACAACCGTGGGTCTGGGCGGTTTATCGAGGCCAATTTGGCTTTTTGCAGTCCGCCGCAGCAGCCGGCCATGCGAGGATTTGTCGCCCTCTTTGCCGCCAATTCAGGCCATTCCCCGCAAAAGTGCGCTGCTATACTGCGCCGATTGCATGAGGTCTGCCCTGCAGGGGGCGCAGCGCCTGGATGCCGCCGCCGGGGGCAGGAAGCCGGGGCGCTGTCCGTTGCGCAGATCATCGAGCCACCCAGAGACAGACCACCGAGTAGCATATGAGACCAGATTTGTTCGCCCGGCTGCATTCCCCCTACTACATCTTTGCGCCCGCCTTCGCCACCCAATCGGAAGAAGCCCTGCTGCTGCATCGCCTCTGCCACGCGCTGAACCTGTGGGGCGAAGAAGCCTATGTCACCGAAGAAGGCAGTACCTCCCTGCGCACGCCGCGGCTGACGCAGGAGCTGATCAACGCCCACCTGGCGGCCGGACGCAATCCCATCGTGATCTACGCTGGCAGCGTGGCCGGCAATCCCCTGTCCGCAGTGAACGTGGTGCGTTTCCTGCTCAAGCCCGGACAGGCCGCACTGGCCGGCGAATTGCCGTTGGCCTGGCAGCCCGGACTCGGTGGCGGCGTGCAACTGCTGGAATTGCCGCTGCTACCAGCGGCAGACCAGGCAGCCCGCCGCGAGCTGGTGGCGGGGCAATTGGACGACTTCATCCTGGCCAGCCAGCGGCGCTTCAACGCGCCTCCTGCTGCGCCGGCCTTTGCGCCCGCACCGGTCCCGACGCGCCGCAAGAAACGGCTGGTGGTGTATTCGGTGGAATCGACCTGGAGCCCTTGCCCGCAGATCCGCCTGATCCGTCCCTTCGCCCATCTGCAGGACGAGTGGGAACTGGTCTGGGGCATCCAGAATGGCCAGCTGCAGAGCAACTACCTGGCCGATGCCGACCTGATCCTGCTGCATCGCTACACCCCGGGCCTGATGTCGCTGGACGTGCTGCGCACCATCTTCAGTTCCAAGGTTCCCATCATCTACGAGTCCGACGACCTGCTCAACGAGATTCCGGCCGACCATCCTGAAGCCCAGCAAGGCGCGGCCTGGAAGACCGGCATCGAGTTCGCGGTCCGGCATGCGAAGGCCGTCGTGGTTTCCACCGAATTCCTCGCCGCCAAGTACCGCGAGCTCAATGCGGCCGTCCACGTCCTGCCCAACTACATCGATTTCGATCTGTTCTACCGTCCGGTTCCCCAGTCCACCGCCCCCGATGGACGCATCAACATCGGGCTGCTGGGCTCTTCCATCCAGCCCTCCAATTTTGCGCTGGTCGACCAGGCCTTGCGCGCCCTGGTGGAGCGCTACGGTACGCGTCTGCACATCGACTTCGTCGGCTGGGAGTGCCCGCAGGGCTGGGCCGGCCATCCGCAGACGACCTTCCATACCTTCGTGCACCAGTACGTGGACTATGCGGCGCAATTGCGCCAGTGGAACTGGGATATCGCGCTGATCCCGCTGGCCAGCGACGAATACAATCAATGCAAGAGCTACATCAAGTGGCTCGATTACTCGGCGGCCGGCATCGCCTCCGTCTTCAGCGACGTCTCGGTATACAGCCAGGTCGTCACGCATGAGGTCACCGGCCTGTTGATGCCCAATTCAAGCCAGGCATGGCTGGACGCCATCACGCAACTGATCGAATCGCCCGGGAAGCGCCACGCCCTGGCCGCAGCCGGGCAGAAGGAAGTGCGTGAAGGCTTCGACCTGGCCGCCAAGGCTGCCCACTATCACGATGTCTACAGCCGTTGCCTGGCCCCCTGATGACCATGAACAAGCACATCCTGCAGATCCACTACGACGAAGCCAGCCGCCGCATGCTGGATCCCGGCTTCACGCCGCTTGAGATCGTCGGCAATCCCCGGCCCGACTGGCGCGAGTACTGGGGCATCCGCAATTATTTCCTGAACACGGCGCTCAATGAGGACGATTACTACGGTTTCCTCTCTCCGCTGTTCTTCGACAAGACGCGCATGAACGCGCAGCAGGTGCACGCCTTCATGGACAGCCGCCCTGGCGCGGATGTGTACACCTTCTCGCCGTCGATGTCGGATGCCTCGGCCTACCTGAGCGTCTTCGAACAGGGTGCGCGGCGCCATCCCGGCATCGTTCCGGTGGCGCAGGCGCTGATGGCCGACATCGGGCTGGACGTGAACCTGCAATCGCTGATCAACAATTTCCGCTCCACCGCGTACTGCAATTACATCATTGCCAAGCCCGTGTTCTGGGACAAGTGGTTCGCCATCAACGAGCACATGTTCGCCCTGGCGGAGGCCAATGCCACGCCACTGGCGCGCAAGCTCAACGAAGTCACCGACTATGGCAAGAGTACGGTGCAGATGAAGGTTTTCATCATGGAGCGCATCGGTTCGCTGGTGATGGCGCTCATGCCCGAGCTGCAGGTGACGAATCTGAACATTGCCGCCATGCGCTTCGGTGACCCGCTGTTCTATCCCTGCCGCGACGAGATGGTGATGCTGGACGCGCTCAAGACTGCCTACCTGCATTCGGCCGACCAGGCTTACCTCGATCGTTTCCACGCCCTGCGCCACGACCTGCTGCGGCGCTGCGATCCCGAGTACCGGCAGGATCGCCCGGCCAGCTTCTTCTGACCCGGCACCGGACGCCGCCCCGGCGCGGCGTCCCTCTGCGGCCATCCGGCCATTCAAGTTTTACCCTTTCCTTCCGTAGATGAACGCATCGGTGCGGGCTTGCCTACCTGCGCGCGGGCGTTCCTGCAATGACGTCCATGCGATAAATAGGGGGCAAGTTTCCTCGCTTATGTGGCCGTCGTCCGCCTGCCCAAGCTGTCAAGATGCAAGCATGGGCAAGACTCTCTGTGATATTTCCACAGGGAAATTTCCTGCACTGCAAGCGCACGGTACGGCCTCGGCCGAGGTATCCGCAGCCGCCGGCCTGATCCGCTTTGGCCAGCCATGGCGCGATCACCACTGACAGTTTTTACATTAGGGAATCACGCGTAGATATGAATATTCTGGTCACCGGCGGCTGCGGCTACAAAGGCAGCGTTCTCGTCCCCAAACTGCTGGCGCGCGGCTACAAGGTGCATGTGCTGGACATCATGTGGTTCGGCAATTACCTGGCTCCCCACCCCAACCTGACCGTGACCGAAGGTGACGTGCGCAACATCGACCAGATCAATCTGGACGGTGTGGACACGATCATTCACCTGTCGTCGGTCGCCAACGATCCCTGCGGCGATCTCGATCCCAAGCTGACCTGGGAAGTCAGCGCACTGGCCACGATGCAGCTGGCCGACAAGGCCGTGCGCAAAGGTGTCAAACAATTCATCTACGCTTCTTCCGGCAGCGTCTATGGCGTCAAGGAAGAGCTGCAGGTCACCGAAGACCTGGAACTGAAGCCGATCTCCGAATACAACAAGACCAAGATGGTCTCCGAGCCGGTGCTGCTGAGCTACAAGGACCGCATGATCGTCCAGATCGTGCGCCCGGCCACCGTGTGCGGCTACTCGCCGCGCATGCGCCTGGACGTGTCGGTGAACCTGCTGACCATGCAGGCGCTGGCCAAGGGCAAGATCACCGTGTTCGGCGGCACCCAGGTGCGTCCGAACATCCATATCGATGACATCACCGATGTCTACCTGCACCTGATCGATCATCCGGAAATCACCGGCGTCTACAACGCCGGCTTCGAGAACATCTCCATTCTGGACATCGCGCGCATGGTGGCCAAACACATCCCGGTGGACATCGTGGTGACCGAATCGAACGATCCGCGCTCCTACCGCGTGAATTCGGACAAGCTGCTGGCCACCGGCTTCAAGCCGTCCAAGTCGGTCGAGACCGCCATCACCGAGATCATCGAGAAGTACCGCAGCGGCGTGCTCAAGGATGAGGACCGCTATTACAACCTGAAGTGGATGGAGCAGACCGTACTGTCTCCCAAGGCGGCATGAGCCCGGCACCGGTTTCGCTGACGGCGTTCCAGGATTACGCCACCCGCCTGCAGGCGGTACTGGCAGGTTCGGACTGGAATGGCGTGGGCCGCCTGGCGCAGGCCATGCAGGAATGCTGGCTCAAGGGCCGCCAGGTCTTCCTGTGCGGCAATGGCGGCAGCGCCGGCAATGCCATCCACCTGGCCAATGATTTCCTGTACGGCATCGCCAAGCGCACGGGCGGTGGCATGCGGGTCTCGGCGCTGTCGGCCAATGCCGCCGTGCTGACCTGCCTGGCCAACGACATCGGCTACGACCACATCTACTCCGAGCAGCTGGCCGTGCAGGCGCAACCGGGCGATCTGCTGATCGTGCTGTCAGGGAGCGGCAATTCGGGAAACATCCTGCGTGCGCTGGAACAGGCCAGGAAGATGGACGTGCTCTCCTGCGCCATCCTCGGCTACAGCGGCGGCAAGGCCAAGGACCTGTGCGACATCCCGGTCCACTTCGCGGTGGATGACATGCAGATCGCCGAGGACATGCAGGTGATCGTGGGGCATATGGTCATGCAATGGCTGTACGAAAACAAACCCGCAGTGGAATGAACATGTCGGCAAAATATCTCATCATCGGCAGCAACTCGTTTTCCGGTGCCAGCTTCGTGGATTACCTGCTGCGCAATGGCAACGACGTCATCGGCGTGAGCCGTTCACAGGAACCTCATCGCGCGTTCCTGCCTTATCGCTGGTCCGGGCATCAGGCCGCATTCACGTTCTACCCGTATGACCTCAACAAGGACCTGGCCGCGCTGACCGAATTGATTCAGCGCGAGAAGCCCGCCATCGTGGTCAACTTCGCCGCGCAAAGCATGGTCGCCGAAAGCTGGAAGAATCCGGAACACTGGTTCGAGACCAACGTCATGGCGACCATCCGCCTGCACGAAGTGCTGCGCCAGTGCGACTTCCTGGACAAGTACGTGCACATCACCACACCCGAGGTGTATGGCAGTACCGATGGCTTCATCAAGGAAGACACGCCGTTCAACCCGAGCACCCCGTATGCGGTGTCCCGCGCGGCGGCCGACATGAGCCTGAAGACCTACTTCGATGCCTACGGTTTCCCGGTAGTGTTCACCCGCGCCGCCAACGTCTACGGTCCGGGCCAGCAGTTGTATCGCATCATTCCGCGTACCATCCTCTCGGTGCTGACCGGGAAGAAACTGCAGCTGCATGGCGGCGGACTCTCGCGCCGCTCCTTCATCCACATGCGCGATGTATCGAGCGCCACCCATGCCATCGCCACGCGCGGTATCAATGGCCAGACCTACCACATCTCCACCGACGAGATCGTCAGCGTGCGCGAACTGGTCGAGCGCATCTGCGCCAAGCTGGACGTGGATTTTGCGGCCAACGTCGAGATCGTCGGCGAGCGCCTGGGCAAGGATGCCGCCTACATGTTGGATAGCAGCAAGCTGCGCCAGAGCCTGGACTGGAACGTGAAAGTCTCGCTCGACGAAGGACTGGATGAATGCGTCAGCTGGGTCCGGCAGAACCTGGACGCCATGCAGACCATGGAATGGAACTACGTCCACAAGCCCTGAGCCGCACTGATGTGCAGCCTCGGCGAATGCCGCATCGTTTTGCTGCCCGTTTGAAAGAACGGGCATTGCTTTTGGATAGATCGTTATGGCCCAAGACATTACCGCGCTGAAGAAAACAGCCAGCCAGCTGCGTGGTCGCATCATCGAGAATGCGCACCGCACCCAGACACCGCACCTGGGCTCCTGCCTTTCCTGCGTGGACATCCTCACGGCGGCCTATTTCGGTACGCTGCGCATTGATCCTTCCAGGCCGGCCGACCCGCTGCGGGACCGCTTCATCCTCAGCAAGGGACACGGTGCTGCAGCACTGTTCCAGGTGCTGGCCTTGCGCGGCTTCTACCCGATCGCGATGCTGGACGACTATGGCAAGGACGGCGGCATCTTCGCTGAACACCCCCCGACGCCTGATCACCTGCCCGGTATCGAGGCCGCTACCGGCTCGCTCGGCCATGGTCTGCCGATCGGCCTGGGCATGGCCCTGGCTGGTCGCATCCAGCAACAGCGCTATGACGTCACGGTGCTGCTGGGTGACGGCGAATGCAATGAAGGTTCGGTCTGGGAAGCCGCCATGATGGCCGCGGCCCAGCGTACCGGCAACCTGATGGTGCTGGTCGACTTCAACAAGTGGCAGGCCACCGGCCGCAGCGAGGAAGTGCTGGCCTTGAATCCGCTGGTGGACAAGTGGCGCGCCTTCGGCTGGGATGCGATGGAGATCGATGGCCACGACATGGCGACCCTGGTCGAGATCATGGGACGCCCGCGCGCGCCTGAAGGAAAACCCATTGCCGTGGTGGCACACACCGTCAAGGGCAAGGGCGTCTCCTTCATGGAAGACGACAACAACTGGCACTACCGGATTCCCAATGCCGACGAAGTGGCCGCTGCCTATCAGGAACTGGGAGCTCAGGCATGAGAAACGCATTTGCAGACGAGATCACCAAACTGGGTAGCAGTGATCCGCGCGTGGTGCTGCTCTCGGGCGACATCGGCAACAAGCTGTTCGACAAGTTCAAGGCCGCCAACGGTACGCGCTTCCTCAACTGCGGCATCGCCGAAGCCAACATGATGGGCGTGGCCGCCGGCATGGCGCTGTCCGGCTTGCGGCCCGTGATCTACACCATCACGCCGTTCACCACCACCCGCTGCTTCGAGCAGATCCGCGTGGATGCCTGCTATCACAACGTCCCGGTGATCATCGTGGGGACCGGCTCCGGACTGTCCTATGCCGAACTGGGGCCGACCCATCATTCCTGCGAAGACCTGGCGATCATGCGGGTACTGCCCAACATGACGGTGCTTGCGCCGGCCGACGAAGTCGAGCTGCGCCAGTGCCTGCGTGCTGCGCTCAAGCTTGACGGCCCGGTCTACATCCGCATCGGAAAGAAAGGCGAGCAGATCGTTCCCAAGCAGGACGAGCACTTCGAGATCGGCCGCGCCATCAATGTGCGCAGCGGCAGCGATGTCTGCCTGATCGGTGCCGGCACCTTGCTGCCCACCGTGATGGCCGCAGCCGATTTGCTGCAGGCACGCGGCATCTCGGCGCGCGTGGAGAGCTTCCACACCATCAAGCCGCTCGATGAAGCCAGCCTGGAGCAGGCGTTCGCGGGATACGCCGTGGTAGGCGTGGTGGAAGAACACAGCCGCATCGGCGGCCTGGGCGGCGCCATTGCAGAATGGCTGGCGCGGCAGGAGCCCATGAAGGGGCGTCTGCTTGGCTTCGGCGTGGACGACAGCTTCATGCACGAGATCGGCTCGCAGGAATATGCCCGCGCCAAGTACGGACTGACCGCCGACAACATCGCCGCCAAGGTGGAGGCTGCGTTCCGGAAGACGGCAGGCTGAGATGCGCATCGGACTGGATTTCGACAACACCATCGTCACCTACGACTCGCTGTTCCACAAGGTGGCGACCGAGCAGGGGCTGGTCCCGGCGAGCTTGCCGGTCTCCAAGCTCGCCGTGCGCGACTACCTGCGCGAAGCAGGCCAGGATGCCGTCTTCACCGAACTGCAGGGCGATGTCTACGGCGCCCGCATGGGCGAGGCCGAAGCCTTTGCGGGCGTGTTCGACTTCATCCGTCAGGCGTCTGCGCGGGGTGCCGAACTGCTGATCATCAGCCACAAGACCCGCTATCCCTTCAAAGGTCCGCAACACGATCTGCATGCGGCGGCCACCGGCTGGATTGACGGCACGCTGCGCGCAGCCACCGGGAAGGACGCCGTGCAGGCCGTGTATTTCGAGCCGACCAAGGAGGCCAAGATCGCGCGCATCGCCGACTGCGGCTGCGATTACTTCATCGACGATCTGCCCGAGATCCTGCGCATGCCGGGATTCCCGCCGCAGACGGTGCGCCTGCTGTTCGATCCCGAGGGTAATCACGCTGCCACATCGGAATTCACGCGACTCAGTGGATGGCCGGGGATCCGGGCGTTCTTCGAGGAACGATGGTGAACACCGGGCTGCAAGCCACCATTACGGCCTTGCTGACGCAGTCGGGACTGGATGCTGGCGACCTGCGCCTCACTGCGCTCGACGGCGGCGGCAACAACCGCGTCTATGCCGTTGACACGGCGGGTGGCCGCTATCTGGCCAAGGCCTATTTCAGCGATGCTGCCGATACCCGCGACCGCCTGGGAGCGGAGTACCGTTTCCTGCGCTACGCCGGCAAGCTCGGCTTGCACTGCGTTCCGCGCGCGCTGGCCTGCGACCTCCAACAGCGGGTCGGCCTTTACGAATACGTCCATGGCGAGAAGATCGCCGCAGCACGACTGACATCGGCCCATGTCATGGCCGCCGCACATTTTCTGCACCTCCTCAATGCGGCGCGGCACGACGGTCACGATCTGCCGCCGGCCTCCGAAGCCTGTTTCGATCTGACGCAACACCTGACTACCGTCGACCGGCGCATCGCGCGCCTGCAGGCCATGGTCCCCGCTGATGCGCTGGACGCACAAGCGCAGGCACTGATCAGCGAGATGGCGGCAGTCTGGCAGCACCACCGTGCGCGGCTGGTTGCCGAGGGTCTGCCAGTGCTGTTGGAGGCGGACCGTTGCATATCGCCTTCCGACTTCGGCTTTCACAACGTCTTGTTGCGACCTGATGGCCAGTTGTGCTTCATCGATTTCGAATACGCCGGGTGGGATGATCCGGCCAAGATGATCGGTGACTTCTTTTGCCAGCCCGCCGTCCCGGTACCCTTTGGCGACTTCGAGGATTTTGCCGGCCAGGCACTGGCCTGGTCCGAGCGGGCCGGCTCGCTGCGCGAGCGCGCCCGGCAGCTGCTGCCGGTGATGCAGGCAAAATGGTGCTGCATCATGCTCAACGAATTCCTGCCCGAGGCCGCGCGGCGACGGCAGTTTGCCGATGCATCGATTTCCGTGGATCAGCGCAAGCGCACCCAGCTCGACAAGGCGCGACAATTTTTCCAATCCAGACTGGTATAAGACATGGCCTACATCGATTTCCTCAGCTCCGTTCACAAAAGCACCCAGCGCGATTATCTGGCGCGCGTGAACGACCCTGAATTCCCCAAGCCCAAGGCGGCCGAGCTGGCCAAGCAATGGGGATTCGACTACTGGGACGGCGATCGCCGCATCTGCTACGGCGGCTATCGCTACATGCCGGGCCGCTGGGCACCGGTGGCGCAGGCGATGATCGACCACTATGGCCTGAAGGCGGGCGACAAGGTGCTCGACGTGGGATGCGGCAAGGGATTTCTGCTGTACGAGATGTCGCTGCTGGTCCCCGGCCTGGAAATCCATGGCATCGACATTTCTCCGTATGCGCTGGAGCATGCCAAGGAAGAGATCCGCGATCGCCTGCTGTTGGGCAATGCCACCAGCCTGCCCTTCCCTGACCAATATTTCGATTTCGTCTTTTCCATCACCACGCTGCACAACCTGCACAACTACGATCTGGACAAGGCCTTGCGGGAAATGGAGCGGGTCGGCAAGCAGAAGTATGTTTGCGTAGAGTCATATCGCAACGAAACCGAAAAGGCTAACCTGCTGTACTGGCAGGTCACCTGCGAAGCCTTCTGCACCCCCGAAGAATGGGACTGGTGGTTCCGCCAGACTGGCTATACCGGCGACCATTCCCTCATCTATTTCGAGTGAACACCATGAGCATTCCCAAGACCATGCGTGCGGCCATCCTGGCCGAACTGCAACAGCCGCTGATCATCGATGAGGTCGAACTGCCGCCGCAGCTCGAGGTCGGACAAGTGCTGGTGAAGATCGGTGTCAGCGGCGTGTGCGGCTCCCAGCTCGGTGAAATCGACGGCGCCAAGGGCGAGGACAAGTACCTGCCGCACCTGCTCGGCCACGAGGCCTCGGGCATCGTGGAGGAAGTCGGTCCCGGCGTGCGTTTCGTCAAGCCGGGCGATCGTGTGGTATTGCACTGGCGCAAGAGCCAGGGTATCGAATCGCTTCCGCCCAAGTACACCTGGCGCGGCAAGCCGCTCAACGCCGGCCTGATCGCAACCTTCAACGAATACGCCGTCGTTTCGGAGAATCGTGTCACCCGTATCGATCCCTCCAGCGACATGGATGTTGCGGCACTGTTCGGGTGTGCGGTCACCACGGGCTTCGGTGTGGCCGAGAACAATGCGGACATCCGTTTGGGGGAATCGGTGGTGGTCTTCGGTGCCGGCGGCGTCGGCCTGAACATCATCCAGGCAGCCTCGCTGCGCTCGGCCTACCCCATCATTGCGGTCGATCTGCACGAAGGCCGGCTGGCGCTGGCCAAACAGGTCGGTGCCACGCACCTGATCAATGCCAGCCAGGTCGATGCCCGCACGGCGCTGCTGGAGCTGACGGGCAAGCAAGGCATCGATGTCTTCATCGACAATACCGGGCAGCCGCCCATCATCGAGATGGGCTATGAGCTGACCAAGGCGCAGGGACGCGTGGTTCTGGTGGGGGTGCCGCGTGCCGGCCGCAACATCAGCATCTACTCGCTGCCGCTGCACTTCGAGAAGACCATCAGCGGGTCGCATGGCGGCGAGGCCGTGCCGCATGTCGACATTCCCCGCTATACCAGGCTTCTTGATGCCGGCCTCATCCAGCTCAAGCCGCTCATCACCGAGCACTTCAAGCTGGACGACATCAACGTCGCCATCCAGCGCATGCGCAGCGGCGCCATGTCGGGCCGCTGCCTGATCCGCATGCACGACTGACCCAGCGCGAGCACGCCATGACTGCACTGAACCTGAAGGACAAGATTTTCGACACGCCCGGCTACTCCAGCGATGTCCGGCTCACGCCTGAGGAGCTGGAGGTCTTTCGCGCGGCCATCACCGAGCAGTGGCTCGACGTGATCGGTAAGGCGCATCCGGAGCTGGTGGCGCAATTCAGGGAAGTGGGCATCGCGCGTTATCACGAGCTGTCCCATCTGCTGAAGCACGAATCACTCTGGCCCAAGCAGCATCGCTGCCTGCCGCTGCACAGCTGCCAGCAGATTCGCGGACTGCCGTTCCTTCAGACCATCCGTGCGGAGATGGGCGAGTTTGCCATCTCCGATGTCTTCTATGGGGATACCCACGAGGCCGGACGCGAAGAGATCTACTGGAGACTGGTACGCCCGAATGCGCCACGCGACATCGGCGGCATACATGCCGACAAGTGGTTTCACGATGTCATGGGCATGGACGATCGCGCCTTCGCGGCACAGGCGGAGACCGTCAAGATCTGGATTCCGATCTATTCACAGCCGGGGCGCAACGGGCTCATGATCGTGCCCGATTCGCATCGCCGCCAGTATCGCTACCACGGCGAACCCGGTGCCGGCGGCATGAAGCCGATCATCGATGAAGACCCCGCGACACTGGGTGCGCAGCTGATGCTCACGGAGCCGGGCAACATGCTCATCTTCAACGAAGGCATTCTGCATGGGGGGGCGGTCAATCTGGGGGACCAGACCCGCGTGAGCGTGGAGATCACGCTGGTCTTCCCGCAACGGATGACGAAAAACTGACCGCCGTCCGCCAGCGCTGATCAGCGACCGGCGTCGAACATGTCGATGAAAGCGCCGATGGTCCCGTTGACCTTCTCTTCCGAGACATGCCATGCGGCGCCATCATCGGCCGCATAGAAGTTGCTGGCATTGGAGCCGCCCCAGCGGAAGACCTCGAAGGAGGGCCAGTAAAGCACATTGCTCAGGCCGGACTGGTGCACCACCTGATGCGCCACCAGGCGCATGGTGCTCTTGGACAGGCAGTCGGCCACGACGCAGGATTCAAATTCAAACGACGCAATCAGCGGCACCGGCGAGACCGTGATCACCACTTTGGCGTGCGGTGCCAGCTTGCGCACGAAGTTGATCAGGTACAGGACGTTGTCCACGTTCTCCTGCACGGTGGTCGTCCGGTATTCGTACTTCTCGCCCAGCACGCGAGAGTTCAGCGCGGTCGGGCGCGGCAGCACGAAAGCGCCGGTGGTCTTGTCGAAGAAAGCCGGTGCCACTCCGAGCGTAAGGATGAAGACATCCGAGTTGCGAATCTTCTCCAGCGTGCTGTCGGCACTCCAGCCCGGCGGTAGCAGTTCCTGGATACGCTCACTCACCGCCACATCGGTCTTGCCGGTGCTGAGCCAATCGACAAAGGCGCGATTGGCGAAGGTGGTGTTGATGTACTCCGAGATTTCCATGTGGGTGCTGTTGTAGCCGCTCTTGTTCAGGGCGGCGGAAATGTTGCGCGCAAAGCAGGAACCCATGGTGAAGAAGCGTGTGGCACGGCTGATGAATTTCTCTTCGTTGCGCAGATCGAAGGCGATGTGTTTCTTGATCAGCGCCGGCAGGTCGCCGACGAAATCCTCGGTGAGCGGATAGCGTCCGATTTTCTTGCGTTTCGGGCTCGCTGCCTCGGCTTGCTGGGCCAGCGCAGCCTTGCCAAGCTTGATGGTTTCGCGATTGGTATCGGTATCGTAGACAGCCGGGTCCAGCGCGATGGCTTTTTCCAGTGCGGCAATCGAGTCCGCCAGGTTGTTGGCTACATTGTTGATGTGCGAGAGGCTCTCGCTGAGATGGTAGTAGTCCGCAGCACTATTGGACATGGCGACCAGCCTGCGATACAGATCGGCGGCCTTTTCCTGTGGGCCGACATAGCTGCAGCGCTGTGCGGCAAAGCGCACCAGCGCGCAGTTGGCCTCGGTGCCGTTGTCGAACAGAGCGGGAAAATCCTCCAGGATGGACACTGCCGCATCCCGTGCGGCGGCCAGCTGTTTGTGCGACCCGTCATCAATCAGCTGCGCATGGATGAAACGCGCGTTGAGATCACTCTTTTCCTCGGCCAGCCTGGCGAAGCAGGCAATGGCATCGCTGCGGCGGTTTTCCCGAATGAATTGAGCGCCGGCGGCGAGCAGGTCCTCGCGCTTGCCGTGCTCGATCAGGTGGGTCACGATGGGGTCAAGGTTGGAGGCTGATGAGTTCATGATGGCTTCGCTGAAGTGGGGTTGCTCACGTACTGCTTGCACGCGGGCCTGAATGCACCGGGCCTGCCTATCGCCGCAGGCCCGCTGTCGTCGTCACGCAGCGAGCATGCAGAACCGGAGGCTCGCCGCACGTGTGGTTCTGGTGCGACTGATTTTACACAGGTTCAGTTGCGCTCTGGACCGCTGTAAATGCAGGAAAAAGGGGGGTTATTCCCGCGTTGAACTGCCATAACAGGCTGTTCAGCCCCCCACGCTGGCGGCGCACCGCTGCGCCAAATCAAGATCTAGCCCCCCTTTCCGCCGGTTATTCCCTGCTTTGGCGTGATATCGGCCCATTATCATCTGTCACATCCGGAAAAGGCGGCTCCGCCGCACAGAACGCGCCAGAGAAATCATCCAAGGAACCCCATGCCTACCGTCGTCCTTCCGGCCCGAAAGCACCGCAGTGACCTGGTGCCATTGACCGACCATGCGTTGTTTGAAAACGCCAACTGCCGGGCGACGCACGCTGCGTCCGATTTCCCATGCGCGCACTTCTGCTAGCTGCCGGCCTGGGAACCAGGCTGCGTCCCCTGACCGATCTGCTGCCGAAATGTCTGGTCCCGATCAACGGCCGGCCGCTGCTGGACTACTGGATCGAGAACCTGCTCGGACAGGGCGTGGACGACATCCTGATCAATACCTACTATCAGGCCCATCTGGTGGAGCGCTACATCGCCGCCAGCTGTTGGCGCGACCGGGTCACGCTGGTCAGCGAGCCTGTCTTGCTGGGAACGGCGGGCACTGCACTGGCCAACCGCGCGTTCTTCGGCAACAAGCCCTTCCTGCTGGCACATGCCGACAATCTGACCCGTTTCGACTGCCGCGATTTCCTCGCTGCGCACCGCGACCGCCCGGCGCACACCGCCTTGACCATGATGCTGTTCGAGACACCCGATCCCCGTTCTTGCGGCATCGTCGAGCTGGATGCCAACGGCGTGGTGCAGGCCTTCCACGAAAAGGTCCCGGAGCCACCTGGCAGGCTGGCCAACGCGGCGGTCTACCTGCTCGAACCGGAGGTCCTGGATTTTCTGGACAGCCTGGGTCGTCCCGAAATCGACTTCAGCACCGAAGTCATTCCGCACTATCTGGGCAGGATCGCCACCTTCACCAACCATGCCTATCATCGCGATATTGGCACCGTGCAGAGCTGGACCCAGGCCCAGCAGGACTTTCACATGCCCCCTGCCCAGCCCGGCAATGCGCACGCATGGGCAGAGCTGACGCAATCCCTCGCACCGGAACTGCATCAGCTGCTGCACCGGCTGGCCGGGCAGTGAGTTGCCATGACGGTGGCAAAACGCCTATTTGGCGGGCATTTGCACGGCCGTTTCACGGATGGCCGCGCTAGCCACCGGGTTATCCTGTGCAAGATGCATTGTCCACGATTGCCAATGTGGCAATAAAACTCACAATAGGGAAACCTGTGCGGGGGTGCGGCCGGTACGGCTGATTTCGCCGCACATTTTTTAGTCGTGTTGGAAGGCCATGAACCAGGATCAGCGCAAATACCGATTCCAGAACCCCGAGGTGATCTATTCGGAAATGGAGATCGTGACCGCTTCGCGGGAGGACATCGAGCATCTGCAGGCGCTGTCGTCCCGCAATCCGCGCAAGCGGGTGCGCCTGTGTGCGCACGACAGCCCCGACGATGCCTTGCACGAGATGCTCATCATTCATGAGCGCGGAGCGTACGTGCGTCCGCACAAGCATCCTGGCAAATCGGAATCGATGCACGTGATTGCCGGCCGGGTCGATCTGGTGATGATGGACGACGAAGGGCAAGTGACCCGCGTCATCGAAATGGGCGACTATGCATCCGGCTTGCCCTTCTACGAGCGCATGGACAAGCCGATCTTTCACACCTTGATCATCCGCTCGCCGGTCCTGGTCTTCCATGAAGTGACCAACGGCCCCTTCCTTCCCGCCGCCACGGCGTTTCCCGCCTGGGCAGCCGATGGCAGCGATGCCGCGCTGGCCGACGCCTACATCCGGGAACTGGAACTCCGAATCAAGCCCTTTACGAGAACCCAATGAAGCAAATCATCCATCGCCGCACGACCTGCCGCGCTTGCGGCAGCCATGATCTGGACCTGGTATTCGCACTCAAGCCCACCCCCATCGGCGACGACTATGTCACCGCAGAGCGCCTCGGCGAAGCACAGCCGAGCTATCCTATCGATCTGTTCATGTGCGGTCAGTGCGGTCTGGCGCAGATCACCGACATCATTGACCCGGACGTTCTGTACGGCAACTACATCTACGTCACCCAAAGCTCCCCGGGGCTGCATGCCCACTTCGACGCCTACGCTCAGAACGTCGTACAGCGCTGCCAGCTTGCGCCCGGCTCGCGCGTCATGGACCTGGGCTCCAATGACGGAACGCTGCTGCGTTCGTTCAAGACGCTCGGCATGGATGTGCTGGGCGTGGAGTTCGCCGCGCACATCGCCGAGCAGGCAACCGCCAGCGGCATTCCCACCATCGGCAAGTTCTTCGACCGCAGCCTGGCCAAGGACATCCTGGCGCAGCACGGTCCTGCCCAGGTGATCACGGCCAACAATGTGTTCGCCAATATCGATGATCTCGGTTCGTGGGTCGACGGCATCAACACCTTGCTGGCCGACGATGGCGTATTCGTCTTCGAGAGCTATTACCTGGCCGACCTCATCGACAACATGGTGTTCGATTTCATTTATCACGAACACCTCTCCTCGTTCTCGGTACGCCCGATCCAGGCGCTGTTTGCCCGCGTGGGGCTGGAGCTGACGGCCATCGAGCGGGTCGCCACCAAAGGGGGATCGCTGCGCTATTTCGTCCAGCGCCCCCGAGGTCCCGTGCAGCCGGATGGCTCGGTGCAGCAACTGCTGGAAGAAGAAGATCGCAAGGGGATCTACCGCAAGGACACCTACGATGCCTATGCCGCCAGGATCGATGCCCTGAAACGGCAAACCCTGGACTTCCTGCGCCAGGCCAAGGCCGAGAACAAGACGGTGGCCGGCTTCGGTGCGTCCATCACCTGCACCACGCTCATCTATCACTTCGAACTGGGGCAGTACCTCGATTACCTCGTGGACGACAACCAGGCCAAACAGGGCCGCTACAGTCCGGGCTGGCACCTGCCGGTGCTGCCGTCGTCGGCGATCTACGAGCGCAAGCCGGATTACGTGCTGGTCCTGGCCTGGCGGTTTGGCGAACCCTTCATCCAGAAACACCAGGCCTACCTTGAGCAAGGTGGCCATTTCATTCAGCCCGTGCCGGGTTTCAAGATCGTCTGAGATGAGTGAACGTCATTTCCTGGTCGTCGGCGGCAGCAAGGGCAGCGGCCTGGCATTGGTGGAGCACCTGCTGGCAGCAGGGCAGCGCGTCTCGGTGCTCGCACGCAGTGCCAGCCCGCTGCCATCGTCCACGCTGCTCAATTGGCAACAGCTGGATGTGACCGACGGGGGCGCGTTGCGTGCCGCGCTCGATGCGTGTGCCAGGTCTCAGGGAAAGATCGACAGTGCCGTCTTCATGCAGCGCAACCGCGCGACCGGCGACGCCTTCGACACCGATCTGGCCGTCGCCCTGACCGCCACCCGCAATGCCATCGACCATCTGCTTGCCCAAGGCCATTTCAGCCTGGACGAATCCGGCAACAGCATCGTGATGGTCAGTTCCATCGCAGACCACTACGTCGCCCCGGAACAGGATCTTGGCTATCACGTCAGCAAGGCCGGCCTGGTGCAGCTGGCCCGCTATTACGCTCTGCAGCTTGGAGCGCATGGCATCCGGGTCAATGTGGTGTCGCCCTGCGTGGTCATCAAGGAAGCTGCGCGGGATTATTACCGTCAGAACAGCTGGATCACGGATCGGTTCGAACGTTTCATTCCCCTGCGGCGCGCCGGCTCCTCCCGCGACATCATCAATGCCATCCTGTTTCTCACAGGAGAGCAGAGCAGCTATATCACCGGACAAAACATCGTGGTCGACGGCGGCCTGAGCTTGCGCAGCCATGAATCGATCATCAGGGATTTTCCCAGGCAGTGAAGTGGCCGCGCGTGCGGCAGAAAAAAGCGACCGGCACGGACCGGATCAGGCAAGGTATCGGAGGATCAATTGGACAGTTCGTCTACAACTGACATCGCAGAAATCAACAAAGCCAGGAGCCTGGCGGGCGAAGGCGCACGCATCGTCTTCGTCGCCGGCAACTTCAACACGGTACACCCGGGCCACCTGCGCTTGCTCAAGTTCGCCTCGGAATGCGGCGACTTCCTGGTCGTCGGCGTGGCAGGCGACCATGTCCCCGGTGCGCTGCTGCCGGCCCAGTTGCGCTTCGACGGCATTACTGCCATCAGTTTCGTGGACCATGCCTTCGTGATGACTTCTGCACCGGAGGACATCATCCGCGCGCTCAAGCCCAGCATCGTGGTCAAAGGCGACGAGCATGAGTCCAAGTTCAATCCCGAGCAGGCGGCCGTGGATGAATATGGCGGCAAGCTCATGTTCAGCTCGGGCGAGATGCGCTTCTCCTCGATCGACCTGCTCAAGCGCGACATCCTCGAACCCAACCTGTCGTCCATCGTGCTGCCCAACGATTATCCGGAGCGTCACGCCTTCACGATGCACGACCTGCGCAGCACGGTGGAGAAATTCAAGGGATTGCGGGTCGCCGTGTTAGGTGACCTGATCGTCGACGAATATGTCAGCTGCGAAGCGCTGGGCATGTCGCAGGAAGATCCGACCCTGGTGGTCACCCCCATCATGCAGGAGCGCTTCATCGGCGGGGCGGGCATCGTGGCGTCGCATGCCTGCAAGCTCGGCGCGCAGGTCAATTACTTCTCGGTCGCAGGCAAGGACGCCGCTGCCGACTTCGCCCGTGAAAAGCTGAGCGAATACCATGTCACGGCCACCCTCTTCGAAGACGACAGCCGCCCGACCACGCTCAAGCAGCGCTTCCGCGCCGCTGGCAAGACGTTGCTGCGCGTGAGCCATCTGCGCCAGCACGACATCGAACCCCGGCTGGCCCAGCGCTACGCCGAGGCCGTCATCGCCACGCTGGACAACTGCGATCTGGTGATTTTCTCCGACTTCAACTACGGCTGCCTGCCGCAGGCCGTGGTCGATCAACTGGTGGAAGCCTGCGTCGAACGCGGCATCCCCTTCGTCGCTGACAGCCAGTCCTCCTCGCAGATGGGCGATGTATCGCGCTTCCGCGGGGCCATGCTGCTCACGCCGACCGAACGCGAAGCACGCCTGGCCGTGCGGGACTACAGCTCGGGCTTGGTGGTGCTGGCCGAGAAGCTGCGCCAGCGCTCGCAGTCGGAGAACATCATCCTGACCCTGGGGGCCGAAGGCATCCTGGCCCATGCGCAGTCCGAGGGTGAGCTGGATTGGCTTACCGACCGCCTGCCGGCCTTCAACAGTTCGCCCAAGGATACGGCAGGTGCCGGCGACAGCTTCCTCACCTGCACCTCCATGGCCATGACGGTCGGGGTAGACATCTGGCAAAGCATGTATCTGGGATCGATTGCGGCCGCCTGCCAGGTCAGCCGCGTGGGCAACATCCCCTTGTCCGCCAGTGATCTGATGCAGGAGCTGGCCGACCAGCATTGACGCGCGCCTGACTGCAGGAGCCGGCATGCGTGCCGGCCTGCGCCGGTGCACAGAAGAGACAGAGTGATGCCCGCGAGACCCCTGCGCAGCTGCTGCACGAGCAGCATGCAGGGCAATACCGGGCAGACTGAGCAATCAAGGGTAGCTCGTGCCGCAAGGTCTGAGCATCAGGCCGAAGGGTCTGGCGGCCGAGAGCACCCGATCCGAACTTTCCGAGGGAATACACCATGACTGAAAAAATGTACGAGTACTACGCCAAGCAGGACGTACAGCCGACCTATGCCGATTTCAGCAGCGATGCCGAGCTTTCCCGCTATGCACAGTTGCGCAAGAACGTGTTCTTCCGTCTATCGCTGCCACTGGCCCTGTTCCAGGGCAAGGAAGTGCTTGAGTTCGGGCCGGATACCGGAGAGAACTCCATCGTCTTCGCCCAATGGGGCGCGCGCGTGACGCTGGTGGAACCCAATGCGGAGGCGCATCCCTATATCCGCCAGTATTTTTCCCGATTTTCCCTGGAATCGAATCTGACCGAGATCGTCACCAAGTCAGTTCTTGATTTCGAGCCGGCCCGCCAATACGACTTCGTGGATGCAGAAGGCTTCATCTATACCGTGCAGCCGACCAGCGCCTGGGTCAGCAAGCTGCATGAATGCCTGAAGCCGGATGGCATCGCCTTGGTGACCTATGTCGAGAAGTACGGCAGCTTCATGGAATTGCTCTTGAAGGCGATCTACCAGACTGCCCTGCGTCACGGCCAGAGTGAGGGCGGCATCGAGACTGCCCGGCATCTGTTCCTGCCGAAGTGGAACAGCATTGCGCATACGCGCAAGATCGAGTCCTGGTTCATGGACGTGATCCAGAATCCCTTCGTGCGCATGAAATATTTCATCGATCCGGCGCAATTGCTGCGTGAGATGCATGCCGGTCATTTCCGCCTGTATTCGGCCTGGCCGAACTACAAGGATGTGCTGGCAATGAACTGGATCAAGGGCGAGTATCGCGCGGGAGACGACAACGAGGCGGCCATTGCCTATATCGAGCAGAGCCGGCTGAGCCACGTCCTCAGTACGCAATGCCTGTTGCCGGCGCCCTCACCGACCATCTCCAATCAGCTGGCCGAACTGGTCGGGATCGTGGACGGCCTCATCGACAATGCCTCGGAAACCAACTGCCTGCGCGCCGTCGCCATTCTGGATGAATTGATTGCCTTCCTTGACGCGGGCAACATCATCGCGTCGCCAGAAGATGCGGCCAAGGCCCGGACCATCCTCACGATGATCAAGACGGTCATGACGCTGATGGGACAGGGCAAGGTCGCCGAGCTGACCACTTTCTGCCGTGAAGACAGCGTATTCATCGCCACCTGGGGCATGCCCAATCATCACGGGGTGTTCCAGAAGTTGTAAGCCTGTACTGGCCGCGCGCGGTGCGCGGCCAGGCGCCATTGCGGCGGCACTTACATATTGTTCAGAATGGTGTCTGCCGCGAGAATCATCGGCTTGTAGATCTGCTGGAAATTGGAGGTCTGCTTGGCCGCCTCCGTGATACCACCAAACTTGGCATAAAACAGGTTCTTGACGGACTGATGGAAGTAGGGCTCGCTCTTGAGCTTGGCGCGCAAGGAGTAGTCGCTGAGGAATTTAACGATCAGCAGCGCCATTTCAAATGCCGATCTGCCTGTGTGGACGTAGACGGAATCGCTGGAGAGCTGGTTGGCGACCTTGCGGAACACCGCAATGTAATCGTCCACGAAGCAGATCTCGCCGGGATGGGCCACTGCCATGTCAAGCGCCAGTGCCCAGTCCTGTCCCCGGAATTCCCCCAAGCCGTCGGCGCCCACCAGCTTGCTGAGCGTCAGGTCGAACATGAACCCGTTGCTGCCGTGGCGCGGCAAGGCATCGGTTTTGTAGATGCCGCAGAAGACATAGTGATCAAAACCGATCAATGCCTCGAAATCGCAATTGGGCTTGTATCGTCGGGCCTGCCAGCCAGGATGGCTGAGGTTGGACAGTTGGCCGTTTTCCAGAATCTGGTATTTCCCGAAGGCCATTTTTGCGTTCGTGCGCAACATCTCCTGGAACAGCAGGGCGAGCTTTTCGGGATAAAACAGATCGTCGGAGGCCAGCATGGTCATGTAGGGCGTGTCGATCTGCGGGCACATCTTCTGATACCCCCCGAGCACACCCACGCTCGGCCCGTCCCCCCCCAAGACCCGCACCCGCGCGTCGCCCGAATATCTGGCAAGGATTTCCGCCGTATTGTCGGTCGAACCATCGTTGTAGACGATCAGCTTGGTCACTGGCGATCCGGGCGCGAAAATGACGCTGGAAAGCAGGCTTTCCAGATAGATACCGTGGTTCTTGGTCGGAATGAGGAGAGTCAGCATGGGTCGGATCGCAAGCCTGTAATGAAATTGATCGGTTTTGACGGGCAGCTGGAACGATATCAGACGCGCTCATGCAGCACCAGCAGCTTGCATATGAAGCTGCGCTGCTCTCGCAGCAGCACAGGTCCGGCATATTTGATATTGCGCAAAGCAGCAAAAGCATAAAACGCGCATGATGTTTCCCAACGGAATTCGTTGCAACTATTGCAATTTGCGTTGGAAATCGGGTCGCAGAAGATTGACTGCTGGCGTGAGGAAGGCGGAAAAGAAATGGCGCGGCTGGCGGGGATCGAACCCACGACCCTTGGCTTCGGAGGCCAATACTCTATCCACTGAGCTACAGCCGCGCTGAATCGGGGCGAACCCCGGAAAGGCCTGAAGGATACCGTCTTTCCGGCTGGACGTCCATGGCGCTGGCGGTTTTTCCGTGTCAAACGGAAAGCATTGTGACTATAATCAAGAGTTCGGCGAGAGAGCGCAATGAAAGCCCTGCCTGATCCCAGTTCCACGCAATGCCAGGCGATAAGGCAATACAAAGGGAACCGACGTTTTCCGCCCCAATTTCGAGGAAACATTACGGAGGGACGCCCATGAGCTCAGCTCAGCAGGAACACGAGTCGGCAATCAAGACTCCCAAGCAATTGATCGCAGCCGTCGTCGCAGGCTTTTTGGTCCCCATCGTGTGCATCGTGCTGCTCGTGCAGTACGTCACCAATGGCCAGAAAACCGGTGCCGGCTCCGACAGCCAGACGCCCGAGATGATCGCGGCACGCATCAAACCCGTCTCCGACGATGGCTTCACCTTCCGTGATGCCAACGGCCCCAAGCAACTGCTCTCCGGTGAAGAAGTCTACAAGACCACCTGCGCCGCCTGCCACAGCGCCGGCGTGGCCGGTGCTCCCAAGGTCGGTGACGCCGCCTCCTGGCAGGCCCGCATCGCCGAAGGCTATGACACCCTGGTCTCGCACGCCATCAATGGCCTGCGCGCCATGCCCGCCAAGGGCGGCAACCCCGACCTGGATGATGTCGAGATCCAGCGCACCGTGGTCTACATGGCCAACCAGTCCGGCGCCAAGTTCAAGGAACCCGAAGTGAAGGCCCCGGCCGCCGCCGAAGGCGCCGCACCGGCTGCCGACGCACCCGCCAAGTAATCCTCGCAGTGGCCAGCGACCCGCTCGCTGGCCTCGCCAAAAAAAATCCCCGAACCGAAATTCGGGGATTTTTTCAATTTCATTCACGTACAAGTGGGGCCAAAAGCCCCTGCTCGCTATTCCAGCCCCTCCGGATGCGCCCTCATGCCGGACGCAACGGAGAAAGCTTCATATCGCCTCAATACCGCTGGGGTGGAGGCGGCGGCGGGTAGTTGCCCGGTGCATAACCCGCCGGCGCCTGCTGCTGTGCCGGTGCTGCAGCCTGCTGCTCGGCCACGAAGATTTCCACGCGGCGGTTCTTGGCGCGGTTGGCATCGCTGGTGTTGGGGACCAGCGGCTCATGTGAACCACGGCCCGAGATGTTGAAGCGGTTGGCGGCCACGCCGCGCGTCGTCAGGTAATCGCGGGTGCGCGCCGCGCGCTGCTGCGACAGCGGGTCGTTGATGGCATCGCTGCCAGTGTTGTCGGTGTGGCCGACGATGGTCACGGTGGTGGCCGGGTTCTCCACCAGGGTGGCGGCGAAACGATCCAGCACCGGGCGCATCTCCGGCTTGATGTCGGCACGGCCGGTATCGAAGGAGATGTCGCTGGGGATTTCCAGTTTCAGGCGGTTGTCGGCAGTCTGCGTGACCTGCACGCCGGTGCCCTGGGTAGCCTGTTCCATGGCGCGCTTCTGGTTTTCCATGCGGTTGGACCAGATGTTGCCGGCCACCGCACCAATGGCGCCGCCGATGGCCGCACCACCCAGTGCACGTCCGCCACCGCCACCGCCGGTAGCCGCACCGATGATGCCGCCCAGGCCGGC
>Ga0105238_10000039_pt1 | contig 161870 bp, 132 predicted proteins | sample KBSC34metaG_FD_81526 | JGI IMG/M metagenome (GOLD analysis project Ga0105238, IMG submission 81526) | Corn rhizosphere microbial communities from Kellogg Biological Station, Michigan, USA - KBS C3-4 metaG | ecosystem: Host-associated > Plants > Roots > Rhizosphere > Soil | place: Michigan...
CGCGGTGGGTGGCCGAGATCACCCGTACGTCGACCTCGGCAGCCTGGTTGGCCCCCACCTGCCGCACGGTCTTTTCCTGCAGTACGCGCAACAGCTTGACCTGCAAGGCCAGCGGCATATCCCCGATTTCATCGAGAAACAGGGTGCCGCCTTCCGCCGCCTGGAACAAACCTTCACGATGCTCTACAGCGCCGGTAAATGCGCCTTTCACATGGCCGAACAGTTCGGACTCCAGCAACTGCTCGGGAATGGCACCGCAATTGACGGCAATGAAGGGCTTCCCGGCACGCGGACTGGCACGATGAATGGCGCGGGCCAGCACTTCCTTGCCGGTACCGCTGTCGCCACGGATGAGGATGCTGGCGTCGGAGGCCGCCACCAGCCGCGCCTCGGCCAGCAGTTCGTCGACCCGCTGGCTGCGGCTGATGATGTCGGCACGCCAGGCTTCATCCGGCGTCTCCTGGGCGGGCGCGGACAGGCTCAGGGCCTGCGCCACCTTGTCCAGCAGCACATGGCCATCAAACGGCTTGGTGAGATAGGCGAAGGCCCCCTGCGTAGTGGCCTCGACGGCATCGGGAATGGTGCCATGGGCGGTGAGCAGGATCACCGGCAAGGCCGGATAGCGGCTGCGGATCTCGGCAAACAGCGCCAGCCCATCCATGCCGGGCAGGCGCACATCGGTGATCACCAGCGCCGGCAGCGCAATGGCCAGCTGGGCCAGGGCGGCCTCGGCGCTTTCCACGGCCAGGATGCGGTAGCCGCTGGCGTTCAGGCGCAGCGTCAGCAATCGCAGCAGGTCGGGATCATCGTCGACCAGCATCAGGGGGGCAGTCTTTCCCATCGGGACTCCAGTTCCAGTAAAGGGAACGGCCCCGGCGGGATGGCGGCATCCCCGGGTCTTCGGGGATTCAGATTACTTGCCGCCAGCCGGCAGGGTCCGTTCGATGTTCTTGAGCGCTTCCAGCTTGTCGTTGAGCTGATCGACCTTGCGCTGCGCTTCCTTCAGTTGCACCGAGGACTTCTCGGCACCGTCGGCCACGCGGCGCAGGTCGGAATAATGTCCAACCAGCAACTGCACCAGAGGCTTGAGCTTCTCCGCTTCGACGCTGCGATCGGCCATGACGTTCCATAGCTGGGCTTCGGCCTTGGCCAGGTCGATGGCGTCGCGCGTCAAAGACAGCGCCATGGCGCGGCGCACGTTGGTCGCCGGACCGGCCGGATAGGTATTGACACGCTGCAACTCGCGGCCCAGTTCGGCCGGCGTCATCTTGCGCAGCTGGACGTTGTAGGCCAGCAGTTCGTCGATATTGCTGGAGGATTGGATGAGCTGGACGGTCGACGTCGGCGCGGACGGCTGCGGCCCCACACACGCGGCCAGCACGACGGAACAAGCCAGGATCAGGATCTTATTTTTCATCAGGCAACTCGATTCGGAAATGCGCCCCGCCCTCACGCGGAACCAGATAGACCTTGCCGCTATGCGCCTGTACGTACTCGCGCACCACGGACAGACCGATGCCATTGCCACGGCGGGCACCGGAGGGCTGGTGCAAGCCCTGGTAGAAGGGTTCAAAGATGCGGGCGGCATCGGTCGGTGCCACCCCCGGCCCCTGATCCAGACATTCCACCCGCACCATGCCCGGGGCCTCGCTCAGCAGGAAGCGGATGAAACCGCCCTGCGGGCTGAAGCGCACAGCATTGGACAGCAGGTTGGCCAGCACGATGGCCATCTTCTCGGGATCGACCACCACGGTACGGGCCGCACCCTCGATTTCCACCTTCAGTTCGCGCGCCAGCCATTGCAGGCGCTGGTCGTCGATCACCTTGTGCAGCAGCGCGCGCAGGTCCACCGGCACCGGATGGATACGCTGTGCATCGAAGGACACTTCGTTATAGCGCAGCAGATCCTCGATCTGGGTCTGCAGCGACTGGGTATTCTGGCGCAAGATGCGGGCAATCTCGCGCTGGTTCTCGGTCAGTTGCCCGGCCACGCCGTCATCCAGCAGCGCTGCGCCTTCGCACAGCGCCGCCAGCGGGGTCTTCAATTCATGGGAGACATGGCGCAGGAAGCGCGACTTCTCCGCCTCCAGGTCTGCCAGGCGCTGGCGCAGCCAGTCCAGCTGCTGGCCCAGGCGGCGGATGTCGGCCGGGCCGCGCACATCGATGGGCTGATCGAAGCGATTGTCGCCCAGCCGGCCAATGGCCTGTTCCAGCCGCGCCATCGGACGCGACAACCAGAGTCCGAAGCAGAAGGCCAGCAAGACCGCCAGCACGATGGCACCCACCACCTGGGCGGTGAGCAGCTGGCGTTGCTGCTCCAGTGCGGCCGATAACGCATTGTTGCGGCGATCCACCTCGCGCCGGCTCTCCAGCGCGATGCGCTCATTGAGCGCGGGCAGGCGCGCAAAGTCCTGGAACAGCTTGGCCTGCTCGCCCTTGTCCTTGCGCGACTCCGCCTCCAGCACGCCGGCGGCTTCATCCACATAGACGCCCCACTGACTGAACAGATCGCGCGGAGCCATCGGCAGCGAATCCGACAATTCACCCAGGGCCTGGCGCGCCTGCTCGCGCGCCTCGTTGAAACGATCATGGAAAGCGCGGTCATCCAGCACCAGGTACTGGCGCGCACTGCGCTCCATGGCCACGGTGCGCTCGGCCAGCCGCTGGGCGGATTCGGTCAGCTGCACCGCCTGGCGCGCCGTCTCGCGGCTGTTGGCCGACATGCGGTCCAGCGTGAAGAGGGCGTGGATGGACGTACCGCTCAGGAGCGCGGCGATCAGCAGGAAGGCCGCCAGCAGCAATTGCCGGAACGACAATCCAAGATAGCCGGGCTTGCGGCCGGCGGGCGACTGGGGCGGATGAGTGTGCTCGATGGCGTTGAACATGCGATTGATCTCGGTCCCACAAGACTTGCCTGGTTATCCGGCTGGCGCACTGCCCTCCGGCCCGAAACATGCCGACAGGAAACGCCGGCCACGCTGTTGCGGGCACACATTGTAATCATTTGTCGGGCGGCCTGCGATGCGGCGACGTTTCCCCGCAGCAATTCCGCGAGCGCGACCTGCCGCGCAGGACCGCAGGCGCGCCCGGAACGGCGTCGGCCTCAGTCTTGCGGACCGAGGAAATCCAGCAGCATCAGGGCGACCACCTTGGTGGCCTTCTTCAGGTCATCCAGCGCCAGGTTCTCATCGGCCTGCTTGGCATTGGATTCCATGAGCGTGCGCGGACCGGCCCCGAACAGCACCACCGGAATGCCCGCTTCGCCATACAGGCGGGCATCGGTATAGAGCGCCGAACCATTGGTGGTCAGGGTCTCGCCCATGACCTGTTCGGCATTGCGCAGCAGGCTGTCCACCAGCTTCTCGTGACCCGGCAGCGGGCGCAGCGCACGCGCCAGCAGCAGGCGGCGGATTTCCACGCGGATGCCCGGCAGGCCGGCCACTGCGTCTTCGATCAGCTTGCGCACGCCGGCTTCGACCTGCGCCGGATCTTCCTCGGGAATCATGCGGCGGTCCATCTTCAGCACCACCTTGCCCGGCACCACATTGGTATTGGTACCGCCATCGATGCGGCCGACGATCATGGTCGGATGGCTGATGCCCGGGATGGAGGAGCGGATGTCCTTCAACCCCGGCAGCGCGCCATAGATCGCATTGAGAATGGCATTGGCCGCCTGCAGGGCATCATGGCCGGTCTCGGGCATGGAGCCGTGCGTGGCGCGGCCATGCACGGTCACCTCGAACTGCAGGCAGGCATTGTGGGCAGTCACCACGTTGTAGCTGAAGCCGGCCGCCAGCACATAATCCGGACGGGTCAGCTTCTGTTCCAGCAGCCAGCCCGGGCCGAGCACGCCGCCGAATTCCTCGTCATACGTGAAGTGCAGTTCCACTGCGCCGCGCAGCGCGGCGCCCAGGGACTCCAGCGCGCGCGTGGCGAAGATATAACTGGCGAAGTCACTCTTGGAGACCGCTGCCGCACGGCCATAGATGCGGCCATCCGCCACTTCGCCACCATACGGGTCATGGGTCCAGCCTTCGCCCGGCGGCACCACGTCGCCGTGGGCGTTGAGCGCCAGGGTCGGTCCACCGTCGCCATAGGGACGGCGCACGATCAGGTTGGTGATGCTCTGCATGCCATAGTCGCGCACCTGGTCGGCCGGTACCGCGTGCTTCTCGGCCTGCCAGCCCCAGGACTGCACCAGCTCGGCCACCGCATCGGCGTGCGGGGCGTTGTTGCCGGGCGGGGTATCGGTGGGGATGCGGATCAACTGCTGCAGGACCCCGACCTCTTCCTCGAAATGCTGATCGATCCATGCGCACAGGCGCTCCGACAACTGCTGTTTGGACATGCTTGCCACTCCGTGATCAAAGGCACCAGCCGCGCTGGCGCAAACCGCCATCATAGCGCAGCCGCCCGGCGTGTGGCCGCCGCCTGCGCATCCGGGCGTTCCCCGCTATCATTGACCGGCGCTGCCTTGCGGGGTGGCGCGCATTCCAGAACCTCCAAGACAACCACGACAACAAGCGGCGGCACCAGCACGCTTGCACCGCCAACACCGAACCACACCATGTCCTCGCAGCCTTCCACTTCCGGCACGTCCGATCCTGCCCATCACATCGTCATCGCCGGCGAGGGCCTGCCGCCCGAGCAGCGCGGGCGCGCCATCCTGGCGCTGGGCATCGCAGTCGGCCTGGCTACGCTCGATACCGCCATCGCCAACACGGCCCTGCCTGCCATGGCATTGGACCTCAACACCACACCGGCAGCCTCGGTCTGGATCGTCACCGCTTATCAGCTGGCGATGATGGTGGCGCTGCTGCCGCTGGCGGCGCTAGGGGAAATCGTCGGTTACCGCCGCATCTATATCTGGGGACTGGTGCTCTTTACCGCGGCCTCGCTGCTGTGCGCGGTGGCCTGGTCGCTGCCTACGCTGGTGATGGCGCGCTTCCTGCAGGGACTGGGCGGGGCCGGCATCATGAGCGTGAACACCGCGCTGATCCGCTTCATCTATCCGACCCGCTCGCTAGGCCGTGGCGTCGGGCTCAATACCCTGATCGTGGCCATCGCCTTCACCGTGGGACCATCGGTCGCCTCCGGCATCCTCGCCATCGCACCCTGGCCGTGGCTGTTTGCGGTCAACGTGCCGCTGGGCGTGGCGGCCGTCATCCTGGCCCTGCCCTCGCTGCCGCATACCGCGCTGTCGACACACGCCTTCGACCTGCGCAGCGCCGTGCTCAATGCGGCTGCCTTCGGCCTGCTGATCCTGGCCATCGGTGAAGGCGCGCACCAGGCAGAGGCCAGCGTGGTCGGACTGGAACTGGGCGCCGCCATCGTCTGCGGCTTGTTCCTGCTCAAGCGCGAACTGTCGCATCCGGCACCGATGCTGCCGGTGGACCTGTTCCGCCATCCCATGTTCACGCTCTCGGCGATCACCGCCGTGTGTTCCTTCGCGGCACAGGGCCTGGCCTTCGTCTCGCTGCCCTTCTTCTTCCACCATGACCTTGGCCGCAGCCAGGTCGAGATCGGTCTCCTGATGACACCCTGGCCGGTGGCCGTGGCGATCATGGCACCGATCGCCGGACGGCTGTCGGATCGCTATCCGGTCGGCATCCTCGGCGGCGTCGGGCTGGCGCTCCTGTGTGCAGGACTGCTGTCGATGACCTTCATGCCGGCTGCGCCCACCGTATGGGAAATCAGCTGGCGCATGCTGCTCTGTGGCATGGGCTTCGGCTTCTTCCAGTCGCCCAATCTCAAGGCACTGATGACCAGCGCCCCGCCGCATCGCAGCGGCGGTGCCTCGGGCATCGTGGCGACGGCACGGCTGCTCGGCCAGAGTGTCGGGGCCGCGCTGGTGGCGCTGTGCTTCAACCTGTCGGAGACACAGGGCTCGCGCTTTGCCCTCGGCTTCGGCGCCGCCTTTGCGGGGGTGGCCTGCATTGCCAGCTTCCTGCGTATGCTCACCAGCAACCCTTATGCGCCGCCACTGAAAAAATAAGTTTTTCTCACCATTCCTCACAGCCACCGTCGGCCGGATTCTCAGGCGGTGGCTGTCTGTCTCGGGATTACATCAATTTTTCAACGATCTTCAGATCAAACATTTTCCGCACATAAACTTCCGTGCCGACAAAGGTAAAATTCGTCGGCAAGATAACGACAAGCCGCGTAAAACTGATGCCATTCTGTTACGATAGCTCGTCAGTGGAATGATGTTCACAGACCATCACCGAGCTTCATTCCTTCAGACAACAGGCGTCCATTTCATCAAGGAAATCGAACCGCTTTCAGTACGGGAACCAGCGCCAGGCACAGACCTGAATTCGATATGTTGAAATCCATCGCCTTGGCTCAATTACGGTTGGGCATGTACGTTCATTCCATCCCCGGCGGATGGATCAATCATCCTTTCTGGCGCAAATCCTTCAAGATCGAAACGCTGGAAGACCTGCAAACCCTGCGCGAGTGCCCGGTCGAGGAAGTCACCATCGACACGGCCAAGGGCCGCGACATTGCCCCCGAACACGATATCGACGACGAGACCGACGCGGCGGAGCAGGATGACGCCGCGCCCCCCGCCGAGATCGCCATCGCCCACCAGGGTGCCAGCGCCACGGTGGCCGTGCGCAAGCCGGCCACCCGCACCGAGACGGCGGTAGAACGCGAACGCGCGGCGCGCATCATCTCCTCCTCCAAGTCCACCGTGCTCAACATGTTTTCCGAAGTGCGCATGGGCAAGACGGTCGACGTCAAGGATGCTGCCGAACTGGTGACCGAGATCACCTCCTCGGTCTCGCGCAATGCCGATGCGCTGATCAGCCTGGCGCGCCTGAAGACCACCGACGATTACACCTACATGCATTCGGTGGCGGTCTGCGCGATGATGATCTCGCTGGCCAACCAGCTCGGCATGACGCAGGAACAGATCAAGCAAGCCGGCATGGCCGGCCTGCTGCACGATGTGGGCAAGATGGCCGTGCCGCTGGACATCCTCAACAAACCCGCCAAGCTGACCGAAGAAGAATTCGCCTCGGTGCGCTCGCACACCGTACAGGGCCACAGCATCCTCAAACAGATCGAAGGGATTGGCGAAGTGGCACTGGATGTCTCGCTGCATCATCACGAGAAGATCGACGGCAGCGGCTATCCGTTCAATCTCAAGGCCGACAGCATTTCCATCATGGCCAAGATGGGCGCGGTGTGCGACGTCTACGATGCCATCACCTCCAACCGTCCCTACAAGGCCGGCTGGGACCCGGCCCGCTCGATCCGCCACATGGCCGCCAGCGCCGGGCATTTCGATCCGATCACGATGGAAGCCTTCGTCAAGGCCATCGGCATCTACCCGACCGGCTCCTGCGTGATCCTGCAATCGGGCCGGCTGGGCATCGTGGTGGACCAGCGGCCGGAGCACCTGCTCACCCCGCGCATCAAACTGTTCTACTCGACCACCAGCCGCATGCCGCTCAAGCCGGAGATCATCGACCTGGCCCGTGGGGGCGACAAGATCGTGGCCTACGCCGATCCGGCCAAGTGGGGCATCCGCAGCCTGCCCAGCATCGACCTGGATTAAGCCCGCGAAAATCACGCAGCCAAGAAAAAACGGCACCGCAAGGTGCCGTTCTCACATTCGCGCGAACCTGCGCCATCAATCGCGCTGGGCGAAGGCCGCCGTCGAGGCCAGCTCATTCAACAGCGCCACGGTGGAACAGCTGGAAACATCATAGGGATTGAGCTCGCCCGTGACCGAATACTTCAGCAACAGCGAGCGGTTGATCTTGTCCAGGCGGATCTTGCCCATGGTCCAGGACGAATACTGGCGCTCGTCGATCGATTCATAAGCCAGCAGGATCACGTCCCGATGACGGTCATCACGCAGCAGTCGGCCATACAGGCGATTGACCTGATCGCGCCCGCCTTCTAGCACCTGCACGAAGGTCGTGTCGCTGTAGCACAGCACGCCGGTGATGCCCTGCTGCGGATTGCGCTTGCGCGAGGCAGCCAGGATGCCCTCGATGGTCTCGTGGGTGATGGTCTCGCGCGCGCGGCTTGCATAGATCAGACGAACCAGCATGATTAACCTCGTTGACGTTGGGAAATCAGCGCCAGGAATTCACGGCGCAGGTTGGCATCACGCAGGAAGGAACCGCGCATGACGCTGTTGATCATCTTCGATTCCACATCCTTGACGCCGCGCCAGTGCATGCAGAAGTGATCGGCTTCCATGACGATGGCCAGGCCATCGGGCTGCAGCTTCTGCATCAGCAGGTCGGCGGCCTGGGAGACCGCTTCTTCCTGGATCTGCGGGCGGCTCATGATCCATTCCAGCAGGCGCGCGTACTTGGACAGGCCGATCAGGTTGGAATGTTCATTGGGCATCACGCCCACCCACACCTTGCCCATGATCGGGCACAGGTGGTGCGAGCAGGCACTGCGCACCGTGATCGGGCCGACGATCATCAACTCGTTGAGGCGCTCGATGTTGGGGAACTCGGTCACCGGCGGCGCGGCCTGGTAGCGACCCTTGAAGACTTCGTTCAGGTACATCTTGGCCACGCGCTTGGCGGTGTCCTGGGTGTTGTGGTCGCTCTCGACATCGATCACCAGGCTCTCCAGCACCGCGGCCAGCTTGGACTGCACCTCGGCCTGCAATTGCTCCAGCTCGCCTTCCCGGATGAAGGCGGCGATGTTGTCGTTGGCGTGGAAACGCACGCCGGCCGCCTTGATGCGCTGGCGGATGCGGGCCGATACCAGCTGCTCATGCACGCTGGGCGCTGCGATCTCGGCGCTGGTGGCGGCCTGGTTCTTGTCTGTTGCCATGATGGAGTGCGATCACGCCAGGCGGGACCGCTGAGTTGGGGGTGGCGTCATTATGCACGGAAAAACGCAGACGCATTGAGGGCAAACCAGAGTCAAGCCCGAGTCAAAGCGATCACAACAGCGCGGCTGTGGCGTGCCGTCCACGGCAGCGCCGGCGACGAAACCGGGAGCCGCCGGATTCGTCCGTATGACCTCCGTGCCCCGTGTTTAATGCTCGTTCACAGGAGCATTCATCTGCGCTTAATGCTGTCCAGCGCACGACTTAACCGCCATTGATGATTGTTTGCCGCACTTTACACGGGCCTAACCGCTGCTTACGCCTGCAGCCACCATCATCCCTGCACGCGCCGCCCGCGCGTTCACGCTTCCTGCGAGATTGATGCAAGCCCCAGGCAAGCAGCAGGTCAGAAGCAGGCAACCGCGGGCGGTGGCTCGTGCCGGGCATCCAGCCTGGCCGCCATCGGGGGAGTACCATGACATTCCAGTATCGCCTTGCCGGTGCCTGCGCACTGGCCGTTTCGCTATCGGTCTCGCTGTCGGCCTGCAACAGCCCGGCGCCCATGGTGACCGGGCCCACCAGCGTGCGGCCGGCCTATCAGGTGGCCAACGTGGAAAACAATGGTGCCATCTTCCGCGTCTCCAGCGCGCAGCTGTTCGAAGAGCCGACCACCTACAACGTGGGCGACATCATCAAGATCGACATCTCCGAATCCATCAGCAGCAGCAACAAGGCGGCCACCACCAACAGCCGCGACACCACGCTCACGCAAAAGGGCCCGGGTTCGGGCGCGCCGCTGGGCGGACTGTTCACGCAACTGTACGACGCCAATTATTCGGCCAACGGCAGCAATACCTTCAAGGGCTCCGGCGACAGCAGCAATACCAACACCATGACCGGCACGCTGATGGTCTCCATCGTCGAAGTGCTGCCCAACCGCAACCTGGTGGTGGCCGGTGAAAAGCGCATCGGCGTCAACGGCAACACCAACACCCTGCGCTTCTCGGGTGTGGTGCGCACCCGTGACATCCGCGGCGGCATCGTGGCCTCCTCCAACGTGGCCGATGCGCGGCTGGAACAGGTCGGCGGTGGCTCCATTGCGGATGCCAGCACCGATGGCAACTTCTTCCGCCGCCTGCTGACCATCTGGTGATCGCGTGATGGTGTGATCGGGTCCGAGCTGCAGGCGCGAGAACACCCGGTCTGCAAACGACAACGGCAAGCGCGCAGCTTGCCGTTTTTCATTGGAGGCGCAAGAGCGTGATCGCCGAGTACGCCGTGTGCGCCGTATCTCGTCTTCCGAATCCGCCTTCAGAATCCGTTGGCCGCGCTGCGCATGTTGTCCGGCGAATTGTCCGCCACCTGCGGATTGCCCGGGAACAGCGCATCGATCAGCGGTGCCAGCTTGTCACCCGCGCTGGCCCACTTGTCCTGGCCGAAGGAACCGAGCCGGTACTGCGCCGTGCCCAGCACGCGGCCTTCGCGGCGCAGGGTCAGTGCGGCATAGGTGAGATAGGGGGTATAGGCATCGGTGAAGACCTTGGTGTCCCATTTGACGTAGCCCACATAGCTCAGCGTCACCGGGCAGGCCAGCGACTGGGTACCGGCATCGTAGACGCGGCTCTGTACGCCATGTTTCTGCAACTCGCCCTGCAGGCCGGGCACGAAGTCGCTCAGCGCCACCGAGCCATTCCACTCGATGCAGACTTCGTGGATCGGGTCCTTGCTGTAGACGATGGGATTCTGTACCGAGTTGGGCGTCATCGCGCGCACGCTGGACGCGGTGGAACCGACCAGGCCCACGGCGTCGACCAGGGCATTGCCGGACGTGACGATGCAGCCCGACAGCGATGAAGCCAGCAAGGTGGCAATGATGATGGTGCGCATGATGCTCTCCCCGAGCGCAATCCCTTGGCTTTCACGATCCCTGCATGGCGCAGGTGGCCGGGATTACAGGCTGCCCATCATAGCGGCGCATATTGCAGCCTCAGGACCGTTTTACCTTGATTTACGCTGACCCTGTGCAGGCTTAACAGCCACGTACGTCACGCAAATACACGGCTTGGCGGGGACCTGCACAGTACTGGCACAATAGCCGCCTGTGCCATTTCATGTGCTGCCTTACAAGGAGACTTCCATGCCCTCGCTCATCATTCGTTCCCTGCTGGCCTCGCTCGCCTTCACCGGCCTGCTGCAGGCCGCCCAGGCCGATACCCTCAAATCCGAAACCGAAGTGCGCGCCCTGGCCGACAAGGTCATGGCCCAGGCCGGTGCCGGCCGCACCGATGATGCCTATGGCCTGCTTTCGCCCTATGCGCTGGTGGACATCCGCGCCTTCGAGGGCGCACGCACCAGCGCACGCAGCGCGCGCACGGCCATCGAAGCCCTGGTCGGCAATTCGGTCGGCTACGAATTCATCCGCTCCGAGAAGGTGGGCGAATCGCTGATCAAGCTCACCTACATCGAAAAAACCGAACGCCAGGCCATCCCGTGGATGTTCATCTTCTACAAGACGCCTGGCGGCTGGGCCGTGAGCAGCTTCAGCAATGGCGACAATGTGGATGCGCTGTTTGATCGCTGATCATTGATCATTGATCGGCAGCGCTCCGCTCAGAACGTGCGCTGCGGCTCGAGATCGGCGCTCTCGATGGCGCTGGCCACGCCCGAGATCTTGTCGGCGATGATGGCCGAGGACCCGCAGGCCGTGGTCCAGCCATTGGAGCCATGGCCGGCGTTGAGCCACAGGTTGGCATAGCGGGTGGCACCGATGAGCGGTGCGCCGTCGGGTGTCATGGGGCGCAGTCCGGCCCAGTATTCGACCTTGGCCAGATCGGCGCCCTGTGGATAAAGATTCTTCAGCGACTTCAGCGCGGTGGCACAATCGCGCGGGGTCACCCGCGTATCCCAACTGCCGATCTCGGCCGTGCCTGCCGCACGGATGTGATTGCCCATGCGGGTGATGGCGACCTTGTAGTACTCGTCCATGACACCGCTGCGCGGCGCGCTCTTGGGATCGGCCACCGGCACCGTGATGGCATAGCCCTTGACCGGATAGATCGGCAAGTCCAGCCCCAGGGGTTTCAGCATTGGTACTGACGCACTGGCGCAGGCGACCACGTAGGCATCGGCGCGCAAGGTACCAGTGGGTGTGCGCAGGCCGCTGACCTGGCCACCGGCCACCTCGATGGCCTGCACCTCTGTGGACAAGTGAAACTCCACCCCATGCGCCTGCAGCCAGCCTGCCAGGGCGCGCGCAAACAGCGGGCAATTGCCGGTTTCATCCATCGGCAACAGCAAACCGCCCTTCAATTCATGACGGGCGGCATGCAAGCCCGGATCAAAAGCCACGCAGCCATCAGCATCCAGCAGCTCGAAAGGCACGCCGGCTTCGGCCAGCACCTTGGTCGACAGCCCGGCATTGTCCAGCCCTTCCTGAGTACGGAACAATTGCAGGTTGCCGCCGGTGGTCTGTTCGTAGCGGATATCGAGACGCTCGCGGATCTGCTTCAACTGGCTGTGGCTGTAGCGTGCCAGGCGCCCCATGCGTGCCTTGTTGACGGCATAGCGCTCGGGCGTGCATTGCGCCAGGAAGGTCTTGAGCCACTTCCACTGATGCGCATCCAGGCGCGGCGTGAAGCGCAAGGCCGCCTCGATCCCCAGCCAGCTCTGCACCGACCACTTCAACGACTTGGCCGGCATGCCGGGAGCCGCCCACGGCGTGGCATACGAGGGGCAGACATGGCCGGCATTGCCGACGCTGGTCTCGGCCGCCACCTCGGCGCGGCGTTCCACCACGACCACTTCATGGCCGCGCTCGCGGAGGAAATAAGCAGTGGTGACGCCGACGATGCCGGCGCCCAGCACGATGATGCGCATGGTCTCAGTTCAACTTCCGAAAAATGTAAATGATGTTAATGATGTGAATGATATAAATGATTTAAACGATTTAAATCGTTTTCGCATTACAGGGTGAGTCCGCCATCCACGTGCCACACCTGTCCGGTGACGTAGGAAGCCGCCGGACTGAGGAGGAAAGCGATCACATTGGCGATCTCCTGCGGCTGTCCCAGGCGCTGCAGCGGGATGCGCGCCAGCGCCGCCTGCCAGGCGGCCGGGTCGATGGCCGACTTGGCCGGGTCGCTTTTCTGAACGTAGCCGGGCGCTACCGCGTTGACCGTCACCCCGGCCGCGGCCACCTGCACCGCCAGCGATTTCACCAAGGCCTCGATGCCCGCCTTGGCCGCCGCCGATGCCGGGAAGCCCGATTCTCCCAGGCGGAATACATGCGCCACGAAGGAGCTCACCGCCACCACGCGGCCCTGCCCGCTGGCCTGCAGCGGCTCGCGGCAAGCCGTGATCAAGCGGAAGAAGCCGCCCAGGAGCGCATCGAGCGAACGCGACCAGTCCGCATCCTCCAGTTCGCCAATGCGCTTGCGATCGGCAAAGCCGGCATTGGCCACCAGCGCATCGAGCCTGCCGTAGTGCGCGAGCGCGGTGTCACGCAACTGCGCTGCGGTGTGTACATCGGCCAGGTCGCCCAGCGCCAGCGTGCACTGCGCGCCCTGCGCGCGGCATTGCTGCGCCACCGCCTGCAGCTCCGGCGATTCGCTGCGGGCATGCAGGACCAGGGCGACATCGGGTGCCGCCACGGTGGTGGCCACCGCCGCACCGATGCCGCGCGCAGCACCGGTGATGAGGATGACACGCACAGAAAGGGGTGAACTGGCAGCAGGAATGGAAGAAAAAGGGGACGGGTTCATGATCCAAAAGGTGAAACAGCACGTTCCCGCTGACCGGGAATTTGGCATAACACTTCACTTGCGCAATCCCGTCATTTTAGCCAAAGCCCGCATCTACGGGGGTTCCCGGCGCATGATGAGACGTTTTGTTCAGTTCGTGCTCCAGGCGTTCTCCTTTACAATGGCCGGGTTCGCGGCACGCCGCAGCGTCGGTTGCGGTGGTTTGCAATCCATGCGCGGGCAGTTCTTCCCACGTCCTCCCTCCTCCCGGTACCCGGCGCGCAAGTGTCCCGGATGAACAGGGCATGGTTCGTGCATGCGCTGCACACCCTGCCCTCCCCGGGCTCATGCAATTGGCAACCAAGGAAAATCGCAGATGTATCAATGGGACTTCGGCTCGCTCTGGCAATTCAGGAGCATCATCGGAATCGGCTTCGTCTATACCCTCTCCTACACCGTGGCCTGTATCGCGCTCGGCCTGCTGGTCGGTCTGGTGGTGGGGCTGGGCCGGCTGTCGTCGAACCCCTTCATCTCCGGACCGCTGCGCGCCTTCGTCGAAGTGTTCCGCTGCACGCCGGTGCTGGTGCAGCTGGTGTGGTTTTACTATGCGCTGCCGGTGCTGCTGGGCATCGAGATGTCGGCGGGCACGGCGGCCATGCTGTCGCTGGCGCTGTATGGCGGCGCGTTCTATTCCGAGATCATTCGCGGCGGCATCGTCTCCATCGATGTGGGCCAGTCCGAAGCGGGCTGGGCGCTGGGCATGACGCGTTTCCAGCTGATGAAGCGCGTGATCCTGCCGCAGGCCTTCAAGCGCATGACGCCGCCGCTGGTGAACCAGTCCATCATGCAGCTCAAGAACACCTCGCTGCTGTCGGTGCTGGCCGTGCCCGACCTGCTGTACCAGGGCCAGATCATCGCCCACGAAACCTATCGTCCGCTGGAAATCTACACCTTGGTCGCGATCATTTACTTCCTGATCCTGCTGCCGGCCACCATCTGGGCCAAGCGCCTGGAAAACCGCCTGTCGGTGCAGCATGGTTGAGGAGAAGACGATGAACAATCAACACTCGGACGCGATGATCCAGATCAGCAATCTCAAGAAGGCCTTTGGCGAGCACGTGGTGCTCAAGGACATTTCCATCGCCGTGCCCCGTGGCAGCGTGGTGGCCATGATCGGCCCCTCGGGCTCGGGCAAGTCGACGCTGCTGCGCTGCCTGAACCTGCTGACCGTGCCGGACCTGGGCACGGTACGCATCGGCGAGCGCCACTTCGAATTCAATGGCCGCAAGTCGCGCCTGCCCAAGGACCGCGAGCTGGCCGCCTTCCGGGCGCGCACCGGCATGGTGTTCCAGCACTTCAACCTGTTCCCGCACATGACGGCCGTGGAAAACGTGATGGAAGGCATGGTCACCGTGCTGCGCACGCCCAAGGCCGAAGCGCGCGCCAAGGCCATGGCGCTGTTGCAGAAGGTGGGCCTGTCGGACCGTGCCGACATGTATCCGCAGAAGCTGTCCGGCGGCCAGAAGCAGCGCATCGCCATCGCCCGCGCGCTGGCCATGCAGCCGGACGTGATGCTGTTCGATGAAGCGACCTCAGCGCTGGACCCGGAGCTGGTCGGTGAAGTGCTCAACGTGATTCGCGGCCTGGCCGCCGATGGCATGACCATGATCCTGGTCACGCACGAGATCGCCTTCGCCCGTGAAGTGGCGGACCAGGTGGTGTTCATGCGCGATGGCGTGGTGGTGGAAGCCGGACCGCCGTCGCAGGTGATCGACAATCCGCGCGAGGCGGCAACGCAGGCTTTCCTGGCCCGCTTCAATGCCTGACCGGGAGTGATGGAGATGGCATCGAAACCGCGCTGACAGCAGCTTTTCAGCCGGACGAAAAAATGGCGCGCAGATTTCTCTGCGCGCCATTTTTTTCATCTGCCGCTGCCGGTCTCAGGCGGGGGCCTTATCGGAGATGATGCACCTCCTGCAAGCCATACACCGGTGTCGGAATACCCTCCATGCGCGCCTTCAGCTGCAGCGCCAGATACAGCGAGTAATGGCGCGACTGGTGCAGGTTGCCGCCATGGAACCACAGGGCGGGCTGCTGCGTGGGCTTCCACATGTTGCGCTGTTCGCCTTCCCACGGTCCCGGATCCTTGGTGGTGGCCGATCCCAGGCCCCAGCACTTGCCGACCTTGTCGGCCACCTCGTGTGAGATCAGGTCGGCGGTCCAGCCATTCATGGAACCGTAACCGGTGGCATAGACGATCACGTCGGCCGGCAATTCGCTGCCATCGGACAGCAGGATGGAGTGTGCGCGGATCTCCTTGACGTCGACGCCGCTCTTGAGACGGATCTTGCCTTCGGCGATCAGCTCGGAGGCACCCACGTCAATGTAGTAGCCGGAGCCGCGCCGCAGGTATTTCATGAACAGGCCGGAATCGTCATCGCCGAAATCGAGCAGGAAACCGGCCTCTTCGAGACGCCGATAGAAGTCTGCATCGCGTTCGCGGATCTTGTCGAACACCTGCTTCTGCATCGACGGCAAGACCTTGTAGGGGATCGACGCAAACAGCAGGTCGGCCTTGCCGGTGGTGAGGCCGCTGGCCACTGCGCGCTCGGAATAGAGATCACCGAGGGCCAGTTCCATCAGGGAATCGGACTTGACGATGTGGGTGGAGGACCGCTGCAGCATGGTCACGTCCACGCCGTTCTCCCAGAGCGCCGCGCAGATGTCGTGCGCCGAATTGTTGGAGCCGACCACCACCACCTTCTTGCCGCGATAAGGATCGGGGCCGGGATGGCGCGAGGAGTGATGCTGATCGCCCCGGAAGTTTTCCGCTCCGGGAAACTGCGGTACGTTGGGCTTGCCCGACATGCCGGTGGCCAGCACCAGCTGGGTCGGCTGCAGCACGACTTCCTTTCCTTCGCGCTCGACCACCACGGTCCACTTCTGCGTGGCCTCGTCGAAGCTGGCGGACTTGCAGACGGTGGAGCCCCAATAGTTCAGTTCCATCACCTTGGCACACATCTCCAGCCAGTCGCCGATCTTGTCCTTGGGCGCGAAGACGGGCCAGTTCTCGGGGAAGGGAATGTAGGGCAGATGGTCGTACCACACCGGATCATGCAGGCACAGCGACTTGTAGCGCTTGCGCCAGCTGTCGCCGGCGCGCTCGTTGCGTTCGATGATGATGGTCGGCACACCCAGCTGGCGCAGCCGCGCACCCAGCGCAATGCCCCCCTGCCCGCCGCCGATGATGAGGCAATACGGTTGCTGCTGGTAGCCCAGTTCACGCGCCTCCGCTTCGCGTTCTTCCTTCCAGGTACGGCGCTGCGTATGCACGCCATGCACCGCCCCGCGCGGGCGGTTTACGCCCTTGGGTTCTTCGTGGCCCTTCAGTTCGGCGGCGGTGGTCAGCAGGGTCCAGATCTTGCCGTCGCGCAGGCGCAGGTAGCCCTTGCCGCGGGCGACGGCGGTCTCCAGCAGGATCCAGCCCTGGGTTACGCCATCGGCTTGCGAGGGCGTCTCATCGGGGTCGGGACGCAGCTGTATCGGTCCCAGCTGCGGCAGCTGCGATTGCAGCATGGCGCAGATCTGGTCGCGGCCTTCCAGGGTCTTGATGTTCCAGGTGAAGGCAATCAGATCGCGCCAGTAGCCGTCCTCCCCGAACAGGGCGGCGGCCTTGGCGGCATTGCCTTCGCGCAGGGCGGCCTGCAGGGTTTCCAGCAGGTGCGCGATGGTCTGGCTGGGGGTTTCTTCGGGCATGACAAGTCTCCTCTATCTCGACAATAGATCTCGTGGTTGGATGGGGGGTAGCGGTTCTGTGACCGCCTGGGTGAAGCCTGCCGCGCTAACGTCGATGCGGCGGCAGGATGCGGTAGCGCGCCATGCGCCGGTACAGCGTGGCGCGTGACATGCCCAGCAATTGGGCGGCGTGCGGCGCACGCCATTTGCATTCCGTCAGGGCGGCGACGATCTGGTCGCGCTCCTGGCGTTCATCGGCTTCGATGGCGGGGCTTGCGCTGGCCGGTGCTGCCGGCGTCGCAGCCGCATGCGCGCGCGCCGGACGCACTGCGCGTGAGACCGGTGCGCGCACACGGCCATAGAGCGTAGTGCCGCCATGCAGGCGCAGCAGGTGCAAGCCTTGCAGGGCACGGCTGTCGAGCAGGCGTTCGAACTGCAGGTCGAAGATCTCGCCCATGGGGCGCGGCAATTGCTGCAATCCCGCGATGCATTCGCGCGCGCGGCGATTGGCCGCGATGATGTTGCCCAGGGCGTCGAAGGCGATGAGGATTTCCGGTTGCGCTTCCACGTAATGGCGGCTGCGATGGACCAGCAGCACCCAGGCGCAGGCCATGGCATTGAGGAAATAGCCATCCTCGATCAGGGTGGCGCTTTGCTGGACGATGCGGTTGACCAGGTTCTGGCTGTCGCGCGCATCGGGCGAGCGGATCGCCGAGGCATCGAGCACGCCGATCAGCTCACCTGACGGCGAGAAGATGGGGGCAGCGCTGCAGGTCAACGTGGTGAAGGCGGCGCGGAAGTGATCACTCTTGTGGACCGTGATCGGCAAGGCATCCTGCAGCACGGCGGCCACCCCGCAAGTCCCCTCTTCGCTCTCGGACCAGCAGGAACCGAGATAGAGACCGGCTCGCTTGAAATCATGCCGGCGCTCGCGGTCCACCCGATAGTCGATGGTGGTGCCGCCGGCATTGGTGAGCATCACGCAGTAATCGGCTTCGCGCACGGTCTGGTGCAGCACCGACAGGCACTGCCCTGATGCCCGCAGGAAATCTTCCTCGCCCTGCTGGACCTGGCGCAGCTCGCCGGAACTCAGCACGCGCGGACCGCGCATGTCGGCCGGATCGAGATGGTGCTGGTCGAGCGAACGCAGGTAAGACGAGCTCAGCCGTTGCAGGTAGGGACTGGCGGCAGGATCGGGCTGGCCGTCGAGCAGGCGGCGCACGCGGTCGAGATGGCTGACTTTGGCAACGTAGGGCATGGGGGCTCCTGGCTGGACGGCACTGCGCGGATCCATCGGCATCAATGCGGATCAGGGCGCAGACGACGGTGAAGCGATGGGTGATGTTGTAGCACAGCGTGCGCGGCGAGTTGTCCTGCGGCGCAGCATCGGGGGATGGTGAGACGCTTGTCTCAAGGCGCGAAGGGAGGATCATGTCGACGCTGATCTGAGCATGAGGGGCGGTTCACAGGCCCCGGCCAGCAAGACAAAAGCCCGGCAGCGGCGTTCTTGTGCTTGCAAATTGTTAGCGAATATTTTTCTGCTTCATGATGCCGGCTTGCAGAAAGACGCTACCAGCGTGCGAGAGATGCTCCGCAAAAAATCGAGACCCTCCTGCAAAAATCTGCAATGGCCTCGACTTCAGGCAGGGCATCAGGCAAGTTCGCGGTTCTCCCCTTTCCCTGTCTGGAGGTTCATCATGCGTACTGCTGCCGTCGCAACCATCGTGGTCGAAGCCACCGCGCAAGAAGAGAAAATCATCGCTGCCAAGGCGCGCAAGCTGGGGCTGCAGATCTCGGAGCTGATGTGTCTCGGTGCCCTGGCTTATGAGGCTGCGCAATGGGAAGAGGAGCTGGACACACTGGCCATTCTGGCGCAGGAAGCAGCCGAACGGGCCGGAGCCAGCGCCGATGCGTCGCTGGACTTCATCGAGGCCAGCAATGCACGGCTGGCTGCGCTGGACGCATCCGCCCGGTCCGGGAGCGCCTGATGTTCGGCATTACCGGCCGTATCTGGAGCGCCTTGGCGACCGTCATCAAGCTGGAGGACAAGGTGATCCGGCAAAGCGAAGCCCTGCGTCAGCAACAGATACGGATCGAAAACCTCACCGAGCGCATGATCAAGCTGGAAACCCTGCTGGAGGTGGTGCTCCATGCCAGCGAGTTCAAGCGAATCAAATGAATCAGGGGCGATCTGCCCCGTCATGAAAAAACCCGCACGGCATAACCGGTGCGGGTTTTTTCCTTGTTCACTGCACGGCCTGGAGGCCCATGGATTACAGCGGAATCTGCGCCGGTACATCCTCCGGCTTCACCCCGGAGAGCTTCTGCAGATTGCCCAGCACGGTCGGCTTGATCTTGCCGGCGGCGCGCTCGGCGGCGATCCACTTGTTGATGGTCTCGACCCAGGCCTTGTCCTCTTCCTTGGGCACGCCGATGTTGGTGGAGGTCGCTTCCAGCGGCTGCGGCACATACATCTTGCCCAGCGCAGGATTTTTCTTGAGGATGTTCAGGGCCAGCAGCCACACCAGCACCTGCGCATCGACGCGGCCGGTCTGCAGCGCCAGGGTGGCGTCGTCAGCCTTTTCCAGGCGCACGATGGTGGCGTTGGGACAGACGCGGCTGATCATCTGGTCATGCGAGGAACCGATGTCCACGGCGATTTTGACTTCCGGCTTGTTCAGGTCGGCCCAGGTCTTGAACTCCTTCTTGGAGACCACCGTGAAGGCGTTCAGGAACAGCGGTTCGGTAAAGCCGATCACTTCGCGGCGCGCCGGAGTCGGGTTCATGCCGAAGAACAGGTCGATCTTGTGCGTCTGCAGGTCCAGCACCGAATTGCCCCAGGTGGTTTCGGTGATGTCCAGCTTCACGTTCAGGCTCGCCGCCAGGCTCTTGGCGAAATCGATCATGAAACCGCCCCACTCGCCGCTGGCCAGGTCCTTGTTGTAGTAGGGTGCGGCACCGCGCACGGCACCGATGCGCAGGGTCTTGGTCCGCTGCACGCGGGCCAGGGTCGGTTCCGTGGAGCCGGTCGCAGCGGCGGCCTGGGCGAAGACGTTGGGGATGGCAGTGGCGGCGGCAAGGCCGGCCACGCCGGTGATGAAACTGCGACGGTTGGTCATTCTCGGTTCTCCCTGATTTGGCGGATGGTGCCGCTGCGCTGTGATCGGCAGCATGGCACACGTAGTCTGCGGCCCGGCCCTGGCCGGACGGCGTCGACGATTTTAGCCCAGCCGCCAGCCGCTCGCGCAGGCAAATGCCATGCACGGGGAGCCACATGGCCCTGGCTCCCAGCAGGCAGGAAATTATTTACGTGCACGTGAAGTAGCCAGCGCCCTGACACGCCTGTACGAAAATTGACAGGTCACGCTATTTTTCGAACGCCATTGAAGATTTTTTTACAGCCACGCCATCCGGGTAAAACCGGGTAAGCCACCCCCAACGGCAGCCATGCCGCGCGTAGGCTTGCCCTGTCGTGTTGATGCCGCAGGGCAATTCTGCCGACGGCACGCGTCACGAGCACAACGGGGGATCTCATGCGCACTCAACGTCAACATCATCGCCGCCGCGCCAGCCTGGCCGCAGCCTGCCTCGGTGCCGCCGCCTTGGGCGGCTGCGCCAACTTCAGCGAAGTCAGCGCCGGGCGTGGCGATCTCTACACGGTCTCGGCCACGGGGGTGAGCTACACCATGTCGATTCCGGCCCTGACTTCGGCCGCGCGCGAGAAGGCGACCGCCTTCTGCGGCAAGCAGCAGATGCAGGCGGACCTGCGCCAGCTCATCCGTGGCTGGCGTCCGATGCAGGTAGAGCTGATTTTCCGCTGCCAGCCTGCAGGAACCAGCCTGCAGGCGCTGCTGGACTGAGGCCGCCGATCAGGCCGCCGGCAGATCGCGCGCACGCAGCGGCTGTCCGTTCTCATCAAAGCCATCGGCCAGGCGCACGGCCGTCACACCGAGCGAAGCCACCGCATCGGCGGCATCGAACAGCACCGCCTGCAGATCGCCCTCGACCAGATGTTCAGAGCGCGCCAGCGTGGCTTGCGCATTGCGCAGTACGACCTGCAGGGTGGTCTCGTCGTCCTCGTCCACCAGCGCGATGTAGGCACTCGCCTCTGCCGCCTGTGCAGCGGATTGCGCCAGACCGGCTTCCAGTTCGGAGAGCATCTGCAGGGTGCGGTATTCGCCATTGCCTGTGTGCTTGGCGCCATGGAACAGATCCTGGTACAGGAAGTGCAACTGGCACTGCGCCGCCTCGCCGGTTTGCCCGGTCAAGCATTGCTGCATCAGCGGCGTGATCTCTTCGCTCCACTGGCGGAAGCGTTGCGCGCGCGATTCGAAGTAAGCATCGGCGGCCGCTTCTTCCTGCGGAATCGCATAGAAGGGATCAGTCACCTCCTTGAGCGAAAAGCCCAGCAGGAAGCGCAGTTCCAGCGCCTCATCGTCGGCCGCGAAATGGCTGGCCGGCCAGCCGCGCATGCTGCGCTCGATGGCCGGCACGCTCAGGATCTTCTTGTCGGTCAGTGAGGCAAACGCATCGCGATTCATGGCCTCCACTTCACTGAAGCTCAAGGCGTTGATCTCTTCCGGATGATAGAGATGATGCACCAGCACCACGCGCGCCTTGGGACTTTCGAGTCCGGCCTTCTGGATGCTCTCGCGCAGGGTGTCGAAGGCATCGCCATCGGCCAATGCCTGCTCCTCGCGCAGGCCACCGCGCGTGCGGACCAGCAAGGGGATCAGGAAGGCATTGATCTCCAGTTCCTTCTCGCCACGGCGCAGCACGATGATGTCGGCGCTCTCTTCCACCACTTCACGCAGGAAAGCATGGCCGCGCGGATCGTCGTAGCGCAGCTGTTCCAGCGCTTCGTAGAGGGTGTCGTCATCGCGCTCGCGCAGGGTATTGCGCACCATGCGTTCCAGTTCATCCTGGCCGACGCGGCGGCCTGCGCGGTCCGGCGCATCGGCGGCCACCGCACTGGCCAGCGCCACCATCTGCTGCACGCGCAGTTCATCTTCATCCAGGCTCTGCGAGGCCGCATGGGCCTGGTGCTGGCGACGGCGGGCGGCTTCGGTGGAGACGTGGGTCTTGGGCTTGTCGCGTGCCGGGCCCGCGGGCGCGGGCTTGGGGCCCGCCTTCGCGGCTGGCTTGGCGTGGCCGGGAGCGGCTTTCTTGGGGCCGGGGGAATGTGGTTTGCCGGTGGGGCGTTTGGATTGATTCATTTTTTTCCTCGCTCAGTTCAGCGGTAACTTGTCGGCAGTATTGCGGCCCGGCAGCGTGGCCAGGAACATCCCGGCCAGGGCCACGGCGAAGGCACCGGCCTGCAGGGCCGAGAGGCTTTCACCCAGGGCCAGCACGCCGACCACGGCGGCCGAGACCGGCAGCATCACGGTAAAGACGCCGGCACGCGCAGCCGGGACCACCTTCAATCCCGTCATCCACAGCCACACGGTCCAGACGCTGGCGGCCAGGGCATAGAACACCAGCAGCAGCCAGATGTTGGCCGGCACGGTGGAGAAATTGAACTGCAGCGCGGTGTACAAGCCCATGGGGGTCATCAGCAGCAGGCCCCACAGGTTGATGACGGCGCTGATGCGTTTGGGCGTGAGGACCGTGGTCAGCTTCTTGCCGATGACGGCATAGGCGGCCTCGCACAGCACGGCGCAGAACACCAGCACGTTGCCCAGCCAGGCGCTCTGCCCGCCGCTGGCGGCGGCCGCGCCATGGCTGTCCTTGGCCAGCGACAGCAAGCCGATGCCGATGGCCCCGCAGGCCACCGCGCCCCAGACCCGCAGGCTGATTTTTTCCTTGAGGAAGACCCAGCTCATCACCGCCACCACGGCCGGAATGGAGGACATGATCACGCCCGCCGAGACCGCATTGGTCATCGACACGCCGGTGATCATGCACAACGTAAAGAGGAAATTGCCGAGGAAGGATTCGAGGAAGACCAGCCAGCGCGACTGCGTGGAGAGCGGTTTTTCATCGGCGGGTTTCTTCAGCCAGCGCAGCATGGCGACCGCGCCGATGCCAAAGCGCAGCCAGGCCAGCAGGAACACCGGCAGCAGCGCCGCCAGCGGCTTGGTCAGCGCGACGTAAGCGCCAACCAGGGACATGCTCAGGATCAGGCAGCCATAGCCCATGGGGCGGCTGGGGGTGTAGCTCATGTTAGTCGAGACTCACAGGAAAATGCAGCGCATTTTTAGGCCACTGCTGGATGGGATCGAGCATTTTAACCGCTCAGATAAATTTTTCCTGAAGCTACCCACCCTAGTCTCAATGAAAGTCAATAAGTATCAATCGCCATACGAACTCCAGATGTTTTGTCGTGGGCTCTGAAAGATCTTTCGACTATGGGTGATTTCTTATCAAGAGAAGGCGCTCCGAAACAGATGCCCTATTCGGTAGAAAACGAGAGAAGTAATTTTTATCAATTTCCCGGTTCTGCAGTGGAAGGATTACCAGGAATCTTCCTTGATGCCCGCCCTCAACCTCATCACCGCGAGGCACCCCTCGGGTGTACCACATATCCAAGAATTCTTTCCTACTAAATATTCGATTGCCGAAACTTGAATCGGCAAGCCATACCGAGGTTGAATCGATTCCTCTAATGACCGAAAAATGATCCTGGCCCCTATATTTTAGATAGACAACTACCGGGATTCTCAACTGTGACAGCTGCTTCCAATCGGAGGCAAAGCCCTGCGCCTTATATCCAAATGTCGGAAGAACACGCGCCATATCATCAAAACTCGCCTCTCTTTCACCTTGATCGAGTGCCTGCAAAAGATCTTTTTCGCTGAGCGACTCACCATATTGCCCATTGAGCAAAGTGGCAAGAGAAGCTGAACCGCAGGAGAAATCAAGTGCTTGCTTAACAATTCGTTCATCGCGCATGCTCTTCCAACTCCGAACAGGCAACGCCGAAAATTCGGTAGCCAAGGGCATCACTGCAAAGTCTGCATTAGCAATATTCGCCACGCTCAAGCTAGCCCAAAAAAATACTCTTCTTATCTTAAGCATTAAAACAAAATTCTTTCTACCAATACCGCAAGCAATAAAAAAGCGACCACGACAATAACCAAAAGGTCCATGGCTAAATAAAAGGTACCCATCTCTCCCTTCTTTAAATCACGGAGAAAGTTTTTAAAAAATTTCACGATAACTCCAATACGCGATTTGTCTAAAGACAAATCGCGTAACAATATTATTTACCTGCGCCAGTTACTACCGACAAAATGCGAAAGATGATAAATCGGCATATACGCAGATGTGTTGTAGAGGTTATATGCAAACGCAGTCGCTCCGGGAGCAAAATAATAGGCCATCCAGATCCATGCCCCTTTCGTCTCTTGCATTTCATTTTGGCTCAAAGTCACAACGTCCATTTTTTCTTTGTCGCCCTTTGCAAAGACGCTTTGTAGCTCGTTTTCCGAGAACTGAAGATATTGCAGCTTGTCGCGGCTTTGAGCTGTTTCCGCAAATACGTTAGTAGTGAAACTGGCCGACAAGACCAATAAGGCAGCCCATTTTTTCATTTGTGTTTCTCCTTTTATAGCTGGGGCATTAATTTGGTGCTGGATCACGGAAACGTGTGCATCCATACCGCTCGCAGGTCTGCCCCATTACGACCTGAAACATTAGATTTGAGAGAGAGATTAATGATGCTTTCACGGTCAATCGCATAGGCCATACCCAACAGCAGATCAGTGCGTGTATGCCTATATGATTGGTCGATACCATTGAATTGCTCTGGAAAACGAAGCGTCCACTGCAAGCCGGTGGTAAGGCTCACTTTCTCGTTGACAGAAAAGCCAAGCGAAGGATTGAGCAGGAAATAATTTCCGGATTTATAGGTCGCTCGGTTCTCGTGGCGCGGTGCACTGTATTTGTAAGTGCCAGTCGCGGAAAGGACGACCGGATCAATAGATTTGTAAGACGTAACGCTGAGCAACAGCGATTTGAAGGAAGAGGTTTGAGAGTTGTATTTTTCGAGCAGCGCGGTTTCGGCGGAGACTATGATGTTCCCTGGGAAGCGGTAGCTTGAACCGATCCACACATCACTGATTCCACTTCCTGAAGTTTGAGAATTACCGTTAGACTCTGAATTTCGATAGGACGCAACGAACCAACTTGCTCGACCGTAGATTTCCATTCCATCACGGATGCCATATTTCAGGCCTAGCGTCCCGACAGCGATGTCGTTGTTAACTGTGCCATCTGTGACTTTCGTGGGGACGAATACGAAGCTTGTCGGCCCAGTTTGCACCTCCAGATACTCGCCCGTCGAAACCTTTTGTTTTTCTACATTCGCGTAAGAAAGGCTGACATCAAGCCGTAATCGTCCAGATTCCGTAAGCAAGCCCTCTACAGCCAAAGGGACATCCGCCCAACATGCTGAAATGGGAAAAAAAAGAGAGGCGCCGAACAGCGCCTCTGAAAGATATTTATACCCAAATGGTTTACGCATTTCGCCGGTGTCTCCATCAGAATCGACAGAGAATACAGTCGCGATTCGGCGCGCTCTAAGGAGCGAAAGAAATTGAAATCTTTTCTTTGATTGTTACGAAACCCTAGTCATCAAACTTCGAAAAATGACTCGAATAATATCGAGTCCGCTCAGAGATGCGTATCCAGATAGTGATCACCAAGCCGCCAAAATCCCCCCCTTGAACTCCGTCTCGATATACCGCTTCACCTCCGGCGACTGATACGCCTGCACCAGCTTGCCCAGCCAAGGCTGCGCGCGGTCCTTGTCGCGCACGGCGATCAGGCAGGCATAGGGGCTGTCGCCGCTTTCCACGACCAGGCTGTCGCGCGCCGGATTGAAGCCGGCCTTGGAGGCATAGTCGGCATTGATGGCCGAGGCATCCAGGTCATCGAGCGTACGCGGCAATTGCGCGGCGTCGATCTCGACGAACTTCCACTTCTTCGGATTCTCGGTGATGTCGATGGGCGTGGCATTGGTGCCGGTCAGCGGATCGATGCCCTCGCGCAGCTTGATGATGCCCTGCTTCTGCAACAGCAGCAGCACGCGGCTCTCGTTGGCCGGGTCATTGGGAATGCCGATCTTTGCCCCCACTGGCACATCCTCCAGCTTGCGATACTTGCGCGAATAGATCGCCATGGGCCCGATCATGGTCTTGCCCTCGGCATAGAGCTTGTAGCCGCGCGCCTTGATCTGCGCATTGAGGAAGGGACGATGCTGGTAGCTGTTGGCATCGAGCTCGCCCGCGTCCAGCGCCGCATTGGGCTGGATGTAATCATTGAACTCGATGATCTTGACCTTGTAGCCCGGATTGTCACGCTCGAAGACGCGGCGTGCCTGCTCGAATATCTGCGCATGCGGACCACTGGTCACGCCCACGCGGATTACCTGGTCGGTGGCGGCCTGGGCCGTGATGCTGGCGCTGGCCAGTACGCCCATGGCAAGGCGCGAAAGCCAGTTGGTGACGATCGATTTCATACTCTTCCCCGGTTGAAAAAAGGCCAATGTAGCGAGCCCTCAACCGGTGCGGAACGAATCATTTCCGCTTTGCTTATGTGCTGCGCGCATGTGCCTGCGCGCAGCCACCAGGCGATTCTCTTCAGACGTGCTCGACCGCCGCCCCCGCCCGGAAACCCGCACCCACGTGCTCCTGCGGCAAGGTGGCACCACGCTGGAAAAGTTTTTCACGCAAGGTCCCCTGGGCATAGTCGCGCTTGTAGGAACCGCGCTCCTGCAGCACCGGAATGACCAGGTTCACGAAGTCTTCGAAACTCTCCGGCGTGACCGTACGGGTCAGGTTGTAGCCGTCGATGCCGGTGTCGGCCACCCAGCTTTCCAGTTCATCGGCGATGCGCTCGGGCCCGCCCACGATGCTGGCATAACGGCCACCCAGTTCGAGCTGTTGCAGCAGCTTGCGCTTGGTCCAGTTCAGCTCCGGTTGCGTGACCACCTTGGTCAGCGATTCGATGGCATTGGTCTTGGCCGCGCGGATCGGTTCATCCAGCTCATACTTCGAAAAATCGATGCCGGTGCCCGCCGAGAAATGCGCGAGCCCCGCTTCGGGACTGGCGTAGCTGGCATATTCGCGGAAGCGTTCCTGGGCCTCCTCGTCAGTGCGGCCGGTCACCACCGTCAGGCCCATGAAGATCTTGATGGCATCCGGATCGCGTCCCTCGCGCACCGCACCGTCACGAATGCTCTGCACCAGCTTGCGCGTGGCGTCCTTGCTCTGGCTGGAGATGAACACGCATTCCGCATGGCGCGCACCGAAGGCCTGCCCACGTCCGGACGAACCCGCCTGATACAGCACCGGCGTGCGCTGGCGTGACGGTTCGCTCAGGTGGATGCCTTCGACGTGGTAGTAGTCGCCGTGGTGCGCGATCTTGTGCACCTTGGCCGGGTCGGCATAGACGCGGCGCGCGCGGTCGCGTACCACGGCACCGTCTTCCCAGCTGCCTTCCCAGAGCTTGTAGACCACTTCCATGAATTCATCGGCGCGGTCATAGCGCTGGTCGTGTTCCAGTTGTTCGTGCAGGCCCATGGCGCGCGCGGCGCTGTCGAGATAACCGGTGACGATGTTCCATCCCACGCGGCCACGGCTCAGATGATCCAATGTGGACATGCGGCGCGCAAACAGGAAGGGGGCCTCATAGGTCAGGTTGGCGGTCACGCCAAAGCCCACGTGCTCGGTCACCGCCGCCATCGCCGAGACCAGCATCAGCGGATCGTTCACGGGCAGCTGTATGGTCTCGCGCAGGGTGAGATCGGTATTGCCCTGGTAGACGTCATAGACGCCGACGATATCGGCCAGGAACAGGCCATCGAACTTGCCGCGTTCCAGCAGGCGCGCCAGGTCGGTCCAGTAGGCGATGTCGGTGTAGTCCTGCGAACGGTCGCGCGGGTGCGTCCACAGGCCGTGGTTGATGTGGCTGACGCAATTCATGTTGAATGCGTTGAGACGGATTTCCTTCTTGGCCATGCGGGCTCCTCAGATCGCGCCGTGACGCGGCGGCTTCTTGCCATTCAGGACGTAATTGCCGATGGCGTGATATTTCCAGCGCACCGGATCATGCAGCGTATGGGTGCGGGCATTGCGCCAGTGGCGGTCGAGATTGTGTTCGGACAGGGTCGATTGCGAACCAGCCAGCTCAAACAGTTTGCTGCCGGCCGCCAGCGAGACTTCGGTGGTCAGCACGCGTGCCTCGGCCACTGCGATGGACGCCTCTGCGATGCTGTCTTCAGTGGGCGCGGCAGCGGCGGCATCGACCTTGCGTCCGGCGCGGCGCACCAGCGCTTCGGCGGCGTGCAGCTGGATGGTCAGGTCACCCACTTCGCGAATGGTGAGCGGGTCGTCGCCGGCGCGTTCCACACCGCTGTCGACCCAGGGCCGCGAGCGGGTGCGCACGAATTGCAGCAGGTCCGCATAGGCAGCGCGCGCGATGCCCAGATCGATGGCCGCGTGCTGGATCTGCGCCATCGGGCCGATCTGCGTAGGGCGCGAGAATGCCGTGGCAAACCCGATCACGGCATCGGCCGGTACATGGACGTTCTCGAATACGGCACTGCCGCTGCCGGTGGTGCGCTGGCCGAAGCCTGACCAGTCATCGATGATGGTCAGGCCCGGTGCGTGGCGCGGTACGATGGCCAGTTGCTGCACACCCTCTTCATCGATCACCGACGTCGGCACCCAGTCGGCATAGAGCGCGCCGGTGGCGTAGAACTTGCGGCCGTTGATGCGGTAGCCGGGGCCATGTTCGTTGCGGGTCAGACGGGTCTTGCGGTCATGCGAGGTCTTGGTGCCGAGTTCGGCCAGGGCATTGCCGAAGCGGTCGCCCTGCAGCACCCGGTCAAAGAAGAACCGCTTCTGCGATTCGCTGCCGTTGACGCGGATCAGTTCCACCGCATAGAAATGGTTTTGCGGAATCTGTCCGATGGAACCATCCGCCGCCGAGATGGTGGCGATGACTTCGGCCAGGGTGCCGTAGCTGACGCCTGCGCCGCCGTATTCCTTGGGCACGGTGATGCCCCACAGGCCCGAACGCACGTAGCGTTCCAGCTCGTCCCAGGGCAGCTTGCGTTCGCGGTCACGCAGCGCGGCTTCACGGCTGAAGTCCTCGGCCAGCTTGCGGGCGGCGGCGATGGCTTCGGTGTCGTCGCGGATGCGCGCCACCAGGCGCGGCGGCGTGTTCGACGGCGGCGGCAGGGAATCGAGCGTGGTGTGGGTGGCCTGGGCGGCAGCGGTCTGGGTCATGATGGTTCGCGTTCGAATGAGGGAAAGCAGGGTCCGGGCATCAGCTCCAGGAGTGGCGCGGCGGCGGCGTGCCGTTCAGGGCGTAATTGCCGACCGCAAAATATTTCCAGCGCACCGGATCATGCAGCGTGTGTACGCGCGCGTTGCGCCAGTGGCGGTCGAGGTTGTGGCTGGCCAGCGTTGAAGCCGAGCCGGACAGTTCGAACAATTTTTCCGAAGCCAGCAGGGCCACTTCGGTGGACAGCACCTTGGCCTCGGCCACGGCGACCGAGGCTTGCGCCATCTGCTCGAAGCTGATCCTGGCGGGCAGGCTGTCGAGCACGGCGGCCGCATCTTCCAGCAGCGCTTCCGCCGCATGCAGGCGCAGGCTCAGGTTGCCGATGTCGCGCAGGATGTAGGGGTCGTCGCTGGCGCGCTCCAGGCCGCTATCCACATAGGGACGCGAACGGGTGGTGACGAAGGCGATGGTGTCCTGCACGGCCGCATGGGCGATGCCGGCATCGATGGCGGCCTGGATCAGCTGCGAGACCGGGCCGATGTTGTTGGGCTGCTGCAGCGCGTCCTTCAAGGGCAGCACCTGCGACGCCGGCACGCGCACGTTGTCGAACACCACCGTACCGCTGGCCGTGGTGCGCTGGCCAAAGCTGGACCAGTCATCGATCACCCGCAAACCCGGCGCATCGTGGCGGCTGTAAACCACCAGCGGCTGGCCCTCGTCATCGATGGCGCGGCTGGGAATCCAGTGCGCATAGAGCGCACCGGTGGAATAGAAACGCGTGCCATTGAGCAGGTAGCTACCATCCCCTGCTGCGGTGTCGAGCGTGGCGCGGGTACGCACGTCGAGCACGTTCTTGCCGTTGCGCTCGGGACCGGCATTGCCCAGGCGTGCGCCTTCGAGCACCTCGTTGAAGAAGAAGCGCTGTTGGTCTTCACTGGCGAGGTTGGCGATCAGGTTGAGATTGCCAAAATGATTTTGCGGAATCTGGCCGATGGAAGGATCGGCGGCAGAGATCAGCCGAAACACCTCGGCCACCGTCTGCCATGACGCGCCGATACCGCCATGGGAGCGCGGCACGGTGATGGCCCACAGGCCGCTGTGGGAGAAGCGTTCGATCTGGTCGAACGGCAGGATGCGCTCACGGTCGCGCTCGGCGGCGCTTTGCGCGAACTCGGCGGCCAGCTCGGCGGCAACCTGCAGCGCCTGCGCTTCACTGGTAATGCGCTGGGCCTGGCGCAGGCCGGGACGGCGGACGGTTTCTAGGATGTGCGCGGACATGAACCACTCCTGAGGGGATAGTGCGGGCAGCGCCGAATGGCGCGCGCGAGGGGTCTCATTAGAGCAAAGCGAGGGGGGAATCCGAACGAAGCATTGCGCATGTGCTTGCTTGTTTTTTGCATGCTGCAGAGAGCGCAGATGCTTATGCGGAAATTGCATGAAGGCCCGGCAAGCCCGGCCATACTGTGTTTTCAACCAGTACCGGCGGCTGAAATGGAGTAGAATGCGCCGACGTTTTACCTTACGTCTTTATCAAGAAATACCGCCATGCTCACCCTCACCGAACTCGAAGATGCAATCAACTACTGGCGCCACCAGCGCCCGGCCAGCGGAGAGGAGTGCGCACTGTCCCCGGAAGTCAATGCCCTGGCGGGCTTGTACGCGATGATGATTTTCCATCGCCGCCATGAAGTGGACCTGGAGCAGATCGATGCCCAGGCGCGCCAGCTGATCGAGGCCTGGCTGGCCAGCTGAACGCCAGGTTTTTCGTACGTCCGCGTACAGTGACGGTCACTTCCGTGTAAGCGCGTTATCCTAGACTCCTTCTGAACATTCAGAACGTTCACGTTGTTCCCGGATCAATCCGGTATCCCCAGAAAGGAAGAACGATGCGCAAGGATCAGGATCAGTCGCCGCCCTCCCCCCGCCGCAAATCCACCCCCGCCGCCGTGGCCGCCAAGCCGCGCGTGGCGCTGGTGCTGCAGGGAGGCGGTGCGCTGGGTGCCTACCAGGCAGGGGTCTACCAGGCCCTGCACGAGAATGACCTGACCCCCGACTGGGTGGTCGGCACCTCCATCGGTGCCATCAACGCCGCCTTGATTGCGGGCAACCCGCGCGAGACCCGCATCGCCCGCCTGCGCGAATTCTGGGAGACGGTGGCGCATCCGGACGTGTTCGACCTGCGCCAGGTCCCGGACGCCTTGCGCCCCTGGGCCACCCGCCTGACCACGCTCGATACGTTTTTGCGCGGCACGGCCGGCTTCTTCCGGCCGCGTCCGCTGAACCCCTTTGCGCTGGGGCTGCCGGTGCCGCCCGACGAAGCCAGTTTCTACAGCACCGCCGAGCTGGGCGAGACGCTGTCGCGCCTGGTCGATTTCGATTACCTCAACGGTCCCTCCGGCATCCGCATGACGGTCGCGGCGGTCAAGGTCACCTGTGGCACCCTGGTCAATTTCGATTCGCGCCAGCGGCCGCTGGGACCGGAACATGTCATGGCCAGCGGCGCCCTGCCCCCGGGCTTTGCGCCGGTGCGCATCGACGGCGAACTGTACTGGGATGGCGGGCTGTATTCCAATACGCCGCTGGAAGCCGTGCTCAACGATGAGCCGCGTACCAACCTGCTCTGCATGATGGTCGACCTGTGGCATGCCGACGGACCCGAGCCGCGTACCCTGGAAGAGGTGCAGACGCGCGAGAAGGATGTCACCTTCGCCTCCCGTTCCCAGCGCCACATCGATGCCTACCTGCAGCAATACAAGCTGCGCCGCGCGGCCCACGCGCTCTACAAGCGCCTGCCCCCCGACATGCTGACCCAGCAAGACCGCCAGATGATGGCCGAGCTGGGTGCCGACAGCACCATCCACATCGTGCGGCTGGCCTATGCCGGGCGCGACTGGAACATGGCCTCCAAGGACGTCAACTTCGCCAAAGGCTCGGTCATGTGGCGCTGGGAGCAAGGGTATCAGGATGGCCTGCGTGCCATCGCGCTGGGCAAGGGCTGTCCGTTTTCCGAGAGCGACACCGGCATCGTGGTCCACGACCTCCCCAGCGGCGACACCCACGTCCGCCCGGAGAAAACGACCGAACGTTCGGCTTGATCGCCCGCAAAGCCGCTGCTGGTGCGGCGTAGCAAAATGTCCACGCGGCGGATTATTTTTTGTGCGCCGCACAAATAACACTTGATTTCACCAAAGAAGTGCATAAAATAAGAATTGTTGCGGCGCACAAATCATGATTGTTGATTGATTCTGGTCGAAAGCCGCGCTCGAACGCCGATTGTTTTGATCGTCACGCTCGTCGGCAAGCTCATTTGTTCATATCACCTAGGAGATGCACATGTTTTCGTACCAAGATCAGTTTTCCGCCGCCACCAAGGCCAACCTGCAAGCCCACCTGGACCTCATCAACAACCTGACCGCCAAGGCCTTCGAAGGCGTGGAAAAGATCGTTGAACTGAACCTGTCGGCCACCAAGGCCACCCTGGAAGAAGCCACCGCTGCCGCCAAGCAGCTGGCCGCCGCCAAGGACCCGCAGGAACTGCTGTCGCTGGCCGCCGCCCAAGCCCAGCCGGGCGCTGAAAAGGCCACCGCCTACAGCCGTCACCTGGCCGGTATCGTGTCCTCGACCCAGGCTGAATTCACCAAGGCTGCCGAAGCCCAGATCTCCGAAACCAGCCGCAAGCTGTCGGCTCTGATCGACGAGATCAGCAAGAACGCGCCCCCGGGTTCGGAGCAAGCCGTCTCCATCCTGAAGGCCACCCTCACCAACGCCAACGCTGCCTACGAGCAACTGTCCAAGAACTCCAAGCAAGCTGTCGAAACGCTGGAAGCCAACCTGGCCAACGCGACCAAACAGTTCACCGCTGCTGCTGAAAAGACCGTCGCTTCGGCACGCGCCAAGAAGTAATCTTCACTTCAGGCCGTAAAAACAAAACGCCGCCCCGGGTCACCGGAGCGGCGTTTTGCTTTGGGCGATCCGGGAGGATCAGCCCTGTCCCACCATGTCCAGCGCCAGCGCTTCGGCCACGCGGATGCCGTCGATGGCCGCCGACATGATCCCGCCCGCATAACCGGCCCCTTCACCAGCCGGATACAGGCCCTTGGTGTTGAGGCTCTGCAGGGTGTGGTCGTCACGCTTGATGCGGATCGGCGAAGAGGTGCGCGTCTCGATGCCGGTCAGCACGGCGTCATGCATGGAGTAGCCACGGATCTGCTTTTCGAAAGCCGGCAGCGCCTCGCGGATGGCATCGATGGCATACGTGGGCAGCGACGGGTTGAGGTCGCCCAGCGTCACGCCCGGCTTGTAGGACGGCTCCACGCTGCCCAGCTGGGTCGAGGGACGATTGGCGATGAAGTCGCCCACCAGTTGCCCCGGCGCATTGTAGTTGCCGCCGCCGAGTTCGTAAGCGCGGCTTTCCCACTCGCGCTGGAAGGCGATGCCGGCCAGCGGATGGCCCGGATAGTCGGCCGGCGAGATGCCCACCACGATGCCGCTGTTGGCATTGCGCTCGTTGCGGGAATACTGGCTCATGCCGTTGGTGACCACGCGGCCCGGTTCGGAGGTCGCCGCCACCACCGTGCCGCCCGGGCACATGCAGAAGCTGTAGACCGAACGGCCATTGGAGGCGTGGTGCACCAGCTTGTAGTCGGCCGCGCCCAGGATGGGATGGCCGGCACCGGGACCGAAGCGGCACTTGTCGATCAGCGACTGCGGGTGCTCGGCGCGGAAGCCGATCGAGAACGGCTTGGCCTCGATGTAGACACCGCGCTCGTAGAGCATCTCGAAGGTATCGCGGGCACTGTGGCCGATAGCCAGCACCACGTGGTCGGCTTCGATCTGTTCGCCGGTGTTCAACGTCAGGCCACGGATCTGGCCATCTTCGATCAGCACATCCTCGACGCGCTGCTCGAAGCGGAATTCCCCGCCCAGCTTTTCGATCTTCTCGCGCATGAGCTGGATCATCTTGACCAGGCGGAAGGTGCCGATGTGGGGCTTGCTGACGTACATGATTTCGGGCGGCGCATCGGCGGCCACGAATTCGGCCAGCACCTTGCGGCCATAGTGCTTGGGATCCTTGACCTGGCTGTAGAGCTTGCCGTCGGAGAAGGTCCCGGCCCCGCCCTCGCCGAACTGCACGTTCGATTCCGGTTTCAGTTCGCGCTGGCGCCACAGGCCCCAGGTGTCCTTGGTGCGCTCGCGCACGGTCTTGCCGCGTTCCAGGATGATGGGATTGAAGCCCATCTCGGCCAGGATCAGTGCCGCAAAGAGGCCGCAGGGACCGAAGCCGATCACCACCGGACGCTTCTTGATGCTCGCCGGGGCACGGGTGACGAAGTGGTAGGAGGTATCGGGCGTGGGGCCGACATTGGTGGTCTTCGCATGGCGTGCCAGGACCGCGCCCTCGTCCTTCACCTCGACGTCGATGGTGTAGTTCAGGGTGATGGCCGTCTTCTTGCGGGCATCGTAGCTGCGGCGAAACAGCGTGAAGGACAGCAGTTCCTCGGCCGGGATGCCCAGGCGATCGAGGATGGCGGCGTTCAGTTCGTCTTCCGTATGGCTCAACGGAAGGGTCAGTTCAGAGATGCGCAACATGTGCGGGGACTTTCAACAAGACTGGGGATGCAGGAGGTGGCGCAGGCCACGATGGCCGGTGTGCTCACGGCGGAAGGCTGCGCGAAAGGCGACATTTTACTCCAGCCCGGCAGGCACTCCCAGCCCGGCCCCGCCAGTTGCGCAGGTGCGACAGCCAGCATGGCCCACGCCATCAAACAAGTTGCATAACGCAATCATCTGGCGCAGCATTGCTTGCACTTCGCAACCATTACCGGATCTTGCCATGGACTATGACGGCCTGCACTCTCCCCCGCGCGACCAGACCATCCGCCAGTTGCGCGAGCTGTCGCGCAAGCTGGTGCGGGAACTGGGCTTCATGCGCAGCACCCTGGCCGGCAGCGACCTGGCGCCCTCGGCGGTGCACGCGCTCATCGAGATCGGACTCAAACCCGGCCTGCAGGCGCGCGAGCTGGGCGAGCTGCTGTACCTGGACAAATCCAACACCAGCCGCCAGCTGGCCAAGCTGGAAGCGCTCGGGCTGGTGCGGCGCAGCCCGGTGCCGGGCGACGGGCGCGCCTACAGTCTGGCGCTGACCGATGAGGGGCAGGCGCTGCGCAAGAAGATCGACAAGTTCGCCACCGACCAGGTCTCCGGGGCCCTGCGGCGCATCCTGCCGGAAGACCAGCAGGGCCTGGTGCGGGCGCTGGCACTGTATTCCGAGGCCCTGTCGCGCGACAACCCCAATGCAGCAGCTCGCCCGGCCAAAGGCGCGGCATCGGAATTGAGCACCGGCTACCAGCCCGGCTGCATCGGCGATATCGCCAGCCTGCATGCGCGCTACTACGCCGCGGCGGCCAGCTTCGGGGTGTTCTTCGAGCACAAGGTGGCCAGCGAACTGGGCAGCTTCGCACAAACCCTGCCCCAGGCCGGCAAGCAACTCTGGACCCACGTCGAACACGGGCGCTGCCTGGCCTCCATCGTGATCGATGGCGACCTGGAGCACCGGCAAGCACACCTGCGCTGGTTCATCGTCGACGACAGCCTGCGCGGCAGCGGCGTGGGACGGCGCTTGCTGGAACAGGCCATGGCCTTTGTCGATGCCCATCGCCTGGGCTGCTATTTGTGGACCTTCCAGGGACTGGATGCGGCACGCCACCTGTATCTGTCGGCCGGCTTCGAACTGGTGGAGGAATCGCCGGGTGAGCAATGGGGAAGCCGCGTGGTGGAGCAACGCTACGAGCGCCCGGCGCGCAGGAAATGAACGGTGCAGGGCGCGCGGCATGTATCGGTATGCCGCGATTTGTTACCGGATTCCCTCGCGTGGCGCTGCCTTCGGGGCTGCCTTCGGGCTGCAATACGGGGGCGGTGGCAGGCACGGACACAACTGGAAACACAACATTACAGTCTTAAAGAAGCCCGGCTCCTACAGTGGTTTTCACAGCGCGGCCCCGCTTGCGCTGCATCCACGCATCACCACCTTGCAGGAGTCCAACATGAAAACCAAGACCACTCGCCTCGCCTTCGTCCTTCTCACGACCCTGTCCGCGCTCGGTGCCACCGCAGCGTTGGCCCCTGCCGCGCAAGCGCAGGTGGTCGGCGTCGATGTGCGCATCGGCACACCACCGCCCGCCCCGCGTTATGAAGTGGTACCCGCCCCGCGTCACGGCTATGCCTGGGCACCCGGCTACTGGGCCTGGAACGGCCATCGTCACATCTGGATCGGCGGCCACTGGGAACGCGTGCGCCGCGACTACGCCCGCTATGAACCGGCCCACTGGCAACCGGGTCCGGGTGGCTGGGTGTTCATTCCGGGTCACTGGGTGCGTTGAGGCCGGCCGCTGAATCCGCGCCGAAACGAGCCGGGTCCAGCGCCGCCACCAATTCGCGCGGCAGCGGCAAGGGCTCACGCTCGATCATCGCGGCCAGCAACTCGGCCATCAGCGGTGCCCAGATCAGGCCGCGCGAGGCATAGCCCAACAGGCCATAGACCCCCGTCTCACCCGGCAAGGCACCGACCAGCGGCAAGCGGTCCGGCGCGATGCAGCGCTGACCGACCCGCCCAGGAAGATCCGCATCCGCCTGCGGCAGCGACATGTGTGCCGCGATCTGCGGCAGCATGTGCTGCAGGCGGGCCAGGTTCTCGGCATGGCTGTCGGCACGCAGGGCAGGATCGTCGAAGCGATCATAGCTGGCCCCCATGCACACCTGCCCGGCATAGGGGCGCGTGAGGTAACCGTCACCACACAGCGCATGCGGCAAATCGGGGAAGCCTGTTGCAGGCAGGTGCGTGACCTGGCCGCGTACTGCATTGAGCGGCAAACCCGCCGCCTGCTCCAGCACGCGCGCCTGTGCGCCCGCTGCGAGAATCACCACCGGCGCTTGCGCGATCAGCAGGCCAGCGGCATCGAGCGCCTGCCATTGACCGTCCACGCGGACCAGACGGGCGACGGCGCGATTGAAATGCGTGCGCACCTCGCCTTGCGACTGCGCCACCGCCAGCATGCGGCGGCACACCGAGGGCGGATTGAGCCAGCCCGCTTCCGGGAAGAAATAGCCGCCGCCCATGGTCGGCATGCCCAGTGCGCTTGCCGTCTCACTGGCGGACATCCAGCGCGCATAACGCGGCGGATACTGCCACTCCTGCGCGCCCTGCTCGAAGGAGATCGCCTGCTTGGCATCGCGGCCAAATTGCAGGATGCCGCAGCGCTCGCCACGAATGGCAGCGTGATCGTCCAGACCCACCCGGCCCAGATCATCCAGACGCTGTGATGCAAACAGGAAGGCCGCACGCGTGAGCCGCGCCAGCGGGCTGTCATCGCGTGCCAGTGCCGGCATGAAAAGACCACCGTGATTGCCTGAAGCGCGGGTGGCCACCTCCGGGCCCGCATCGATGAGATCGACGCACCAGCCGCGTGCCGTGAGCCGCTCGGCCGCAGCGGTTCCGGCCAGCCCGGCGCCGATCACCAGCGCCTGCCGTGCATGCGGCAGGTCGCGCCGCAACGGCGTATCGGACGCCGCCACATGCGTGGCCGGACGCGCCCAGGCCGGTGCATAACGCAAGGCCAGCGCACCGTCACGCGCTTCTCCATGGAAACCGACCTGGCGCATCGCCGCCGCCAGCGCCACATCCGCCGCCGCACCGAACACCAGCGCCCGCGCCCCGGTCCAGGCCAACCGCGCCAGGCGCTTGCAGGCATGCGCATGCCAGGATGGCGCGGCGGGATCGAAGCGGGTCGGGTCGGCATGCAGGTAGAACAGGTCCACCGGCGCTTCCAGCCGCGCCAGCTCTTCTTCCAATGCACCCCAGATCAGGGTCAGCGTGACGCGGCCTTCATCGAGCAAGAGCCGATGCGTCCCCGGCAAGGGCAGCGGCCATGCAGCGCGCAAGGCCTGTGCATAAGTCAAGTCTTCGGAGAGGACTTCCGCGGACGGCGGATGCGGCAGGATCGCAATGTAGTGCAGATGCACCGCGCCCTCCCCTTGCGCGCGCTGGCGGGCGAAGGCATGCCAGGTGGCGAAGAAGGACTGACCCAGCCCGAAATGCAGGTCCAGTACGGTGGCGCTGCGCTGTTCGCGCAGGCAGTCCGGAACGCCCTGCAGTGCGGCGGTGATGGTATCGGCCTCGGCGCGCCAGGCGGCCAGCAATTCGGCAGAGGCAAGTTGAAGAGGACGCGCAGGCATCGTGAAAAGCCCTGTGGATAAATCAGACAAGGCCGCCATTCTACGCCGCCCACCCCGTGCGGCATTGCGCCTTGACAAAGCAGGAGCGGCTCCGTAGGGTCTGTTCCCACCTCCGACGCCGGTCAACCCGCCACGCCATGCTCGCCATCTTCAACATCGTCTTCCCGATTTTTTCGTTGATCTTCCTGGGCTGGATGTGCCGCAAGCGCCGCATCCTCTCGACGGGCGCGGCCAGCGAACTGAACCGCTTCGTGATCTGGCTGGCGCTGCCGGCGCTGCTGTTCGACTCCATGTCGCGTCTGAAGCCTGCGGACTTCGCCAACCTGCGCTTCATCGCCGTCTTCGCCATCGGCGTGGCGGTGGTGTTCCTGATCACCGCCGCGCTGCGCCTGCGCCAGAAAGCGGCAGCCCCTGACGTCATCATCGACAGTCTCGGCAGCTCCTACGCCAATACCGGTTTCATCGGCATTCCGCTGTGCTACCTGGCCTTCGGCAGCGACGGCCTGCCGCCCTCGGTGATCGCCATGGTGATGACGGCCTGCCTGCTCTTTGCGGTGGCCATCGTGCTGCTGGAAACCTGCCTGCATGCCCAGGCCGCCTTCGGCCAGACCGTGGCCAAGGTGGGCCGCTCGCTGCTGCGCAATCCCATCATGATCGCGCCGGTGGCCGGCATCATCGTGGCCCTGAGCGGGGTGGCCATCCCGCCAGGCGTACAGCAGCTCTTCAAGATTTTGGGCGGTGCAGCCGGTCCTTGCGCGCTGGTCTCGCTGGGGCTGTTCCTGGCCCAGCCGGTGCGCACGGCGGGTGGCTCGCCGGTGTGGCTGCTGGTGGCCTTCAAGCTGCTGCTGCAGCCGGCCGTGACCGCCGTGCTGGCCTACTGGATCCTGCCCATGCCGCGCCTGTGGGCCGACAGCGCAGTGTTGCTGGCGGCGCTGCCCATCGGCACCGGCCCCTTCATGCTGGCCGAGCTGTACCAGCGCGAAGTCACTGCCATGTCGCGCGCCATCCTGTACTCCACCACCCTCTCGCTGCCCACCATCGCGCTCATCCTGGCCTGGATTGCGCATCATTGAGCCCAATATGAAAAAGGCCGCAGCGGCATTGCCGTGCGGCCTGATTCCAGAACAGCGCGTGAAGAAAAATTACAAAATCACCCGCTCTTCGCGCAGGATCTGCTCGAACTTCTCGGCCGCCACCGGCGGGCTGAACAGGTAACCCTGGATCTCGTCGCAGCCATAGTGGCGCAGGTAGTCCAGCTGCTCATCGGTCTCCACGCCTTCGGCAATCACGCGCAGTTTCAAGTGGCGCGCCAGCGAGATGATGGAGGCGGTGATGGCCGCATCATCGGCATCGATGGTGATGTCGCGCACGAAGGAACGGTCGATCTTGAGCACGTCGATGGGGAAGCGCTTCAGGTAGGCCAGCGACGAATAGCCGGTGCCGAAGTCGTCGATGGAAAGACGGATACCCAGCTTCTTCAGGCCCGCCAGGATGCCGATGGCATGCTCGACGTCGGTCATCATGAGGCTCTCGGTGAGTTCGATTTCCAGCGAGGCCGGCGGCAGGCCGGTGTCTTGCAGCACATCGGCAATCGAAGAGACCAGATCCTTCTGCAGGAACTGTCCCACCGAGAGGTTGACCGACACGCTGATGTCCTCATGCCCGGCCAGTTGCCACTGGCGGCACTGGGTGCAGGCGGTGCGCAGGACCCAGGCGCCGATGGGCAGGATCAGGCCGGTCTCTTCGGCCAGCCCGATGAAGCGCGCCGGCGAGACCATGCCCAGTTGCGGATGCAGCCAGCGGATCAGCGCCTCGCTGCCCACCACGCGGCCCGAGGCCAGGTCCACCTTGGGCTGGTAGTGCAGCAGGAATTCGCCGTGATCCAGCGCATTGCGCAGGTCGCCTTCGATGCGCAGGCGTTCCAGCGCCTGCTCGTTCATGGCCGGGGTGTAGAACTGGAAATTGTTGCGGCCGGTCTGCTTGCCGCGATACATGGCGATGTCAGCATGCTTGATCAGCGTCTCGCCATCGGTACCATCGTTGGGGTAGCAGGCCACGCCGATGCTGCAGGTCATGAACAGCGTATGGCCGCCCAACGTGACGGGGGCCGCCACCGCATCCATGATGCGTTGCAGGCTGCGGGTATCGAGCGAGAGTTCGTCCTGCTCCGGCAGGATCATGATGAATTCGTCGCCACCCAGTCGCGCCACGGTATCGGCTTCACGCACGGCGGCGCGCAAGCGACCGGCCACCGTGCGCAGCAGGGTATCGCCAGCCTTGTGGCCGAGGGTGTCGTTGACGAACTTGAAGCGGTCCAGGTCCACGAACACCACCCACAAGGCCTGCTTCTGCCGCTCGGCCGTGCCGATGGCCTGCTCCAGATGATGGCGCAGCATGTGGCGGTTGATCAGGCCGGTGAGCGTGTCGCGGCTGGCCTGGAATTCCAGTTCGGCTTCATAGCGCTTCATCGAGGTGATGTCGTAGAGCGCCGCCACGAAATGCGTCACCACGCCACTCTCGTCACGCACCGGGGCGATGTAGAAATCGTTCCACAGCTCCGAGCCATCCTTGTGATAGTTGCGCAGTACAACGTTGTGTTCGCGCTGTTCGCGCATGGCGATCCAGACAGTCTCGAAACCTTCAGGATCGCTGTCGCGACCTTCCAGGAAACGAATGCTCTTGCCCACCGCTTCGCCGCTGCTGTAGCCGGTGATGCGGGCGAAGGCCGGATTGACGTATTCGATGACGTAGTCCGGCTCCTGCGCCGAGAGGATCAGGATGGCATTGGCACTGGCCTCGATGGCCTGATGACGCAGGCGCAGCGCACGCTCGGCCAGGCGGCGCGCCTTGATGTCATCCGACAGCAGGGCATTGGTGGTGCGCAGCTCGGCGGTCTTGTCTTCCACCAGTTGCTGCACGCGGTGCGAACGCATCGACAGCGCCCGCATGTAGGCCGCGCCCAGCAGCGAAGCGATCACGCCGACCAGGCCGATGAGCAGCGAACCGTAGTGGTCCGAGAAGACCGACCGTGGCGGGATGCTGATCTCCATGTGCCAGGTCTGGCCGGCGATGTCGAAGCTGGTGATGGTGGTGGAGGGATGGCGGAAGAAGCTGCCCGGCTTGATGACCTGGTCCATCCATTGCATGGCGCGGGCCTGGCTGTCGTGGCGGTAGACCAGGTTGGCCGGATCGGCCTGGGGTCCGACGTAGAGGCGCAGGCCGATCTCATGGTCGGACATCAGCCCGGCACCGTCGAGGATCTTCTGCACCAGGCCGTTGAGTTCCAGTACGGCGGTGGTATCGCCGACCAGCAGTGCGCGACGGGCCGCCGTATCGGTCGGCTGTACGCCGCCGCGATAGACCGGCTGGATCACCAGCAGGCCGCGCTCATCCGGGCCGGTCTGGGCCAGCCGGATCGGCGGCGTTGAAGAAGGATTCCCGCTGACCACGGCCGCATCGAGCGCGCCCATGATGGCGGGATTGCGCGAGACATCCAGCCCGAGCGCCGCTTCATTGCCGGCCACCGGTTCCACGTAATCGACCACCAGATAGGTCGGTTGCTGCGAGGCGCGCACGGTGCGGTCACCATCGAGCGCAGTGATTTCAAAGCCCGGCTTGGCCCCCTGGCGCAGAGCTTCGAAGACCAGGCGGTCTTCGTCGGCCACGAAGCGCTGCACGCTGAAGGCGCGCACATAGGGATAGCGTTCCAGCAGAGGCCGCGTGAAGCTCTCGAACTGTTCGCGCGTGGGATCGCCCACGGTGGCATAGAAATGGTTCACCACCGACTGTACCTGCACCGCCTCTTCCAGACCGCGCTGTATGGTGAAGGCGCGCAGGCCCGCCCGACGCTCGAAGTCGAGCTGGACGGCATCCTCTTCCAGATGGCTGGTCGCGACGAACACCGTCGCAGTGGCACACAAACCCAGCATCAGCGTGAGCGATGCCGACAACGTTGCCCCCAGCTTGTTGATCACACGCTGCATAAACGAATCGTTATATCCCTTAGGAGAGCCCGATCATAATCCGGGACTCCCCTTGTTATCGGTCAAAGCGCATTTATTTTTAACCGGACCAGCCTGCTCGCATGTTTCCACATGGGAACAAACGCATTTGTTCAGCGTGACCGGGCTCAATAAACCGATGGCGACTGGCGCTGCTCGCGTGCTTCGCGCTCAATCGCCTGGGCCTGCATGAAGGCATCGAAGGAACGCTCGATGGTCGCGCGCTCGACATCGCGGGTGATGAAGACGATGCGGCTGCGGCGGTCTTCCGAGGGCCACTCCGGCAGCGTGGCCGTGGGGTGGAAGATGTGCTGCACACCGTGGATGACAGTCGGCTTGTCCTCGCCCTTGAGATTGAGGATGCCCTTGATGCGCAGGATGTTGGGGCCCTTGAAGCCGACCAGCAAACTCAGCCACTCATCGAAGAGCACCGGATCGATGGGTTCGTCGAAGGTAAAGCAGAAGGCGCGGATGTGGTCATCATGACGATTGACGTCATGAGCGTGATCGTCAAGGTGGTGGCCATGATGATCGTGGTGTCCGTGCTCGTGGCCATGACCGTGGTGATGGTGCGCATGATGGGCGTGCGCCTCTTTCTCGGCGAAGGCTTCCTCGTTGAGCCAGCGCGCGACATCAGGCATTTTCTCGCCGGGCTTGAAGAGGCCCGCGTCGAGCAGCTCGGCAGCAGCGATCTGCCCGACCTGAGGCTGCAGCTGGCGCGCGCCGGGATTGAGCGTGCGCAGGCGCGCCTGCAGGGCCGACAGCGTATCGGCGTCCACCAGGTCGGTCTTGGTCAGCAGCAGGCGGTCGGCGACGGCGGCCTGCTGGATCGCTTCCGGGTGATGGTCCAGGGTCGACATGCCATTGACGGCATCCACCGTGACGATCACGCCATCGAGACGATAGCGCTCCGAGATGAAGGCATCGGTCATCAGCGTATGCAGGATGGGCGTGGGTGAAGCCAGGCCGGTGGTCTCGATGACCACACGGTCGAACTTGCGCTGGCCGCCTTCGGCGAAGCGCCAGGTGATGTCCTTCAAGGTCTTCTTGAGGTCGCCACGGATGGTGCAGCACAGGCAGCCGCTGCTCATCTCGACGATGGTCTCTTCCTGGCTGTGGGCCACCAGCAGGTGATCCAGGCCGATCTCGCCGAACTCGTTGATGATGACCAGGGTGTTCTTCATCTCGGGCTGGGTGATGAGATGGTTCAGCAGCGTGGTCTTGCCGCTGCCCAGGAAACCGGTCAGCAGGGAAACGGGTATCGGCGCGCTGCCGGCAGGGACGGATGGATTCATGGTGTAAGGACAGGGAGTAAGGACGATGCAGCCGTCATGCTACCTGATGCGTCAGGCGGGCTGCTTCCGCGAGACAAAAAAAAGACGGACCGCATGGGGTCCGTCCTGGCGGCAAGCCGCGCCCGGCGGGAGCCGGCATCTTTACCTGGTTTTACCGGATGGCGAGAATTCACGCTCTGAATGGCCGCCTGCCGTGTATTCACCCGCGTGATGGATGCGCGTTACTCGTTGTCGTGCGCATCCAGCGGCACTTTTTCCGTCTTCTCTTCAGTCTTGGCCAGTCCCGGCAGCAGGTGGCCCAGCTTGCGCGCCTTGGTGCCCAGGTAGCCGATGTTGAAGGGATTGTGGTTGGCGATCAGCGCGATGCGCTCGGCCACCGTGATGCCGCTGTCTTCCAGCGCCTTGACCTTGCGCGGGTTGTTGGTCATCAGGCGCAGGCTGGTGATCTTCAGGTGCGCCAGCATGGGCAGCACGATAGTGTAGCGGCGCATGTCGGCGGGGAAGCCCAGGCGTTCGTTGGCTTCGACCGTATCGGCGCCCTGGTCCTGCAGGTGATAGGCGCGGATCTTGTTCAACAGGCCGATGCCTCGGCCTTCCTGGCGCAGGTAGAACAGCACGCCACGGCCTTCCTTGGCGATCTTCTTCAGGGCTGCTTCCAGCTGGGCACCGCAGTCGCAGCGCTGGGAGAACAGGGCATCGCCGGTCAGGCACTCGGAGTGCACGCGGCCCAGGACCGGCTCGCCGTTGCCGACATCGCCCAGGGTCAGGGCTAGGTGTTCCTTGCCGGAAACTTCATCGTAGAAGGCGTGCAGTTCGAAGGTCGCCCAGGGCATGGGCAACTTGCACGAACTGACGAAAACCAGTTTTTCTTCCGGCGCGGCAGCGGCCGGTGCGATCGGTGAGGACATGACAACCTGCTTTCGAATCGAATGCTCAGAACCGCGTATCTTACCTTGCGCCCGGGTTTATTTCAGCGCGCGGGCCGCTCCGGTGAAGGCAATTGTCCAATTCGTGCAGGGAATTTGAACAGGCCGGGCCGGCCGCGTCATAATGCCAGCCAGTCCGGGACACACCGGACACGGTGCCAGCCCCAAGGGCGGCATCCCCTTGAAAGCCGGTCAACGATAACAAAGGGAGACAACCGTGCTGTTCGATTACGTCATCGCTGGTGGCGGCTCGGCGGGTGCCACACTGGCCGCCCGCCTGTCGGAAGATCCACGCGTCATGGTCTGCCTGCTGGAAGCCGGCGGCCAGGGCGACAGCCTGCTGGTGCGCACCCCGGCCGCCGTGGTGGCCATGCTGCCCGGCTACGGCAAGCTCAACAACTGGGCGCTGCAGACCACTCCCCAGGCGGGCCTGAACGGCCGCCGTGGCTACCAGCCGCGCGGCCGCGCCCTGGGCGGCTCCTCGGCCATCAACGCCATGCTCTACATCCGTGGCCAGCGCCAGGACTACGATGGCTGGGCCCAGGCTGGCTGCCCCGGCTGGGACTGGGAGTCGGTGCTGCCCTACTTCAAGCGCTCCGAGAACAATGTGCGCGGGGCCGATGCCTGGCACGGGGCCAGCGGCCCGCTGCAGGTCTCGGAACAGAATCGCCCGCGCCCGATCACGCGTGCCTTCATCGAGGCGGCGCAAGCACGCGGCTATCCGCTGTGCCAGGACTTCAATACCGGCGACAACGAAGGCGTGGGTCTGTACCAGGTCACGCAATTCCACACGTCCGATCATCGCGGTGAGCGCTGCTCGGCGGCGGCCGCCTACCTGCATCCGGTAATGGGCCAGCGGCCCAACCTGACCGTGCTGCGCCAGGTGCGCGCGCAACGTGTCTTGTTCGAGGGCAAGCGCGCAGTGGGCGTGGCCTACCGCCAGCAGCAGCAAGAAGCGCAGGTGCGCGCCACGCGTGAAGTCATCATCGCCGCCGGGGCCTTTGGCTCGCCGCAATTGCTGCAACTGTCGGGGGTGGGCCGGCCCGAGGACATCCTGCCGCATGGCATCGCCCTGCATCACGCCCTGCCCGGCGTGGGCCAGAACCTGCAGGATCACCTCGATTTCACGCAAGGATGGACCACCCGCGACACCGACAACTTTGGACTGGGCGTGGTCGGCGGCCTGCGCCTGCTGGGCCAGCTGCTGCCCTGGAAGCGCCATGGCGAGGGCCTCATCGCCACGCCCTTTGCGGAAGGCGCGGCCTTCCTCAAGACCCGTCCGGAGCTGGAGCGGCCGGATATCCAGCTGCATTTTTGCATCGCCATCGTGGATGACCATGCAAGAAAGCTGCATGCGGGTTATGGCTTCTCCCTGCACATGTGCATGCTGCGCCCGCATTCGCGCGGGCGCGTGGGGCTGCAATCGGCCGATCCCATGGCCGATCCGCTGATCGATGCGGGCTATCTCTGCGACCCGCGCGACCTGGCCACCATGATCGCGGGGGCCCGCATCGCGCGCCAGATCGTCATGACCGAACCGCTGCGCCGTTATTGTCGGCGTGAACTCTTCGGCGGCCGCGAGGGCATGGATGATGCGGCCTGGGAAGCCATGATCCGCCAGCGTGCCGATACCATCTACCATCCGGTGGGCACTTGCCGGATGGGCGAGGATCAGATGGCGGTGGTCGATGCGCAATTGCGCGTGCATGGACTGCAGGGCCTGCGCGTGGTGGATGCGTCGGTCATGCCCACGCTGGTCAGCGGCAACACCAATGCACCCACCATCATGATTGCCGAGAAGGCAGCCGACATGATCCGCGCCAGCCAGAACCATGCCGAGGCAGCCTGACACTGTTCGATGACACCATGCAAGGATGCATCAATGACCGATACCACCGCTGCAGAATTGCAGCAGCTCTTCACCGCGCAGCAGCAGGCGTTTGCTGCCGACAGTGATCCCTCGCACGCAGTGCGCATGGACCGGCTGGCGCGCCTGCAGGCACTGATGGACGAGCACGAAGCGGCCCTCATCGCCGCCATCGATGCCGACTTCGGGGGCCGCTCGCAGCATGAAACGCGCATGGCCGAACTGTTCGTGCTGCGCGCCGGCATCCGCCATGCGCAATCGCACCTGAAACGCTGGATGCGTCCGCAGCGGGTGGCCACCGCCCTGCACTTCCTGCCCGGCAGCAATCGCCTGCTGGCGCAGCCGCTGGGCGTGGTGGGCATCATCTCGCCGTGGAATTACCCGCTGCAACTGGCGCTGGGCCCGGCGCTGGCGGCACTGGCGGCAGGCAACCGGGTGCTGCTCAAACCCTCGGAACTCACGCCCCGGCTCTCGGCCCTATTGGCCGAGCTGGTCGCGCGTTACTACGCCCCGGAGGAAATGGCCGTCGTCAGCGGGGACGCCAGCATCGGACAGGCTTTTGCATCGCTGCCGTTCGATCATCTGTTCTTTACCGGATCGACCCAGGTCGGACGGCAGATCGCGCAACTGGCGGCGGCCAACCTGACGCCGGTGACGCTGGAACTGGGCGGCAAGTCGCCTGCCATTCTCGATGCATCGTGCCGCATGACGAGCAGCCTGCAACGCATTGCCTTCGGCAAGTTGCTCAATGCCGGGCAGACCTGCGTGGCACCGGACTATCTGCTGGTGCCGCGTGGCCAGGCGGCCAGTGTGGCGCAGCAACTGGCCGAAGCAATGGGCCGGCTGTATCCGCGCCTGCATGACAACCCCGACTACACCGCCATCATCAGCCTGCGCCATCGGGCGCGATTGCAAGCGATGGTGGAAGAAGCGCGTACGGCGGGTGCGCAGGTGATCGAGGTGAACCCGGCGGGAGAACAGCTGGGCCAGAGCCGCAAGCTGGCACCCACGCTGATCCTGGGGGCGACTGCGTCGATGCGGGTGATGCAGGAAGAGATCTTCGGGCCAGTGCTGCCCATCCTGGAATACGAAACGCCCGAGCAAGCCATCGCCCATGTGCGGCAAGGTCCGCGCCCGCTGGCGCTGTACTGGTTCGGCGAGGATGCGGCACGGCGCGAACAGGTGCTGCGGCAGACCCATGCGGGCGGCGTGACCATCAATGATTGCCTGTGGCACCTGGTGCAGGAGGAGCAGCCCTTTGGCGGCGTCGGCGAAAGCGGCATGGGCGCCTATCACGGGCGCTGGGGCTTCGATACCTTCAGCAAGCGCAAGCCGGTGTTCCGGCAGGCGCGATTCAACGGCGGGACGCTGCTGCATCCGCCTTATGGAAAAAAATTTGAATGGGTGATGGGGTTGATCAGGCGATTGAGCTGATGCCGCTCATCCGGGCGCAGGCAGCAGGTCCAGGTACAAGCGCAGCGAACGCTGCACGCTCTCGGCCACGAGGGTGGTGATGGCCGCATGGTCGCCGCTGACGCAGGCCTCATCGAGAGCGTCGTAATACGCCAGCCGATCTTCCTTGCGGATGACCGCTGGGGGATAGCCGGATTTCATCAGTTCCAGGTTCAACAGCAGGCGGCCGGTGCGGCCATTGCCATCGATGAAGGGATGGATCTTCACGAAGCGCGTATGCAATTGCGCCGCACTTTCGACCGCATGCAGGCTGCCGGCCTGTTGATACCACCCCAGCAAGGTGCGCATTTCATCGTTGAGATGCAGGAAATCCGGCGGAGTGGTGCTGGCAGCGGCAATCACCCCGTTCTCGCGGCGATAGCGGCCCGCTTCATCGGCATCGATCCCCTTGAGCACCAGACTGTGGATGTCCTTGATGTGCGCTTCGCTCAGGGGCTCGTGGCCGGCCACGACCTGCTCGACGAAGAAGATGGCATCGCGGTGATTGATGGCCTCGAAGTGCTCGCGCAGCGACTTGCCGCCGACGGTGATGCCTTCCAGCACCACCTTGGTTTCGCGCAGGGTCAGTGTGTTGCCTGCGAGGGCATTGGAATGGAAGGTCCAATCCAGTACCAATTTCTCGCGCAGCGATGCTTGCGTATAAGGAGGTAGAGGGCGCGCCGCATCAAGCGCTGACTTTGCAGCATCGACCGCGACGTGCCGGGCGGCCGGTGACATGGCCCTCTATGAAGATGGTCAGACCAACCCGTGCGCCTGCTGATCCGCATGGTAGCTCGAGCGCACCATCGCGCCCACGGCGGCATGCACGAAGCCCATCTTGTAGGCCTCTTCCTCGTACATCTTGAAGGTGTCGGGGTGCACGTAGCGGCGCACCGGCAGGTGGTCGCCGCTGGGCATCAGGTACTGGCCGATGGTGAGCATGTCGACGTTGTGCGCGCGCATGTCGCGCATGACCTGCAGCACTTCCTCGTCGGTTTCGCCCAGGCCCACCATGATGCCGGACTTGGTCGGCACTTCCGGATGCAGGTCCTTGAAACGCTTCAACAGGCTCAGCGAATATTCGTAATCCGAACCCGGACGCGCTTCCTTGTACAGGCGCGGCGCGGTTTCGAGGTTGTGGTTCATGACGTCCGGCGGGGCCATCTTGAGGATTTCCAGCGCACGGTCCATGCGGCCGCGGAAGTCCGGGGTCAGGATCTCGATGCGGGTCTCTGGCGACAATTCACGCACACGCTGGATGCAGGCTGCGAAGTGCGCCGCACCGCCATCGCGCAGGTCGTCGCGGTCCACACTGGTGATGACCACGTAGGACAGGCGCAGCTGGGCGATGGTCTTGGCCAGGTTTTCCGGCTCGTTGGGGTCCAGCGGATCGGGGCGGCCGTGACCGACGTCGCAGAAGGGGCAGCGGCGGGTGCACTTGTCGCCCATGATCATGAAGGTCGCGGTGCCCTTGCCGAAGCACTCGCCGATGTTGGGGCAGGAGGCTTCCTCACAGACCGTCACCAGGTTGTTGGCGCGCAGGATGTCCTTGATCTCGTAGAAGCGGGTGGTGGGCGAACCGGCCTTGACGCGAATCCAGTCCGGCTTCTTCAGCTTTTCGGCGGCCACCACCTTGATCGGGATCCAGGCGGTCTTGCCGGCGCCCTTCTGCTTGTCCAGCGGATTGGCGCGCGCCGAGCCGGTGGCATTGGAGGAAGAATCTGCTGCGGGAGTGAGTTCGGTAGTCATGTCGGTCGTTCCGGCCCCGGGCGCACGCGGCGCGTGGGGCTCAAGCCATGCCCGCGAAGCGGGCGATCAGTTGGTCGGCAAGCAAGTCCTGGACAGCATCGAGCCGGGCATCGGCAGCCCCGAGGGTCTGCATGTCCACGGTGGCCAGGCCTTCGTAGCCGCAGGGGTTGATCCAGGAAAACGGTGCCAGGTCCATCGCCACATTGAGCGAAACACCATGGTAAGTGCAGCCGTTGCCCCGTATCTTCAAGCCCAGCGCGGCCACCTTGGCGCCCTGCCAGGGGCCGCCGGCGGCGTAGATGCCGGGCGCCCCCTCCTTGCGTACACCGGCCAGATTATACGCCGCCAGCGTGGCGATCACCGCCTCTTCGATGTTGTGCACGAATTCGCGGGCGAACAGGCGCGCCCCGCTGCGGTTGCGGCGCAGGTCCATCAACAGGTAGATCACCACCTGGCCAGGGCCGTGGTAGGTGACCTCGCCGCCGCGATCGGTCTGGACGATGGGGATGTCGTGCGGATTCAACACATGGGCGCGGTCGGCACCCAGGCCCAGCGTGTAGACAGGGGGATGCTCGACGATCCAGAGCTGGTCGGGGGTGTCGGCGGTGCGCGCATCGGTATAGGCGCGCATGGCGGCGAAGCTGGCCTCGTAGGGCTCGACGCCGCGCCGGACGATCTCGGGCCGGCGGGCGCCAGCCAGGGGCGTGCTGGCGGTGGGCAGTGCGGTTTGCATGCCCGCCAGTGTAGCGAAATTCGTCTTTGCCCGTATCAGAACCAGCGGATCAGGCCGTGTGGCAAGAGCTTGGCAATACGGATCGGATCGTCACCGCACCCCTTGGGAGGCAAGGGCGTGACCGTGAATTCGGCCGCACCGTTGACCGCTTCGAAGATGGCGTCGCCGCGCCCGTGGTAGTCGAAGCAGCGGCCGGGCTGGAGCCAGATGTCGTCGCGGCAGCCGGCAATGGTCAGCCACACCAGTCCGGAGGTCACGCGGATGCGCACGCCGCCCTGCAGGCGACGGGTCTGTACCTGGCCTTGCTGCAACTGGCCGGGAAGGCTGGGATCTGTGAATGAAATTGTCATGGCGCTGGCTCCTGTGCTCGACTGTCTGAATCGCCAGGCAAGCCGCGTCCCTGCCGCGATGCCCGGGAGGGTGCGGCTGCAAGGGGGAAGATGCCTGGAATGATGCGTGATGAGTCATCATTGTAGGAAAGGCCGCAAGCGCAGCAAAACGATATATATTGCTCCTCCTTGCTAATTTAATTCACAAGGAGCCGTCATGGCCGATTTGCGCAAGCTCCCCAACCTGGCCGCCCTGCGCGCCTTTGATGCGGCCGCCCGCCATGGCTGTTTCTCGCGTGCGGCTGAAGAAGTGCACGTCACGCCGGGGGCGATCAGCCACCAGGTGCGCGCGCTGGAAGAAGACCTGGGCCTGCAGCTGTTCCATCGCCATGGCAAGCGCATCAGCATCACCGAAACCGGCGAACGCTTCGCCGCCACCATCCGCAAGGCCCTGGGCGAGATCGCGCAAGCCGCCGACCACCTGCGCAGCCTGACGCGCCAGCAGCGGCTGGTGATCTCGGCCACGCCCTCCTTCGCTTCACGCTGGCTGGCACCGCGCCTGTGGAAGTTCATCGATGCCCATCCGGAAATCGAGGTGGTGCTGCAATCGGGCAGCCACCTGGCCGATCTGCGGCTGGACGGGGTGGACATCGGCATCCGCTTTGGCCGGGGCCAGTACGCGGGCGTGGTCACCGAGAAACTGAGCGACGATTACTACTACCCGGTGGCCGCGCCCGGCTATCGCGGCAAGCAGAACAAGAAGCTGGTGCGTCCCGCCGACCTGGTGCATTGCACGCTGCTGCGCATGGACACGCGCGAATCCTGGCAACCGTGGCTGACGCTGGCCGGGCTGGACCTGCCCGAGCCGCGCGGCACGCTGGTGGTGGAGGATTCTTCGCTGACGCTGCGCCATGCGGTGGAGGGCAAGGGGGTGGCGCTGTCGCGCCATACGATTGCCTGGCAGGAGATCGCCAGCGGCACGCTGGTGCGGCTGTTCGACGTGGCGCAGCTGTGCGAGGAGGCGCACTACCTGGTGCACCTGCCGGAAGGGCTGGAGAAGCCGGGCGTGGCGGCCTTCAGGAAATGGATCGTGGAAGAGATGCGGCAATTCCAGGCGCAGTCGGAATGGCCAGCCAAGGTGCAGAAAACGTCAACCCGCAAGAAGTGATGCGGCCATGAAAAAACCGGCGCGCCTTGCGGGCTGCGCCGGTTTTCAAGAGGAGACTGTTGACCTCAGAGCACGAACTTGACCATCTCGTGCGTGGAGAGCGCGCGGTAGATGTTGTCGAGCTGGGTGCGGCTGGTGGCGCGCACGGTCAGGGTCAGCGACAGGTACTTGCCCTGGGTGGAAGGACGCATCTCGACCTTGCCCGCGTGAAACTCGGGGTCGTGCTCGATGACCATGGCGACGATGGTCTCGGCGAAGGCGTCATGGGTGATCCCGACCACCTTGATGGGGAAGTCGCTGGGATACTCGATCAGGGATTCTTCAGGGGAAATAGTGGGCATAGTCATGGCAAACCGCCTTGGCGTTGTCCGCCTGGCGCTCCGGTTTCAATGCTCCCAGATGGGGATGAACAAGCCGGGTTCAAGCGGAGGTGTTGGGTGGGGAATGCCTGCATTCTACGCCATGCGGGCGGGGCGGCGTGCAGAAAGCGTCATCCGGCCCGAACGTCCGCGCCAGCAATCTGTTCCAAAATCTCCAACTATCGCGATTGATGAGCATGCGCTGCCGCACAAGACTCTGTGTCTTCCCGACAAGATGCGGTGTCCCATGCAAGTCAACCTCAAAATGCTCCAAGGTCGCTTTGAACGGGGGTATGCCCTCGACAAGCACTCCCTCTACAGTCTGCCGGCCGGGTACAACGCGGCAGGCCACATGCAATGGCACACGCGACGCACCGAAGCAGGCGAAGCTCTGTATCAGCTCAAATACCGGCAACAGCAGCGCTACGTCCTCCCACTGGCGCAGGCCGTGCAATCCCACATCCTGCCCTTGCTGCCGGGATTCGGCCTGATCGTGCCAATGGCTTCATCGCATGTTCGCCGTGTGCAGCCGGTCGCTGCCATCGCGCATGCGCTGGGACATCTGGTCGGCAAACCCGTATTGGCGCTGTTGAGCAAGGCCAAGGATGCAGCGCTTCTGAAAGACCTGCGGACGCGTGCAGAAAAAGACGCTGTGCTGGCCAATACGCTGATCCTGAATCGCCTGATCACCGGAGAAGGCCGCTGGGACACATTGCTGCTCGACGACCTGTACGATAGTGGTGCTTCGGTCGATGCTGCATGCGATACGCTGCGCGCGTATGAGAAAATCGGGGACATTTTCGTGGCAACGCTGACGTGGAGGTAAGCCCATGACTACCGTTTTCATTGCTGGCTCCATCAGCATCCGGCATCTGCATCCCAGGGTCCGGGAAAGGATCATGAACATCGTGCGGCAGGAGTTCGAGGTGGTGGTCGGCGATGCCGACGGCGCTGACACGGCGATCCAGCACTTCCTGCACGCGATGGCTTACCGGCGCGTGACGGTCTTCTGCAGCGGGCAGGCGCCGCGCAACAATATCGGTCAGTGGCCCGTACGACGCATCCCTGCCACGCAGCGCCCGGGCACGCGTGCCTTCTTCACGGCCAAGGATATCGCCATGGCCGACGTCGCCGATTCCGGGCTGATGATCTGGGACGCCAAAAGTACCGGCACGCTCGGCAACGTGATCGAACTGCTGAATCGCCAGAAATATTCCTGGGTCTTCATCGACCCGCCTACCCAATTCCTGGCAGTGAAGTGCGCAGAGAGGATCGAAGCCTTGCTCTCATGCATGAGCGCCTCAGCGCGTCTGCAAGCGCAGCGCAAGCTCGGGCTGGAACACAGGCTCCCTGCCCTGCATGTCAATGCAAAGCAATCCAACCTGTTCACGCAGGACGTGAGCGGCGCATTGCACGCCGCCCACTAGTTGCATCAAAGCCGTGCCTTGGCCGCCTGATACGCCGCATACACCTTGGCAAACACCGGCCCCGGCTGGCCGCTGCCGACCGGCTGGCCATCGAGCGTGACCACCGGCAGCACTTCCTTGCTGGCCGAGGAAATCATGAGTTCATCGGCCGCCAGCACTTCCTCACGCGTGATGCGGCGCGACTCCAGTACGATGCCCTGCTCGGCGCACAGCTCTTCCATCAGGCCATAGCGGATGCCTTCCAGGATCAGGTTGTCCTTGGGCGGCGCGGAAATCTTGCCATCCTTGACCACCCACACGTTGGAGGACGACGCCTCCGACAGATAGCCATCACGGAACTGGATCGCTTCGGTCACCTGATGCTCGGCCGCAAATTGCGCCGCCAGCACATTGCCCAGCAGCGACGTCGACTTGATCTGGCAGTTCAGCCAGCGGCGGTCTTCCATGCTCACGCAGGCCACGCCCTTCTCGATGGATGCAGCCGGCGGCAGGGCCATCGGATTGGTCATGATCAGCACCGTCGGCACCACCTCCTTGGGGAAGGCATGCGCCCGCTTGGCCACGCCACGGGTGACCTGCAGGTAGATCATCTGGTCGTCCAGACCATTGGCTTGCACCACTTGGTCGATGAGGGCATTCCAGCCGGCTTCGTCATGCGGATTCGGAATACCGATGCTGTCGAGGCTGCGGAACAGCCGCGCCAGGTGTTGCTGGCCACGGAACGCCTTGCGGCGATACATCGGGATCACCTCATAGATGCCATCGCCAAAGATGAAGCCGCGATCCAGCACCGGCACGCGGGCTTCGGAGAGGGGCGTGAGTTCGCCGTTGAGGTAGACGATGGGATCGTTCATGATGGGCTTTCCGGTAATCGAGAGTGATCGGGTGAAGGCGGCAACCGTGCCGCGATGAATCCATTCTGTCACGCAGCTTCCGGCGTCCCCATGCAAAAACGGTATAACGTGCCCTGCCCTCACACTGCAATCGGCAGCGCCTCCACACGATGTCCGGCACCCTCGCCGGCGGCGGGCGGCACGAATTTCCAGCGCACGTCATGGAAGCGCGCCAGCGTCTCGCGGTGGGCGATGCTGATCACGGTCACGCCCGGCAGCTCGCGCGGCAAGGCGGCATAGAGCGCTTCCTCGGTCTCGCCATCCATGGCGCTGCTGGCCTCGTCCAGGAACACCAGCCGCGGACGGTTCAGGAACACCCGCACGAATGCCAGGCGCTGCTGCTCGCCCGGTGACAGCGCCTGGCTCCAGTTGGCCGCCACGTCCAGCCGCGATGCAAGATGCGCAAGACGGCACAAACCCAGGTAACGCGTAATGAGTGCATCCTCGAAACTGCCCTCGGCAGCGGGATAGGAGAGCGCAGCACGCAGCGTGCCGATGGGCAGGTAGCTGCGCTGGGGCAGGAACATCGCGGGCGCATCCTGCGGCAGCGCGATGCGGCCCTCGCCGTAAGGCCAGATGTCGGCCATGGCGCGGATCAGGGTCGACTTGCCGCAACCGGAAGGACCGCTGATGAGCACGTGCTCGCCCGACTCCACCCGCGCATCCAGGCGGCGCAGCATGAGGCTGCCATCGGGGAAGGACAGCTGCACTCCGTCCAGCGTCACCGCACTGCCGCAATGCTGCGTGACGGCCAGCGTGCGCGGCATGCCGGCAGCGCGTTCGACATCCGCATGGAAGCCCGCCAGCCGGTTGATGGAGGCCTTCCAGCTGGCCAGCGTGGTGAAGGCATTGATGAACCACGACAGCGCATCCTGCACCTGTCCGAAGGCATCGCTGATCTGCATCAGCACGCCCAGCGAAATGGCCCCGGAAAAATAGCGCGGTGCCGACACCAGCATGGGGAAGATCACCGCGAACTGCCCGTAGAAATTGACGGCCACGTTGAGCTTCTTGGTCAGCCGCATGATGTTCCACCAGTTCTCTCGGATGTCATCCAGCCGGGCGGTCAGCTGTGCGCGCTCCTGCGGCTCGCCGCGATACAGGGCCACGGCCTCGGCATGCTCGCGCACGCGGATCAGCCCGAAACGGAAATTGGCCTCGAAGCGTTCCTGGTTGAAGCTCAAACCCACCAGCGGGCGGCCGATCCACCACACCACACCGGAGCCGATGGCGGCATAGGCGATCACGAACCAGACCATGTAGCCGGGAATGACCCACGATTGCCCCAGCGCCGTAAAGGACAGCGGCCCGCTCACCGACCACAGGATGTGGATGAAGGAGAACAGCGTCACGCTGCTGGAAATGAAACCCAGCACCAGCGACAGCGTATCGCTGGTGAGCGCATGCAGGTCCTCGGCAATGCGCTGGTCGGGGTTGTCCGAGAGGCGGCCCTCCTGTCCCTGCTCGATGCGGTAGTAGGCGCGATGCGCCAGCCAGCGGTCAAGGTAGCGCGTGCTCATCCAGTAGCGCCAGCGGATCTGCAGGGCCTGCTTCAGGTAGACGCTGTAGATGGCGATGGCCACGAAGACGAAGGCCAGCCCCGAAAACTGCCACAGCAGCGATTTGAACTGCGGATAGTCGCGCGACTGCAGCACGTTGTACATGTCGCGGTTCCAGGAATTGAGCCGCACGTTGATGTAGACCATGCCCAGGTTCAAGGCCAGAATAGCCAGCAGCAGGGCCCAGGCCTTCCACCTTTCTTCGGAGACCCAGAAGGGCTTGATGAGGCGCCAGATCTCCGCGCGGGTCGCGCGATTGGCGTGGCTGGCCTGGCGGGCCGGTGTTTGTTCGGTCATGGCGAATCCTGTGGATGTTGTCCTCTTTGCTGCCCAGCTTGCCGCAAAAGACTTAACTCAGGCTTAAAGCTGCGCCAGGAAGGCCCTGGAGAGCATTAAGGAACGCTTAATGCTTTTGCAATTGAGCATTAAGGGCTATGGAATGCATCGAAACAATCAATCCCGCACGCCCGTGAACAAGGCTAGACTGCGGTCTTCGCCGATATTGCCTTGCGTCAATGCTGCTCATGGCAGCAGCGTGCATGGCCAGCGGCCCCTCTTTCGGAGAATTCCATGCAGACCCTTCCCCCCAAGCGCCGCTCGCTCAGCGTGGCGGCCCAACTGGCACTGAGCTTTGCGCTGGTACTGGCGATGATGCTGGTGCTGACGGTGGCCAGCATTTCCAAGGTCAATGCCATCGAAGGCAGCCTGGCCACGGTGAGCGAGGACAACAGCGTCAAGCAGCGCTATGCCATCAATTTCCGTGGCAGCGTGCATGACCGCGCCATTGCCCTGCGCGACCTGACGCTGGTGGGCGACGCCGAGGTCAAGGACGTGATTGCCCTGATCAACAAGCTCGATGCCGACTACCAGCAATCGGCCCGGCCGCTCGATACGGTCTTCTCCACCATGAAGGTCAATGCGGATGAACGTGCCAGCCTGGAACGCATCAAGGCGGTCGAAGCCCGCACCATGCCGCTGGCCGCCAAGGCCATCGCCCTGCGCACCGCCGGCGATGTCGACGGCGCACGCCAGCTGCTGCTGACCCAGGTAAAACCGGCCTTCGTCGAATGGCTGGCCACCATCAATCACTTCATCGACCTGGAAGAACGCATGAGCCAGATCGAATCCGCCAAGGCCCGCAGCACCGCCCACGGCTTCCAGGCCTTCATCCTGGTGCTGCTGGGTGCCGCGCTGGTGGCCGGTGCCGTGCTGGCCACGCTGATCACCCGCAGCATCCGGGGTGCGCTGGGTGCGGAACCCGATGAGGTCAAGCAGCTGGCACTGGCGGTGGATCGCGGCGAGCTGTATCACGCCGCTGCCGCAAGCCGCGCCGGCGACGGCGGCAAACGCCAGAGCATCATGGCGGCGCTCTCCGAGATGAGCGGCAACCTGCGCACTACCGTGACCCATGTGCGCGATGCCGCCACCGGCGTGGCCACCATCAGCGCCCAGATCGCCGCCGGCAACAGCGACCTCTCGGCGCGCACCGAAGACCAGGCCGCCTCGCTGGAAGAAACTGCCTCGGCCATGGAGCAGCTCACCGCCACCGTGAAGCAGAACGACGGCCACGCCCGCGAAGCCAATCAACTGGCCCGCAACGCCTCCGATATCGCCAAACAGGGCGGTGCCATCGTGGAAGAAGTGGTCGATACCATGGCGGCCATCAACAGCTCCTCGCGCAAGATCGTCGACATCATCGGCGTGATCGACAGCATCGCTTTCCAGACCAACATCCTGGCCTTGAATGCCGCCGTGGAAGCGGCCCGTGCCGGCGAACAGGGACGCGGTTTTGCGGTGGTGGCCACCGAAGTGCGCAACCTGGCCCAACGCAGTGCCGCCGCCGCCAAGGAGATCAAGCAGTTGATCGATACCTCGGTCGGCAATGTGGACACCGGTACGCGCCTGGTGGAACGCGCCGGCGAGACCATGGAGCAGATCGTGGCCAGCGTACAGCAGGTCACCGATGTGATGGGCGAAATCTCGGCCGCCAGCCACGAGCAGAGCCTGGGCATCGAGGAAGTCAACAAGGCCATCGCGCTGATGGATCAGGTGACCCAGCACAATGCAGCCCTGGTGGAAGAAGCCACTGCCGCCGTAGCTACGCTGCAGGAGCAGGCCGTGAACCTGACGCGGGCAGTCGGTGTGTTCCAGCTGGACGCGCCCGATGCAGCCGGCCTGGTGGCAGCCCCGGCACCCGCGCCCGTGCTCAACACCGTGCAGGTCCCGCTGCGCGTGGTGCCCAAGCTGGAAGTGGTGCGCAAGGCTGCGTGATCCAAAGCAGCAGTCAGCGTGATTCGTCTCACGGCGCAAGCAGGCTGACTGCACGAGGGCGAGGCCTTACATTACAGCTCGCCCAGGAATTGCTCCACAAACCCGCGCATCCGCTCCTGGCGCGCCTGCGCCATGGCTGCGCCGGCAGCCGTCTGAAATCCTTCCTGCAAACGGAACAGCTTGGCCGGGAAATGATCCAGCGCATAGCGCGTATCCTGCAGCGGCCGTTGCTGCGCCTGCGGATCGAGCGCTTCATAGAGGCTCGATCCCATCCTCCCCGCCACATAGAAACAGCGCGCCACGCCGATGGCCCCGATGGCGTCCAGCCGGTCGGCATCCTGCACGATCTTCGCCTCCAGCGTCAGCGGCGTGATCTGCGCCGAATAGCTGTGGGCCTGCACGGCATGGGCCACGCGCTGTGCCTCCTGCTGCGTCCATCCCAGTGACAATAAAATCTCCTGTGCGCGTTGGGCAGAGAGTGTCGAAGCCTGGCTGCGCAGCGGCGAATTCTTTTCCACCCGCACGCAGTCGTGCAGGATGACGGCCGCCAGCAGAATGCGCAGGTCGCCGCCCTCCTCGGCCTGCAGGCGGCGGGCGTTGTTCCATACGCGCAAGAGATGCGAGAGGTCATGCGAGCCGTCGCCGGCGTCATCCTCGACCTGCGGCAACAATTGTGCGGCCAGCGTGTCGAAGGGGCGGAAGGCGGCGGCAACCTGGGAAAGATTCATGATTCAAACAGATACAAGGGTGACAATTCATCAGTATCGCAGATCAATCGCAAGGGCCGGAAAACGCGTCCTGGTTTACCATTCCGATTTTCCGACAAGTGTTTTCCCAGGGCTCTGCTACACGCAAGCCGGTCGCATGTGAGATGATGCGGCTTCCATCAATTTCGCGGCCTGCCCCGGGATCACGATAGCGGCCCTGCTGCCGCAGCGATCTGCCCGCCGCGCATGAACGGCGTACCGCCACGCGCAACATTCCCTTCCGGTACGCCACAGTAACAACGCCCGACCGCGCCGCTACGCTGGTGGCTGCCTCGCTGGCAGTCTGCCTGTCGCACCGCCGTCGGCCCTGATCCGATTTTTGGAGTTCCCTGATGTTCAGCTGGTTTGAAAAACTGGTCCACCCCTACCCCGAGTCGCAACCGGTGCCGCCACCGCGCGGCTTCATGCGCTTCATCTGGTTCTGTACCAAGGGCGTGCGGCCCTACATCGCCGCCATGACCCTGATGACGGCCATCATCGGTGTCTTCGAGGCACTGCTCTTTGCTGCGCTCGGCCGCATCGTCGACTGGCTGTCCAAGATCGAGCCGGCGCAGCTGTGGGCGCAGGAAGGCCATACCCTGGTGTGGCTGGTGGTGATCCTGGCGGCCAGTCCGCTGCTGATCGCGCTGCAGACCATGTACAAGCACCAGACCCTGGCGGGCAATTTCCCCATGCTGCTGCGCTGGAATTTCCATCGCCTCATGTTGAGCCAGAGCATGAGCTTCTACCAGAACGAGTTCGCCGGACGCGTGGCCACCAAGGTCATGCAAAGCGCGCTGGCGGTGCGTGACTTCTGCATGATCGTGGGCGACATCCTGGTCTTCATCGCCATCTACTTCGCTACCCTGATCGGTGTGGTCGGCAGCTTCGACATGTGGATGCTGGCCCCCTTCTTCATCTGGCTGGCGGCCTTCGCGGTGGCCTTGCGCTACTTCGTGCCGCGCCTGTCGGCGGTGGCCCGCAACCAGGCCGATGCGCGTTCGCTGATGACCGGACGCATCACCGATGCCTATACCAACATTGCCACCGTGAAGCTGTTCTCGCATGCCGGGCGCGAGGCCGATTACGCCCGCAGCGCCATGCGCGAATTCCTCACCACGGTCAATCGCCAGATGCGTCTGGTGTCGGGCTTCGAGGTGGTCAATCACATCCTGAACATGGTGCTCATCATCGGAGCTACCGGGGTCTCGCTGTATCTCTGGACCCAGGGCAAGGTCGGCATCGGCGCGGTGGCGGCCAGCACTGCGATGGCGCTGCGCCTGAACGGCATCGCGCACTGGGTGATGTGGGAAATGTCCTCGCTGTTCGAACACGTGGGTACCGTGCAGGATGGCATCAATACCCTGGCGCGTGCGCACGAGGTCAAGGATGCGGCCGATGCCAAACCGATCAAGGTCAGCCAGGGCGAACTGCGCTTTGAGGGCGTCAGCTTCAGCTATGGCGGCTCGGCCCCGCGCCCGGTGGTGGACAAGCTGGACCTGGTGATTCGCCCCGGCGAAAAGATCGGCCTGGTGGGCCGCTCCGGTGCCGGCAAATCGACCATCGTCAACCTGCTGCTGCGCTTCTACGATATCGAGGGCGGCCGCATCACCATCGATGGCCAGGACATCGCCCATGTCACGCAGGACAGCCTGCGCGCGCAGATCGGCATGGTCACGCAGGATACTTCCCTGCTGCATCGCTCGGTGCGGGAGAACATCACCTATGGCCGTCCCGATGCCAGCGATGCCGAAATGATCCACGCCGCTGAACGGGCCGAGGCGCATGACTTCATCGGCACCCTGGCCGATGCCAAGGGCCGTACCGGTTACGATGCGCATGTGGGCGAGCGCGGCGTGAAGCTTTCCGGCGGGCAGCGCCAGCGTATCGCCATTGCCCGCGTAATGTTGAAGGATGCGCCGATCCTGCTGCTGGACGAAGCCACCAGTGCGCTCGATTCGGAAGTGGAAGCAGCCATCCAGACCTCGCTCTACAAGCTCATGGAAGGCAAGACCGTGGTGGCCATTGCACACCGCCTCTCGACCATTGCGGCCATGGACAGGCTCATCGTGCTGGACCAGGGCCGTATCGTGGAGCAAGGCACGCACGCTGAACTGCTGGCCGCCGGTGGTTTGTATGCGCGCTTGTGGTCGCATCAGAGTGGCGGCTTCCTCGGTGAAGAGGAAGAGGATGCCGCCGTGATGGCATGATGGCGTGACACCTTATTTTATAAATGATTTATAGCATTTCTGGTTGTTGCAAAAAAATGGGCGCACTATCGAGTGCGCCCATTTTTCTTTCCTGCCCGGCTTTATTGCAGATTGAACGAAGCCGTCTTCACGTCCTTGGAATCCAGCCCGATCTGCACCTGGAATTCACCCGGCTCGGCCACGTATTCCAGCTTGGCGTTGTAGAAGGACAGTGCCTTGCGGTCGATGCTGAACTGCACCTCTTTCTCTTCACCCGGCTGCAGCATCACCTTGCGGAAATCCTTCAACTCCTTGACCGGCCGCACCACTGATGCAGCGACATCACGGATGTACAACTGCACCACCGTGGCCCCCGCGCGGCGGCCCGTATTCTTCACCGTCACGCTGGCCTGCACCTTGCCATCAGCCGTCATGGTCGGCTGCGACAGGCGCACTTCAGAGAGCTTGAACTCGGTGTAGCTCAGACCGTATCCGAACGGATACAGCGGGCCATTGGGTTCATCGAAGTACTGCGAGGTGTAGTTGCCCGGCTTGCCTTCGGTATAGGGACGGCCCACGCGCGGATGGTTGTAGTAGCTCGGGATCTGGCCAACCGAACGCGGGAAGGTGATGGGCAGCTTGCCGGAAGGATTGACGTCACCGAAGAGCAGGTCGGCAATCGCATTGCCGCCCTCGGTGCCGGTGTACCAGGTTTCCAGAATCGCCGAGGCGTTCTCGCGCGCCCAGTTCAGATCCAGCGGACGACCATTCATCAGCACCAGCACCAGCGGCTTGCCGGTGGCCTTCAGGGCCTTGAGCAGATCCAGCTGGCTCTGCGGCAACGACAGCGACGTGCGGCTCGAAGATTCATGCGACATGCCGCGCGATTCGCCCACGGCGGCCACGATCACCTCCGCATTGCGTGCCGCCTTCACGGCCTCATCGATCATGGCCTTGGGGCTGCGCTTGTCCTGCACCACTTCCGGATCATCCCAGTTCAGGAAGTTGAGGTAATCGACGATGTGCTTGTCTTCGGTGATGTTGGCACCGCGTGCGTAGACCAGCTTGCCCTGCCCGCCCATCGCCGCCTGCAAACCCTGGCGCAGGGTGATGGTCTGCTTGTCCTTGCCGGCGGCGGACCAGCTGCCCAGCATGTCGATGTGCGAATCAGCCAGCGGGCCGACCAGCGCGATGCGCGCATTCTTCTTCAACGGCAGTGCGGCATTGCGGTTCTCCAGCAGCACCATAGACTGCTGCGCCACTTCGCGCGCATCGCGGCGATGCAGGCGGCTGTCGGCATAGACATCAGCCGGATCATCGGCCGCACGGCCGATGCGCACATACGGATCCTTGAACAGGCCCAGGTCGTACTTGGCCCCGAGGATGTCGCGCACGGCGTTGTCCAGTTCCTGCTGTGAGACCTTGCCCGAGCGCACCAGCTCGGGCAATTGCTTGATGTAGACCTGGTCGGCCATGCTCATGTCGGTACCCGCCTTCATGGACAGGCGCGCGGCTTCGGCACCGTTCTGTGCCACGCCATGATTGACCAGTTCGGTGATGGCACCGTGGTCAGACACGGTCAGGCCCTTGAAGCCCCAATCCTTGCGCAACAGGTCCTGCAGCAGCCAGGTGTTGGAGGTGGCCGGTGCGCCGTTGATGGAATTGAGTGCCACCATGACGGCCCCCGCGCCTGCATCGATGGCGGCGCGATACGGCGGCAGGTAGTCGTTGTACATGCGCTGCGGATCCATGTTGACGACGTTGTAGTCACGTCCGCCTTCGACCGCACCGTACAACGCAAAATGCTTCACGCTGGCCATCACGCGATTGGCGGCGATGGGCTTGGTGTCGCCCTGCAGGGCGCGCACCGAGACCTCGGCAATGCGCGAGACCAGGTAAGGATCTTCACCAAAGCCTTCAGACGTGCGGCCCCAGCGCGGATCGCGGCTGATGTCGACCATGGGCGCAAAGGTCATGTCGATGCTGTCGGCCGCGGCTTCCTCGGCGGAGATGCGCATGGCGCGTCCGACGATCTCCATGTCCCAGCTGGAGGCCAGCCCCAGGCCAATGGGGAAGGTGGTGCGGTGGCCATGGATGACGTCATAGGCGAAGAACATCGGGATCTTCAGCCGCGAGCGCATGGCCCCGTCCTGCAGCGGACGGTTCTCGGGACGGGTCACGGAATTGAAGGTGCCACCGACGCGCCCGGCGGCCAGTTCCTCGGCCAGTTTCTTGGCGGGCATTTCAGGACCGATGCTGATCAGGCGCAACTGCCCGATCTTTTCTTCCAGCGTCATCTGGCGCAGCAGGTCGTCGATGAAGGCAGTCTTGTCGCCGAGCAAGGCGGGATTGGCTTGCGCGTGGGCGGCCGGGCCGGTGAGCGCGGCGCTGCAGGCCAGCGCGCACAGGGTCATGGCCAGGGCCAGGCGGGGACGGCGCGCGGGCGCGGCTTGCCGCTCGGTAAGCTTGTGGGACACGGGTTTCCTCTCTCTTTTTTAAACTTTGGCGGCAGTCTGCCCTCTACTCTGTGACCTGCACAAGCGGGACAGCAGCCGGAGCGGCGGGAGCAATGATTGCTAGCGTTGTTTGATGCTTAGCCAGCCGGACGGTTCGCTATATTATTCTGTTTTGATGCCTGCGGGACACGCAGGCGCATGGCGGCGACGAGGGTCTCATGCCCGCGCGCCGCTTCTTCGTGGAGAAATGCATTGATCAGACATGGATTGAAATGGCCCCTGCTGCAGGGCCTGGTACTCTCGGCATCCCTGCTGGCGGCTTCGGTACAGGCACAGAGCGCGCAGGGCTTCGACCTCAACCAGGCGGTGGCACGCGCGAAGGAACTGGCCGCCAAGCCCTATCAGAAGCCGGTGAGCAATCTCTCGCCGACCTTCGCGGCGATGCAGTTCGCCGATTACATGAAGATCCAGCCCAAGAGCGAGAAGTTCGAATGGCGCGACCAGAAGACGCCCTTCAAGCTGGCCTTCTATCACCAGGGCATGCAATTCAATGCCCCCGTAGCCATCCACGAAATCATCGATGGCCGCGTGCAGGACGTGGGCTACAGCACCGACCGCTTCAACTTCGGTGACCTGGCGCTGGCCAAGGACAGCACGGCGCACCTGGGCTATGCGGGCTTCCGCGTGGTCTATCCCCTCAATCGCGATGACAAGGAAGACGAGGTCATGAGCGTGCTGGGCGCGAGCTACTTCCGCGTGATCGGCAAGGGACAGGTGTACGGACTCTCGGCACGCGGACTGGCGATCGATACCGCCATGATGAGCGGCGAAGAATTCCCGCACTTCACCGAGTTCTGGATACAGCGCCCGGCCCCGGGCGAAAAGCAGCTGACCTTCTACGCGCTGCTGGATTCGCCGCGTGCAACCGGCGCCTACAAGTTCACGCTCACGCCCGGCAAGGATGCCCTGCTCGATGTGCAGGCCCGCGTGTTCCTGCGCGCCGAGGTGGGCCGCCTGGGCATTGCGCCGCTGACCAGCATGTTCCTGTTCGGCCCGAACCAGCAATCCTCGCGCCGCAACTTCCGTCCGGCCATTCATGATTCCAACGGACTGGCGATCCACACGGGCAATGGCGAGTGGCTGTGGCGTCCGCTGAACGATCCGCAGAACGTGGAAGTGAGTTCCTTCGAGGTCAGCAATCCGCGCGGCTTTGGCCTCCTGCAGCGTGGCCGCGAATTCTCTTCCTATGAAGACCTGAAGGACCGCTACGACCTGCGTCCCTCGGCCTGGATCGAACCCAAGGGCGACTGGGGCAAAGGTGCCGTACAGCTGGTCGAAATCCCGACCGCCGACGAGACCAATGACAACATCGTGGCCTACTGGGTGCCTGCGCAACAACCCGCACGTGGCACGCCGCTGGCCTATGACTATCGCATCCACTGGACCATGGATGAACCCGCCATCCTCAACAATGAAGTGGGCTGGGTGAAGCAGACCTTCCATACCGATGGCGAACTCACACAAGCCAACCTGATCCGCGCCTTTGATGGCACCACGGCCTTGCTGGTGGACTTCACCGGTGGACCGCTGGGCTCCCTGCCCGCAGGGACGGCGGTACAGCCGCAGGTGAATGTTTCCAACAATGGCGAACTGATCGATGCCCAGCTGCAGCCCAATCCGGCCATCAATGGCTGGCGCCTGACGCTGCGGGTGAAGATTCGCAACGTGGCGCAGGCGGTGGAATTGCGCGCCGCGCTGACGGCCAATGGCAAACCGCTGACCGAGACCTGGAGCTATCAGCTGCCGCCGCGTTCGGATGTGCAGCGGACTTTCTGATGTCGGCGTAAATTATTTATATCAATAAAAAAGGGGCTGTTCCGAATGGAGCAGCCCCTTTTGCTTTGATGCGGAAAGATGATGCGATCAGCTCTCCACCGACTCCCCGCGCAGGCGTGCGATGACGCCATCGAGCGCATCGAGGTCGTTGAAGTTGATGATGAGCTGCCCCTTGTTGCGGGCACCGGTCTTGATGCTGACCTGGGTGGCCAGCAGGTCCGAGAGTTCTTCTTCCAGGCGCGCGATGTCGCGCGACTTGTCCTTGGCTTCACGCGGCTTGGCGGCCTGCTCGGCGCTGGCGCGGGTGACCAGTTTCTCGGCATCGCGCACCGACATGCGCTTGGCCACGATCTGGTTGGCCAGCTGGATCTGCGTCGCCGAATCGACGGCCAGCAGCGCACGCGCATGGCCCATGTCGATGTCACCGGCCATGAGCATGGTCTGCACCGGCTTGGCCAGGTTCAACAGGCGCAGCAGGTTGGAGACCGCACTGCGCGAACGTCCCACGGCCAGTGCCGCCTGCTCGTGCGTGAAGGCGAAATCGGTGATGAGGCGATGGATGCCCTGGGCTTCTTCCAGGGGATTCAAATCCTCGCGCTGCATGTTTTCGATCAGGGCCATGGCGGCCGTGGTCTGGTCGTCCACGTTCTTGACCAGCACCGGCACCTCGGTCAGCCCGGCGATCTTGGCCGCGCGGAAGCGGCGTTCGCCGGCGATGATCTCGTAGGTATCTTTCCCGTTCTTCTGGCCGATGGCGCGGATCAGGATGGGCTGCAGCAAACCCTGTTCCTTGATCGAGGCCGCCAGTTCATTGAGCGCGCCTTCATCCATGCGGGTGCGCGGCTGGTACTTGCCGGCCTGCAGTTCGGTCACGGCCATCACCGTGGGCAGGCCCTGCGCAGCTTGCGCCTGGGCTTCTTCGGTGATGTCGGAGGAGCCGCCGAGAAGCGCGTCCAGTCCGCGTCCCAGACCCTTGGATTTTTTCGGTAGAGTTGCCATGCGATTGCCTGATGAAAACGATGCGTGATTACGGCGTTGGGAGGTGCTGCCATTGGAGCGTGAATTCAGGCGTCAATTCGCGTATGAATTCACGCCTGAATTCGCGCTGTGATCAGCGCCTGAATTACAGCGTCTTGATGCGTTCAACCATTTCCGCGCCGAAGGCGATGTAAGCCTGTGCGCCCTTGGACGAAGGATCGAAGGTCACCCCCGGCAAACCATACGAAGGCGCTTCAGCCAGTCGCACATTGCGCGGGATGACGGTCTTGAAGACCTTGTCGCCGAAGTGCTGTTCCAGCTGGTCCGAGACCTGCTGCGACAGCGTCATGCGTGGATCGAACATCACGCGCAACAGGCCGATGACTTTCAGTTCCGGGTTCAGCTTGGCGTGCACTTTCTTGATGGTGTTGACCAGGTCCGACAAGCCTTCCAGCGCGTAGTACTCGCACTGCATCGGGATGATGACGCCATGCGCCGAGCACAGCCCGTTCAGGGTCAGCATCGACAGCGCAGGCGGGCAGTCGATGAGGATGAAGTCATAGTCCTCGGCGACGGCGGCGAAGGCGATCTTCAGGCGCGCTTCGCGCTGTTCCAGCTCCACCATTTCCACTTCGGCACCGGCCAGTTCGCGGTTGGCGGGCAGCACGTCGAAGCCGCCAGCCTCCGAACGCTTGCGTACGGCGCGGATGTCGGACATGCCCAGCAGCACTTCATAGATCGAGCCTTCCAGCGTCGACTTGTTGATCCCCGCCCCCATGGTGGCATTGCCCTGCGGATCGAGGTCGGCCAGCAAAACGCGCTGGTTCAGTTGTGCCAGTCCAGCCGCGAGATTGACTGCGGTAGTGGTCTTGCCTACGCCACCTTTCTGGTTGGCGACACAAAATATTTTTGCCATAGTTCGTTCTTATGAGTGCGTTATTGCGTGGTCAACTTGATGCCGAAACCGATCAGGAACACGCCGGCTGCCCGTGAAGCCAGCTTGGCGATGGTGCGATTGCGGGCCATGCGGCGCGCGGCGGCGTTGCCGACGATGACCAGCAAGCTGCCATACAGGAGGGTGCAGCTGCTGATGACTGCGCCCATCGTGAAGAAGGTCAGCGCGCCTTGCTGCGTGGCCGGATCCAGGAACAGCGGGAAGAAGGCCATGTAGAACACGATGGCTTTCGGGTTGAACAAGGTGACCAAAAAGCCGCGCCGGAAATCTGCGGCATTGGAAAAGGGTACGACTGTACCACCGCCCTCGCCTCTTGCAAACAGGAGACGTCCGCCCAGGTAGGCCAGATAGGCCGCGCCCAGATATTGCAGGCCATGGAACAGCAAGGGATTGGCATGCAGCAAAGCGGCCACGCCGGCTGCAGCCAGGAACATCAGCACGATGTCGCCCAGCATGAGACCCGCCTGCGCCATGAAGCCGCCGCGCAAGCCGCCCTTGGCCGCGCAGGTGAGCACGCAGAAGGTACCGGGACCAGGCAGGAGCAGGAACACCATGGTGGCCGCAATCAGTTGCCAGATGTCGGTGATGCCGAGGGAATGAAAGATCGCCTGCATGGTGGGTCTCCTTGAATGTGAGCGGCCCGGGTTGCTGCCCGGGCCGCTCGCCTGATGTGAGGTACCGTGTTACGGCTTGCTCTTGACCACCCGCGCGGTATCGAACCCTTGCTTGGTGGCGTTGTTGAGTGCGTTCTCGTATTGCTCGTCACTGATGGTGGGCGTGCGCGAGAGAATCCACAGGTATTCGCGCGAGGGGCTGCCCACGGTGGCCAGGGTGTATTGATCGTCCAGGTCCATGATCCAGTAGTCGCCCCACACCATCGGGATCCAGGACAGCCAGGCCGGTGCAAAACGCACTTCCAGCTTGCTGTTGTTGCTGCCCGGGACCACCCGCGCCACGCCCTTGGCTTCATCCACGCCATCGGCCGTTTTGCAGCGGTTGACGACATCGATCATGCCATCATCGCGCGCGGAATACTCGGCGCTGGTGCCGGAAATGCATTTTTTCTGGAAACTGTTGGGAATCTTGGCGATTTCGTACCACTTGCCGGCGTAACGCTTCAGGTCTACAGAAGGGACCGTCTTGACCTCCTGGGCGGAGGCGGATGCCATGCCCAGGCCGCCATAGGCTGCCATCGAGACCATGGTGGCCACCAGGGCCAGTTTCAGTTTGTTCATCAGGTCGTTCTTTCCATGAAGATGAGATGCCGTTCGGCATCCAGGCCCGGTACCTGCAGGGGCTGCACTTGCTGCACCTTCCACCCCGCCGGCAACCGGTCGATTTCCTCCTGCGGCAGCACGCCCTTGAGCGCGATGTACTTGCCACCTTGTTGCAGGAGGTGGTTCGACCATGTGACGAAGTCCTTCAGTTCCGCAAACGCACGCGAAGTGATGACATCGTATTGTTGCTCGACAGGCAACTGCTCGACCCGGGCATGCAGCACCGTCACATTGCCCAGGTGCAATTGGGCCTTCACTTGATTGAGGAAGGCGGTTTTCTTCGAGACCGTATCGACCAGGGTAATCTGCATCTGCGGCTGCGCCTCGGCCGCCCAGATGGCCAGCACGATGCCCGGCAGGCCACCGCCGGCACCCACATCCAGCACGCGCTGCGCACCGGCGAAGGCCGACACCGCCGAGAGCGAATCGAGCAGATGGTGCGTCACCATCTGCGCCGGATCACGCAAGGCGGTCAGGTTGTAGACCTTGTTCCACTTGGCCAGCAAGGCCTGGTATGCCATCAGCTTGTCGATCTGGGCAGCGGAGAGCGCCAGGTCCATGGCCGTGGCGCCTTCCTTCAGGGTGCGGGTCAGATTGTTCAGGTCTGCAGTGTTGCTCATCCGTGATGCCTTGGTATTGATCTGGTTCGGGACGGGTGTCCGGTATTTTTCTTCACGCCGCCTGGTTGTCAGCGCCCGCCGCCTGTTTCAGGCCACCCTTCTTCAGGTGCACCAGCAGCAGCGACAGCGCCGCCGGGGTCACGCCGGAGATGCGGGAAGCCTGGCCCAAGGTTTCCGGGCGATGCTTGTTGAGCTTCTGGCGGACTTCGATGGAGAGTGCCTTGACGTCCATGTAGTCGAGGTCGGCCGGCAGCTTCAGGTTTTCATTGTGATCCTGGCGGCTGATCTCGTTGGCCTGGCGCGCGATGTAACCGGCGTACTTGACCTGGATCTCGACCTGTTCACGCACCGGGCCCTCTTCGATACCGGGGCCGGCCAGCGCCTGCCCTTCGGTGCCGGTCAGTCCCATGAGGCTGTCATAGCTCACGTTGGGACGGCGCAGCAGGTCCAGCAGGTTGTATTCGCGCTCGATGGCCTTGCCCAGCACGCGCTCGGCTTCCGCGGCGGCCAGGATGCGCGGGTTCACCCAGGTCGACTTCAGGCGCTCCATTTCACGTGAAACGGCTTCGCGCTTGCGCTCGAAGGCTTCCCACTGTGCATCGCCGACGCAGCCAAGTTCGCGGCCGATTTCGGTCAGGCGCAGGTCGGCATTGTCTTCGCGCAGCGAGAGGCGATACTCGGCGCGGCTGGTGAACATGCGGTACGGCTCCTGCACGCCCTGGGTGACCAGGTCGTCGACCAGCACGCCGAGGTAGGCTTCATCGCGGCGCGGGGTCCAGGCTTCACGGCCCTGGGTCTGCAGGGCGGCGTTGATGCCGGCCAGCATGCCTTGGGCGGCCGCTTCTTCATATCCGGTGGTGCCGTTGATCTGGCCGGCGAAGAACAGGCCCTGGACCTGGCGGGTTTCCAGCGAAGACTTCAGGCCGCGCGGATCGTAATAGTCATATTCGATGGCATAGCCGGGACGCAGGATGTGGGCGTTTTCCATACCCTTCATCGAGCGCACCAGCTCCAGCTGCACGTCGAACGGCAGGCTGGTGGAGATGCCATTGGGGTAGAACTCGTGGGTGGTCAGACCCTCGGGTTCCAGGTAGATCTGGTGCGAATCCTTGCTGGCGAAACGGTGAATCTTGTCTTCAATGGAGGGGCAGTAACGCGGGCCCACGCCTTCGATGACACCAGTGTACATGGGGCTGCGATCCAGCCCGCCACGGATGATGTCGTGGGTGCGGCTGTTGGTATGGGTGATCCAGCACGGCATCTGGCGCGGGTGCATGGCGGCATTGCCCATGACGGAGAACACCGGTACCGGATCGAGATCACCTGGCTGCTCTTCCAGGATCGCCAGGTTGATGGTGCGGCCATCGATGCGCGGCGGGGTGCCGGTCTTCAAGCGGCCCTGCGGCAGCTTCAATTCCTTCAGGCGCGCCGACAGCGAGACCGCAGGCGGATCACCTGCACGGCCACCGGAATAATTGTTCAGACCCACGTGGATCTTCCCGTCCAGGAAAGTCCCGGCGGTCAGCACCACGGCACGGCCGGCAAAGCGGATACCGGCCTGGGTGATGGCGCCGACGACGCGGTCGCCTTCCAGCATCAGGTCATCCACGGCCTGCTGGAACAGCCACAGGTTGGGCTGGTTTTCCAGGCGCGAGCGGATCGCCGCCTTGTACAGGATACGGTCGGCCTGGGCGCGGGTGGCGCGCACGGCCGGCCCCTTGGAGGAATTCAGAATGCGGAACTGGATGCCCGCCTCGTCGGTGGCAATCGCCATCGCCCCACCCATGGCATCGACTTCCTTGACCAGGTGGCCCTTGCCGATCCCGCCGATGGAGGGATTGCAGGACATCTGGCCCAGGGTTTCGATGTTGTGCGTCAGGAGCAGGGTTTTCTGGCCCATGCGTGCTGCGGCCAGTGCAGCTTCGGTGCCGGCGTGACCGCCGCCAACGACGATGACGTCAAATTGTGTGGGGAATAGCATGATGCGGGCCTCGCGTAGAGGTGAGAACAGAGGCGAGATTATAAGACCTTTTATCTGACGGGGTCCGAGGTGGGGTCGGTAGCTGTTGGTTTACCGCACTTCCCTGCCCTGCCAGACACTATCGGCGAACCGATTCGATAGTCTTGGCTGATCAATGAAACATCGATGGGGATTGTTTCACGTGAAACAGCACGCTGGATTTTGTGGTTGAAGCAGGAATATGAATAAAAAAACGGAGCATCGCGCTCCGTCTTTTGGGTCGGGGGCCGGACGTTTCACGTGAAACATCCGGTGAAGTTCTCTGCCCTACTTGAGGAAAGCGTCGTAACCCGATTTCAGGATCAATGCGCCCACCACTACCAGGAACAGCTTGCGAACGAAGACGCTGCCGTGCTTCATCGCCAGCCGCGTGCCCACCAAGGAGCCCCCAATGTTGAACACCGCCATCAACAAACCCAATTGCCAGATGACGTGGCCGCTGTACCCGAACCAGCACAAGGCCGCCAGATTGGTCGCAATGTTGACGAACTTGGAGACGGCCGAGGCTGACAGGAAGTCATAGCTGAAAACGCGCACGAACAGGAATACCAGGAAGCTACCCGTACCTGGGCCGAACACGCCGTCATAAAAGCCCACTGCCCCACCGATCAGCGCGGCGTAGATGATTTCCCGGGTGCCGCTCAGCGTGGGCGCATGGGTGGTGCCGAAGTCCTTCTTCTTCAACGTGTAGAGTGCAACGGCGATCAGGACGAAGGGCAAGGCCTTGCGAATCAGGTCGGTCGGGATATGGGTGACGACATAGGCCCCAAAGAAGGAAAAAGCAAAGGCAGCCATCGCGGCTGGTGTCACGGTGCTCCACCTCACCGCGACCTTGCGCGCGAAGTTGATGGCAGCAGCACTCGTCCCCATTACCCCGGCCACCTTGTTCGTCCCCAGCAAAGTCGCCGGGGCAGTATTGGGAAAGACGGAGAACAGCGTCGGCACCAACACCAGTCCGCCGCCGCCCACCACGGCATCGATCAAGCCGGCAACGAAGGCCGCGCCACACAACACTACATAATCCAGCATCACTTGCCCTCCCCGGTCGACGTGAAGAAATGAACTGCAAGATCGGCAAAGGATGAAACAGGGCTGAACATGGGATGAGGGGGGATGGATAAACGGTGAAATGAAGAATGGATCAGGCGGGCCACATTCTACCGCCCTGCCCCGGCTGGCATCAGCCACAGAGATGACGCTTTGGGCACTGTTGCGGAACACATCCCTGCTGTTCTGGCTGGCCCGTCATGAAGACAAAAAATTACCGCCGGGAAATCACCCTCAGGTGACTTGCCGGCGGCAGATGAAGTTTTAAGCTTCAGCGGATAACTAGTGCGATCCCTTGGCCTGCCCCTTCCCGGCCAAAGCCAGGATCTCGCCCACGATGCCTTTTCGGAATGCCAGCACGCAGACGATGAAGATGAAGCCGGTCACAATCGTCACCGAATCTCCCAAGGTATTGAACCAGTCGATGCTGGTCACGTTGGCCAGCCAGGCACCGATATCCCCCAGCTTGTTCTCCAGCATGATGATGATGATCGCGCCGACGATGGGACCGACGATGGTACCCAGGCCACCCACCAGGGTCATCAGGACCACCAGGCCGGACATGCTCCAGTGCACGTCGGTCAGGGTCTCGAAGCCCAGCACCAGCGTCTTGGTGGCGCCCGCCAGACCCGACAAGCCCGCCGACAGCACGAAGGCCAGCAGCTTGTAGCGTGCCACGTCATAGCCGAGCGAGATGGCACGCGGCTCATTCTCCTTGATGGCCTTGAGCACCTGCCCAAACGGCGAATGGATGGTCCGCACGATCAGCGCAAAGCCCGCCACCGCGATCGCCAGCACCACGTAGTACAGGGTCATGTCGCTGCTCAGGTCGATCATGCCCAGCAGCTTGCCGCGCGGCACGCCCTGCAAGCCATCCTCGCCACCGGTGAACGGTGCCTGCAAGGCCACGAAGAACAGCATCTGCGCCAGCGCCAGCGTGATCATGGTGAAGTAGATACCCTGGCGGCGAATCGCCAGCAACCCCATCACCAGCCCGATCAAGGCACCGGTCAGGGTGCCGATGATCAGGCCCAGCTCGGTCGGCAAACCCCATACCTTCAGTGACTGGCCGCACAGGTAGCCGGCCCAGCCGAGGAAAGCCGCATGGCCGAAGGACAACAGGCCGGTGTAGCCGATCAGCAGGTTGAAGGCGCAGGCGAACAGTGCGAAGCACAGCATCTTCATCAGGAACACCGGGTAGATGCCGAACGGTGCCGCCAACAACAATATTAGTAAAACAGCAATTCCGATTTTCTTGTTCATGCCGGTCTCCGATTATTTCTCTTTGCCGAACAGGCCGGCCGGACGGACCATCAGGACGATGGCCATGACGATGAAGACCACGGTGGCCGACAGTTCCGGATAGAACACCCGGGTCAGGCCTTCGATCAGGCCCAGCACCAGCCCGGTGATGATCGAGCCGAGGATGGAACCCATGCCGCCGATCACCACCACAGCGAACACGGTAATGATCAGGTTGGAACCCATCAGCGGCGACACTTGGATTACGGGTGCCGCCAGCACGCCGGCGAAGGCCGCAAGGGCCACGCCGAAGCCGTAGGTCAGGGTCACCATCAGGGGCACGTTGATGCCGAAGGCTTCCACCAGCTTGGGGTTCTCGGTGCCGGCGCGCAGGTAGGCACCCAGGCGCGTCTTCTCGATCACGAACCAGGTGGCAAAGCAGATCACCAGCGAGGCCACCACGACCCAGGCGCGATAGTTGGGCAGCACCATGAAGCCGAGGTTGGTCGCGCCCTGCAGCAGGTCAGGCACCGAATACGGCTGGCCCGAGACGCCATAGATGGAGCGGAAGATGCCCTCGATCATGAGCGTGATGCCGAAAGTCAGCAGCAGCCCGTAGAGGTGGTCCAGCTTGTAGAGCCAGCGCAGCATGGTCTTCTCGATCACGATGCCGAACAGGCCCACCAGGATCGGTGCCACGATGAGCATGACCCAGTAATTGAGTCCCAGATAGGTCAGGCCCATCCAGGCCAGGAAAGCGCCCAGCATGTAGAGCGTGCCGTGCGCGAAGTTGATCACGTTGAGCAAGCCGAAGATCACCGCCAGGCCCAGCGAGAGCATGGCGTAGAAGGAGCCGTTGACCAGGCCCAGCAGCAGATGGCTCAACAAGGCTTGCAGGGGTATGCCGAATAGTTCCATAAAAACCCGTTCATCCAGATGGGTGAAGAACGCCACCGCTTACAGCAAAAATCTGCCATCCCCGCGTGAACAGAAATGACAGATTTTGCTGGCTGTGCGATGGCCTTACTGCTTGATGCGTGCAGCTCGATGCGAAAGGATCACTTCCAGGCCGCGCACTTGGATTCGGCCTTGGTGGTCCACGCCTGCTCTGCCGGAATGGTCTGCACCAGCTTGTAGTAGTCCCACGGGTACTTCGAATCCGCCTGGGCCTTCACCTGGTACAGGTACATGTCGTGCACCACGCGGCCGTCGGCGCGCAGGTAGCCGTTCTTCTGGTACATGTCGTTGAACTTGGCCTTGCGCAGCGCAGCCATGACCTTGTCCGAATCATCGGTACCGATTTCCTTGACGATCTTCAGGTACTGCAGCGCGGCCGAGTAATCACCGGCCTGCAGGGAAGACGGCATTTTCTTGCGCACGGCGAAGTAGCGCTTGGCGAAGGCACGGGTTTCCTCGTTGGCATCCCAGTACCAGCTGTCGGTCAGGTACAGGCCTTCAGTGTTCTTCAGGGTCAGCGAGTGCACGTCGTTGATGAACACCAGCAGACCCGCCAGCTTGGCGGTCTTGGTGATGCCGAACTCGTTGGCGGCCTTCACCGAGTTGATGAAGTCGCCACCGGCGTTGGCCAGGCCGATGATCTGGGCCTTGGAGCTCTGTGCCTGCAGCAGGAAGGAGGAGAAGTCGGAGGCGCCCAGCGGGTGCTTGACCGAGCCCACCACGGTGCCGCCGGAGGCCTTCACGACGTTGGCGGTATCGGATTCCAGCGAGTGGCCGAAGGCATAGTCAGCGGTCAGGAAGAACCAGCTCTTGCCGCCCTGCTTCACCACCGCCGAACCGGTGCCCTTGGCCAGGGCCACGGTGTCGTAGGCGTAGTGCACGGTGTAGGGCGAGCACTCTTCATTGGTCAGGCGGGCAGTGCCGGCGCCGACCGAGAAATACACCTTCTTCTTTTCGGCTGCGACCTTGGCACTGGCCAGGGCGGTGCCGGAGTTGGTGCCACCGATCAGCACATCCACGCCCTGCTGGTCGAACCATTCACGGGCCTTGCTGGCGGCCACGTCGGCCTTGTTCTGGTGGTCGGCCACGACCAGTTCGATCTTCTTGCCGTTGATGGAACCGCCCATGTCGGCGATGGCCATCTTGATGGCTTCCGCGCCACCCTGGCCGTCGATGTCCGAATACACGCCCGAGATATCGGTAATGAAACCGATCTTGATCACATCCCCCGAGATCTGTGCCGAAGCCGGCGCGGTCGCGAATGCCGCAGCTGCTGCGGTAACGGCCAGTGCCATTGCCTTGAGTTTCATTTTCATCTCCTCTGTTATGAAGCCCGCTTGATGATTTCGATGCGAGACAACTTGGTGGAACGGGGAGAGGATCGCTCACCCCGCGGACGTACTTGTTGGCAGTACTTCTTAGTCGTGAAGCTGGTGATACCGGAAAAATCTGGAGGCCGCCCTCGGCAGTGCAGTGCAATGCCGAGGCGCGATGCTTAAACGCCGAGCAGTTCGTTCAGGGTCTGCATCTTCGCTTCCAGCTGGGAGGAAGCGAAGGATTCGACGATCTGGCCGTGTTCCATCACATAGAAGCGATCTGCCAGCGGCGCGGCGAAGCGGAAGTTCTGCTCGACCATGACGATGGTGTAGCCCTTGGCCTTGAGCGTGGTGATCATGCGGGCCAGGGCCTGCACGATGACCGGCGCCAGGCCTTCGGAGATCTCGTCGAGCAGCAGCAGGCGGGCACCGGTGCGCAGGATGCGGGCCACCGCCAGCATCTGCTGTTCACCACCGGACAGGCGCGTGCCCTGGCTGTTGCGACGTTCCTTCAGGTTGGGGAACATCTCGTAGATCTCGTCGATGGACATGCCCTTGTCGGTCTTGGAGACGAAGGGCGGCAGCATCAGGTTTTCTTCGGCCGAGAGCGAGGAGAAGATGCCCCGCTCTTCCGGGCAGTACCCCACGCCGTAGTGGGCGATCTTGTGGGTGGCCAGGTTGATGGTTTCCTGGCCGTTGATCTTGATCGAGCCCTTGCGGGTACCGACCAGACCCATGATGGAACGCAGCGTGGTGGTGCGGCCGGCGCCGTTGCGGCCCAGCAGCGTCACCACCTCGCCCTGGTGGACGTTGAGATTGACGTTGTGCAGGATGTGCGACTCGCCGTACCAGGATTGCAGATCACTGATCTGCAGCACCAGCGGCGCGGAAGAAGAAGACGTCGTCATGGCAGCAGCATTCATGGTGGCGGTACTCATCAGTGAGCCCCTTGCAGTTCGGCCGAGGTGCTGCCCATGTAGGCTTCCATCACCTGCGGATTGCGCGAGACTTCTTCATAGCTGCCTTCGGCCAGCAGCGCGCCGCGTTGCAGCACGCTGATGCGGTCGCAGATGCCGGAGATCACGCTCATGTTGTGCTCCACCATCAAGATGGTGCGGCCGGCCGAGACCTTCTTGATCAGGGCGGTGACGCGGTCCACGTCTTCGTGGCCCATACCCTGGGTCGGTTCGTCCAGCAGCATCAGTTCCGGCTCCATGGCCAGGGTGGTGGCGATCTCCAGGGCGCGCTTGCGGCCGTACGGGAGGTCCACCGTGGTGGTGCGGGCAAAACTGGTCAGGTCCACTTCTTCCAGCAGCTGCATGGCGCGCTCGTCGAGCTGCTTCAGGCTCTCGCCGTTCTTCCAGAAATGGAAGGACGTACCGAGCTTGCGCTGCAGGCCGATGCGCACGTTTTCCAGCACGCTCATGTGCGGGAAAACAGCAGAAATCTGGAAGGAACGAATGATGCCCTGGCGCGCGATCTGCGCAGGTGCATCCATGGTGATGTCTTTGCCGTTGAACAGGATCTGGCCCGAGGTCGGGACCAGGAACTTGGTCAAGAGGTTGAAGCAAGTCGTCTTGCCGGCACCGTTGGGGCCGATCAAGGCATGAATGTGACCGCGCTCAATTTGCAGGTTGACCGCGCTTACTGCCGTGAAACCCTTGAATTCCTTCGTCAGGTTTCGTGTCTCCAGAATGACGTCTGTCATGGTCTCTTCTTTCCCTTTGATGCCCGCGCCGGTGGATCCGGTCGTCAAGGCCTGCCTGCTGCAGAACACTGAATCTTTTGGATTCAGGAACCGCTTTGTTTACCTGGCGAATCGAGAAGCTAGTTTTAATATTTGGCGCATAGTAGCCGGTTCGTACCATTCATACAATACGTATAAGTACCGTATGGTCCAGCGCCTGAGAATTGCCGTCTTATGCCCGGGAAAGCAGGCTGGACGCGACTTTCTCGGCGATCATGACAGTCGGGGAATTGGTGTTGCCGGAGGTGATGGAGGGCATCACGGAGGCGTCGGCCACGCTCAATCCTGATACGCCGCGCACCCGGCATTGGGCATCGACCACGGCCATGGCATCATCGTCGCGGCCCATGCGGCAGGTACCGACCGGATGGAAGATGGTGGTGCCCACTTCACCGGCGGCACGATACAAATCGGCTTCACTTTCATACTGCGTGCCGGGCTTGTATTCCTCCGGGCGATAACGCGAGAGTGCGGGTGAGGCCGCGATGCGGCGAGTCAGGCGCAGGGCGTTGGCGGCGACCTTGAGGTCTTCTTCGGTGGAGAGATAGTTGGTGGTGATCTTGGGCGCCAGGGCGTGATCGGTCGAGCCCAGGCGCACGTGGCCGCGCGATGTCGGACGCAGGTTGCACACGCTGGCGGTGAAGGCCGGGAAGGCGTGAAGAGGATCGCCGAATTTTTCCAGCGACAGCGGCTGCACGTGATATTGCAGGTTGGCGCTGGCCTGCTGCGCATCGGATTTGGCGAAGGCGCCCAGCTGCGAGGGCGCCATCGACATCGGGCCGCTTTGCAGGAGCAGGTATTCCAGTCCGATCTTCATCTTGCCGACCAGAGTGGACGCCATGGCGTTGAGGGTCCTGGCACCATCGACCTTGAAGACCATGCGCATCTGCAGGTGATCCTGCAGGTTCTCGCCCACGCCCGGCAGCGCATGCACCACCGGGATCTGATGCTGTTGCAGCAGTGCAGGATCAGCGATGCCCGACATCTGCAGGATGTGCGGCGAACCGATGGCACCGGCACAGAGGATGGTCTCCTTCGCTTCAGCAAACCAGGCACTGCCCCCGCCGGTGAATTCGACGCCGGTGCACACCGGCCCCTGCTCGCCCTGCTCCATGCGCAAGCGGCTCACGTGGGAGCCGGTCATGATGGTGAGGTTGCCATCCTTCATGGCAGGCCGCAGGAAGGCCTTGGAAGCGTTCCAGCGCACGCCGCGCTTCTGGTTGACGTCGAAGTAGCCAGAGCCCTCGTTATCGCCGCAGTTGAAGTCCTCGACCTTGGGGATGCCATTCTCGGCGGCCGCATCGCGGAAGGCATCGAGGATGTCCCAGCGCAGGCGCTGCTTCTCCACGCGCCATTCACCGCCGGCACCGTGGAACTGGCTGGCACCGAGGTGATAGTCCTCGCTTTTCTTGAACAGTGGAAGGACGTTCTGCCAGCGCCAGCTGTCGTCCCCCGTGACTTCGGCCCAGTGATCGTAATCACGCGCCTGGCCACGCATGTAGATCATGCCGTTGATGGAAGAGCAGCCGCCCAGCACCTTGCCGCGCGGGTAGATCAGGCTGCGGCCGTTGAGGCCCGGATCGGCCTCGGTGCGGAACATCCAGTCAGTGCGTGGATTGTTGATGCAGTAGAGATAGCCGACCGGGATGTGAATCCAGATGTAGTCGTCCTTGGCCCCCGCTTCCAGCAGCAGCACCTTCTTGCCAGTCTGGCGCGAAAGCCGGTTGGCCATGACGCAGCCGGCGGTGCCGGCACCAATGATGATGTAGTCGTATTGCCCTGCCGATTGCATGGTGTCTCCGCTGGCTTGTTCTTGTGATCGTGTCGTCTGCCGCCGCCCCCTGCCACGGCAAGAGGCGGCCGGCGCCCTGCTTACTTCGCCACCGGCATGGTGAACTCCGCCCCCTTGCCGATGGTGGCCGACCAGCGCTGCATGATGGACTTGTAGCGCGTATAGAAGCGGATGCCCTCTTCGCCATAGGCATGGGTATCGCCGAAGAGCGAGCGCTTCCACCCGCCGAAGGAATGCCAGGCCATCGGCACCGGGATGGGCACGTTGATGCCCACCATGCCGACCTGGATGCGGCGCGAGAATTCATGCGCGGTATTGCCGTCGGCCGTAAAGAGCGAGACGCCATTGCCGTACTCATGCGCGTTGATCAGCTGCACGGCCGACGCGAAGTCCGGCACGCGCACCACGCACAGTACCGGACCGAAGATTTCTTCCTGGTAGATCTTCATCTCGGTCGTGACATTGTCGAAGAGCGTGCCGCCGATGAAGAATCCTTCCTCATGGCCCGGCACCTTCAGGCCGCGGCCATCGACCAGCAGCTTGGCACCGGCATCCACGCCGCTCTGGATGTAGCCCTCCACCTTGGCCTTGTGGGCGGCGGTGACCAGCGGGCCCATCTCGGCGTCATCTTCCATGCCGTTCTTGACCTTGAGCGCCTTCACGCGCGGGATCAGTGCCTCCACCAGCTTGTCGGCCACGCTGCCCACGGCCACTGCCACCGAGATCGCCATGCAGCGCTCGCCGGCCGACCCATAGGCCGCACCGATCAGGGCATCGACGGCTTGCTCCAGGTTGGCGTCGGGCATGACCACCAGGTGGTTCTTGGCACCGCCCAGGGCCTGGGCGCGCAGCGGGAAGGTGCCGGCGCGCTCGGTAGCCTTGCGGTAGATGTATTCGGCAATCGGGGTCGAGCCGACGAAGGACACCGCCTGCACCTCCGGATGCTCCAGCAGCGCGTCCACGGCCACTTTGTCGCCCTGGACCACGTTGAAGACGCCATCCGGCAGGCCGGCGCGCTTGAACAGTTCAGCCAGCATCAGCGAAGGTGAAGGATCGCGCTCGGAGGGCTTCAGCACGAAGCTGTTGCCGGTCGCAATGGCGATCGGCGCCATCCACAGCGGCACCATCACAGGGAAGTTGAACGGCGTGATACCGGCCGTCACGCCCAGCGGCTGGCGCAGGTTCCAGTTGTCGATGCCGCCGCCGATGTTGTCGGTGAACTGGGTCTTGAGCAATTGCGGGATGCCGGTGGCGAATTCGACGATCTCCAGGCCACGCGTGACCTCCCCTTTCGCATCCGAAAACACCTTGCCGTGCTCCAGGGTGATGGCCTTGGCCAGCGCATCGTGGTTCTGCTCGATCAGCTCCTTGAACTTGAACAGCACCCGCGCCCGCTTCAACGGTGCCGTCTCAGCCCAGGCCGGCGCCGCAGCACTGGCGGCGGCCACGGCCGCATTGACTTCCTGCACCGAGGCCAGCGACACCTTGGCGGTGGCAGCACCGGTAGCCGGATTGAAGACATCCTGGCTGCGGCCGCTCTCGGAGCGGGAAATCTGGCCATTGATGAAGTGATCGATGTGCGGGAGGCTCATAAGGTTTCCTTTGGTGTTTTCAATGAAGGTGGAAGGCGCTGTCTCCTGCTCCCTCCTGCAATCTGGCCAGTCCGTCACCCCGACGGACCCATGGCATGGATGAGCAAGAATAGTCGCCCACCCGCCGGACATCCAATGAGGAATTATCAAGAGCAATATAAAGATTGCTTATAATCTGGGCTTTCTTGTACACACGCTACCCACAAGATCCTCACAGCCTGGTCACAGGGATATCCACGGGTTTATCCACATCCAGAATCGTGAAGAAGAAGGATCAATTGCGGGAGAAGACGATGGATCTGACCCAGTTACGCGCATTTATCGCAGTCGCCCATGAGGGCAACCTGACCCGGGCCGCTGAAAAACTGCATCTCACCCAACCCGCAGTGAGTTTGCAGATCAAGGCCTTGCAGGAAAGTCTTGGCATCGGATTGTTCAATCGGAGTGCATCCGGCATGGTCCTCACCGCCGAGGGCAACACATTGTTGCCGCTGGCCGAGCGCGTCCTGTCCGATGTCCAGGCTTTACGGCGGCACGCGACCGACTTGCGATCGAGTGAAAATATCGTGTCCGGGACATTGGCCATCGGCACGATCCTGGATCCGGAGTTCATCCGGCTCGGCGCTTTCCTGAAGCTGCTGGTCGAGCGCCATCCGCAATTGTCGACTCAGTTGGCGCATCACATGTCGGGATCGGTCCTCAATGAAGTCCGGGCTGGCCATCTGGACGTGGGATTCTTCCTGGGCGACCCCGGCAAAGGTTTTCATGCGATGACGCTGACCTCGTTCAGCTACAACGTCATCGCGCCCGCGGGCTGGAAGAACCGCGTCTCGGGCAAGGGATGGAAGGAACTGGCGCGGTTGCCGTGGATCTGGACGCCGCCAGAATCCGCACATCATCGTCTATTAAGCAAGATCTTCGCTCAACATCAGATAAAACCACAGACTGTAGCCTTGGTTGACCAGGAATCATCGATGCTGGATCTGGTGAAATCGGGGGTGGGATTGTCCTTGGCGCGCGAATCGATCGCGCTCAACCAGGCTCACGCGCATGGCTTGGTCATTGCAGATGCGGTCGAACTGTCGACTGAACTCAGCTTCATTGCATTAGAAAAAAGACAACACGAAGCAGCGATCAAGGCGGTTTTCCAACTGTTGCAACAAGTCTGGCAGAACTGAGCGCGACTAGAAAGTTGCCGCATTGACATCTCAATGGGTTGCATTAAAGCAATATCTTTCAGAAATCTCCTTTTTCCTGCCGAACCTAAAGGACTTTTCATCCGTATCAGGAGCTTGCCAAGGCCTTTAGGTGAGGTTTTTGGGGTTGAAAGCCAATTTTTTGGAAAGATGTCCACTGCGCACGCGCTTTCGGTTCTTTAATTCAGATGTGGATATATATAAGTAGTAGTAGTAGTTAACGCCGCCAAAAACTGTGGATAACTCGGTTTACACGAAAAAAATCAAGGCTTTAGCTTTCTGATAAACGCTTGGTAAGCTTCTGCATTATCGAGGCACAGATTCTGGACAAAAATTCGGCCGTGGATAAATCGGCGAGATATACCCAAAACGCCCAGCGGATATGCAGAGACTTATCCACAGGCGGCCTTCAAACCCCGCAAAATTACGGCATGGACTCCAAAAAACCTTTCCTGATCGCAATTCAGCCTTCGGGTTTGCAATTTGAACAAGTCGCCGGACTCTCGGTGTTGCAATCAGGCTTGCGCGTCGGCATCCGGCTGCCGAATTCCTGCCGGAATGGCACTTGCCGGACTTGCATGTGCAAATTGTTCACAGGCGAGATTGCTTATCAGATCGAATGGCCCGGCCTGACGCGAGAAGAAAAGGCCGAAGGCTGGATCCTGCCTTGCGTGGCCGAGGCCCGAAGTGACCTGGTGCTCGACGTTCCAGCCGCCGTCGACCTGAAGGCTTGATGTTTTATCCACAGCGGTCCCCGGAACCGGTCGATTTTTAGCCGACAAACCCCGATCACCTCTCCCTGTGGATAAAAAAAGCCGCCCAAGGCGGCGCGAAGGCCGCTGGCAGGATTTCTTTTCCACAGCGCTCTGCACCCTGCGTTCTCTCTGGCTGCGTCGCCCAGGACGTCATCCAATGCCGTTGCCGACGATCAGCTGTAAAAACACCCGCACAGCACGCTTTTCCTGGTCGACAAGCGCTTTAATCCACGAACACCTTTGTTTTGCCCACAGTCGGTAGCGGTCCTGATGGCCTGCAAACCAAGCCGCGTCGCGTGCGAAAGCTCGCGCGCTTAGGCTTTAAATCTAAGCTGTTTATAAAATTAGTAGTGATGGTTAACGTCCGGCTTGCATTGTGGATAACCTTGTTTACGTCTGAAAAATCAGCTGTTTATGAAAAGGACAAGGCCTTGGGCAAGGTCTGTATGAAGTCATAACCGATCTTGGATAAAAATCCGCCTTTGGATAACTTTTTGACTTTTCCCCAAACGATGAAAAAGTTATTCAGAACTTTATCCACAGGCTCAGCGGAAATTGATGGATTCGCGTCGTGAAGGCAGGGAATTTCGGGATGTCACCGATTTCAGGCAATTCGACCCCGATTTAAGTCCTTGGCATGGGGGAAACAGGGGGGAGGAAGGGGGATTTCGGGAAATTTGCCCACAGGTGAAAAAAGCCACCAGCAGCCAAGGTGCATCGCGACTCATCCGAAATCACACAAAAAGCCAGCGGGCCAGGAAAGTTATCCCCTGGCCCGCCGGCTTTTTTCATGGTGTTTTGAGGCTGCCTATTTTTTAGGCGTCGACTTCAACGGCAGGGATTTTCCCGGTGGCGGGGCCTGCGGCGCCTTCTTCACTTCCTCCAGCAGCTGGCCACATTCGGCCTTCTGATCACCATCGATATTGATGAGGGGCAGGATGGCCGTTACCGGTGCCAGCAGACCGAGCGCCACCGCACCGCCGGCGCGCAGTGCCAGCACACCCTTGTTCACGCCGACATCCGGATTCTTGAAGCTGCCCTTCACGTACAGCGGCGAGCGCAGCGAGATGATGCGCAAGCCTTTGCTGCGCGGATGCACGTTCAGGTCCAGCTGTTCGTGCTTCATGTCGATGCTGCCATCAACCACGATCAGGGCGTCTTCAGTGTCCAGCAGGAGGGTCTTCACGTTCATCACGCCATCGCGCACCGGCAAGTCGCCGGCCAGGCAATTGAGCTTGACCTCCTTGTCGCCAAACAGCTTGCTGATGACCACGTTGCCCACGTTCAGGCCCGCCGCTTCCAGCAGGAATTTGCTGATCGCCCCTTGGTTGACCAAAGTCTTCACTTCGCCATTGGCCGAGCCCAGCATGGCGGCGACCGAATTGCCCGTCGCGCTCAGCTTCGCATCGCCGTTGATCTCGCCAAAGCTGGTGCGCGAGGCATCGAGCTGGGGATAGAGTTTCTGGATCTTCAGCTTGCGTGCAGAAAGCTTCATCTCGGACTTCATGCGTGCCGCCTGCCCATCCAGCCGGATGGTGGAGGTCAGGTTACCGCCGGCCACGCCGAAATTGAGGGGATCGAGCGTCAGCACCTTGTCCTTGAGGATCAGATGCGCCTGCAGGTCGCTGATGGGCAGTCCCTGCTGGCGCGTGATGCTTTTGCCGGTGAAGCGCACGTCCGCATCCAGTGCGCCCCAGGCATCGGTACTGAAGGTCTTGACCGGCAACACCTTGTCGCCGGGCTGGCGCTCCTCGGCACCGCGCTGGGCTTTCTCCGCATTGGAGTCGGCACCGATCAGCGGCGCCAGATCATCAAAGCGCAGCACGTTGGAGGTCAGCGCCCCGGTCAGTTGCGGGCGTGCGCCCCCGGTCAGGTAGTCCAGGCTGCCGTTGAGATCGCTGTCGCCGACCTTGCCGCTGAAGTCCTGGTAATGCCACTCGCTGCGATCCGGGGAGATCTTGCCGATCAGGCGGCCCTCGGTGGCGAAGGGCGGCGTTTCCGGCAGCAGCACGCCGGTCAGGGGATAGAGATTGCCCATGCTGGCCCCGGCAATCGACAGCCGCAGGTCCAGCGCGGCCAGTTCGGCCGGCTTGGTCAGGGTGCCGCGCACGCCGATGGCGGTCTTGCCGACCTTTACCTGGGCTTGCAGCGGATACGGTTGCTGCTGGTCCTGCAATGACAGCACGCCGCCGCCCTTGCCTTCACCCGCAACAGGCGCGCCGTTGAAACTGCCGGTCAGCTTCCAGCCCAAGCCATAGACCTTTTCCTTGTCGGGATCGAGGGTGTCGATGTCGGCCTTGATGTTGATCTTTTGCACAGCGTCGTTGAGGGCCAGCTTGCCCTGGCGCAGGCTGATGCGGCCCAGCTGCAGCTGCCAGGCCGATGGAGTGCTGCTATCGGTCTTGAAGGTCCAGTTGTTCACAGCCTCGCGGTTGCGCAGCAGAGAAACTGAAGGATCCTGCACTTCCAGCGACGGCAGGGAAATCTTGTGCACAAGCAGCGGCAGGGGATTGAGCGTGAAAGTGACTTGTCGCACTGTCGCCATCTGGCCTGAGGACGCGAATGCTGCCGGATTGCCCAGGCGCAGATTCTCCGCCTGCAAGCGCGGCCACGGCACCCAGCGCGCCCAGAAGCCGGCCGGCGGCGTGGTTGGCTCAGGCCGTTGCCAGTGCAGGGAGAGATTGCCGTCGATGGCGAACTCGCGCCCGGTGGCGGCCGAGACGCGGGTATTGATCCAGGGCTTGGCCCGGTTCCAGTCGAAGGTAAGAATGAAAATGACCGCGGCGGCGATCACGAGGATGAGGCTGGCAAGCAGCCAAAGGAGGATTCTGGTCAGGCGCGGCATCGGGTCGGCTTCCCTGGTTGGGGTTATCAACAGGCACCGATGCGCGCGGTCGGGGGCTTTCCGGGCGCCTGTCTCCTGGACGCCTGTGGATGAGTCAGATCGGGAAAGCCGTTGTCCGCACGCGCTGCATCAGCGCTTCATGTTGATACGACCGAATTCATCATGGGTTGTTGCAGACAAGTGCGCACGCAGCCACTTGTGGGCGGGATTGCGGGCGTCCCGTTCATGCCAGAGCATGTCGACATGCTCTTCCGGCGTCTGGAAGGGCAATTCCTTCACCACCAGCGCCTCGGCCATGCCGGTGGCCGCCACGAGGTGGCGCGGCAGCACGGTGATGAGCTCGGAGCTGGCCACGATGCGCCCGGCCGTGAAGAACTGGTTCACCGTCAGCAGGATCTTGCGCTCGCGGTTCATGCCCGCCAGCACGTCATCGATGACGGCATGGGGTTTGCCGGACAGGCTCACCAGCAGGTGATCAGCGCTGCAGTAGCTATCCAGCGTCAGCGGCTGGCCGGCCAGCGGGTGGTTCTTGTGCATCACGCAGACATACTGGCCGGTGTAGAGCCGCGCATGGCTGATCTGGCTCTTGGCCATGCCCTGGCCATCGGCCAGCTGCGCGGTCACGCCGGGGAAGAAACCGACGGCCAGGTCGATGTCCCCGCGCAGCAGCATGGCGCGCGGGTCGCGGGTGGTCAGCGGCATCATGCGGATCTTGATGCGCGGGGCGTCGCGCATGATGGTGCGCACCAGCGAAGGCAGCCACAGCGCGGCCGTGGCATCCACCATGGCCATGCGGAACGTGTTCTGGGCACGCGAGATGTCGAAGCTTTCCGGCGCAATCACCGCTTCCAGCTCGGACAGCGCCCGGCGCACGGTCGGCCACAGTTCTTCGGCGCGCGGCGTGGGCTTGACGCCGTGGGCGGTGCGGATCACCAGGTCATCGTTGAGGGTGTCGCGCAGGCGGCGTAGCGCATTGGAGACAGCCGGCTGCGTCATGGCCAGCAAATTGGCGGCGCGCGTGAGGTTCTGCTCGGTCATGACGGCGTCGAATACGCGCAACAGGTTCAGGTCCAGGGTGAGAAAGCTCATAGGGCGGGCCTTTGCGGCGGTAAGGAGAGGCAGTATGGACGCCGGTGATCGCCGGCAGAAAGATTATTCACAGATTATATAACTGATATCCGAAACGGAAAGTGGGCAAACAAATGTGAGTTCACTACACTGCAATGCAACATAACACACAACGTCAAGGATCGAATCATGGCAACCATCGCACAAAGCACCAACAGCACCTTCAAGAGCAAGTTCGCCGCCGTCATGCGCAACATCTTCATCCACTTCGTCAAGGCCCACGAGCTGCAAGCCGTTGCTCTGGTCGCCGCCGAACAGGATCGCGCCACCGGTGCCCGCCAACTGAACCGCATGGCCGACAAGTTCGAAGCCACCCAGCCGAACCTGGCTGCTGAACTGCGCTTCATCGCTTCGCGCGGTTAATCGAAGGTTTCTGCTTCACCAGATTCAAGTTTTACCGGTCGCGCATGACTTCTGCGTGACCTTGGCATCAGCCCCGAGGCCGATGCCGGTAGTGAAGGATTTCGGTAGTTCCCGGCGCGTACGGCGCTTATGTTGACGCTGATTCGATCAACGCGTCAGGACACCGATCCGTTGTCTCCTCCTCCCTCTTTAGGAAGGATTAACCCCGCAGGCTCAGCCTGTGGGGTTTTTTTTCGTGGGTCGGCTACGAGCCCCGTCCGGCGGGCTTCCTGCCTTTGCAGGCTTCATGTCCGGATGGCCGGATGTGAGCGTTTTGCCCGATTTCCCCATGTCAGATATTCAGCGCCCTCGGGCTTGGCGTCAAACGGCGTTGTAAATCCGCATCGGTTCCGTCAAGAAAGCTGTGTCGGAGCGACTGCATCGGCGGCCCCTGACCGGCTTGTCTCGCGCTTGACGCGGGTTCCAGGGCGATATGAAGAGTTTTGCATGCTGAAAGCGCTTTATTCACAAACGCTATAACTGATATGAGAACTCTAAAGTAGTCATACAGGGTCCGAACCATCATACTGCGACGCAACAACAGTGAACTTGAACGCCGCGCAGTCGTGTCGCGGCCTGATTATCAGAGGTAGAAATATCATGTCCTTCCTGAACCTGGCCTTTCCCGCAGAAGCAGCCCTGCCCTTCGCGCAGTCCTTCTTTGGTTTGATCGCGGCTTATGTCCGTCCGGCGCTGGGTCTGGGTGCACTGGTGACCCTGGTGATGGTGTTCAAGCCCCTGATCCTGGGACTGGCGCAAGCCGCCGTGCTGCTGGTCAAGCCGCGCAAGTCGCTGGAGCAACGCATCCTGGCGCACAAGTTCAGCGGCAAGATGATGCTGAACCGCATGGCCAATGAATACAGCCTGTCCCAACCGAGTTTTGCCGCCGAACTGCGCAACATGGCCGCGCGTGACTGATCCAGTCCCCGCCTGACCGTAGTTCGAGGCCCACCGGCTTCTGGTCGTGTAGTAGAAGTTTTGTAGGTCGTACTGTGTCTCCTCCTCCCTCTTTAGGAAGGATTAGCCCCGCCAGCGCAAGCTCGCGGGGCTTTTTTTTGTCCACAGCCCGCGTCATGGCCGTCAGCAATCGTGATAACTTGTCCACCTGACTATCTTCACAGCCTTACCGCAAGACATCATGTGCCAGCTTCTCGGGATGAACTGCAACACCCCCACCGATATCGTCTTCAGCTTTACCGGCTTTGCCACCCGTGGCGGACTGACCGATCATCATCGCGATGGCTGGGGGATCGCCTTCTTCGAGGGCTCCGGGGTGCGCACCTTCGTGGATCACCAGGCCGCCGTGGAGTCGCCGGTGGCCGAGCTGATCAAGCGCTATCCGATCAAGTCGCAGCACGTCATCGCCCATATCCGCAAGGCCACACAAGGCCGCGTCACGCTGGCCAACTGCCATCCCTTCGTGCGCGAACTGTGGGGCCGCTATTGGGTATTTGCCCACAATGGTGACCTGAAAAACTTCACCCCCACGCTGGACGGCCCTTTCCGGCCGGTCGGTACCACCGATAGTGAACTGGCCTTCTGCTTCATCCTGCAGGAGATGCGTAAGCGCTTCGGCGACACCCTGCCCTTGCTGGCCGACCTGCGCGTGGCGCTGCGCGAGATCGTCGACGGCATCGCCAGCCATGGCACCTTCAACATGCTGCTCTCGGATGGCTCGGCGCTTTATACCCACTGCTCCACGAATCTCTATTACATCGTCCGCCAGCATCCCTTTGCCAAGGCCAAGCTGTCGGACGAGGATCTTTCGGTCGACTTTTCCCAAGTCACCACCACCAATGACCGGGTGGCCGTGATCGTCACCCAGCCGCTGACCGACAATGAAGTCTGGACCCAATATCAGACTGGTGAAATGAAGGTCTTTGTCGATGGTGCCGTGGTCGACTGAGGCCGGCCTTTTTGTTTTATCCACAGCCGGTTTTTTCCTTCAGTTCATGTTGCCCACAGGGGAAATCGGGGACAGGATCCGTCCCGATTTCCGGTTTTGCACAGGCTGTTACAAAAAACATCGTCCCCAAGGATGAGCTTGTCTTGTCCACAAGCGCGCTACTCTGTCCCCCTATCACCCGCCCCTCAAGCGCCTTTGCGTGAACGCCACGAAGACGGCTGCTGCGCAGCCTGTGGATAGATGAAGTTTTTCAGGGTTTTTTGACGGTTCGCCTGTGGATAACTTAAGTTTACCGGAGTAAAATGCGTCCCTCGTTTCGCGCCCGGACGACTTCGTCCACAGGCCCGTCCTTTGGATGCGGCAGTCGGGCGCCGCAATCATCCGACAAGAAAGCTTCATGGAAAACTTCTGGCAGGCCTGCTCCCACAAACTTGAGCAGGAGCTGACGCCTCAGCAATACAGCGCCTGGATCAAGCCGCTGGTCCCGCTCGACTTCGAGGACGGGCTGCTGCGCATCGCCGCGCCCAACCGCTTCAAGCTGGACTGGGTCAAGACGCAGTTCGCCAACCGCATCACGGCGCTGGCCTGCGAGTTCTGGGACGCGCCCACCGAAGTGCAGTTCGTGCTGGACCCGCGCGGCAACCAGGGCCGCCGCCCGGCCGCCAATGCGCAAGCCAATGGCGGTGGCGCCAGCGGCCTGGGTTTGCCCAACCACGAGCAGCTGCACCTGGATCCGGAACCGGCCCAGCCGGTGCGCGCGGTTGCCCCGCGTCAGGAACAATCGCGCATCAACCCGGTGCTGACCTTCGACAATCTGGTCACCGGTAAGGCCAACCAGCTCGCGCGCGCAGCCGCCACCCAAGTGGCCAACAATCCAGGCACGTCCTACAACCCGCTGTTCCTGTACGGCGGCGTCGGTCTGGGTAAGACCCACATCATCCACGCCATCGGCAACCAGGTGCTTGTGGATAACCCGGGCGCCAAGATCCGCTACATCCACGCCGAGCAATACGTACGTGACGTGGTGACGGCCTACCAGCGCAAGGGCTTTGACGATTTCAAGCGCTACTACCACTCGCTGGACCTGCTGCTGATCGACGATATTCAATTCTTCGGTGGCAAGAGCCGCACCCAGGAAGAATTCTTCTACGCCTTCGAAGCCCTGATCGCGGCCAAGAAGCAGATCATCATCACCAGTGATACCTATCCGAAGGAAATCAGCGGCATGGATGACCGCCTGATCTCCCGCTTCGACTCCGGCCTGACGGTGGCCATCGAGCCGCCCGAGCTGGAAATGCGGGTGGCGATTTTGATGAAGAAAGCTTCCGCCGAAGACGTGGTGCTGTCTGACGACGTCGCCTTCTTCGTGGCCAAGCACCTGCGTTCCAACGTGCGCGAGCTCGAAGGCGCGCTGCGCAAGATCCTGGCCTACTCCCGTTTCCACGGCAAGGACATCACCATCGACGTGGTCAAGGAAGCCCTGAAGGACCTGCTCTCGGTGCAGAACCGCCAGATCTCGGTGGAAAACATCCAGAAGACCGTGGCCGATTTCTTCAACATCAAGGTTGCGGACATGTATTCCAAGAAGCGCCCGGCCAACATCGCCCGTCCGCGCCAGATTGCCATGTACCTGGCCAAGGAGCTGACCCAGAAGAGCCTGCCGGAAATCGGCGACCTCTTCGGCGGGCGCGACCACACCACGGTGCTGCACGCGGTGCGCAAGATCGCCGCCGACCGCGCCAAGAGCCCGGAATGCAACCACGAGCTGCACGTGCTGGAACAGACCCTGAAGGGTTGATCCGCTCAACACAACACAGGCGCCAAAATGCCTGTGGATAAATCAACATGCCGCCCGCTTCCTGCGTGAACCGGGCGGCATTTCTTTTCCACAGGGCAGCGCGGCCAAACGATGATGAATTTCACCAAAATCGCCTGTGGATAATTGAAAAAAGCCGCCTTCGGCGGCATATGAAAGAAAAGACAACACGGCCTGTTGCCCATCCTTTTTTCCCTTCCAACGCCCTCGCTTGCCCCCTGCCGCACTACTCTGAAGAGGGGATGATTGGTACAATGGAAGGCGTTATTTCGCAGGCGGACGCAAGGGCCGGCCATGGAGCAGGAAATCCGCGAAGTATCACGGAAACATCGAATAAAACCCCGGGAAGTTCCGGCAAAAGTATTCAAATGTTCCAAACGTATAGCCAAGTGGTTCTGGCTGCCCGGGTTTGTCAGGCGCAGATGGACAATGCCGGGTCGCTGTATCACCAGCTCTTCGGGAACGGGTATCGGACCGGCAGCGGCCGGTCATGCACAAGCAGGAGCGTTGCGTATTTCAGGAAGTGAGTTCAGCAGTGCGTGAGGCAGGTTGCACTGCAGGCAGCAGCTGTTTTTCACCAGAGGAGGAACACGCGCGACATGGGCATGACTGAACGCCGGCCAACGGCGCCCTTTAAACCACTATTAGCAAGGACAAACTGACTATGCAATTGGTTAAAACCCAACGAGACACGCTCCTGCGTCCTCTGCAGATCGTGAGTGGTATTGTCGAGCGTCGGCACACATTGCCGATTCTGGCCAATATTCTCATTCGCAAGGACGGCGAGAAGGTCTCTTTCCTGTCCACCGACATCGAAGTGCAGATCACCACGCACGCCGACGTCGGTTCGGGTAGCGAGTCGACGGCCACCACGGTCGCGGCCCGCAAGCTGCTCGACATCCTGCGCGCCCTGCCGGATTCCGGCGAAGTGTCGGTCTCCCTCTCCAACAAGCGTCTGACCGTGCAATCGGGCAAGTCCCGCTTCGCCCTGCAGACCCTGGCCGCCGAAGAATTCCCGACGGTGGCCCAGGCCGAGCACTACAACGCCCAGGTCAACCTGCCGCAGAAGACCCTGAAGCACCTGTTCAACATGGTTCACTTCGCCATGGCCCAGCAGGACATCCGCTACTACCTGAACGGCCTGCTGCTGGTGGTCGAAGGCAAGAACGTCATTGCGGTCGCCACCGACGGCCACCGCCTGGCCTTCTGCCAGGTCGAGACCGAGCAGGACTTCCCGCGCCAGGAAGTCATCATCCCGCGCAAGACCATCATCGAGCTGCAACGCCTGCTCGACGACAGCGATGACGAAGTTCAGCTGCAGATCGCCAACAACCAGGTCAAGCTGACCTTTGCCGACATCGAGCTCATTTCCAAGCTGGTCGAAGGCAAGTTCCCCGACTACACCCGCGTGGTGCCCAAGGGCTACAAGAACAGCTTCACCATCAGCCGCGACCAGCTGCTGCGCTCGCTGCAGCGCGCGGCCATCATGACCAGCGACAAGTTCAAGGGCGTGCGCTGGGTGATCGCGCCTGGCAGCCTGAAGATCAGCTCCACCAATGCCGACCAGGAAGAAGCGGTCGAAGAACTGGAAATCGACTACGGCGGCGACACCGTCGACATCGGTTTCAACGTCAGCTATCTGCTGGACGTGCTCAACAACCTCAAGAACGACTACGTCAACATCGCCCTGGGCGATGCCAACTCGTCGGCCCTGATCACCATCCCTGACAACGCCGACTTCAAGTACGTCGTCATGCCGATGCGGATCTGAGCAAACCCGCTCCACGCGCACGAGGGGCCGTCCCAGACGGCCCCTCGGTTGCTTTTAAGAATTCCAAAGATTCGTCCCCAGAATTCCGTTTTTTGCAGCTCCCTAGTCGTTTGGCTAGCATTTTCAGAAGGTAACCATGTCCTCCAGCCCCGCAGACAACACCAATTCCGCGCAACAAAGCTATGGCGCTTCTTCCATCCAGATCCTGGAAGGCCTGGAGGCGGTGCGCAAGCGTCCCGGCATGTACATTGGCGACACCTCTGACGGCACCGGCCTGCACCACCTGGTGTTCGAAGTGCTGGACAACTCGATCGACGAAGCCCTGGCCGGCTATTGCAGCGAGATCCACGTCACCATCCACGCCGACAACTCCATCTCGATCACCGACAACGGCCGCGGCATCCCCACGGGCCTCAAGATGGACGACAAGCACGAACCCAAGCGTTCGGCTGCCGAAATCGTGATGACCGAACTGCACGCCGGCGGCAAGTTCGACCAGAACTCCTACAAGGTCTCCGGCGGCCTGCACGGCGTGGGCGTGTCCTGCGTGAATGCACTGTCGAAGAAGTTGAAGCTGACCATCCGCCGCGACGGCAAGGTCCACGCAATGGAATTTGCCAAGGGCATCGTGCAGAACCGCGAGCTGGAGATGGTGGATGGCGTGCAGGTCTCCCCGATCAAGGTCGTGGGTGAATCCGACAAGCGCGGCACCGAAGTCCACTTCTGGGCCGACGAAGAAATCTTCACCCACGTCGAATTCCACTACGAGATCCTGGCCAAGCGTATTCGCGAACTGTCCTTCCTGAACAATGGCGTTCATATCAAGCTGACCGACCAGCGTACCGGCAAGGAAGAGGACTTCGCCTTCGAAGGCGGCACACGCGGCTTCGTGGAATACATCAACAAGAACAAGAGCATCCTGAACCCGACCATTTTCCAGGCTACCGGCGAGAAGCACTCCGACCAGGGTACGCTGGTGTCGGTGGACGTGTCGATGCAATGGAACGATGCCTTCAACGAGCAGGTGCTCTGCTTCACCAACAACATCCCGCAGCGTGACGGCGGTACCCACCTGACCGGCTTGCGTGCGGCCATGACCCGCGTCATCAACAAGTACATCGAAGAAAACGATCTTGCCAAGAAGGCCAAGGTCGAGATCTCCGGCGACGACATGCGCGAAGGCCTGACCTGCGTGCTGTCGGTGAAGGTGCCGGAACCGAAGTTCAGTTCGCAGACCAAGGACAAGCTGGTCTCCAGCGAAGTGCGCGGCCCGGTGGAAGAAATCGTCGCCAAGACCCTGACCGACTTCCTGGCCGAGAAGCCGAACGATGCCAAGATCATCTGCGGCAAGATCGTCGAAGCCGCGCGCGCCCGCGAGGCTGCGCGCAAGGCACGCGAACTGACGCGCCGCAAGGGTGTGATGGATGGTTTGGGTTTGTCTTCCAAGCTGGCTGATTGCCAGGAACGCGACCCGGCCCTGTGCGAGCTGTACATCGTCGAGGGTGACTCCGCAGGCGGCTCCGCCAAGCAAGGGCGTGATCGCAAGTTCCAGGCCATCCTGCCGCTGCGCGGCAAGGTGTTGAACGTGGAGAAGGCGCGCTTCGAGAAGATGCTTTCTTCCGAGCAGATCACGACGCTCATCGCCACCCTGGGCACCAGCATCGGTGCTGACGAATTCAATCCGGACAAGCTGCGTTACCACCGCATCATCATCATGACCGATGCGGACGTCGACGGCGCCCACATCCGCACGCTGCTGCTGACGCTCTTCTATCGTCAGATGCCGGCGCTGGTCGAACGCGGCCACATCTACATCGCCCAGCCGCCGCTGTACAAGGTCAAGGCGGGTAAGGACGAGCGCTACCTGAAGGACGACTTCGAGGAAGCGCAGTACATGATGCAGATCGCCCTGAACGATGCCGAGATCAAGCCTTCTGAAGGTGCTGCGCCGATCAGCGGCGAGGCGCTGGTGGAACTGGCACGCCAGTACAACACGGCCAACGCGATCATCATGCGCCTGTCGCGCGCGATCGATGAATCGGCGCTGAACGCCATCATGACCGGCGGCGTGGCCCTGAAGATGGACAACATCGAGCAGGCCACCGCCACTGCGGAAGAACTGAAGAAGGCCATCAACGACATCAACATCGACGTGCAGGCGCGCGTGGATGAGCATAGCGAGAAGGTGGCGCTGCATATCCATCGTCGCCAGCATGGCAACATCAAGGCGACCGTGATCGATGCGGACTTCGTGAGCGGGCCGGATTACCAGCAATTGTCGACGGCGGCCGAGACCTTCAAGGGACTCATCGGCAAGGGTGCCATCGTGGCACGTGGCGTGGGCGAGAAGCGCAAGGAATCGGTCATCACCGAATTCCGCCAGGCCATGTCGTGGCTGCGTGATGAGGCTGAGCGCGGCGTGAACAAGCAGCGTTACAAAGGTCTGGGCGAGATGAATCCTGAGCAGCTGTGGGAAACCACCATGGATCCGACCGTGCGCCGTTTGCTGAAGGTGCAGATCGAGGATGCGATTGCTGCAGATCAGATCTTCATGACCTTGATGGGTGATGATGTGGAGCCGCGTCGGGCGTTTATTGAATCCAATGCGTTGCAGGCGGGGAATATTGACGTTTGATCTCAACCGATCGATCCGCCAGAGCTCCTTTTAGCTGATAAAGAAAGTGTCTCGATAAACGACAAAGCCAACCCACGGGTTGGCTTTGTCGTTTATCACCATCCAGACGCACTGGAGCATACGCAAGCACGATTGGTCGAATCGACAATCACTGTTGAACTCGCGCGATCCCGCAACCTTGTTGCCAACTCTATTGAAGACTTTCACCCGCGTCGGATTTTGCGAAGCCAGGTGTCCCATGACTCGATTCGTATAGACGGATGAGTGTTCCGTTCGAAGTCATGGCGCTTCTTGCTCTCCTCGAGGTCATCTTTTGTTCTTCCTCCGATGACGACATATCTGATATTGATATCCTTATCCGGGTCTACGAGCAGTCGTCCCTCTGGCCCCAGCAGTGAGTTGAACACTGAGCCGCCATTCTCGATTTGAATTCGAAGTTGATGTGCGCTACGTCTGAAGCCTTTGATGTCTTCAATGACATGCCTGAGGCGTGCTCTGATCTGGTCAGTTGCTTCTTCAATTTTGCTGGAGAACTTATTGTAGTGACCTTGATTGAGCAGGTGAAAATCAGCGCCCTTTACCTCAATGAAGGTAACGTCCATTCTGGATCTGCCGGAAAAGACCACGAAGTCTACTCGACCCGCATCCAGCGCGAATTCGGAGAAACAGATGTATTCCTCCTTCGGGTCTGCGTAGATTTCACCGAATATCGAAAGATCTTGCTTCAATAGTTTTTGCAGCGCTTGCTCACTTGCGTTGCTTTCCACCAGATCCGCCAATTCCTTCTTGGAAATCATGCCCGCTTCGATTTGATTCCGACGCCATGTCTTCTCATGATTTTCAGGCCAGGGCGAGTCGATGTGCGGATCAATCTCAAACCGAATGCGATCCGCCGCATTCAACAGCTGCTGGCTGTCCTCAATTCTTGATTTCAATTCCTCCGCACCACACTGCAGAAGCGATTCAGCCTCTGCTTGGGTAATTGCTTTCCAACCAGGCGAATTGCCCTTGCCTAAAGTGACCAGGTCAAATGTATCGCCTCGAAATGAGTTTTCGGGGTAATGCTCGATGAACCGGCAGTCAGCAGGGACAAGCCCTCCCCTGGTCAATGACAGACAGATGGTCTCTACAGAATTCGTCACTGAAGCTCCGGAGTTCAGATCACCAATATCAGTCAGCAGCGCGATGACCGAGGAGGGCTCTGTCACAAAAACTCTCACTCGGCATATTCCATCCCTGCGCCTTCCAACAAACGTCGGGTAACGGTGTACGAAGTCACTTACTTTCATCTTTATTCACCAATTCAAATATTGAAACCAAGACCCGGCCATGCTCGGCCGGTCCATTTGTGATCAGCCCTTCAAGGCGCACTCGGTCCCGCACTCGCTTTGCGCCAGCAAGTTGTCATTCCATTTGCCGTCCGCGTACGTCCGCAGATAAGGCGTCTTGCCCGCTTCACGCACTACGCCGATGTAGACGCGTTTGCCGGTGCTTTTATCGATGATGTAGAACGCCTCGGTCTTGGACTCGATGCGGGCAATGGCCGCCTCACGGCTGAGACGCCATTTGTTGCCGGTATGCCCGATATGGGTGATGTGTTCGAGCGCACTGTTGCGATTCGGCTTGTTCACACAGTTCACTTGGTACTCTTTCATTTGAAGCTCCTTAATTTAATATGCATCAATCGGAATGATGCGATGCAGATCACAATGTAATTGCTTTCCGCGAGCTGTGCAAGCAAAATTCGGCATCAATCGGATTTATGCAAATGAACTGTAACTTGAAAACTCTGGCCGATGTCCAGGCGGGGCATCCCTTCCGCGGTAGCGTGCCGCTCGTGGAATCCGGAAACGCGTTTGCGTTGCAAATGCGTGATCTGAGCCCCAACGGTGAAGTGGGATGGGATGGACTCGTCCGCACTGAGGTCGATACCAGCAAAGCTGTTCAATGGCTGGAGCCTGGCGACGTCGTATTCGTTGCCCGGGGCGCGCGAAACTACGCAGTTTGTTTGCGGGAGGTGCCCAAGCCGACGGTGTGTTCCCCCACTTTTTTCTTGATTCGCATCAAGTCGAAAGTGCTGTTGCCTGAATTTCTGGCCTGGCAAATCAACCGCGCTCCGGCGCAGCGCTACTTGGCCAGCAATGCCGAAGGTTCTGACCAGCTCAGCATCCGCCGCCCTGTGCTGGAAGCGCTGCCGCTGGCTTTACCATCGCTTCAACAGCAACACTTGGTCGTTTCACTGGCCGAAGCAGCCGTGCACGAAGAGCGACAGCTCCATGCCTTGATCCGCAACCGCCAGCAGCAGCTCGATGCGCTGGCGCATGCGCTTTTTTCTGACGAATCCCAAGCTAACTGACCCATGAGTGCTACCCCCATCCAGCAAGACGCCATCAACGCCGCCGTCTGGAACGCCTGCGACACATTCCGCGGTACCGTGGACCCGAGCATCTACAAGGACTACGTCCTGACGATGCTCTTCCTGAAGTACATTTCCGACATCTGGCAAGACCATTACGACCGCTACAAGGCCGAGCACGGGGATCACCCGGCGTTGATTGAGGAGCTGCTGAAAAACGAGCGCTTTGTACTGCCTCGCAGCGCCAACTTCTACGCATTGCATGACGCGCGACATCAGCCCGGCAATGGGGAGCGAATCGACAAGGCTTTGCATGCCATCGAAGAAGCCAACCTGACAAAGCTGCGGGATGTTTTCCAGGACATCAGCTTCAATTCCACCAAGCTGGGCGATGAAGCCCAGAAGAACGACATCCTGCGGCACCTCCTGGAAGACTTTGCCAAGCCTGAACTCGATCTGCGTGAAAGCCGGGTCGGCAGCCTGGACGTGATCGGTAACGCCTATGAATTCCTGATCAAAAACTTTGCCTCGACCAGCGGCAAGAAAGCCGGCGAGTTCTATACGCCACCCGAAGTGTCCCAACTCATGGCGCGCCTGATGGTGCCCGAGGAAGGGGACGAAATCTGTGACCCCACCTGCGGTTCAGGCTCCCTGCTGATGAAGTGCGGACAGCTCATTCGCGCCAAGGCGGGTAGCCGAAAATACGCGCTGTTTGGGCAGGAGGCCATCGGCAGCACCTGGGCGCTGGCCAAGATGAACATGTTCCTGCATGCCGAGGACAATCACCGCATCGAATGGGGCGACACGCTGCGCAACCCCAAGCTGCTCGATGGCAAGGGCTTGCTCAAGCACTTTGACATCGTCGTGGCCAACCCGCCGTTTTCGCTGGAGAAGTGGGGACACGAAGCCGCTGCCGATGACCCGTACAAGCGTTTTCGCCGTGGCCTGCCCCCGCGCACCAAGGCTGACTACGCCTTCATCTTGCACATGGTCGAAACCATGAAGCCGGGCACGGGTCGCATGGCCGTGGTGGTGCCGCACGGCGTGCTCTTCCGTGGCGCTGCCGAGGGCAAGATCCGTCAGAAGCTGATCGAAGAGAACCTGCTCGATGTGGTCATTGGCCTGCCCGAGAAGCTGTTCTACGGCACCGGCATTCCGGCCGCCATCCTGATGTTGCGCAAGAAGAAGTTCGACGACAAGGTGCTCTTTATCGATGCCAGTCGAGACTTTCAGGACGGTAAAAACCAGAACATCCTCCGCCCGCAAGACCTCGAACGCATCGAGCAAACCGTGCGCGAAAGGCAGAGCGTTGAAAAGTACGCCTACCTCGCCAGCCCGGCCGAGATTGCCGAAAACGAATTCAACCTCAACATCCCGCGCTATGTGGACACCTTTGAAGAGGCTGAGGCCATCGACCTGAAGGCAGTGCGCGAAGAACGCCTGAAGCTCAAAGCCGAGCTGGCGGTGCTGGAGGAAAAAATGGCCGGCTATCTGAAAGAACTGGGCTATGAGTGAACCGAGGCCCCGCGCAGAACTGGTGCTCTATGCCACTGAGGATGGCTCAGCGCAGTTCTTCTTGCGTGCAGAGGATGGCACGGTCTGGCTCAGCCAGGCCGAATTGGCCGAGCTCTTTCAGACCTCCACCCCGAACATCAACATTCACATCAAAAACGTGCTCGATGAGGGGGAGTTGACGGAAGTTCGAACTATTAAAGATGACTTAATAGTTCAAACCGAGGGCCGCCGCCAGGTCCGCCGAACGGTCAAGCTCTATAACCTCGACATGATCCTGGCCATCGGCTACCGGGTGAAGTCGCCGCGCGGCACTCAGTTCCGCCAGTGGGCCACCACCCACCTCAAGCAATACCTGATCAAGGGCTTCGTCATGGATGACGAGCGCCTGAAGGGTGGCGACCGCTGGGATTACTTCGACGAGCTGCTTGAACGCATCCGCGACATACGCTCGTCGGAAAAGCGCTTCTATCAAAAGGTGCGTGACCTGTTCGCGCTCTCGGTGGACTACGCGGACGATGGTCAAGCCACCGGCCTCTTCTTCGCTGAAGTACAGAACAAGATGTTCTTTGCAGTCACGAGCCACACTGCCGCTGAGCTGATCGTGCAACGCGCCGACCCCGCTCAACCCAATATGGCGCTCACGTCCTGGAAGGGAGGACGAGTCCGCAAGGGTGATGTAACCGTGGCCAAGAACTACCTGAACGCCGAAGAACTGGACCAGCTCAATCGCATTGTCAGCCTATTCCTGGACTTCGCCGAGCTGCGCGCCATGCAGCGCAAGGATTTGCGCATGGCAGATTGGCGAGCCTACGTGGACAGCTTCATGACCTTCAACGAGCAGGCCGTGTTGCAGGGCCCGGGCCGCATGAGTCACCAGGCCATGACGACGATTGCACATGAACGCTATGAACAATTTGACGCGGTACGACGCCAAGCAGAGGCGCTGGAGGCTGATCGTGCAGACCTGCAAGAACTGGAGGAGATGGAGCGGAAGTTGAGCAGCCGATGCAAGAGTGGCAAGGGAGGGACAGATGTTGCCTAAAGGATGGAAGCGTGTGCCATTGCACTCCGTTGCGGAAGTCCGTACGGGGCTAGCAAAGGGAAAGCAGGGACTTATTGATCCAGTGGAGTTGCCATATCTGCGAGTGGCAAACGTCCAAGACGGTCACTTCAATCTGGAAGAGATCAAGACAATTCAAGTCGAACGAAGTGCCGTAGCTAGATATTCATTGCAGCCCGGCGATGTCTTAATGACTGAGGGCGGTGACTTTGACAAGTTGGGACGAGGGGCGGTTTGGCAAGCTCCCACTGCACCATGCTTGCACCAAAATCATGTTTTCGCAGTGCGCCCAAGCTCGGGAATTCTTGACTCCACATTTCTTGCCGCTCTTTCCTCCAGCCGGTACGGTCGAATCTATTTCGAAAGTTGCGCAAAGCGAAGTACCAACTTGGCGAGCATCAACTCTTCCCAATTGAAAGACTTTCCAGTGCTGCTGCCATCCTATACGGAGCAGTTAGGCATCGCCCGCGTGCTGAACGTTTGGGATGAGGCGATTGTTACTATCGAAAAGCTTCTTACAAACCTTCGCAGGCAGAAGCAGGCGTTGATCGGCTGTGTCCTGATGCCAGTCCCTCTTAGCAATGCAAAACGCGCGCTAGGAGCAGCCTTTCCATCATCCGTTCAGCCCGGCATTCCTCAATTACCGCCAGCCCCGAAGGGCTGGTTCAAGACCACATTGGGGACTCATCTCAGGGAAGTCGTTCGTCCTGTCAGCCTTGATCCAGCCAAAAACTATCGACTGGTCACCGTGCGGCGGTCGCGTGGAGGCGTCGATGAACGATGCGAATTGCCAGGGTCGGAAATCAAGACGCCCACGCAGTTTTACGTTCGCGAAGGAGACTTTCTTATCTCCAAGCGTCAGATAGTTCATGGCGCATGCGGCATCGTTCCGCCAGAACTGGACGGTGCCATCGTCTCCAACGAGTACGCTGTTCTGAACACGTATGGGGATCTTGATCCGCGCTTCTTGCGCTACCTGTCTGAAACCACCTATTTCCAGCAAACCTGCTTTCACTCCAGCATTGGCGTGCATATCGAGAAGATGCTGTTCCGCCTCGATAAATGGTTGAAATGGCCCATCAATTTGCCGCCTTTGGAAGAGCAGCTACGCATCGTGGCCATTCTTGATGCTGCTAGCCAGGAGGAGACGACGATTCAGAAACAGCTGGATTTACTTAGGGAAGAAAAACGCGCCCTAATGGCCGACCTGCTAACCGGCAAACGTCGCGTTCGTATGCCCGACACCACGGCAGAACCGGAGGCTGCATGAGCGCCCTCCCCCAAACCCGCGAGCAATACAGCGCCCACATCCCGGCGCTGCATCTGCTGATCAATCTTGGCTGGCATTTCCTGAGCACGGCCCAGGCGCTGGCATTACGCGGCAGCACACGCGAGGTCATCCTCAAGACACGCCTGATTGAGGTGCTGCAAACTCGGCGCTTCGACTACAAGGGAGAGTCGTTCCCGCTCTCCCCCAGCGGCATCGACCAGATCCTGCGGCAGGTGCAGGCGGTGAACCTGACCGAAGGGCTGTTGCCGACCAACGAGCGGGTCTATCAGATGCTCACGCTAGGGGTGACTGTCACTGAGTTCATGCCCGATGGCAAGAAGCACCAGCCGACCATTGCCCTCATCGATTGGCACGACCCGACCGCCAACCGCTGGGACGTGACCGAAGAGTTAGAGGTGTTGTCCACTCACGGCACCCATCATCGTGTGCCCGATGTGGTGGCCTATGTGAATGGCTTGCCGTTGGTGGTGATCGAGGCGAAGCGCCCCGATGCCAGCCATATGGGCCAAGCCATGGTCGAGGAAGGCATCAGCCAGCAGTTGCGCAACCAGCGGCCGGATGAGATTGCCCAACTTTTTGCCTACGCCCAGTTGCTGCTGGCCGTGAGCCCCACCGAAGCACGCTATGGCACGACCAGCACGCCCATGAAGTTCTGGGCACGCTGGCGCGAAGAACAATTTAGTGACGCGCAATTGCGCGAGTGGAAGAACCTGCCACTCAACGCCGACGCTGAAGCCGCATTGTTGGCCGGTAAGCCAACCAAGTTGCAAAGCTACTTCCGGCAACTATGGGCGCAGCCACTGCTCCCGAACGAGCAAGACCGCCTGCTGGCAGCCTTGTTGCACCCGCAGCGTTTGTTGGAATACCTGCGCCTGTTCGTCTTGTTTGATCGCAAGGCAGGCAAGGTAGTAGCCCGCTACCAGCAGTTCTTCGGCATTCGGGCTCTGCTCGAGCGGATCAACCAGCGCAAGCCGGATGGCGGGCGCGAAGGCGGTGTGGTGTGGCACACCACCGGCTCCGGCAAGAGCTTTACGATGGTCTTCCTGACAAAGGCACTGGTGCTGCATCAGAGCACCCAGGCTTGCCGCGTGCTGGTGGTGACCGATCGGCTCGATCTCGAAGACCAGTTGGCGCGCAACTTCATGAACAGCGGTGCTTTCGGCTCGGCCGTGGCCACCAAGAAGGACGGCGAGAAAGCCAAGGTGGGTTCGGGCCGTGAGCTGGCCAAGCGCATCGGCCAAGGTTCAGAGCGCATCATCTTCACTCTGCTGCAGAAGTTCGCAACCGCCTCCAAGCTGCCCGAGTGCTACAACCCATCGGCAGACATGATCGTGCTGGTGGACGAAGGCCACCGCAGCCACGGAGGCGAAACCCACGAGCGCATGCGCAAGGCGCTGCCGCGTGCGGCCTATGTAGCTTTTACCGGCACGCCCTTGCTGAAGAAGGACAAGACAGCCAACAAGTTCGGTCCCATCGTGCATGCCTACACCATGCAGCGTGCCGTGGAAGACGGCACGGTGGCGCCGCTGCTGTATGAAGAGCGCGTGCCGGAACTGACCATCAATGAAGAGGCCGTCAACCGCTGGTTTGATCGCATCACGGCGGGTTTGAGCCCCGAGCAGGCAGCCGACCTCAAGCGCAAGTTCGCCAACAAGCAGGCTGTTTATGGAGCCGCCAACCGCATCGAACTCATCGCCTGGGACATCGCCCAACATTTCAACGAGAACATCAAAAAGCTCGGACAAGGTCTTAAAGCTCAGGTGGCTACGGCTAGCAAACTGGAAGCCATTCGCTACAAGCAGTACCTTGATGACACGGGCCTGGTGAGCAGTGCCGTCATCATTTCCGCACCAGACAGCCGTGAAGGCAATACCGAGGTGGATGAGAGCAAGCTGCCCGAAGTGCAGAAATGGTGGAACAGTCACGTCGGCAAGAATGCCGAAGGCTATGAGCAACAGGTCTTGCAGGACTTTGGTAGCGAGGGCGAGCCGGATCTGTTGATCGTGGTGGACCGCCTGTTGACGGGCTTTGACGAGCCGCGCAACACGGTGCTCTACATCGACAAGCCCTTGAAGGAGCACAGCCTCATCCAGGCAGTGGCTCGCGTGAACCGTCTTCACGAAGCCAAACGCTACGGTGTATTGGTGGACTACCGTGGCATTCTGAAGGAGCTGGACACGGCCGTGCGTGCCTATCAAGACCTGGAGAGTCGAACGCAAGGCGGCTACGAGCTGGCAGATATCGAGGGTCTCTATCAGCAGATGAGCACCGAATACAAGCGCTTGCCGGGGCTGCACGATGAGTTGTGGGAGATCTTCGCGGAGGTGCAGAACAAGCAGGATCTGGAGCAGTACAGGCAGTTGCTGATGCCCCGCTACGCGGAGGACGAAGACGGCCAAACTTATGATGCGCGGCAGAAGGTTCGCGACGACTTTTGCAGTGCATTGACCGCGTTCGGTCTTTGCCTGCAGACGGCACTGTCTTCACGAAGCTTCTTCGAAGACCACAGTTTCTCCGAGGCCGACGTTCATCGATACAAGGAGGACCTGCGTTTCTTCACCAGCCTGCGCACGATCGCTCGCCAGGATGCATTGGAGACGGTTGACTACAGCGTGTATGAACAGCAGATCCGTCGCCTGGTGGACAAGCAGGTCGTCGGAAGCCAGGTCCGCGAGCCCAAGGGCGTTTACCTCGTTCACCAGCTGGGCACACCTGAAGAGGTCGAACAATGGAGTGAAGAAAAGACCCGCAATGAGACCGATATGATCCGCACGCGTCTGAAGAAGACGATCGAACAGGATCTGGCCGACGATCCGTATGCGCAAAAGGTGTTTGCAGATCTGCTGAAGCAGGCCATCGCCGAGGCTGAGGCTATGTTCGATCATCCGTTGAAGCAGTACGCCTTGCTCAAGAAGTTCGAAGAGCAGGTGGATGCAAGAGACGTCAGCGGTCTGCCCGCTGAGCTTAGTGAGAGCAAGCATCTGCGCGCCTATTTTGGCATCTGTCGTTTGGTCCTTGGTGAGGATGCGTTTGCAGAAACGGATCAAGCGGCATGGGTCGGTCAAGCCAAAGAAATCGACGCGGTGGTGCGACAGGCCGTGGCCGAACATTCATTGAATCCCCAGAACATCGAAGCGGCCATCCGCAAGGGGTTGCTTCCTGCACTCTTCGGATTGATGGGGCTCGACAAGGCTAAGGAAGCCATCGACCAGGTTATCCAGGTCACCCGAGTGGGCCTGGCGCGTGGTGAGGCGTGACTTGACGAAGCATGCCGTTATTTACGGAGACCAGCAGATACGCTTTTCTCTGAGGTACCTGCAGCGACCGACACGGCGCGTGTCGATCCATGTCAGCCCGGACGGTGCCGTACAGGTGGATGCGCCTGAGGGAACAGCGCTGCCAGAGATCAAGCAAGCTGTGCGCAAGCGTGCAGCCTGGATCTGGCAGCAATTGCAAGCCGTGAAGCGGCGCAGACTTCACGTACTTCCCAGGGAATATGTCAGTGGTGAGACTCACTTCTATCTCGGCCGGCGTCACATGCTGAAGGTCTTGCGCGCTGAAGGTGCCGAACCGGGTGTGCGCCTATGGCGCGGCCGATTGGAGATCATGGCCATGAGGCCAGATGCCTTGGCTGTGCGCAAACTGCTGGAGGGCTGGTACCGGCAGCGTGCAGCGGATGTATTTTCGAAGGTGCTCCTCGAGATGGCACCACGCCTTGGACTGGGCCAAACATTACCGCCCGTGCGTCTGCTGTCCATGCGCACTCAGTGGGGCAGTTGCTCACCCAAAGGCGAGATATTGCTCAATCCATCTCTGGTGAAGGCACCCAGGCCATGCATCGAGTACGTTGTTGCTCACGAACTGTGTCACCTGCGCGAGCACAACCACAGCGATCGTTTCTACAGGCATCTGGCCCGAGCGTTGCCGGATTGGGAGGCGCGCAAGGCGGAGCTAGACGAGCTGGCAGAGCTGTTGCTCAATCGGTGAGGCGCTGACCGATACTCATGGCGCGATCGTTAAATTCGGACGGTAGCTAACATCCTCTACGAGACCGGATGTCATCCACCTGTATGACGCGGAATGAACAGCCGTGACGAAGTTGCATGAACTCCAATCTATGAGGAAGAGTTTGATCTCCCCTCCTGTTACCAGCATGACTTGGACACTGTCGTCCTGCCTGCGCTCCTTGCTGTTACTTCAGGAGTCCTTCATCACCATCTTTTCCAGATCTTTCATGATGCTTTCCGAACGAGTATTAAACAGGGTTGGATCAGCCAGTTCCGGCATGATCGTAGGATTGCTCATATATACAATGAGCTTGTTATTGTTGACTTGCGTGGTGTCCATCACGGTATCGGGCAAGTTCCGAATCTTGTTCAGATAGCTGGGCAGGTGGTAACACATCCAGGCGGACGACTGCACTAGCTTGGGTTCGGTTCTCGCCATGTAGGTCAGCAGGTAGCCGCGTGCCAGCATCAGATAGCGTTGGCGCATCTGAAGGGAAACATTTTTCAAACCCTGCAATTGCGGACGTACTGCGTCATACCATTGACGCGCGATCATGATGGATTCATTGCGATTGGCGCAGCGTGCGCTGTCGATCTGCAATGAGAAATAACCGATGATGGCGAACAGGTTGATCGCGTCAATCGCACCGGGATCATTCGTCCGGCGCAGCATGAAAGAATAAAACACCGCGTAACGCGCATCCGGCATATCGGGGCTCTCTGCACGACTCCTGAGCCAGTTCAGCACGTCAATCAGTTCTGCTGGCGTTTTGGCATCGCCCGCAGTGGAGAACACAAAGCCCTTATGCCATTTCGCTTCTTCCAGATTGAGTTGCTCCACGATGGGAGATGTCGCGGCGAAGACCGAAGTGTTGAGCAGGAGCGTTACCAAAAATATCAGAATTTTATTCATTATCGTTTTTTGTGAGATGGGGAAATGCTCGCTCAACCCCCCTTGGTCGAGCCGGTGTATCGAGTGAGATTGTAATGCTCAAGAAGCAGCTGCGCATTACATGGAAATACCAATACATCCACCTCAGCTCAGAAAGCGCCGCATCAAATGACGTTCAACCCCCCTTATTACGCTCCCCAAAAATCCCACATCCTCACGCTTCAAACCCGCCCCCACCCTGCTTCCCCGCCCATTCTCCAACTTCTGTGCAAGCACACCACAAAACCCCATACCCTTGCACACAAATCCTTGCGATTCCCTCCCCGCTTGCATAACATCATCTGAACAATTCGAGCTCCCCACCGCCATGAGTAGAGACAAGTCGAGCGCCCGAAGCGTAGTCGCGGTCTTGCTCGTCCTGGCGATGAGTCTGCTCTGCGCCGCCTCCGCCCGCGCCCAATCTCCTGCCGCCAATGCGCAAGTCATCGAGATCAAGCTCGCCGATCTCAATGACGACAATCCCTTGGTCCGCTATCGCAAGGCCGTCCTCGAACTCGCCCTGCGCGCCAGCGGCCGGCCCTTCTCCATCAAGGGCTGCCACATTGCTAATGTCTCCACCTCCGACCAGCGCTACATCCAGCTGATCCAGGCCGGCCAGTATTGCAACCTCATCACCACCTCCGCCGGCAGCGGCATGACCCGCACCCTCGAACCCATCCCCTTCCCCATCTATCTCGGCGGCGGCGGCTATCGCGTGCTGCTGGCCAGGCGCGAGAGTCTGGAACCTGCCCGCAGTATCCGTACGCTGGCGGATCTGCGCGCCTTCACCATCGGCTCCGGCATCGGCTGGGTCGATACCAGCATCATGCAGGCCAACCAGCTCAAGGTGGCGCAGGGCAACTACCTGAACCTGTTCGAGATGCTCAAGGCCGGCCGCTTCGACTTCTATAACCGCTCCATCTTCGAAGCCACCAGCGAACTGGAAACCTACGACGCCGCCCACCAGTTGGCCATCGTCCCCGACCTGGTGCTGTACTACCCGACCGACCTCTTCTTCTACACCTCCCCGGGGCGCGACGATATCCGCGATGCCCTGCTCGACGGCCTGAAAAAAATCCATCGCAACGGCGCCCTGCTGGACCTGATCCAGAAACACAGTTCTACCCGGCAAGTCCACCAGGCCATGCGCGGCACGCGTCCCCGCGTGATCGAGTTGCAGAACGACCGGCTCACCCCCATCGAACGCCAGGCCATCGAGACTTACAAGATGGACTGGTTCAAATAGGTCCACGCCGCCCTTCCATCCACCTCCTGACCCGCACGGCCCGCCATGATCAAGAAGACCACCAGCCTCGGCCTCTACATCGCCTGTGCCATGCTGTTGGCCATGAGTCTGCCGGTGGTGCTGGCGCTGACCATCCTCAACGGCACGCGCGAGCAGCAGATCAGCCAGGAAATGACCGCCCTGGTGGATGAAAAAAGCCAGACCCTGGCCCACAGCCTGGTGCTGCCCGTCTGGAGTCTCGACCAAACCGACATGATGGCCCTGCTGCAGGGAAGCATGCTCGATACCCAGGTGGTCTCGGTGGAAGTGCGCGACCCCGAGGAACGCGTCCTCGTGCGCAAGGAAGAACCGCTGCGCCGCGCCGGCAGCCTGCTCACCCGTACCCTGCCGCTGACCATGCAGCAGCCGGACCGCATGGTCACGCTCGGCAGCGTGCAGGTGGTGGTGTCCGATGCCCAGTTGCAGCGCAAGCTCGCCGCAGACAAGCGCTTCCAGACGCGCGTGCTGCTGGCGCAGGCAGTGGTGGCACTGCTCATCATCGGCCTGCTGGTCTATCGCCGTATCCTCGCGCCTCTCCGCAAGCTGACCGTCGCCGCCGGCCGCATCGAACGCGGACACTTCGATAACCGCATCGCGCTGACGCAAAAGGACGAGATCGGCCTGCTTGCCCATCGCATGGAGGCCATGCAGTCCAGCCTCAAAACCCTCTTCGACGAACAGGCGGCGATCCTGGGCAATATCCCGGCCGGCGTGTTGTTCGTGCGTGATGGCCGGATCGCTTTTGCCAATGATGCGGCCCAGTCCATGCTGGGCATGAGCGAAACCGGACTCCTGGCGCTATCGAGTGCGCAGATCTTCGAAGAATCACAGCAACAAGCCGCCTATCTGCATGACCGGATCCAGCACCATCTTGGCAGGGTGGGCGAGATCGTCCTGCTCAAGCGCGCCGATGGCAGTACCCTGCCCGCCGAACTGCGCACTTCGCCGATCGACGGCTCCAGCCAGCGGGATCAGATCTGGGTGCTCATCGATATCTCAGAACGGCTGGAAGCAGAAAGCAGCATCGCCCGCCTCAGCTTCTACGATCCGGTCACCGAACTGCCCAACAGGCGGCTGTCCCTTGACCGCCTGCGGCGTGCGCTGATACGCCAGCAGTCGCATGGACTGCCGTTGGCCGTGTTCTACATGGAGATCCATCGTGCCGATCTTTCGCAAGGGCTGGTCAAGCCGGATGAGGTGGATCGTCTGCTGGCCGAGTGCGCACGCCGGCTGGCCGCCTGCGTGAGCGACGGCTATATGCTGGCGCGTATCGATGGAGAACGTTTCGCATTGGGCGGCGAGATCAAGAGCCGGGATCTGGCCGAGGGCATCAAGTTCTGCGAGGCCCTCGCCAACAGGCTCATTGCAGCGCTCGCGCCGGCGCCCGGCAAGGAGGTCAGTTTCCCCTGCTCCCTCAACATCGGCATCAACATCCTGCGTGGTGACGTGCAATCGGCCGAGGAAGCGGTGATGCAGGCCAAGCTGGCCATGGTGCAGTCACTCGCCGCGGGCCGCAATGTCTTCCGCTTCTTCGATCCGGCCATGCAGGCCCTGGCCAGCCAGCGCAGTGCACTGGAAGTGGAATTGCGCACGGCGGTGGCGCAGCACCAGTTCGTGGTGCATTACCAGCCGCAGGTTACCTTTGAGGGCAAGGTGGTCGGGGCTGAGGCGCTGGTGCGCTGGAAGCATCCGCTCAAGGGCATGGTGCCGCCGGCGCTGTTCATTCCGGTGGCCGAAGAATTGGGATTGATGGAAGAGATCGGCCACCAGGTGCTGGAAGCCATCTGCCGCGATCTCGAATCCTGGCAGCGCGAAGGACTGGCCAGGGAGCTGGTGGTGGCGGTCAATGTGTCGGCGCAGGAATTCAAGGTGGACCACTTCGTGGCGCGCTTCCACGAAACCATTCGCCAGCACCGCATCAGCTCCAAGGCGGTGAAGGTGGAACTGACCGAAAGCATGATGATCGACAAAATCGATGAGGTCATCGAAAAAATGAATGACCTCAAGTCGCATGAGGTCTCGATTTCGCTCGATGATTTCGGGACCGGCTATTCGTCCCTGTCCTACCTGGGACGCTTCCCCATCGACCAGCTCAAGATCGACCAGAGCTTCGTGCGCAGGATGCAGGACGATGCCGCCACGGCCAGCATCATTCGCAGCATCATCATGCTGGGCCAGAGCCTGGGATTGTCCATCATCGCCGAAGGGGTGGAGACGATGGAACAGCGGGACCTGCTGCATGCGCAGGGCTGCACGCTGTATCAAGGCTATTGGTACGGCCGGCCCATGCCTGGAGAACAGTTCACGGCGCTGCTGGAGGGCCGGCAGCGCGCGTCCTGAGCAGAGACCCAGGCAGGTGCGATCACGCGCCGCTGTAGAGCGAGGTGTCGAGCGCCTGGCCCTGGGTGCTGCTGTCGGAGACCGAAGGCTTGGTGCCGGTGTTCTGCATCGGCTCGCCCAGGCGTGCGGCTTGCAGCTCGGCGACGACATCGGCGCGCGTCTTGCTGCCCTGGAATTGCACCACCGGATAGTTGCTGCGGGCGTTCAGGTTGGCCTGATCGCGTGCGGCTTCCGTGGTCACGGTCGATTGAGCGAAGGCCGACAGGGAGAAGGCGGTGGCCAGTGCGCCGAGGACGAGGTGCGAGGTTTTCATGATCAGATTCCTTTGAGTGCGTTTTCACAAGATCCCTGGTGCTGCACAGGATGTGCGCTGCCAGGGATGGCGCGATCGCCGTGCTTGGTTGGCGAGTCGTTGGAATGGATTCTAGGGAGGGGGGCCGTACAGAAACATTGCCCAGTCATTACACATTTGTAATGAATGCCGCATCCGGCTGGGTCACAATACGCGCTTGTCCGTCAGGAATTCCGATCATGCACATCTTGTTGGTAGAGGACGAGCCCAAATCGGGCGAGTACCTGCGTCGCGGCCTGACCGAGTCCGGCTTCGTGGTGGACTGGGTGCAGACCGGCGTGGACGGCCTGCACAATGCGCGCACGCTGGACTACAAGCTGATCATCCTGGACGTGATGCTGCCCGGCATGAACGGCTGGGACATCCTGCGCGAACTGCGCCGCACGCATGACACCCCGGTGCTCTTCCTCACCGCCCGCGACGAAGTCGAAGATCGCGTCAAAGGCCTGGAGCTGGGTGCCGACGATTACCTGGTCAAGCCCTTCGCCTTCACCGAACTGCTGGCCCGCGTGCGCACCCTGCTGCGGCGGGGGCCGAGCCGCGAGGCCGATCTGATCGAGTACGAGGATGTGGTGGTGGATGTGATTCGCCGCAAGGTCACGCGCGCCGGACAGCGCATCGATCTCACCGCCAAGGAGTTCGCCCTGCTGCACATGCTGATCCGCCGTCCGGGCGAGGTGCTGTCGCGGCCGCAGATTGCCTCGCAAGTATGGGATATGAATTTCGACAGCGATACCAACGTGGTGGACGTGGCCGTGCGCCGTCTGCGTGCCAAACTGGATGAAGGATTTGACCAGAAGTTGCTGCACACCGTATGGGGCATGGGCTACGTGTTCGAGGTGCGGCGGTGAGACGTGCCACCGCGTCGATGAGCCTGCGGCTGGTGGTGCTGTTCGGATTGCTGGCGCTGGTGCTGTTCACGGCCGTTGGCAGCTATCTGTCGCACTCGCTGCACATGCAGCTGGAGGCGCGCGACGATGAAGAGCTGGCCGGCAAGTGCCGCTCCATCAATCACCTGGTCGAGCATGCGGCGTCACTGGAGGACATCCTCGCCCGCCGCCACCTGGTACTGGACACCCTCTCCGGCCATGATCAGCTGCTGGTGCGCATCGCCCGCGCCGATGGCAGCACCCTGCTGGAAAGCCATGACCCCACGCGCACCTCGCCGGATGTGGACCTGTCCACCGTCAAGATCCGCAGCTGGGACCACATCGAAGCCTTGCGCATGGGTGACCTGCGCGCGCGCTACATCGCCAGCATGCCGGTCACACGCTCGGGCGAAAAGGCCATCGTGCTGGTGGTGCGTACGGCCTCGGATCGCATGCTGCTGCTGGCGGACTATCGCGCCGATGTGTGGTGGGCGGCGGCCATCGGCACCGTGCTGGCAACGCTCTTGAGTTACTTCCTCGTGCGCAGCGGCTTGCGTCCGCTGCGCATGATGGCGGCACAGACGCGCGCCATCTCGGCCCACAAGCTCGACACCCGGCTCGACCTGCAGGCCGCGCCACGCGAACTGCACGAGATCGTGCAATCCTTCAACGACATGCTGGACCGTCTGCATCGCAGCTTCCAGCAACTGAGCCAGTTCTCCGCCGATCTTGCGCATGACGTGCGCACCCCGCTCAACAACCTGATGGTGCAGACCCAGGTGGCGCTGGGCAAGCCGCGCAGCCTGGATGAATACCAGGCCCTGCTCAGTTCCAACATCGAGGAATACGAACGCCTTTCGCGCATGATGGAAAGCATGCTGTTCCTGGCCCGCGCCGACAACGCCCACGTAGTGCTGCAGATCCAGCCGCTGGACGTGGCCGAGGAACTCAACCGCATCGCCGACTATTTCGAGGGCATCGCCGAAGAGGCGCAGGTGCGCATTGCGGTGGCCGGCAGCGGCACCCTGTACGCCGATGCGACCCTGCTGCGCCGTGCGGTGGGTAACCTGGTCGCCAATGCCATCCGCTATACGCCGCCGCAGGGCATCATCAGCCTGGAGGCCACCGTGTTGGCGGGCGCGACCCTGATCGGGGTGGCCAACCCCGGGCCGGGGATCCCGCCGGATCAGATCGAACGCATCTTCGACCGTTTCTACCGCGCCGATCCATCGCGCAGCAGCGCCAGCGGTTCCAGTGGCCTGGGCCTGGCCATCGTGCGGACCATCATGGCGCTGCACGGCGGACAAGCCAGCGCAAGCAGCGAACCGGGACGACGTACTGTGTTCACTTTGCGCTTCCCCGAAGCTGCCGGCAACGTGCCGGACAAAGCGTGATACAGGTGGCGAACATCGCGCGAGCACTGTACCGGGAAACGTGTAGAGCGATGTACAGATGAACGTGCAGAAAAACGAACAACAAACCTTGCAAGAAGACGGTCAACAAGAGTCGAAAAGCGCAGCAGAAAGCAAACATGGCGCGCACGCGCCATGCAGCTTCAAGCCGGGATGCCGGGGTTCAGCGCGAATCCTCACTGGGCAGCGAAAGCAGGCTGGTCCGCATGAGATCGGGCAATTCCATCTCCAGCGCGAGGGCCAGGGCCTCCATGTTGTCGACGGAAATATTCCTTTCCCCGCGCTCGACTTCGCTCAGGTAGGTGCGACTGATGTCAGCGCGGAAGGCCAGCTCTTCTTGTGACATCTCTTTAAGCCGGCGCACCCTGCGGACGTTCTGTCCGAAGATGACGCGGGCGCTCTGTGGAGTCTCTGATTTTTTCATGAGCGCAAGGATCAATGCGGCTAGGGGTGACGGTCGATTAGCTACAATTACAAACGCACAAACTATCGGTGACAATCACTTATACCCTTGAATGTCTTGGTGAATAATCGAAATTTATCGAGATTCCGACCCTAGTTTCAGCGCGTATTTTTCGAAATTGTTCTAGTGGCTATTCGAAATTTTTCAGAACTTCCCGCCTTGTTTTGACTCCTCGTCTCATGCTGCGAGCATGCCGCCGGAAATTTCTCACTCTCTGCCATGGATAAACAACAAGCCTTGCGCCGTACCAAGCGTCTAGCCCTGGGTTGTCTGCTGGGTTCGGCTGCGCTGTTCGTGGCTGCCTCGCTGGCAGCGCCCTCCACCTGGAGCGCGTTGCTGCGTGCCATGGCCGAGGCCGCCATGGTGGGCGCACTGGCCGACTGGTTTGCGGTCACGGCCCTGTTTCGCCGCGTTCCCCTGCCCTTCCTGGCGCGCCATACGGCCATCATCCCGCGCAACAAGGATCGCATCGCCGACAACCTCGCCGTCTTCGTGGAAGAGAAATTCCTGAGTCCGCAGTCGCTGGCCGGACTGGTGCGCCGCCATGATCCGGCGCAGCGACTCTCGGCCTGGATGGCTGCGCCCGAGAATGCCGCGCGCCTGGGCAGCTACATGGCGCAGGCGGTCGGTGGCGTGCTCACGCTCACCGATGACCGCCGCATCCAGGCCTTTGTACGGGAAGCTCTGCAGACCGCGCTGGGCAAGCTGGACCTGTCGCGCTCGCTGGCCAGCATTCTGGATACGCTGACGCTGGATGGCCGTCACCAGCAGCTGCTGGACCGCGCCATCGTGGCCCTGGCCGAGCTGCTCAACCGCGAACAGACGCGTGCGTTCATCGCCGAGCGCATGGTGGAATGGCTGCAGCGCGAATATCCCAAAATTGAAAAATTGCTGCCCTCGAACTGGATCGGCGAGAAGTCCGCCGATACCCTCGCCGACATTCTGGACAAGCTGCTCACCGGCATCGCCGAGGATCCGCAGCACTCGCTGCGCCAAGCCTTTGATCGCCAGCTGGCCGGCTTCGTGACGCGCCTGAAGGAAGACCCGGCCCTGCGCGAGCGGGCAGAGGAGATCAAGCGCGAGATCTTGCAGGGCGAGGCGGTCAACGCTTATGTGGGTAGCCTGTGGGACAGCCTGCGCCAGTGGCTGCGGCAAGACCTGGCGCGTCCCGATTCGGCCCTGCACGCCCAGGCCAGCGCGGCCACGCAGTGGATCGGGCGCGCCCTGCAGGAAGATGCCGAACTGCGCGCCTCGCTCAACGCCCATCTGGAACAGGCCATCGCCAGCCTCAGTCCGGATGTGGCCCGGCTGCTGACGCGCCACATCAGCGACACCATCAAGCAGTGGGACACGGCCGAGCTGTCACGCCAGATCGAACTCAACATCGGCCGCGACCTGCAGTACATCCGTATCAACGGCACGCTGGTCGGGGGACTGATCGGCGCGCTGCTGTTCGGCTTGTCGTGGCTGATGCAGTGGCTGGTGCACGGGGTTTGAACGGCCTCAGGAGGATTGCTCGGCACGCTCCTTCAAGGCCTTGCGCATGATCTTCCCGGTGGCCGTGGTCGGCAGCGCATCGACAAAGGCAATTTCGCGCGGATATTCATGCGCCGCCAGCTGTGAACGGACGTGCTGCTGCAGGGCCGCCACCAGTGCGGCGTCCGGGGCATGTCCTTCCTGCAGCACGACAAAAGCCTTCACTACCTCCGTACGCAGGGCATCTTTCACGCCGACCACGGCGGCGATCCGCACTGCCGGATGGCGCATCAGGCATTCCTCGATCGGAGCGGGGCCGATGCGATAGCCGGCACTGGTGATGACGTCATCATTGCGGCCCAGGTAGCGGATGTAGCCGGCTTCGTCCATGTTGCCCAGGTCTCCCGTGAGCAGGAAATCGCCGGCGAATTTTTCGCGCGTCGCTTCATCATTGCGCCAGTAGCGCAGGAACATCACCGGATCCGGTGCACGGATGGCGATATTGCCGACTTCGCCGCGCGGCAGGACGGCACCCTCTTCATCGACGATCTGCACATCGTGTCCCGGGACTGCACGTCCCATGCTGCCCGAGGCACTGGGGTAGAGCCGCGAGGAGGACGATACGACGAGGTTGCATTCGGTCTGGCCGTAGAACTCGTTGATGGTCACGCCCAGCGCGCTGCGGCCCCAGGCGATCAGGTCGTCGCCCAGCGTCTCACCACCGCTGGCCACGCTGCGCAGCGCAAAATCCCATTGCGCACGTGGATCCGGCGTGCCGCGCAGCATCTTCAACGCCGTCGGCGGGAAGAACACGTTGCGGATGCCATGCCGCGCCAGCAATCCGAAGACGGTGGACGCATCGAATTTTTCCAGACGGCGCGCTACTACCGCCACGCCGTGATACAGCGACGGCAGCAGGACATCCAGCAGGCCGCCGATCCAGGCCCAGTCGGCGGGCGTCCAGAAGCGGTCACCGGGCTGCGGGAAACTGTCGTGCGAGACTTCCACGCCCGGCAGATGGCCCAGCAGGACGCGCTGTGCATGCAGTGCACCCTTGGCCTTGCCGGTGGTGCCGGAGGTATAGATGATCATGGCCGGATCATCGGCCAGCGTCGTGACCGGTTCGAACGTGGGCGAGGCCGCATGCAGGCGGTCCCAGAAATCGGTAGTCTGCGGCAGCACGATGTCGGACTGCTCCACGCAGAACACCACTTTCAGTGCCGGCAGTTCTCCGGCGAGATGGACCTTGTCCATGCCCGATGCGTCGGTGACCAGGGCGGCGGCTTCGCTGTTGTCGAGACGATAGGCGATCGCTTCCGGGCCGAACAGGTAGAACAGCGGCACCGTCACTGCGCCCAGCTTGTAGGCGGCGATGTGAGTGATGACAGTTTCGATGCGCTGCGAGAGGTAAATCCCGATGCGGTCGCCGCGCCGGATGCCGGCCTCGCTCAGCACGTTGGCGAACTGGTCGCTCAGGATCTTGAGCTGGTCGAAACTCCAGGTGGTGACCTTGCCATCGCCGTCCTCGGCAATGATGGCGGGACGCCCGCTGCCATCTGCCCAGCGGTCGCAGGCGGCGTGGGCGATGTTGAAGACCTCGGGGATCTGCCAGTCGTAGGCATTGGCGGTGTCGGCACGGTAGTGGGCCGGGGTGATCAAGGGGCGTGGCGCGATGTCTGGGGGCACGTCTTGTCTCCTGTCGGGTGGCTGTGGGCCAGGCCTGCATGGGGCCGGGCTCCGGATGGCCGGTCATGCCGGCACGCCACCTATCATAGCGCCCCCGGGGCGGATCAGCATGGCACAACAAAATGACAGTCGCGCAATGCGACTGGTCGAACTCTGACGAGTTTGCCTGGCAACCTCGGCCACTTCCTGCAAGCGTGCGCAGCCCTCCTCTAGGATGTCTCTCCTCTCGCCTTCTGCCGTTTGATGCCGGCATCACCCTGGTTCCGGGATGCCGCGCGGATGGCATTTCCAGCAAGGATGTCCGCATGCACGACCGCACGTTTTCCGCGCTTTTCGTACCCTGGACCCAACAGGCCCGCGCCCTTCGGCTGCGCTTGCCGCAATCGCACGCGGCCTTGCAGGACGCGCTGCTGATACAGCTGGTGACGGGCCGCGAAACGCTGTGTGGAGCCACTGAAGTGGAGGTGCTGTGTCTCTCGCCGCGCGAGGACTTGCCGCTCAAGGAATTCATGGCGGTGCCGGCAGAAATCCAGCTGGTGACGGACCAGGGCCTGTTGCGCACGATCTGCGGCTTCATCGCCGAGGTCCATGCGGGGCAGATCGATGGCGAGCTGAGCAGCTATCGCCTGCTGTTGCGGGATGCCCTTAGCCTGATGGGCCAGCGCATCAATACCCGCGTCTTCCTGCACGCAAGCGAGGCCGATGTAACCCAGATCCTCATCAGCGAATGGCGGCAACGCAGCCCCTTGCTGGCCAGCAGCATGGAGGTGGATTGGTCGCTACTCGGAGAACGCTACCCGGCACGCGAATTCATCATGCAGCACAACGAATCCGATGCCGATTTCCTGCGTCGCCTGTGGAAGCGGCGCGGCATCGGCTGGTGCATCCGTCCGGGCGAGCCGCCACTGCCGGGCCAGGCTGCCTGTCCGCGTCATGTGCTGGTGCTGTTTGACGATCCCATGCAGCTGCCGCGCAATGCGGCGGGCAGCGTTCCCTGGCGACGCGATCATGCGCCCGGCACGCAGGACGGCCTCCTGCGCTGGCAGGCCACGCGCCGCCTGCGGGCCGGCAGTGTCAGCCGCCATACCTGGGATCACGCGCAGGATGGGCCGCTACAACGGCATATGAACAATCCGGCAGCGCAGGGCGCACTGGGCGACCGCTTTGCCCAGCTGCTGGATGACTATCTGGTGGAGGCCCCGCACATCGCCGACGATGGTGAAGATCTTGACCAGATTGCCCGGGCGCGCATGCAGCGGCTGGCACTGGAGAGCAAGGAATTCGGTGCCGATTCCACCGTGCGTGCGCTGCGTGTGGGCGAGTGGATCGACGTCACGGGGCATCCCGAGCTGGAACGTCATCCTCCGCATGAGCGCGAATTCATCGTGACCCGGCTGGAGTTCCATGCCGAGAACAACCTGCCGGCCTCGCTGGATGAGCGCCTGCGGCGCGCCACTCCGCATCGTGAAAGCGAGCTCGGCGGATTGGCCGACCTGCAGCGCCGCTGCCGCGAACAAGGCCTGCGCTATCTGAACCATTTCGCATGCGTGCGGCGTGGCATCCCGCTGGTACCGGCCTTTGATCCCCGCGTGGATCTGCCCCGGCCGCGTCTGCAGAATGCCCATGTGGTCGGCCCGGCGGGTGAAGAACTGTACTGTGACGCGCTGGGCCGCATCAAGCTACGCTTTCACGGGACTCGCATGCAGGATCACCAGCTCGCCGGCGGGGCCAGCGACAGCGAACGCGATTCCGCCTGGGTGCGCGTGGCCAGTCATTGGGCCGGAAGGCAATGGGGCGCGATCAATCTGCCGCGCGTGGGCGACGAGGTGCTCGTCGATTTCCTCGGGGGCGATCCTGACAAGCCTATCGTGATCGGCCGGCTGTACAACGGCCTGTCGCTGCCGCCAGCCTTCAGCGGCGTCGGCAGCCTGCCCGGCAACCGCTTCCTGGCGGGCGTGCGCAGCAAGGAGATTCAGGGCCAGCGCTACAACCAGCTGCGGCTCGACGACACCCCGCGCCAGATCAGCGCCCAGCTTGCTTCGCAACACGGACAGAGCGAACTGAACCTGGGCTGGCTCACGCATCCCCGTTCCGAGGGACGCAGCGATGCGCGCGGCGAAGGCGCCGAGTTGCGGACGGACCAGGCGCTGGCGCTGCGCGGAGGACAGGGTGTGCTGATCAGCGCGAGCCGGCGCAGCCAGGCCAGCGGCGCGCAACTGGATCGGACCGAGATGCTGGGGCTGCTGCGTGTGCTGCAGAACGTCCAGCAGGAACTGGCGGCGCTGGCCGAGACCCATCATGCCGGGCCGACGGCAGTGCAGTCCTTGAGCGAGTTGCGCACGCGGCTCGATGCCTGGGAGACCGGCAGCAACACGCAGGCCGAAGGCAGCGGTGGCGGCGAGCCGGTGGTGGCCGTGACTGCACCGGCCGGTGTGGCCATCACCAGTGACGAGGGCGTGGTCCTTGGTGCGCAGAAGGAAATCGATCTGGTCAGCGTGGGCAATACGCAGCTCTCTGCGGGCAAGAAGCTGTTGGTGCGGGTGGCGGAGAGTATCAGCGTGTTTGCGCAGCGCTTGGGGATGCGGCTGGTCGCGGCCAGCGGCAAGCTGCAATTGCAGACGCACGGCGATGACATCGAAGCTACCTCAGCGCGCCGCATCATCCTGACGGCTGTTGATGAAATCGTCCTGCAGGCTCCCCGGCTGAAGCTGCTGGCGCAGGGTGCGCAGATTGATCTGGGGGGCGGCGCGATCACGCAGCAGAGCAGCGCGGATCACATCATCCGCTCGGCGAATTTCCATCATGTAAGCGGTGCTGACAGTGCGCCTCCGGGCGTGGAACTGCCGGCCAGCGCCATGCGTACCGACGAACGTTTCATCCTGGCCCGGCGCGGCAGTGGCCGGCCGCATGTGCGGCAGCGCTATCGCATCGAGCTCGATGACGGCAGCGTCATTGAAGGCGTCACTGATGAACAGGGACGTACGGCCTTGAGCCAGGACCAGGCCCTGCGTATCGCGCGGCTGCGGATCGTGAAGGAGTAGAGGATGAAGCAATCTTCCCTGCCGGAGCAGGCGGCAGAACCGACCCGGCTGGTCGGCACCGCCTGGGATGAAGACGGCAATGATGTGGCGCAATCGGTGCTGACTGGAGAGAACCAGAAGGTCAGGGCCTTGTGTCTGACCACGCCGGAGGTGGTGGTGCCCATTCTGTTCGTGCCGGGCATCATGGGGACGCGGCTCAGGGTCAGCAAACGCGACCAGGGGCCGGCCTGGCTGCCGCCCGAGAACACTTGGGAGACGATCACGCTGGGGCTCACGCATCTGGTCCGCACGGCGGCAGACCGGCAACGTTTGCTCAATCCGGAGACCACTGAGGTGGATGATAGCGGTCCGGCTTTTCCTGATGACACCAGCAAGACCCTGCTGTCGCTTGCTCCCGGCCAGACCGACGCCGAGCGTATCAAATGGCGCGGCTGGGGACAGCTCCATGCAGACAGCTATCTCGGCATTCTTTCGCTGCTGGAGACCAGCATGGCGATGATTTTCGATCCTGCCAGCCAGGGGGCCCGGCTCACTTCGCACTGGAAGGAGCTTGTGATGGATCGGCAGGATGCGGCCAAGCTGGGCGCGCAGAAGCCCTTTGTTGCAATTTCGGACGAAGACTTGAGAGATGCCGCAGAGGTGCTTTATCCGGTGCATGCGGTGGGCTACAACTGGTTGCAGAGCAATCTGGTCTCGGCGCAACGATTGGCTGAGGAGATCGAGCGTATTACGGCGTATTACCGCAGCAAGGGAAAGCGCTGTGAGGGCGTGATCCTGATCACGCACAGCATGGGCGGCCTGGTGGCACGTGCCTGTGCGCGGCTGCCGGGAATGACTGAACGCATTCTGGGCGTCATCCATGGCGTGATGCCGGCCATTGGCGCGCCGGCTACCTACAAGCGCATCCGGGCCGGGTTTGAAGGCATGGCGCAGGTGGTACTGGGACGCGATGCGGCTGACTGTACGGCGGTGATGGCCAATGCGCCGGGGCCGTTGGAACTGCTGCCGACTGCGCAATACAAGACCTGGACCAATCAAGGAGAGCGGCACTGGTTGCGCGCCAGCTATCGCGCCATCGGCCAGCGCGGGATGCCTGAGGAGATGGACAGCTTTTTGGGCGAGGGGGATCCCTACGCGCAGATCTATCTGAACAATACGTCGGATTGGTGGAAGCTGGTGCGCGAGGATTTGATTGATCCGGCGGGGAGGGAGGATAGGGAGCGGGCTGAGAGTGAGGGAAAGTTGCTGGTTCGTACGGCTGAAGAAACGTCTGACTTTGATCGGTATAGAAAAAAGATGGAAGTCGCACAGCTCTTTCATCAACACATTAAAGACAGTTACCACCCCAATACCTACGCGTATTACGCCGCCGATCCACAGCAGCCTGCGTGGAACGAGATCAATTGGAAATGCAACCGCATGGTGTCCGGTGATCCGCTGAAGGCCCGGCTTGATGCCGATGATTTGAACGGCACGGTGACGCTGAGCTTCGACCAGTACCACAGCCATAACCAGTTTTTTATTTTGCAGCGTGGTACAGGCCCAGGCGATGGCACGGTTCCGGCTGAGTCGGGTCGATCCCCGCAGCCGCACGTCGTCCAGTTGTTCAAGCATGAAGGAAAGCTGAAGTCGCACGAGAGTTATGACCATCAGTTTTCTTTCAACGCCAAGGTTGCGCAGGCGACCACCTTCTATTCCATCATCAGAGTCGTGAACACATCGGAGATTCTGAAAACGCTTTCAGGAGAAAAATGCTGATGAGTAAATCGTTTCGACTTATTACCTATCTGGTTATCGCTGCCAGTTTTCTTTTATCAGGATGCCTCTCACCTCAACCCAAGATTGCCATCATGAACAAAGTACAGGACAAGGAAGCTGATCCAACCATCTCAACTTTTTGTACCGGTCGTTTCCTGGTCGATATGCCAGCAGGATCGGTACTCAGTGGCGGCAATTATCGTTACGACTTTGCGCGGTTGGAGCAACCTAAATCCATGAGTCTGGAAGATTTCGAGACCGAAATGGCGGCCAAGGAAAAGACCCTCAGGTCAACGAAGCATAACGTCGAGCCTAGTCTGTTGCGGTTATTGCTCAAATCGGATCTGCACTCGTGGATCTTCGTCTATTGGGAGCAAAGCGGTATTACATCAATAGCGCAGGTTGACGGATACCGTTGGATTGACGGCACCCGTTACGTGTTCAAAAAGGAGGCCGGCATGAGCAAACCCAGAACCGGAACAATGAGCCGCCAGGACTACACGATCGATCGCATGCGCAAGATTCTCGCCAACTTGCAAAAACGGTCGACCCATAACATTCCGACTGAGCCCGGCTACTGCTTCGAAGACGGCTTCATCGCCAACCCCGAATGGGAAATGGAAGAAGCCGGCATTGACATCACCATCGCCGGCCATCCCGATGCCTTCGTTTCGGTCTGGTTCTACCCGCTCGCAAGGAGTGCCCACAGCAAGCCCTTGCTGGATCGCATGGGCGGGGTATTGCAGACGCTGGGCCAGATGGCGACCTCAGTGCACGTGCTGCGCAAGGGCGAGCGACAGGTCGGCCCCTATAGGGGCCAGGAATTCCTCGCCAGCGCCCCCAGCAGTCGCGGCATGCGCGGCCACAAGTTCATCTGGGAGACCGAAGGCGACGGCACGCTCGACACGCCTGCGCTCAAGATCGAACTCACCACAGGCTATCGCGACAAGAAAGGCAATCCGCAACAAACCAGGCTGACCGATGAACAGGCCATCAAGTTGTGGGACGATGTGCTCAACAGCTTCCGGCTGCGCCCCGTGCTGGATCCCCAAGGGAGCCGGCCATGATTGCTCCGGTCAAGGGACCCGCGCCAACGCGCCTGGTCCCGACCGCATGGGACGAGCAAGGCAACGAGATCGCCCAGTCGGTGCTGACCGGCCAGCGCATGAAGGTACGAGCCCTGTGCCTGACCAGTCCGGACATTGTCATGCCCATCGTATTCGTACCCGGCATCATGGGCACACGACTCAAGCTCAAAGGTCGCGACAAGGGCCCGGCGTGGTTTCCTCCGGAGGGCGGATGGGAAACCCTGGCGCTGGCGCTCAAGCATGTCGTCCGCACGGCGGCGGACCGACAGCGATTGCTCAATCCCGATAGTACCGAGGTAGACGAAGACGGCCCTGCCTTTCCCGACGACATCAGCAAGACGCTGCTGGCCTTCGCCCCCGGCAAGAGCGACGCCGAGCGCATCAAATGGCGCGGCTGGGGGCAACTCCACGCGGACAGCTATCTGCCCATTCTTTCACTGCTGGAGACCAGCATGGCCCTGATCTTCGACCCTGCAAGCCAGGGGAAGAAGCTCACTTCACATTGGCAGGAACTCGTGATGGCACGACAGGATGCAGGCAAGCTGGGTGCGCAGAAGCCCTTCACGCCGCTGCAGGAAAAGCAGCTGCAGGAGGCCGCTGAACTGCTCTATCCGGTGCACGCAGTGGGTTACAACTGGCTGCAGAGCAACAAGGTATCGGCACAGCGACTGGCCAAGGAAATCGAACGCATCACCGCCTATTACCGCAGCAAGGGAAGAAGTTGCGAGCAGGTGATCCTGGTCACGCACAGCATGGGTGGCCTGGTCGCCCGCGCCTGTGCGCAGCTCCCGGAAATGGCCGAGCGCATCCTGGGCGTGGTGCACGGCGTGATGCCGGCCCTCGGTGCGCCGGCGACCTACAAGCGCATCCGGGCGGGCTTTGAGGGAGCCGGGCAGGTCGTCCTGGGGCGCAATGCCGCCGAGTGCACGGCAGTGATGGCCAATGCCCCCGGACCACTGGAATTGCTGCCGACGGCGCAATACAAGACCTGGAGCAATCGCGGGGAACGGCATTGGCTGCGGGTGAGTTACGTGGGTATCGGGCAGCGTGGAATGGCTGAGGAAATGGAAAGCTTTCTGGGCGAGGGCGATCCCTACCGCAACATCTATCTCAACAATTCGTCGGATTGGTGGAAGCTGATTCGGGAGGATTTGATTGATCCAGCCGGTCGTGAAGATAGCAAGCATGCCAAGAAGGATGGAAAAGTGACGGTCGCAAAAACGCGACCCGCACCAGACTTCGACAGATATGCCAGGACCCTGAAAATCGCGCGCTCCCTTCACAAACAGATTGAAGACCGCTATCACCCGAATACTTACGCGTATTACGCCGCGGATGGACAACAGTTGGCATGGAACGAGATCAACTGGAAGTGCAAGCCGATGGTGCCTGGCGATCCGGCGAAAGCGCAGCTGGTAGCGGATGATCTGAATGGAATGGTGGAGCTGCGATTTGGCGGCGAGGACAATCGCTATTGCATTCTGCAGGATGGCACCGGCGCTGGAGATGGAACTGTCCCTGCCGAATCGGGAGCCGCTCCGAAACCGTTTGTCGTTCAGCTTTTCAAGCATGAAGGAAAGCTGAGGTCGCACGAGAGCTATGACCACCAGTTTTCCTACAATGCCGCAATTTCTCAGGCGGTCACCCTGTATTTAATAGTCCGTATTGTCAATTCTTCGGGGCTGTTGCGGAAATCTTGAGAAGAATAATGAGCATCAAAAAGTCTCCGCGCTTGAAAGTCGTCACGGCCATGCTGGTCTTGACGTCCTTGTCTGGAGACCTGACACCTTTCCAACGATTGACCATCATGAATAGTGCCCAGTCACGTCAAGCAACTCCAGCAGTCTCCACTTTTTGTACCGGCCGTTTTCTGCTCGACCTGCCAGCAGGTTCGACATTGAGTGGCGGTAATTATCGCTATGACTTCGCTCTTCTGGAGCAGCCAAAGGACATGAGCCAGGAAGAGTTTGAGAAGGAAATGGTCGCCAAGGAAGAGATTCTCAGATCGGCCAGGCACGATATCGAACCTGGCTTGTTACGCTTGCTGATCAAGCCTGATCAGTATTCGCGAATCTTTGTCTATTGGGAGGAGAGCTTTATCGAGGAAATAGTGCAGGTAGAAGGCTATCGCTGGATCGATGGCACCCGTTACTTATTCAGGACGGAGGCCGGCATGAGCCCACCGCCCGCCGGCATGCCGAGTTATCAGGACGACGCAGTGGAACGCATGCGCCTGACGCTGGCTGGCCTGCGTAAAAGAGCGACGCATGACATCCCCACCGCCCCCGGCTACTGCTTCGAAGGCGGCTTCATCGCCAACCCCGAATGGGAAAACGAAGAAGCCGGCATCGATATCGACATTGCCGGCCACCCGGATGCCTTCGTGTCCGTCTGGTTCTATCCCCTGGCGATGAGCAAGCACGACCGTCCGTTGCTGGAGCGCATGCATAGCGGACTGCAGACCCTGGGCCGTTTGGCTACTGCCGTGCGCGTGCTGCGCAAGGGTGACCGCCAGATCGGTCCCTACCGGGGCCAGGAATTCCTGGTCACCGTCCCCAACAGCGGCGGCGGGCGCAGCCACAGCTTCATCTGGGAAACCGAAGGCCAGGGCACGCTCGATACCCCCGCCATCAAGATCGAACTGACCACCGGCCATCACGACCAGGACAGCAATGCGCAACAAACCACACTCAACGATACGCAAGCGCTGCAGCTGTGGGATGCCGTGCTGACGAGCTTCCGGCTGCGGCCAACGCAGGTAGCGCCAGCATCAACCACGTCAGGTACGCCGCCATAGCCGCCTGCAGCAAGGTCTCGGGTCCATCGCCCGAGGTTCACGCTGGCCTCGCCTCCACTCCTACCCTGCTTGAAAGGAATCCACCATGTCCAACATCATCCGCCTCGGCGACGCCACTTCCCACGGCGGCAAGGTCACGCAAGTGAGCGCGACCCATTTCAAGGTAGCCGGCCTGCCGGTCGCGCGGGTCGGCGATGCCTGCAGCTGCCCCCGGCAGGGGCACGACAACTGCACCATCGCCGAGGGACACCCGCATCACAAGATCGATGGCATCGCCGTCGCCTACGACGGCCACAAGACCAGTTGTGGTGCCACGCTCATCGCCAGTGCCGGCAATTTCAGCGCGCAATAGCAGCATCCCTTTCGTGCGATCTTGCGTGAACGGGCTCACGCATAGGCCAGCCGCGCCGCCGAGGGTGCCGCAACGCGCTTGAGCTCCGGTGCCCCGCCCTCCAGCTTGAATACCGACACCAGCCGTGCCAGCTGCGCCGCCTGATCCTGCAAGGATTGTGCCGCGGCTGCGGCCTGCTCGACCAGCGCGGCGTTCTGCTGGGTCACCTGATCCATCTGCACGATGGCCAGGTTGACCTGTTCGATGCCTGCACTCTGTTCCTGCCCGGCGGCGCTGATCTCGGTGACCACCGCACCGACCCGCTGCACGCTTTGCACCACGTCCTGCATGGTGCGTCCGGCTTGCTCCACCAGCCGGCTGCCATTGCCGACCCGTGCCACCGAGTCGGCGATCAGCCCCTTGATCTCGTGCGCGGCGGTCGCGGAGCGCTGCGCCAGCGCCCGCACTTCCGAGGCCACCACCGCGAAGCCGCGTCCCTGCTCGCCCGCGCGCGCGGCTTCCACCGCCGCATTCAGGGCCAGGATATTGGTTTGGAAGGCGATCCCGTCGATGACCCCGATGATGTCCACGATCTTCTTGGAGGACGCGTCGATGGCGCCCATGGTATCGACCACCTGGCTCACCACCTCGCCGCCCTGGCGCGCGATGTCGGAGGCCGATCCGGCCAGCTGGTTGGCCTGGCCGGCATGACTGGCGTTCTGCTTGACGGTGGCGGTGAGCTGCTCCATCGACGAGGCCGTTTCCTCCAGCGAGGCCGCCTGCTCTTCGGTACGCGAGGAGAGATCCAGATTGCCGCGCGCAATCTCGCTGCTGGCCGTGGCAATCGTATCGGTCGAGACCCGCACCTGGCTGACGATGTCCAGCAAGCGGTCATTCATCTTCTTGAGCGCGCGCAACAGCATGCTGGTTTCGTCGCGGCCCTGTGTATCGATGGCCGAGGTCAGGTCACCGGCCGCCACCGTCTCGGCCACGCGCACCGCGCGATCCAGTGGCGCGGTGATGCTGCGCGTGATCATCCAGGCGATCGTCGCCGCTGCAGCCAGCCCGGCGGCTGCCAGCACCAGCAGCAGCGTGCGGGCCTGAACGTAATTGCTTTCGACTTCATCGCCGGCACTTTTCATCATGTCGTGCTGCTGCTTGATGAGGGCGTCGGCGGCGCTCATGGTGGCGCTCTGCACGGGCCGCACCTCGTCGATCAGCATGTCGATCGCACCTTCCTTGCCGCCCTGCTGCACCATGGCCAGCACCTTGTCGCGTTTTTCGAAGTAGGCGTTCTGGGCCGTCACCAGTTTCTTCAGCGCGGTGCGGCTGTCGTCGTCGGTAAGCAGCTTCTCCAGCTGTGCCAGGTCCTCGCGGATGGCACGGTCGGCACCGGTGATACGGTCGTATTCGCTCTTGATCTGCGGCTCGCGCTTCAAGAGCAGAATGTTTCGTACCGAGCGCGCGATCAGGTTGAGCTGGTCGACGATATCGCCCGCCACTACGGTCTTGGGATACTTGTCGTGGATCACATCCTTCATCTGCCCGTTGAGCTGCCCCAGGCGGGCGATGCCGCTGGCCGCCATGGCCAGCATCAGGATCATCAGCAGACCGAAGCCCAGCCACAGGCGCGCACGAATGGTCACATTGGAAAGTTTCATGGAATTCCCCCTTGTTATCGTTGATTGTCGGCAAGCAAGCCGCTGGCGCGGCGTAACCGTAAAGCAACTAATGCGTGGCATCACGTTGCGGCCTGCCCGCTTCAGCATAGGTGACAGGAAGGAGGAATCCAAGCGCGGCCGGGCTCAGCCCGGCGCGGGCATGACCTCCACCCGTAGCGCTCCCGGCGCAGGAGAAAAACCGAAGCGCACCGGCAGAAAGGCCTCGATCACCTCGGCATTGGAGGCCATGTGCGGGCTCAGTTGCGTGGTGGTGAAGCGCCCCGTGCCGGCCAGTGCCAGCGGCAGCATCAGCTGATCGGCCAGATGCTCGCCGACCGCGGCATTGCTCTGCAGATAGCGCTGCATGGGTCCCAGGGCGTCCAGAGCCACCTGTTCGGCCGGCCGGGATTTGGCACCATGGCCGCAGAACAACTCGTCCACATGCGCATGCGTCACATGCAATTCGACCAGATTGCCCGGACCATCGCAGTCGCTCAGCGGGATCACCTTGCGATCCTGCAAGCCCTCCACGGCTTCGCCCAGGACCTGCAATTCCCGCTTGCCGATGGCACTCGGCAGATTGGCCACCAGGGCGCGCGCCCGCGTCTGCAGCAGCGCGCCGCGCTCTTCCAGGACCAATCCGCCCAAGACATGGCCCGCTTCCACCTGCAGGCGCACCTGGCCGCCACCGGCCGGATGGAATCCGTGCCGCAGCAACTCCAGCGTGACCGCGGCCCCCATTCGCCGCAACAGCGGCAGGAAGCAGTGCTGCAGGAAATCGGCCGACGGGGCCAGGGGATTGTGCGTGCCGCCGCTGACTTCAATGCAGAAGCGTCCCGCTGGCGCGGCCAGCATGGCGGGCAGCAGGGTTTGCAAGACCAGCGTGGTACTGCCGGCCGAGCCGATGGCGAAACGGTAATCGCCGCTGCGCAGCGCACCGGGCGCAAAGCGCAGCGCGCTGCTGCCGGGCTCGGCACCTTCCACGACGGCGTCGCACAAGGTGGCGGCGGCCGTCACGGCGGCCAGGTGCTGGCGCATCAGACCGGGTTTGGGGCGTTGCGCCCGGATCGCGCCGAGCTCGAACGGACGGCCGGTGATCATCGCCAGGCTCAGCGCACTGCGCAGGATCTGGCCGCCACCGTGGCGGCCATCCAGGGTCAGAGGAGAGGACATGTGTGTTCTTTTCTTTCTTCGTATGTTGCGTTTTGTTCCTGTCCGCGAGCGGGCCTCACGGGCACCGCGCCGAGTGCGTAATACGCTCTCGGCGCGGTGTATTTCAGCCTTTCACGCAGACGATCTGGCGCAGCGTATGCACCACTTCCACCAGGTCTTGCTGGGCCGCCATGACGGCATCGATGTCCTTGTAGGCCATCGGGATTTCATCGATGACGGCTTCGTCCTTGCGGCACTCCACACCTTCGGTGGCGCGGATGTGATCCTCTACCGAGAACCGTTTCTTGGCCTCGGTACGGCTCATGGTGCGTCCTGCACCGTGGCTGCAGCTGTGGAAGCTCTCGGCCTCGCCCTTGCCGCGCACGATGAAGCTCCTGGCCCCCATCGAGCCGGGAATGATGCCCAGTTCGCCGGCACGGGCCGATACTGCACCCTTGCGGGTGACCAGCACATCCTGGCCGAAGTGATGTTCCTTCTGCACGTAATTGTGGTGGCAGTTCACCGCCTCCACGTGCGTCTGGAAAGGCTTGGCGATCACGCTGCGTACAGCGGCGATCAGGTTCTGCATCATCACTTCACGGTTCATGCGCGCAAATTTCTGTGCCCAGCCCACGGCTTGCAGATAGTCGTCGTAGTGCGTGCTGCCCTCCTTCAGATAGGCCAGGTCGCGATCCGGCAGGTTGACCATGTGCTTGCGCATGTCCTGCTGCGCCAGTTCGATGAAGTGGGTGCCGATGGCATTGCCCACGCCGCGCGAACCCGAGTGCAGCATGAACCAGACTGCGCCCTCTTCATCCAGGCAGATCTCGATGAAGTGATTGCCCGACCCCAGCGTGCCCAGGTGCTTGTAGTGGTTGGTCTTCTCCAGCTTGGGCGTCTTCTGGCACAGCACGTCGAACTCATCCTTCAGCGTCTGCCATGCGGTATCGACCGGTGCCGGCGGATTTTCCCAGGAACCCTGATCGCGGCCGCGATGGCTGCGCGTGCGTGGCGAGGAACCGTGCGGCACGGCGCGTTCGATGGCACTGCGCAAGGGACCCAGGTTGTCCGGCAGGTCGGCGGCGCACAGGGTGGTCTTGGCCGCCATCATGCCGCAGCCGATATCGACCCCCACGGCGGCGGGAATGATCGCGCCCAGGGTCGGGATCACGCTGCCGATGGTGGAGCCCTTGCCTACGTGCACATCCGGCATGACCGCAATGTGCTTGTAGATGAACGGCATCCTGGCCGTATTGCCCAGCTGGGTTTTTGCCTCAGCTTCCACCGGCACGCCGCGGGTCCACATCTTGACCGGCTTGCCCTGCCCGGTGGCCAGGGTGTCGTAGGTCGCTGGTGCGATGTTGTCGAGTTTGTCCATTTTCGTTACTTTCTTGCTGAACATGAGGGAAGGCGAGGCGCGACAAGGGTGCCAGCGACAGGTTTTCCGTCAAGGTAGTCGCTTGCGCATTCGCGCCTCACCTGAAAAATTCGGGGCTCCTGCCCCTCGGCGGCCCGGCAATTCCGGGCCGCCCGCTTCATTCCGACCAGATCGGCAGGATTTGCGCCGATTCTTGCGAACCGCCGCCCCGGAGTTGAACCGGGCTACCCAATGTAATCCTGCCAGCATTCGGAATGATCAGGACCACTCCCGCCCGACCAGAATGTGCGCGATACGGAGATGTAATCGCAACGGCATTCGGGCGGCAGTGGCAACCTGTCTTGCACCATCAAAGCGGTGTGGATGCGATCTCCTGCACCCAGTGTCCCGCCTGCATCTGTCCGGCCGCAAAGCTGGCCAGCAGTTTGAAGACCTCGTCCGAGAATCCGCCGATGTTGAGGATATCGTCCGACTCCGGCGCCTGGCTGGTGGCATACGGTGCCAGATCGATGCAGACCAGGCGCGCCTTCGGATTGCGGCGCTTGAACTGCTGCCACTGGCGCATCGTTTCGGTCGCGCCGCTGGCGTGATGGCGCAGCCAGGACTCGTTGTCCGACACCAGCACCACCAGATCCGCACGCTGCTGGCGTTCGTTCAACCAGCGCAGCGGCGCACTGCAGTCCGTTCCGCCACCGCCGATACGCGCCAGCCGCGCGGCGTTGGCCATGACCTTGTCATGGGGAACCAGCGGGCAAGGCACCACGCGCTGTTCGAACGGCAGCACGCAGGCCGCAGGATTCTTGCGCACGATGGCCGCGGCCAGCAATGCCGCGACGTCGATGCATCGCACCGCGCTGGTCCCACCGGCACGCATGCCGCTCACCGGGCTCGACATGGACCCCGACACATCCGGGCAGACCACGACCGAGCCTTCCAGCACCGGCACATTGGCCAGCGCGATTTCCATGGCGCTCTGCAAGGCGTCGCGCACCAGCTCCGGCACTGTCCCGGCAGCAGCCTGCCACGCGGCCATCAGCTGATACGGGAACACCCGTGCCGCGGCAATGGCCTGCGGATCACACAGCTTGGCGGCGATCAGCTCGGTCATGCCGGGCAGCTCGAACACGCCGTGGCGCGCGAAGCTGTTCAGGTTCATGCGCACCATGTGCCAGCCACCCTGTCGCGCCATCCCGGCCCATTCTTGCGTGCCCGGCTGCAAGGCAGTGAGCAACTGGAATGGCACCGCCGGTACCGGCTGGCTGCGGTCGCGCTGATAGGCCCGCAGGGCAAGCGTCAGCGGCGGCAATGCGGCCTCATCAAACGGGCGGCCGATGAGCCAGGCGAAGAACGCGGCGCGCCACGGTTCGGCCGGCTTGGGATGCACCATGCGGACCACGTCGGCCAGCGACGGCGACTGCCCTATACAGGCGGCCAGCAGTTGCTGCTCCGTGGCTTGGTTCAGCCAGGCCTGCACCAGCTTCTTGGGACGAGTGCCCAACGACTTGCGGCCGGTCACGCCGGAACGCAGGATCTGTACGAAATTGCGCAGCATCTTGCCCTGATCCACCACCCCGGCAAATGCCGGTGCCAGTTCATCGGCACCACGGGCGGCCAGCACGGCCAGCAGCAGCGCCGGCATGTCCTTCATGTAGCTGCGGCGCCGAGCGTACAGCGCGGTCTGGGCGATGAAGCGCGGGGCGATGTCCTGGCTCAGTTCCAGCACGGTGGCCAGTTGCGCTTCGGCACTGGCGTAGAAGGTGCGGTTCAGGCAGCCGGTGGCCGCGTACTGCGCCAGGATGTGCTCCTTGCTCAAGGCATAGGCAGCGCCACCGGCGTGGTTCATCGCATCGGCCGCCGGCAGCAGGCGGCGCTTCAGGGTCTGGAACAGTTGCACATTCGCCATTTTCTTTTCCTCGTTGATCGCTTGGTCTTGCTCCCTGTATTGCAACGGGTGTGCCAGGTCTGGCGAGATGCGCGGAAATTTCTTTTAACTCATTGAATTGATTGAATAAATCAGGTTTCAGGAAGATTTTCTGCGATTTGCCTGCTCCCGAGAAAAGCAGGATAATTTATCCATCAAGATAAGAAATTATCCAGCTATATGGCAAAGAAAAAAGTAGTCATCGGTTTCGTCGGTACCCAGCTCGATCACGGACGTGGTGCGCCGCGCTGGGAAAAATGGCGTCCGACCATCGCGCTGACGCAGTACCCGGACGTGGTCATCGACCGTCTGGAACTGCTCTACATCGGCGAGCGCCATCTCGGGCTGGTCGGCCAGATCGGTCGCGACATCGCCAGCGTCTCGCCCGACACCGTCGTGCGGCCGCATGATCTGCCGATCCAGGACCCCTGGGATTTCGGGGAGGTCTACGCCAACCTGCTCGACTTTGCGCGCGCCTATCCTTTCGACACGGACAACGAGGAATACTGGATCCACATCACCACCGGCACCCACGTGGTCCAGATCTGTCTGTTCCTCATGACCGAGGCGCGCTACCTGCCCGGCGTACTGTTGCAGACCTCACCGCCGCGCCGGCAGGCGGCAGGCTCTCCTGGCAGCTATGCCCTCATCGACCTCGATCTGTCGCGTTACGACCTGATCGCGCAGCGCTTTTCGAGCGAACAGCGTGAAGCGCTGGCCTTGCTGAAGTCCGGCATCCCTACGCGCAATGCCCACTTCAACCACATGATCGAGGAGATCGAGCGCGTGTCCATCCGCTCGCGCGCGCCGATGCTGCTGATGGGGCCGACCGGGGCTGGCAAGTCCTTCCTGGCGCGGCGCATCTACGAACTGAAGAAGTCGCGGCATCAGTTGGAGGGCCGCTTTGTCGACATCAATTGCGCCACGCTGCAGGGGGACGGTGCTGCCTCAACCTTGTTCGGTCACGTGCGCGGTTCCTTCACCGGTGCCGCCCATGATCGTCCGGGCTTGCTGCGTTCGGCGCACAAGGGATTGCTGTTCCTCGACGAGATCGGCGAACTGGGGCTGGATGAACAGGCCATGCTGCTGAAGGCCATCGAGGAGAAGCGCTTTCTGCCGGTCGGTGCCGATGTCGAGGCGCAGAGCGATTTCCAGCTCATTGCCGGCACCCATCGCGACCTGGCGCGCGAGGTCGCGGCGGGCCGCTTCCGCGAGGACCTGTTTGCCCGCATCAACCTGTGGACCTATGCCCTGCCCGGCCTGGCCCAGCGCCGCGAAGACATCGAACCCAACCTCGACTACCTGCTCGAACGCTTCAGCGCCGAGCATGGACAGGTGGTGCGTTTCAACAAGGAGGCGCGGATGCGTTATCTGGCCTTTGCCGCTTCGTCGGCGGCCAGCTGGCCGGGCAATTTCCGCGACCTGTCGGCGTCCGTCGTGCGCATGGCCACGCTGGCCGATGCGGGGCGCATCAACGATGCGCTGGTGGAGGAAGAGACTGCGCGCCTGCAGCGTCAATGGCGCGCCAGTGCGCAGCCTGCGTCGGGAGAGGAGGACGTTGATCTGGACGCCTTGCTGGGTGAGCAGGCGCAAGCGCTGGATCTCTTCGATGCGGTGCAGTTGCGCGCCGTGGTTGCCGTGTGCCGCCGTTCGCGTTCGTTGTCGGAAGCCGGACGCACGCTCTTCGCGGTCTCGCGGGATGCCAAGGCAAAACCCAATGATGCGGATCGGCTCAAGAAATATCTCGCGCGCTTCGGCTTGGCTTGGGATGATGTGGCGTAGTGACACAAGCCAAAGCACGATGTGATGCGGTCGGCAAAGTCATTGCCCCTGCATCACCACATCCCGCAACAATCGATCCAGCACCGAATATTCACCCCGTTCATCCTTCTGGGGCGTGGGCACGTGCTCCAGCCGCTGCAATTCCAGTTCGATGAAACGATTGATCTCGGGCATGGCTGCGGCCTCTTCGGCCTCGCCCGCGCGCCGCTTGATGACCAGCAGCGCATCGATGGCCGCGCGCAATGCCGCATCGCTCACCATCGCCTCGACCAGGTCGAGGAAACGCATCGGTACCGGCCCGCGCTGCTGCTCCACCCACAGCGCTGCCATCAACGGCCGCAGTACGTAGAGATATTTTTTCAGGCGCACGCGCTCGCCCTGCAGGTACTCGCGGTAATTCTTGCGTGCCATCTGCAGGTAGTGATGGAACACGCGATCAGGGCGATGTACCAGGTCGGCCGCCGCATTGATCTTGTCGACGAAGCTGACGTCGGCCCGGTAGACCACCGGCGATGACAGCCATTCCACCACCGTGGCGTTGCCATTGTGCAGGAGGGCCAGCGTCTTGCGCAGGTCCCAGCCGCTGACGTCATAGGTGGCATTGACGGGCAATTCGATCACGTCGCGGCCGGGGAAGACGGTGAGATACCAGTCGGGCCGGTGTACGTAGATGAAGCGCACGTCGTAGTCACTGTCCGGCGAGGCAAATCCCCAGCCCCGGCTGCCTGATTCGCACGCGAACAGTACGCGCACCTGATGCTCGGATTCGATGCGCGCAAGCGTCTTGTCGATCTCGGCACGGATCTGCGGATCAATCGGATGTTCATGGTGCTGCCAGTCGGCGGCAGCGGCGGGTGAGGAGGTGTCCATGCCGTGGATCATAGCAGGCAGGACCGGGCTGGCATCGTCGTCGGTTCAAGCGCCCCGGTCTGTGGACCAGTGGAGAGCACCTGCAAGCTTCCCTCCGCTTCCAAAATATGTAACCATCCTGCGAGAATATTTCCGCATGGAATCACAGGGGGGATCACCATCATGTCATTTGTCACGGGGCAGGCCGTCGTTGCCGCTCGCCGCCATGGAAGGAGCCGCCCATGACGGTCATCGTCGGTATCGATCTGGGGACGACCAACAGCCTGATCGCAGTCTGGGAAGACGGACACAGCCGTCTTATCCCCAATAGCCTGGGAGAGGTGCTCACGCCGTCCTGCGTCAGTGTCGATGAGGATGGCAGCATCCTGGTCGGCCGGGCGGCACGCGAGCGATTGCAGACCCATCCGTCGCGCACTGCCGCGGTCTTCAAACGCTACATGGGCAGCAACAAGACACTGCGCCTGGGCAACCGCGACTTCCGGCCGGAAGAACTCTCGGCTCTGGTGTTGCGCGCCTTGAAGGCGGATGCGGAAGCGGCGCTGGGGGTGGAAATCAGCGAGGCCGTGATCACGGTCCCTGCGTATTTCTCCGATGCCCAGCGCAAGGCTACACGCGATGCCGGGCGCATGGCTGGACTCAACGTCGAGCGGCTGCTCAACGAACCAACGGCTGCGGCGCTGGCTTACGGGATCCACCAGCGTGAGGCGGAAACCAAGTTCCTCGTGGTGGACCTGGGCGGCGGTACGTTCGATGTGTCGGTGCTCGATCTCTTCGAAGGCGTGATGGAGGTGCGAGCTTCCGCGGGCGACAATTTGCTGGGCGGTGAGGATTTCGTCGGGGCCATCGTGGACGCCTTCTGTCGCCGGCATGACATCGGCGACTCCCTGCGCCACGAGCCTTCGTTTGCCAGGTTGCTGCACACGCGCGCCGAACAGGCCAAGCGCGCCCTCAGCGACGTCGGCAGTACCAGTCTGCAGGTGGAATGGGGTGACCGCCACTACGAGATGACGCTCGACGAGGCTGGCCTGGAGAGTATCTGCGCCCCGCTGCTGGCGCGCTTGCGCGCACCGGTCCAGCGCGCCCTTGCGGATGCAGCCATTCCGTTGGAAGAACTCGACAACGTGGTCCTGGCAGGAGGGGCTACCCGCATGCCCATCGTGCGCAAGATGATCGCCCGCATGTTCGGCCGTTTCCCTGCCATTGATCTCAATCCGGACGAAGTCGTTGCCCTCGGCGCAGCCGTACAGGCGGGCCTGAAATCGCGTGACCAGGCGCTCAAGGAAGTGGTCATGACCGATGTCGCGCCCTATTCGATGGGCGTGGAGGTGGTAACTCAGCTGGGCGACGGCAAGCATTCCGAGGGACACATGGATCCGGTGATCGAGCGCAATACGGCCGTGCCCGTCAGCAGGGTCAAGCGCTACTTCGCCGTCTCAGCGCAGCAGACCGAGGTGAAGATCAACGTCTTTCAGGGGGAAGCGCGTCTGGTCCGCGACAACATTTTCCTGGGTAGCCTCAGCATCACGGCTGAGGGCCGTCCCCTGGGGCAGGATGGCATCGATGTGCGCTTCACTTATGACGCCAACGGCTTGCTGCAGATCGACGCACTGGAGCGCATGAGCGGCAAGGCCTTCAACCTGCTCATCCAGTCCGCGCCCGGGCTGTTGAGCGAAAGCGAGATCGCCCAGACCATCGTGCGCTTGGCTGAACTCAAGAGCCATCCGCGCGAGCAATTGCGCTATCGCACCTTGCTGGCGCGCGGGGAGCGTGTCTACCAGCAGCTGCGGGGTGATACGCGGAAATGGCTGGGCACCCAGATCACGCTGTATGAGCAGGCACTCGATGCGCAGAACACCGAGCATCTGCTCGACCGTACCGAATCCCTCGCGCAGCTACTCGATCAGTTGGAACAACAGCTGGCCATCGGTCCGCAGGGGGATCAACCGTGAACGCCCGCCTTCCCGCCTGCCTGCAACTGCTGGGATTGGATGCCGACGCGGACGAACGCTCAGTGCGCAAGGCCTACGCGCGCGAACTGAAACTGCTGGATCAGCAGCAGCAGCCTGACCAGTTCCAGGCCTTGCATGAAGCCTACCAGGCGGCCTTGAGCTGGTGTCGTGCTCCTCGCCCCGAAGCGGACGACCTCGATCCGGTGCAGTCCGACGCCGAACAGGCCGAACCCGTGAGCGCTCCCTCGCCAGTGGAACCGCCGCCGCCTCCCGTACGGCCTTCCTATGCGCAGCAACATGCACGAATGCTGATACCACGCGACGTGCCGGTCTTCACGGTGGTCGATGTGGCACCCTGGCATGAACGCGCTGCGTCACATTGGTCGGTGGTGCGCGGACGTTTTCGCGCATTGGCCGCCGCGCCGGATGGCGACGATGCCGCTGGCTGGACCCAGTTGTTGAACGAGTTGCTGTCCCAAGAGCAATGGCAGGAACTGCGCGCGCGGCCATGGCTGGAGCAGCAGATTGCCGACCTGCTGGCCGATGGATGGCGGCCTGGGCACCACCACCTGTTTGAGGCAGCGGCCGAGGTATTTCACTGGCGTCAGGACGTGGTACGCCTGAAGGCACTGGGCGAGGCCGGCAAAACCTTGGGATTGGCGCTGGACCAGAAACATCACTTCGATCACTACGCCAGCAGCCAGAACCAGACCCGGCCGCGCGCCATTGCACGCTTGCGTAACCCGCGCCCGCCGCAGCCGCATGAGATCGAACAGCTCATGTGGTCCTTGCAGCCGCTGGTTCAGCGCTATCCTCAATGGATGAACGTCGTCACCAGTATGGTGAACTATCAGCAGTGGAGTGAGAGCGGCCAGCCATCGTCTCCAACGGATGAAAGCGATTCAAGCTTTGACCGGACGCTGGAGCGCCGCCATCGGATTGCCGTGTGGTGCGGGGTGCTGGTGTTCCTGCTCATCGCGTCGTTTGCCCTGGCAACGGGCTGGACTGTCGCGCACGAGGAGCCTGCCCATAAAAGCCGCGCCCCCTTTGGCGAGTTGGAAGCGATCGGTCAGCAATTTCTGAAACGTTGATGTTCCCGCGCGTTCGCAACATCATCGGGTGCGCGCAAGCTGGTCAAGCTGCATCTGATCGCGTCTTCCGGACCGGCAGACGGTTCAGTCCCCCAGATCGATCGTCCCCGCCAACCGCACCGCCTCCGGCGTCTCATACATGGCCACCACCCAGGCCTGATCGGCATCAGCGGCATGCGCGTTGAGCGTAGCCGCAACGAACTGGATGGAAGCACGATCCAGGCTGGCGTAGGGATCGTCCAGCAAGGTCAGCGTGGCGTGGGCCGCGAAGGCGGCCGCCAGGTAGACCTTGCGCTTGCTGCCGGTGGAGAGCATGAAGAGCTTTTTCTCCAGGTGCGGCGTCAGTGACAGACCTTCGGTGAGAGCCGGCAACAAGCCATGATCGAAATGCGGATACCGTTGCGCCAGGTCCGCAAAGACTTCCGGCGGCGTCATCTGGTCATAGGCCTCGGTCCGCGGATCGATGAAGAACACTTGCCGACGGTAATTCTCGGGCTCGCCATCGAGTCGCACACCATTCAACTCCAGCACGCCATCGCGCGCCGGCATCAAACCACCCAGCAGATTGAGCAGCGTGGTCTTGCCGCGGCCATCGCCGCCGCGCACCAGCGTCACGCCGCCCGTGATGCGGGCCGAGAAGTCCTGGAACAGGTCCAGGCCGGGATAGGAAAAATTCAGGCGCGATACCAGCAGCAGCGCTGCGCGGTCAGAAACTTGGGTCATCGGTGAGGGGGCGTGGGGAATCGAAGGGAGAACGGATTGCGCTCAGGAGCGCTGGCGACGCGCCGCCTGGCGTTTGGCTTCCTCGGCGGCCTGCTTTTCCTTGCGCGCATCGGCCAGCATGGCCAGGGCCAACGCCAACGGCGGATAGAGCAGGATCAGGCCGCTCCAGTCGTGGTCCGACAGAAACATCAGCGCGGCAATGCACAGGTCGACCGCCATCAGGAACATCAATGGCCACCCCACGGGCGCACCCAGGAAGGTCTTCTGTCGCTTGTTCTTGAAATACAGTGCCATGCCGTTCACCCTGCTTTGTGTTTCGCTGCATGGCCGCCGGGCAGCGCCGCAGGGCGCATTGATGGGCGGGCAACATGCTGGCGATGGGTTGTCTCCTGCCCCGGATTATAAAAGATGTGGACCCGGGGAGGGAGCCGGCAGCACATCTTCCCATCCGGCAAAAATGGTCCAGCCTGTGGAAAAAATATAAAAAAAAACGGTCCCGGCAAACGCCGGGACCGTTGTCCTTGGCAAGACCACCGCAGGGCGCCAGCTCAACGGGCCTTGGCTGCTCCCGGCCACATGCGTACCACCAGGGCCAGCACGGCCGCCGCCACTGCCAGTGCCACCACCGCGATCCAGCCCCACTGTGCCAGCGCCAGGCTGCCCAGCGCCGCACCGGCGGCCATGCCGATGAACATGCCCACGAACAGCACCGCATTCAGACGGCTGCGGGCACCGGGTTCGATGCTGTAGACGATGGTCTGATGCGCCACCAGCGTCGCCTGCACGCCCAGGTCAAAGCCGATGGCGGCCAGTGCCAGCAAGACCAGTTGACCCTGCGTCGAGAACCACGGCGACAGCGCCATCGAGGCGAAGGACAGCGCCGCCAGGCTCACACCCAGACGGGTCACCAGCTCCGGACCTTTCTTGTCCGAGATGCGGCCCGCCAGGGGCGCTGCCAGCGCACCAGCCGCACCGGCCAGACCGAAGGCACCGGCCGCCGCACTGCCGAGGTGGAACGGTGCGCCATGCAGCATCACCGCGAGCGTCGACCAGAAGGCCGAGAAACCGACCGACAGCAAGCCCTGGGCCAGCGCCGCACGGCGCAACGCGCCATGCTTGCGCACCAGCGTACCCAGCGAGCCCAGCAGTGCGCCATACGACAGATGCGTGGTCGGATGGAAACGCGGCAGCCCGCGCCACGCGGCCAGGCCGATCAGCGCGATGCTGGCCGAGGCCCCCACGAACATGGTGCGCCAGCCAAAGTGCTCGGCCACGAAACCGCTGACCACGCGCGACAGCAGGATGCCCAGCAGCAAGCCGGTCATGACGGTACCGACGATGCGGCCGCGATGCTGCTCCGGTGCCAGGGTGGCGGCGGCCGGGACGATGTCCTGCGCCAGCGTGGCCGTCAGGCCGATGGCCAGGCTGGCGGCCAGCAGGGTAGCGATGCCGGACGCCGCACCGGCCAGCAGCAGCGCCACCGTCAGGATGGCCGCCTTGATGAGGATGATGCGGCGGCGGTCATAACGGTCGCCCAGCGGTGCCAGCAGCAGGATGCCCAGTGCATAGCCGAGCTGGGTCGACATCGGCACCATGCCCACGGCGCGCTCGGAGGCACCGATGTCATCGGCCAGCACGCCCAGCATGGGCTGCGAATAGTAGAGCGAAGCCACGGCCAGGCCGGCCCCGGTGGCCAGCAGGCCGATCAGCCCGGTCGACAGGCCGTGGGCAGGAGAGGAAGCCGCAGCGGGAGCGGCTGTATGCGTCTTGGGAATGCTGTTCATGATGGAACCTCGATAAGTGGGTCTGGCTGCCGGCCCGGAAAAATCCCCTTTCTGCCAGCGTTGGAACGGATTGTCCGCTTCCCGGCTCGCATCTGGTAGTAGCGCCTGCGGCAGAATTGTTATACGTTAGCCGTATGACCAAGCCCCTCTCCCCTGCCCCCAGTTTCTCCGCCACCGGCCTGACGGACCGCATCGAGCTGATCCAGACCTTCGTGCGCATCGTCGAGGCCGGCAGCCTGTCGGCAGCAGCGGCCCAGCTCGCGACCACGCAGCCCACCGTCAGCCGCCGCCTGCAGGCGCTGGAGCGCTCGCTGGGGGTGCGCCTGCTGCAGCGTTCCACCCACGCCATGAAGATGACCGAGGATGGCGAACGCTGCTACGAGCGCGCCAAGGAATTGCTGGCCGGCTGGGATGAGTTCGAAAGCGAATTGCGCGGTGCCCGCCAGCACGCCGAAGGCACGCTGCGGGTCGTGGTGCCGCACGCCTTCGGGCAGAAGCAGCTGATCGCGCCCTTGTTGCAGTTCATGCAGCGCCATCCTCGCATCACCGTGGAATGGCTGCTGCATGACCGTGCCGCCGATTTCATCAGCCAGGGCATCGATTGCGCCATCCAGGTCGGCGAAGTCAATGATCCCTCGGTGGTGGCCATCCACCTGGCCGAGGTGCCGCGCATGACGGTGGTGGCCCCCGCGCTGCTGGAGGGCCGGGCCCTGCCGCGCCAGCCTGAAGAGTTGGCGGATTTCCCGTGGATCGCCATTCCGGCCTTCTACCGCCGCGAAATCACGCTCACCCACGCCACCAGCGGCGAACAGCGCCAGGTGGCTTTCCGTCCGCAACTGGTCACCGACAGCCTGTATGCGTTGCGCAATATCGCGATCGAAGGCATGGGCGTGGCGGTAGGCTCATCATGGGTATTGGCCGAGGATGTGGCCGCCGGCCGCCTGGTCCAATTGCTGCCGGAGTGGGAGCCGGCACCGCTGCCGGTGTCGCTGATGTACCCCTATGCACGTTTCTACCCGGCCCGGCTGCGCCACTTCATCGACACCATGAAGGAAGCGATGCCCTCCGTGGTGCACCAGGCCGTGGGACGGGGTGCGCTGCAGGGGTGATGGCCGCTGCCTATGAAGCCTTGGTCCCGACACGCTCCACCCAGGCAGCGATGTTGTCATCTAGGGAAATGCCTGAGGTTCAAGGATGAGTTAACCGCTTATAGTGGGCTCAACATCTAGTCCTGCGCGGCCGTGAATGCCAATGGCGGCTTCCGGCCCGGACAACGTTGGACAGGAATGATGTCCCCGCGCACAGGCGCGCAGACGCGCATTCGTATCGATCATCCAAAGCGGGAAACCAGTAAATGGCCATCGAAAAAGAGGATGACGCTCTTGCTGAGCGTCACTCCCGATCGCTGATCCACCAGCTCAACCGGCTTGAGCAGATCATGGAAACCCTCACAGCGACGTTTGAAGAGATGGCACTTCATGCCGACATCCGGACCGGGGATTCTTTCAAATCCCAGGCTGCTGATGCCATTGCCAAGGCCATGAAGACCTGATGCCGGTGCGCATCGGGTACGCGCTCGCACTTCCTTTTTAACTGTTTGCATCAACGACCCCGCCGCCTCGTGCAGAGCGCTGCGGGCACGCTGTCGCGCATTCCAATGCGCGACATTTCAACGCAATGACTTGAAAACCGGGGCCTGTTCACATTATTGATGTGAACAGGCCCTAACCAGCGATGCGCTGGCAACAATGGGGTAAGGAAAATGTTTGGATCAATGACCGTCGGTCGAAAACTGGGGCTGGCCTTTCTCAGCATGGTGGTGGTGTCGCTGGCGGTAAGCAGCCTCTCGCTGTTCAACTTCAAACGGCTCGAAGGGGCCAGTGCCATGAATGTCCATACCTATGAGGTCATGGGCGCGGCCGACGACATGCTGATCAACATGGTCAACATCGAGACCGGCATTCGTGGTTACGTGGCCTCCGGCAACGAGGCGTTTCTCGATCCCTACCTGGGTGGGCGCAAGGCGTTCAGCAAGGCATTCGATCAGGCCAAGGCGCTGACCGCCGACAACCCGGTCCAGCAGAAGCGGCTGACGGAGATGCTGGAGCTGACCAACAAGATCGAAGAGGTCGACCAGACCCTGATCAAGTTGCGCAAGCAAGCCAATGCCAGCGCCTCCACTCAAGACCTGCAAACCTATTTCGGCGCGACCCACGACAAGGTTTTCATGGACCGTTTCCGCGGCCTGCAGAGTGAATTCGTGAAGGCCGAAGAATCGCTGCTCAAGGAACGCGGCGAGCAGGTCCGTGAGCTCAGCAGCGCTACCTTCGCAGTGCTCATCGGCGGTGGCGCGCTCACCGTGCTGTTGGCCATCGTCGCCGGCCTTGCCATCACCCGCAGTATCCTCAATGCCCTCGGCGGAGAGCCGGCAGCCGCCGCGCTGGTCGCCCAGCATATCGCCGCGGGAGACCTGACGGTGCCGGTTCCCCTGAAGCACAATGACCGCACCAGCCTGATGGCCTCGCTGGCCAGCATGCGCGAGCAGCTCACCACCATCGTGCGCGGCATCCAGACTTCGGGGGAATCGATTTCGGTGGCCGCAGGCGAAATCGCCACCGGCAATACCGATCTGTCGCAACGCACCGAGCAGCAGGCGGCATCGCTGGAAGAAACCGCGTCGAGCATGGAAGAACTGACCTCCACCGTGCGCCAGAATTCCGACAACGCCCGGCAGGGCAACGTCGTGGCCGAGGATGCTTCCGCGCTGGCCCTCAAGGGTGGCGAAGTGGTCGGCCGCGTCATCTCCACCATGAACGAGATTTCCGACAGTTCCAACAAGGTGTCCGAGATCATCACCGTCATTGAAGGCATCGCCTTCCAGACCAATATCCTGGCGCTCAATGCGGCCGTGGAAGCGGCACGCGCCGGTGAGCAGGGACGCGGCTTTGCCGTGGTCGCCAGCGAAGTGCGCTCGCTGGCCCAGCGCAGCGCCGCCGCCGCCAAGGATGTGAAGGATCTCATCGTGCTGTCGGGGGAACGCGTACAACGCGGCACTCACCTGGTCGGTGAAGCGGGCGGGACCATCGATGAAGTGGTGCAGGCGGTTCGCAATGTCACGCAGATCATGAACGAAATCTCCGCCGCCTCCCTGGAGCAGACGGCCGGCATCGAGCAGGTCAACCAGGCGCTCGGCCAGATGGACCAGGTTACCCAGCAGAATGCGGCGCTGGTGGAGCAGGCTGCGGCGGCGGCCCAGGCCATGTCTGAACAGGCAACCGAACTGCGCAGTGCGGTGGGGATCTTCAAGACCGCCGGCGGCGTAGTGCGGCCAGTACCGGTGGTGCCTGCGGCGGCTGCCGCCAAGCCGGCCCCCAAGGCCGTGTGCAGGCCGTCGCTTCCGGTGGCACCGGCGCGCGCCACCAAGGCACAGCCGGCTGCCGGGCAAGGCCCTTCCTCCTCCTACAAGAAGGATGCTGGCGAGGGCGACTGGGAAACCTTCTGAGCGCCTGTTCCGCTGGCGAGTCCTGCGTACCAACGTAAAAATGCCTGCATCACGCAGGCATTTTTTTTGATGGCGCGCGGCGCACGTCAACCCTGATGCTGATCCAGCCGCATGGTGCGCTGTTGCGCGTAGTGCTGGTGCCAGGAGAACGCCTCGCCCAGCAGATGCGGCGTATGGCCACCGGCCCGGCAGGCGCGTTCGAAATAGTCGCGCAGTTGCGGCCGGTAATCCGGATGGCAGCACTGCTCGATCACCTTCACCGCGCGCTCGCGCGGTGCCAGGCCGCGCAGGTCGGCCAGGCCCCATTCGGTGACCAGCACGTCCACATCATGTTCGCTGTGGTCCACATGCGAGACCATGGGCACCACGCTGGAAATGGCTCCGTCCTTGGCCACCGACTTCGACACGAAGATCGATAGCTGTCCGTTGCGCGCAAAGTCGCCCGAGCCGCCGATGCCATTCATCATGTGGGTGCCGCCCACGTGGGTGGAATTGACGTTGCCGTAGATGTCGAATTCGAGCGCGGTATTGAGCCCGATGATGCCCAGCCTGCGCACCAGCTCCGGATGATTGCTGATCTCCTGCGGACGCAGCACCAGCTTGTCGCGATAGCGATCCAGGTTGGCCAGGAAATGCGCATACTTGGCCTGCGACAGCGTGATCGAGGAGGCCGAGGCAAAAGCCAGCTGGCCCGAGTCGAGCAGATCGATGGCGCTGTCCTGCAGCACTTCCGAATACATCACCAGATTGCGGAACGGTGACTCCACCAGCCCGTGCAGCACCGCATTGGCGATGGTGCCGATGCCTGCCTGCAGTGGCGCCAGCGTATGCGGCAGACGGCCGGCTTCCACTTCGCATTCGAGGAAATGGATCACGTGACGCGCAATGGCCCGCGTCTCATCGTCCGGTGGCAGCACCGAGGAGGGGCTGTCGGGTGTTTCGGTGAGCACGATGGCCACCACCTTTTCCGGATCGAAGGGGATGGTCGGACGGCCGATGCGGTCGCCCGCGGCCGTCAGCGGGATGGGTTTGCGCTCGGGGCGTGCGGCCGGCAGATAGATGTCGTGCAGGCCCTCCAGCGCCAGCGGCACGCTGGTGTTGAGTTCGATCACGATATGCCGCGCCTGCTCCACGAAGCTGGCCGAATTGCCGACCGACATGGTCGGCACGATGCCTTCTTCGGTAATTGCCGCAGCTTCGATGACGGCGATGTCGATGCGCGAGGGCGTGCCGCTGCGCAATTGTTCGGCCGTCTCGGAGAGGTGCTGGTCGATGAACATGACCTCGCCTGCATTGATCTTCTTGCGCAGCGTGGGATCGACCTGGAACGGCAGGCGTCGCGCCAGCAAGCCCGCTTCGGCCATCAGGCCATCGCTGCCATTGCCCAGCGAGGCCCCGGTGATGACGGTGAAATGCAGCTCTGCCTGCGCGGCGCGGTCGGCCAGCGCACGCGGCATGGCCTTGGCGTCACCGGCGCGGGTGAAGCCGCTCAGGCCGATGGTCATGCCGTTGTGGAAGAAGGTGGCCGCCTCGGCGGCGGACATGACTTTGCCGGCCAAGGCGGGCTGGCGAATGCGCTGGCTATCCATGAGAGTGTGCTCCTGCTCGGGTTCTTTAGGGAGTGAGAAGTGCATCCTTGACGGACTTCTTGCATCTTGTTTGTCCCAAGTATAGGAGCCGGCAGGTATGCACTGTATGATTAAAATTCCGTCGTTCCAGTCGGAAAATGCATACTTCCCTGCCACCCTGAAACACCGCCGAAAGCCGCTGCCATGGACATCCGCGCCCTGCGCTACTTCACCGAGACGGTCCGCCTGGCCAGCTTCAGCCGCGCCGCCGATGCCTTGCACGTGACCCAGTCCACCGTCAGCAAGATGGTGCGCCAGCTGGAAGACGAGGTTGACGCCCCGCTGCTGGTGCGCGATGGCCGCCGCCTGCAGCTCACCGATACCGGGCGCGTGGTGTATGAGCAGGGCCAGCAGATCCTGGCCTCGATGCAGCGGCTGGACGCCGAGGTGCGCGATACCAAGGCGCTGCGCTGCGGCCGTCTGGAGATCGGCATCCCGCCCATGATCAACATCCTCTGCACGCCGGTGCTGAAGGCCTTCCGCGAGCGCCATCCCGAGATCGCCATCGTCCTGAAGGAAGACACCGGCCCGCAGATCGAAGAACGCGTGGCCAATGGCGAACTGGAAATCGGCATGACCGTCCTGCCCGCTGATCCGGAACTGGAACTGCAGACCCTGCCGGTGGCGCGCTATCCCATGTGGGCCGTGGCCCAGGCCGGCCGCTTCCAGAAGAACCGCGCCACCCTGCGCTGCGCCCAGCTCGATGGCATGCCGCTGGTGCTGCTCAACAACGAGTTCGGCCTCACCCGCAGCCTGCGCGGCATGTTCGGGGAATTGGGCATCCGGCCCGAGATCGTGGCCCAGAGCGCCCAGTGGGACTGGCTGGTGGCCATGGCCCTGGCCGGCATGGGGGCGGCGCTACTGCCCGAACCCTTTATCCACCGCCTCGCCACCGACCAGCTGCAGGCAGTGCGGCTGGTGGAGCCGGAAGTGCAATGGCAGGTTGCCTATGTCACACGCGGCGGCGGTTATCTCTCGCATGCGGCGCGGGCGTGGATGGCCTTGAGCGAGGAATTGTTTGCCGGTGGCCGCGTGCGCAGGTAAGCGCAACTGTGGGGAAGTTCGATGTACAAAATAGGCTACCTCAGCAATTAAAGACGGTGTTAGCGATCATGCTTTAGTTCATTCCTGCTAATCGTAATAATGGGATGGCGTGTACTGGTTGTTAGGGTGTCATCGCACAGGAGATCAATTGTTATGTGTGAGAAGACACAACATCTGAGCCATCCAAGAAAATATTCTCGGACCTGCCTACCCGTGCCTAATTATCGGGAACCTGATTGCCTGCACTGAATCAGCAAATGCTTCGACTGAAGACCGTAGCCTATAGTGGTCTGAGATGGAATTTGCTCAAAGCGACTTCCAGCATCTGGCCGAAAATTTCGTTGAATCGGTAGATGCTCTTCAATATGAGCGATTCTCGAATTTAATTTTATTTATGCAGCGTTACGCGCATAGGGGGAAGCATGGCGGAGCAAAAGAAAAGAAATAATCATTATGTTCCGCAATGGTATCAGCAGGGTTTTCTACCCCCGGGCCAAACCAATTTGTTCTATCTCGATTTGTTTCCAAATACCATCCAGTTATCAAGCGGCAAGACATTCCAAGATAAGGCTTTGCGAGTTTGGGGAACTAGGAAGTGCTTTTGCGAGCGAGATATCTACACGACCTTTTTCCCAGATGGTCTAAACGACGACATTGAGACATATCTTTTTGGAGACATTGACCGCCGAGGAGCGAACGCGGTACGCGCATTCGTTGAAGGCGAACTTAATGAGATGCATATTGCGTTCGCCGACTTCTTCGAATATATCGATGCGCAGAAGCTTAGAACTCCTAAGGGATTAGATTGGATTCGATCATGCTATCCAGAAATGGACCAGATCCAGCTCATGAGAGAAATGCAAGGGTTGAGAATGATGCATCGAGCGATGTGGAGCGAAGGGGTCCGAGAAATAGTATCTGCCCAAGACTCGGATGTGAAATTCATTATTTCTGACCATCCAATCACCATATATAACGCAGCATGTCCGCCATCCAGCGATCACTGCAGATATCCGCAAGACCCGTTCGTTGAACAGTTGGGCTCTCAGACCGTCTTTGTTCTAAATGCTGAAACGTGTTTGATATTGACCCATTTGGAATATGCGACCGCCCCTCGTATAAAAGATCTGAGAGGTTTTCGGACAAACGCTCGCTCATTCGGCAATAGTTTGGTTCGGACCGACGCCTACATTCGGAATCGAAAACTCAATCGAGATCAAGTCAGTGCAATCAACTATCTGTTGAGGGCGCGCGCCCGTCGCTTTATCGCGGCCTCAGATCAAAGCTGGCTACAGCCCGCTTACACAGGTAAATGGGAAGAAATCGCTGATGTACTTCGGCCTCGTGATGAGCTTTGGCGTTTTGGCGGGAATATCTTAGTTGGCTACAAAGATGGTAGTAGCCACTATCAAGATGCGTTTGGAAGGAGCAGCGCAGACGACAGTTACTTGAGGTGGCAAGACCCTCCTCAGAACGTGGGACCTAACGATAGCTGCGGGTGTCGTAGTGGGAAAAAGTTTAAATATTGCTGTCAACTTCTTTCTCCAGAGGATCGACCTTCATGGACTCTGCGAGGTATCCGAATACGCAACCTTATGTTCAGCGATAAGGTGCGGGAATTGTTGGGTATCTCTGCTGGGAAGACATGGAAAGATGTTAGACAGGAGTTGGATGACGACCAAGTAATGAGGATTCATGAGACATATTCCGCGCTGTGGCCCGAGGACACCAATTTTGCAGAACTTCTGCCGCGGCCGTCGGACAAGGTTCTTCGTGCAATCTATCTCGGGCCGTTGGACCCTCGAACGGTGGCGGTGACCGTCATAAGCTGGTTAGCATACTTTGATGAAATCGTTGTTCCTCATCCGTTCATGAATGCTCATCGAATGATGCCGCAATACAGCCCAATTTCCTCTCCATCAAAGCATAAGGGGAACACGCTGAGAAATGTGCTTGTCTTGTTGATGCTTGAGCCGTTCGTAGAGGCGGGACTGATCCATTTGGTTCCGGACCCAGGGGAATTTAACGGGGACTTCGCCCGGATTGCCGTAAATATGGCAAAGGAAAGGGTAGATGACTGGACCCCTGACGATCAAGATACGATTGTGCATAGACGACTTGGCCATGACGATTTCCTTCGCGCAATGAGCCAGTTGCCAGAATCTTCGCTGCGTGCGCAGCTCAGGAGACACTCCCCACATGAAATTACAGAGGAGGAGTTGAATGCGATGGTTAAATTAATGAAGGACAGGCTTGCTGAAGACCCCCTAGCGTTATTGCAACCAATAGTACCGGGTGATGATGGCGCGCAGCTCTACAGCATCAAGAGTTACACAATTGAAACGGGAATGTTCCTGTCGCAATTTACGGGGTCAGTAATATATACCGATCAGCCTGCACTTTGGAAACAGCTGCATTGGCATACCAGTGCCAATAAATCGGGCACACCTCTAGAGCGTAAGATGATTCTCGCTGCAATGCATAAGCTCGCGCTTCCTATCGAATTAGATCCTGCCGTTCAATTGAAGGCCAGATGGGAGGGCCGGTTTGGGACTTTTAGGGCGGACGTGCGGCAAGTCTTTAATTTGCTTAGATGCGACATTCCTGTAGAACAGACTCAAAATCTGGTTGATCGACTCGGGAAAAGTGAGATGAATATGCGGCGGGAATGGCGCTCGATAAAGAACGGCGTAAGACGCGAAGCATCGCTAATTGTATCGGCTCCCTCCGGTGGATTTATGCGCGGCGATATTCAGCGCCTTTTAATACTGTTTGGAAGAGTCCGAGAGCGACGGTCGACTCCGATTGGAATCTTCATTTCATATGATATTGAGCTCATTCCCGACGGCTCAATTTAAAAGAACGTACGTCTCGGAAGTTCTTATATTTGTCCCTGTAGTGCACATGATCGATGCTTCACCATTATTTTTGAAAGATGTCGCAGTCTACAATCTACCGATATGTAAGCGGATTTCAGCTATTCCAGAGCTAATTCCAAGTATTCAATTTTGGAATGGAATCGGTGAATTTAAGTCATGCCATGAATACGCCCTGATTCCTATACTGGCCTTGCCGATACCTGCCGCCCCTCCTCACTCGTGAATTCGGAACCGGAATGACGTCTTGACGCCGTGAGTGCGCAGGTGTCGGCACTCTCCACGAGTGCCCTGCCCTCCTCCACCTGCCCGCTCGCCAGCACGATCATGCCGCCGCTCTTGTCGTCGCGTTTTTCCGTCCGTTTTTCCCTCTATCGATTCCTGCTGCTGCACTACTGCCGTCGCTGCCGCACCCGTGTCGAGCGCTGGCGCCTGCAGTTCCCGCTGCGCCACGCCAACCTCTCCGAGGGCCTGCGTGCGGCCTGCGGGGCGGCGGCCATGCTGCTGCTGGGCGAGTGGCTGGGCAATCCCCTGTTCTCGTGGGCGGCCATCGGGGCCTTCCTGACCAGCCTGGCCGACGGCGCCGGTTCCAATCGCGCGCGCCTGGCCTCCATGGGCGGCTTCGCGCTGGCCTCGACGCTGGGCGGCATGATCGCCGCCAGCGCCGCCGGCTGGCGCGTGGAAGCGGGTTTGCTGACCATCATGGCCTGCGCCGGCGTGGCCGGCTTCTCGCGCATCTACGGGGCCGCTGCGGGTCTGGTGCTGATGCTGGCGGCGGGCGTCTCGGCCATCATGGCCGACGCGCCGGTGGTGCTGTGGCCGCTGGCGCAGAGCCACGTCCTGATCTATTTCGCCGGTTGCCTGTGGGCGCTGCTGCTGGGCTTGACGGTGTGGCGCATCCACCCCTTCGCCCCGGCGCGCCAGGCGGTGGCACGCGCTTATGGCACGCTGGCCGAACTGGCCGCCCTCGCAGCCGAGACCGATGCCGCCGATCCCGCCTATGCCGTGCATGCCGCCGATCTGGCGGCCCACACCCGCCGCCATGCGCGCTTCGATCTGGCCGCAGCCCATCGCACGCTCGATGCGGTGGCGGTCGAACGCACCGAGTCCCGTCGTCTCTACGAAAACCTGCTGGTGCGGCTGGCGCGCGCCGAGGCTCTCCTCGATGGCATCACCGTGCTGGCCGACCTGCAGCTGACGCATTACCAGCCCCTGCGAGCGCGCTTGCGCAGTGCCCGCGTGCTGGGTGCGATTGCGCGCCAGCTGCAGGCCATGCAGCGCGAGATGCAGCGCGGCGAGGCGATTGCCGCCGATGAAGATGCACGCATCATGCTGCGCCTGCGCCAGCTGGTGGCGCGCCTGCCCAGCGGCACCGGGCGGCTGTTGCAGCAGCTCGATACGCCGCTGGCCCGCGGTCCGGACGATCCGGCCCGCCTCAAGCAGGCTGCCCGCGCCGGACATCAAGCGCGCCACGGCATGTCTGCCCTGCTGCACCGCCTGCGCGCACTGGGGCGCAAGGCCGCGCTGCACGTGCGCGCCGGATCGGCGGAATGGCATCACGCCTGGCGCTGCGCGGCAGCGGCCGGGGCGACCTACCTCATCGTGCATCTGCTGGAATTGCCCTTCGGCTACTGGGCCACCATGGCCACCATGCTGGTCATGCAGCCCAGCATTGCCGACAGCTGGTCGCGCAGCATGGAGCGCGCCGTCGGCAGCGTGGTCGGCGGCGCGCTGGCCGTGGCCGTCTGCCTGGTGGTGCATTCGCCGCTGGGGCTGGCGCTGCTGGTGTTCCCGCTGACGGTACTGACGATGGCGCTGCGCCCGGTGAGCTATGGGCTGTATGCGACTTTTCTCACGCCGGTATTCGTGCTGGTGGCCGATGTCGGTGGCGATCCCGCGCATGAGCTGGCCAATGCCGCGCTGCGCGCGAGCAACAATGTCATCGGCGCGCTGGTGGCGGTGCTGGCCAGTTACCTGTTCTGGCCGCGCCGCCACGAGGCCGATCCGCAGGGCCAGTTGTGCACCATGGCCGGTCTCAATCTGGCCTATCTGACGGCGGCACTGGCGGTGTACGACACGGCACCCGACAAGGCCCGCCTGTCGTCGCTGCACGCGCATCGCCGCGCGGCCTGCGTGGCCAACGTCGAGGCCGGTCTGCTGTTGCAACGTCTGGCGCGTGAACGCGGCTGGCCCGAACGTGATCACGGGCGCGGCCGCACGGCGGTGGCCCTGTCGCGCCGCCTGGCTGCGGCGGCCAGCCATCTGTGGGCGCATCCGCAGCCGGTCGAAGCGTCCCTGCCTGCCTGGCTGCTTGCCCTGGCGCAAGCCCTGCAGGCGCAGGATGGGGCCGCATTGCACGCCCTCACGCGCCAGCGGCCGGCCCCGGTTGAGCTGGCCCAGGCGGCGGCGGTGGAAACCGCCTGCCTGCTGGTGGCGGCGCTGGAGGCCACGTCCGCCACCGGTTTGGCGGCATCAAGCGGGCCCATGCCAGGAAATTGACGGAAACAAATTCCCCCATCCCTGTTCGAACCGGAAAAAGCGCCCTGCGCGTACCGCTTCAACAACACTCTGGATGGAAGGGAACGGATGAACCTGGATCTTGATTTTCTGTACAACATGAACGAAGGGCCGCTGCGCTCCGGCCTGATCGTATTGGGCGTGGCCCTGGTGGCGGTGGTCGTCGGCATCGTCCTGCATCGCATGGGCATCGCCCTGGTACGACGCCTGGCGCGCGGCCGGCCCTTCACCACCACGGCCACGACCGTTACCTTCAATGCCAGCCGTACCTGCGTGATCCTCTTCATGCTGCGCCTGGTGCTGGCCGGTGCGCCGGACAATACCCCCGGCCTCACGCGCATCTCCTACCTGACGTCGGTGGCCTTCATCCTGGCGCTGACCTGGTTCCTCATGCGCTGCGTGAAATCGGTCAGCACCACGGTGGTCAACCTCAATCCCTATGATGTGGCCGACAACCTCAAGGCACGCCGCATCCTCACCCAGACCCGCGTGCTCTCGCGCAGTGCCTACTTCATCATCGCCCTGCTGGGCCTGGCCTTCGTGCTGCTGACCTTGCCCGGTGCGCGCCAGTTCGGTGCCAGCCTGCTGGCCTCGGCCGGGGTGGCCGGTATCGTCGCCGGTATCGCGGCCAAGCCGGTGCTGGGCAATTTCTTCGCCGGCCTGCAGATTGCCTTCTCGCAACCGATCCGCATCGATGACGTGCTCATCGTCAAGGGGGAATGGGGCCGTGTGGAAGAGATCACCGGCACCTTCGTCGTGGTCAGGATCTGGGATGAGCGGCGCATGATCGTGCCGCTGCAATGGTTCATCGAAAATCCCTTCGAGAACTGGACCCACACCTCCTCCACCATCCTCGGTACGGTCTTCCTGTGGCTGGATTTCGCCGTGCCGACGAACGCCATCCGCGCCGAATTCGAGCGCGTCTGCCAGACCCTGCCGCTGTGGGACAAGCGCGTCTGCGTGATGCACGTGACCGATACCAGCGAACGCAACATGCAGATCCGCCTGCTGGTCTCGGCCCGGGATTCGGGCTCGGCCTTCGACCTGCGCTGCCAGATCCGCGAACACATGATCGGCTTCATCGCCAGCAACTATCCGGAGGCCCTGCCCCGTCTGCGCGCCGAAGTGTCGTCGCGCAACCGGCCGGAGGCACTGGACACCATCATCGATGGCGCGCCGGGAGAGAAAACCGGCTGAACAAAACGAAGCGGGCCGCACTTGCGTGGGGCCCGCCTGGAGGGGAATCTGGCGCGCCGGCTGGTCCGGGGCGCCTTTTTTGCGACCGCAACTTACTGATTCGAGATGGCCAGCTCGCCATTGGCGCGGGCCTGGACCAGTTCGGCGCGGACTTCATCACGGCTCTTGCCGGAGGCCACGACCTTCACGTCCTGGTCACGATCACTCACCAGCAGCTGGCCATTGGCACGGGCCTGTTGCAGCTCGGCCACGACATCGGCGCGGGTCTTGGTGGAGACGAAGCGGGTTTCAGCGGGGTATTGGGCTTCAGCCATGGCAGCACCGACGGCGGTGGTCAGCAGCAGGCCGGCAAACAGGTTCTTGGCAATGTTCTTGGTGTTCATGATGGGTTCCTTTTTCGTGAGAGAGGATGCGCACGTCAACCCGTTCCGGTGGTGGTGGATCAGTCATCGCGTGCTGTCATCTTGGTGCCCAGTTTAGGGAAACACGGCACCGGGAAAAAGACGAAAAACCGGAATTCATTGTTCCGCAAAATACTAACAATCCGATTTCTTCAGAGCACCCCTCGTGGTCACATGCATGACTGATGAATGAGAGGCAAATGGCCGAGGCCGTCGCGCAAGAAAAACTTAGAAACAGGAATGGGCGTTTCTAAGACTTTGTTGCACCAAAAACTAAGTAAATGGGACTGCATGCTGTTCCACAAAAATGGCCAGCAAGCGATGAAGAGAGGAATGCGGAAGAGCAAAGGCAGGCGGGCCAGATTACCGGCGACCGAGGGGAGAGAACGTCGCTTTCATGAGGCCCGCCTGGGGAGAAACGCTGGCACCGGCGCGGCCGGTGCGAAGTGATGCTGATACGGAGACTGATGCGTCAGGGCTTACTGGTTGGAGATGGCCAGTTCGCCATTGTTGCGGGCCTGGACCAGTTCGGCGCGCACTTCGTCGCGGGTCTTGGCGGAGGCTACGGCCTTGACGTCCTGGTCACGGTCGGTCACCAGCAGCTGGCCGGTGGCGCGGGCTTGCTGGAGTTCGGCGATGACTTCGGCGCGGGTCTTGGTGGAGACGAACTTGGTGTCGGGGACACGCGAGGCTTCAGCCATGGCGGTACCGACGGCGGTGGTCAACAGCAGGCCGGCGAAAAGATTCTTTGCAATGTTCTTGGTGTTCATGATCGTTCCTTGGTGAGTGAGGAGATGAGCACGTCAACCTGGGCCGACGTTGGTGGTTCAGTCGTTGTGTGCTGTCATCTTGGAATCCAGTGTAGGCATCTGCAGCAAATCGATAAAGAGGCCAAAACGGAATTCATCATTCCGAAATCAAGAACAAGCGGATGCGGAAAAACTTATAACTTGATATTCGTAAAACTTATAAATGAAAAAGTCGAAATATAAGTTTTATGAGATTCGTGAAATTGTCGTTGGAAGTGCTTCTTCATAGGAGAAATGCCCTTCGAGACGAGGTAAATCGCCTTGCAGAAAACTTAGAAAATGGGATGAATGAAGCAGGCAGATTCGTGGTGGCGAAATTGCATCCGTGCAGATCTGCAGAGGCCTGTTGAAGACCGGTGGCCGCAGGCAGGAAAGGCAGGCGGGCCGCACTACCGGCGACCGAGGGGAGAGAACGTCGCTTTCATGAGGCCCGCCTGGGGAGAGACTGTCGCACCGGGATCGCCGGTGCGTTTGCTGCGGCCCTGGCCTGGCGCGTAGGCCGGGTCAGGACGGGATGGTGCCGGTTACAGCGAAGGTGCCTGGGTGTTGCTGACGGCGGTGCCGTCCTGGCGGGCTTGTTGCAGCTCCTGTTGCACCTGCGCGCGGGTCATGGTCGAGTGGAAAGGCTTTTCCACCGGATATTGTTCGCTCACCAGCAGTTCACCATTGGCGCGGGCTTGCTTGAGCTCGGCGACCACGTCGGCGCGGGTCTTGGTGGAGACGAAGGGCTTGTCGACCGGATATTGGTCGGTGACCAGCAGCTCGCCATTGGCGCGGGCTTGTTGCAGGTCGGCGATCACTTCAGCGCGGCTCTTGGTCGAGACGATCCGGGTCTCGGCAGGATATGGTGCCTCGGCCATGGCGGCGCCAACGGCGGAGGTGAGCAGCAGACCGGCAAACAGGTTCTTGGCAATATTCTTGGTGTTCATGATCGTTCCTTTGTGAGTAAGAAGATGAGCACTGCAACCTGTGACTACCCTTGTGGTTCAGTCGTTGTGTGCTGTCATCGTGGAACCCAGTTTAAGGATTTCCGCCGCCGGGAAAAACCGGATAAAGCGGAATACATCATTCCAGAAACGCGAACAATCAGTTTTTTCGAGGCTGTACCGGCGATTTTACGCCGCAACTGCACATGGGATTTTGACAAGAAGTTGCATTTCTTCTTCTTGGATATTGGGCTCAAGTTGTTGATTTAAAAGGGTTAAGACGAAATTCCTTTCATATCGGCCTTTTAGCTGGCCCTCCATCTTTTGCGCCGCCGCAAAGCTTTTTCTATTTCATCAATAGAGAATACCAATGACTTGTTCAACAAATTTGAGCAAGTTTTTCAGGCAGTCGCTGTATACGATACGATATAGCGAAGCCGTGTTCCCCAGCTTTTCCCTTCATATCACTCACAGGACCAGCCCGATGAAAACCGCCCTCGCCCTGCGTCACGTTGCCACCGAAGACCTGGGCCAGCTGGCCCCGCTGCTCACTGCCGGCGGTTACCAGATCCGCTATTTCGATGTCGGGGTGGAGTCCTTCATTGACGTTTCGCCGCTGGATGCCGAACTGGTCATCGTGCTGGGCGGCCCGGTGGCGGTGTATGACAGCGAGTCCTATCCATGGCTGCGCGCGGAAGTGGCGTGGCTGCGGGCACGCTTGCTGGAAGATCTGCCGACGCTGGGCATCTGTCTCGGCGCGCAGCTGATGGCGGCGGCCTTGCATGCACGCGTCTACCCAGGTAGTTGCGGCAAGGAGATTGGCTGGGCCAGCCTGCAGGCGGGCCAGCATCTGGCCGAGACCCCCTGGCTGCAGGAACTGGTGGAACAGCAGACCCCGGTGCTGCACTGGCACGGCGACACCTTCGACCTGCCGCCGGGTGCGCGTCATCTGGCGTCGTCGGCGCTGTATCCCAACCAGGCTTTCGCCTGGGGGCGACATGGGCTGGCGCTGCAGTTCCATCCCGAGGTGGACATGCGCACGGTCGAACACTGGCTGGTGAGCCACGCCCACGAGATCGCCCATACCCGCAACCTCAGCCTGGCCACCCTGCGCGCCGATGCGCAGCGCCATGGCCGCCAGTTCGAGCGGGCGGTACGGCGCTTCTGGCAAGGCTGGCTGGAGAGCCTGCCCGCTCACTCCCCGGCAGCGGAACAACGCCGCGCCTGAGGTCTCAGCGAGCGGCGGCCGCGGCGATCTTGCGACGGTCGACCCGCAGCAGCGGTGGCAGCGCTGCGGCCAGCGCATCGATCACGGTGCGCACGCGCAGCGGCAAGTGGCGCGTGGGCGGCCAGGCCAGGTGCATGTCGATGGTGGCGAAGGAGGCTTCGGGCATCAGCTTCACCAGCCGGCCGGCCTTCAGGTGGTCGCGGATGAGCCAGCACGGCAGGTGGGCCAGCCCGGCCCCGGCCACGGTGGCATCGGCAATGGCTTCCAGATCGTCGAAACGCAGCCGGCTGCTGACGGTGGCGATGCGCACTTCTCCCGTTTCATCGCGGATGGGCCAGCCGCTGGTCTTGCCGTAGAGGATGCCGTGATGCCGCGCCAGATCCTTGAAATGGCGCGGCCGGCCATGCTGCGCGAGATAGTCCGGCGAGGCATACAGCATCATGGTCTGCGCGCCCATCCTGCGGGCGACCAGGTCACTGGTGTCGGGCATGGGACCGCTGCGCAGGACCAGGTCCACCCCCTCCCCGATCAGATCCACACGGCGGTCCGTGAAGGAGGCCACGATGTCCAGCTGCGGCCAGCACCGCGCCAGTTCGACCAGCACCGGGGCCACGCACAGTCGGCCGAACAGGACCGGTGTGCTGATGCGTACCTGGCCGGCCGGTTCGCGCTGGCCATCGCCGACCAACGCCTGGGCGCTTTCCAGTTCTTCCAGTGCGCGCAGGCAGCGTTCATAGTAGGCGCGTCCCTCGGCGGTCAGGCTCTGGCTGCGTGTATTGCGCTGGAACAGGCGCACGCCCAACCGTTCTTCCAGCCGCGCGATGCTCTTGCCGACCGCCGAGCGCGTCAGGTGCAGGCGTTCTGCCGCACGAATGAAACTGCCCGCCTCCACCGCCTGAATGAAGACCGAGATGCCGCTGAAGCTGTCCATGTGTTTCCTCTGAGGGCTGCGAAGCTGTCCGCAGTGCCAGGTGATTGGTGAATCTGATTCTACAAGCAAGAGAAAAAAGTCCGCCACAAGCCGGGGCGCAATTTTTCTACACTGGCGCTCTTCTTTTTCTCTCGATCATCAGGAGCCACCATGGACCACACCATGCGCCGCTGGCATCTCGGCCAGTTCGGCAAGCAACACCTGCAATTGCAGACCGTCACCATTCCCCGGCCTGGCCCCGGCCAGATCCTGGTTCGCGTGGCCGCCGTCGCCCTCAACTATCGCGACAAGATGAACATCGACAACGGCACCGGCGGCGCGCAGGTGCAGCCGCCCTTCACGCCCGCTTCCGATATGGCCGGCGAGGTGGTCGCGGTGGGGGACGGTGTGCAGCGTTTCATTGCGGGCCAGCGCGTGCTCTCCACGTTCTGGGGCGGCTGGCTCGATGGTCCCTGGCCGCAGGGCACGCTGGCGCTGGGCGCACCCGGTCCCGGCATGCTGGCCGAGTACGTGCTGCTGCAGGAAGACTGGGCCGTCGCCGCGCCATTGCACTTGACGGATGCGCAGGCCAGCACCCTGCCCTGCGCCGGTCTCACGGCGTGGATGGCGCTGGTGGAGCACGGTCACTTGCATGCCGGGCAGACGGTGGTGCTGCAAGGCACGGGCGGCGTGGCGCTGTTCGGTGTGCAGTTGGCGGCGGCACATGGCGCGCGCACCATCATCCTCTCGGGCGATGCCGGCAAGCTGGAACGCGCACGGGCGCTGGGTGCCACGCACGGCCTGCTGCGCAGCCAGCATCCGGAGTGGCAGCACGAGGTACGGGCCCTGACGGAAGGACGGGGTGCCGATCATGTGCTGGAACTGGTGGGCGGCGAGAACATCGGGCGCTCGCTGCAGGCCCTCAGGCAAGGCGGCCGCTTGTCGGTCATCGGCTTGCTGGGCGATGCGCAGTTGCAGACTTCGATCTTCCCGTTGCTGCTGGGTCGCCACACCATCCAGGGCATCGGCGTCGGTCACCGCCGTGCGCTGGAAGACCTGGTGCGTGCCGTGGATCACCTGCGCCTGGTGCCGGTGGTGGAACAGGAATATGGATTCGCGCAGTTGCCCGAGGCACTGGCGCATCTGGAGCGTGGGCCCTTCGGCAAGGTGGTGGTGCGCGCGGATCGCTGAACGAAGCTGCCGTGATGCCCGCCGGAAAGTGAGTACAAGCCTTGCCGGGCGGGCAGTTCCCGCTTGTTACGATTGCTTGCAACGCTCACTGACGCTTGCACTTTCCTCCGAACCTTGTTGTGCGGGTTGTGTTCAGAGCTTCACGCATGACGCAAATGGAGCTGAGCGGCAGGTCACGAAACCGCTCATCAATTTGCGGCATCGGGGAAGCTGAGAATCAGACCTTGTCCGACATAGCGCAACAGCAAGCCTGCCTATAGTGATGGACATGGATCAACGATCCAGCGACCCGACCTTACTGAAAGCCTCGGGCTTTTTGATAAACACAACGCAAGGAGGTAAGCATGAAGACTCGTCACATCCTGATTTCGTCCCTGTTCATGGCCCTGGCCGGTAGCGCCATGGCCCAGAATGCACCGACCAACGGCAACGCCGTGGGTGCTGCACCGACCGCGCCGATGAGCGCCACCGCGACCACGCCGTCGGCTGTGCCGTCGAACGACCCGTTCGTTCAGAAGCGCCAGGCTGATGCCGACGCCAAGGCCGAGTACAAGGCGCAGAAGAAGGCCGCCAAGCAGGAGTACAAGGCCGACAAGAAGGCTGCCAAGGCGCAGCTGAAGCAGGAAAAGAAGGACTCCACCGCTCAGCGCAATGAAGCCCTGGCCACTTCGCCTGCCACCCCGACTGACAAGACTCCGTAATTTGACAGACTGAGGTCTTGAGGATTATCCCCGGCTGCGGCCGGGGATTTTTTTTGTCCGCTTCTATTCGCCTGTTGGCATTTTCAATTGCGTCCCTGCCGCCACAAGCGCCGCGCCAGCCAGGCCGCCGTCAGCACCTGCAACAGCATGAAGGCGGCCACCGCATTCCAGCCCGAGTGTTCCCAGAACCAGCCACCGGCCGAACCGAGGACACTGCCGCCCAGGTAGTAGGACAGCAGATAGAGCGAGGCCGCATGGCCGCGGCCGCTGCTGGCCATGCGTCCGACCCAGCTGCTGGCGGCCGAATGCGTGGTGAAGAAACCGATGGTCAGCAGCACGATGCCCGTGATCACCAGCGCCAGTGACGAGGTGCAGGTCAGGAACAGTCCGGCGCACGAGGTGGCGATGCCGGCCGCCACCAGCGGTGCGCGGCCATAGCGGTCGGCCAGCGAGCCGGCCCAGGAAGAGGACACGATGCCGAAGATGTAGGCGCTGAAGATCAGCCCGGTCAGCGTGGCCGAGAGCGAGAACGGCGGGCTCATCAGACGAAAGCCCGCATAGTTGTAGGACGTGGCGAAGATGCCCATGTTGAGCGCCGCGATGCCGAAGGTCAGCGGCAGGCGCGCATGGCCCAGATGGCGCTTCCACAGCGCGACGTGATCGCGCAACTGCATCGTGCCGTTGCGCACGAAGTTGCGCGAGGCCGGCAGCATCAGCACGAAGGCCACCGCCAGCGCAAGATCCAGCGCGCCGATGGCCAGCATGGCATGACGCCAGCCGATGTGCTCGGACAGGGTGCTCATTGCCACCCGCCCCACCATCCCGCCAAAGGCATTGCCGCCTACATACAGCCCCATCGCATAGCCCAGCCCGCTGGCATCGATTTCTTCCGCGAGGTAGGCCATCGCCACCGCCGGTACGCCACCCAGTGCGATGCCCTCCACCGCACGCACCACCAGGATCAGCTCCCAGTTTGGTGCCACCCCGGCCAGCAGGTTGCAGCAGGCGGCGGTGGCCAGCGAGGCGAACATCAGTTCCTTGCGGCCGTAGCGTTCCGACACCATACCCGCCAGCAGAATCGACACCGCCAGAAAACCGGTCGACAGCGAGAGTGCCAGCGATGCGCTCGCGGCACCGATGCCGAATTCCTGCGCGAAGGCGGGCAGCAGCGGCTGCACGCAATACAGCAGCGAGAACGTGGCGAAACCGGAACAGAACAAGGCCAGAACGATGTTGCGATAGGCGGCTGATCCGCGCACGGCCCCGCGCGGCTGAACGGTGGCGGGTTGCTTGACCGGCTTGCCGTGGAGGGCGCTGCTGCCGGTGGTGGAGGTATCGGAGACGGACTGCATGGCGATGCGCGCGCCAGGGATGGGCCGGCGCACGGGGTGTGTTGTGGAGGGAGGCAGTCTGGAATAATTCGGCTATATTGTCCAATATATGGCACGCACGCTCGCCATCTATGAAACAGATATCAGCAACTCTTCACAGGGCGCCCGACATGGAACTCCGACACCTCCGCTATTTCCTGGCCGTGGCCGAACAGCGCAGTTTCACGCGCGCCGCCGAGAAGGTCGGCATTGGCCAACCGCCGCTGTCGATGCAGATCAAGGATCTGGAAGCCGAGATCGGCGGTGCCCTCTTCCTGCGCACCTCGCACGGCGTGGAGCTGTCCGAGGTCGGCCGCGTGTTCCTGCCGCACGCACAGAAAGCGGTGGACGATGCCGAGCAGGCCTTGCGTGCCGCGCAGCAGGCGGCCAGTGGCGAAGTGGGTTTGTTGCGCATGGGATTTACTTCGTCGGCGGTGTTTCATCCGCTGGTGTCGCACGCCTTGCAGCAATTCCGCGAACGCCATCGCAAGCTGGAAATTTCCCTGAGTGAAGGCATCACCGAACAGCTGCTGGCCGATATCGCCGCCTCACAACTGGATGCGGCCTTCGTGCGCATCGTCACCACGCCTTCGGCGGAGCTGGGCGTGGTCGAGCTGCCGGCGGAAAAACTGAAGGTGGCGCTGCCGCGTTCGCATCCGCTGGCGCGGCGCAAGTCGCTGCACTTGCAGGATCTGGCCGGGGAGAATTTCATCATGGTCCCGCGCGGCAAGGGCTCGGCACTCTATGACAACATCTTCAGCGCCTGCCAGGCGGCCGGCTTCGATCCGCAGGTGATCCAGCTGGCCCCGCAACTGACCTCGGCCATCAATCTGGTGGCCGCGGGGCTGGGCATCTCCATCGTGCCCGAGGCGATCGAACAGGTGCAGCTGGCGCAGGTGCGCTATATCGACATCCGCGAGCCGGCGCCGCGCGCGCAACTGTCTCTGGCCTATCACCGGCAGTCGATTGCGGCCTCGCGCTTTGCGGCGCACTTGCAGCGTTCGCTCAAGCGCAGCGCGCCGGACAAGTGAGTTGAATAAAAGTGCGAGAACCCATTTCATAAATAGGCGTGAGTGCGAGCGAGTCCCGTTTGGGATGAAGTGCAAGGCGCGAATTTGGGTCAAGACTGGGCGTCTTGACCCAAATTCGTAACGCAGCAATTCGCCCAAACGGGCCGCTCCCTCCGGGTTCTGTCCAGAA